>Ga0335085_10016009_pt1 | contig 10857 bp, 8 predicted proteins | sample Lox_Sample_45_FD_206712 | JGI IMG/M metagenome (GOLD analysis project Ga0335085, IMG submission 206712) | Soil microbial communities from Loxahatchee National Wildlife Refuge, Florida, United States - Lox_Sample_4.5 | ecosystem: Environmental > Terrestrial > Soil > Wetlands | place: USA: Florida... | reverse complement strand
GATCCAAGGATCGGTGCCGGGGACCGGAACCGGTAGCGTCGGCGGGACGCTGGCGTTCGATCCGCTGTATCAACACAACCGCGCCGGCCTGTTGCTCTTGAGCAACACCGTCTATGTGGCCTTCGGTTCTCACTGTGACAATGGGAACTATCACGGATGGCTGTTCGGCTATAACGCGACCAATCTCCAGCAGACCGCCATTTTTTGCACGACACCCAATGCCGGGGCGCTCGGTGGCGGAGCCGGGATTTGGGGTAGTGGCATGGGGCCGTCCGCCGATGCCGATGGCAATATCTACGTGACGACCGGCAATGGCGCTCTTGATAAGAATACCGGCGGTGTCGACCTCGGCGATTCGGTCATCAAGCTCAGCGTTTCCAACGGCACACTGGTCGTGGCCGATTGGTTTTCGCCGCATGATCAGGTGGTCCTGTACACAAACGATCTTGATCTTGCGGCGGGCGGGCCGGTGGTGATTCCCAGCACGAACCTGCTCGTCGCCATCGGCAAAACCGGGGTCGTGTATCTGATGAACCGCCAGCATCTGGGCGGGTTTGTGAATTACACCAGCGACACCAACATCGTGCAAGAGTTCACGGCGACAGCGAATCCCTACTTTATTGGCCAGAGCCCCGTTTACTGGAGGGGGCCGACGAACGAGTTCCTCTTTTTTTGGACTCACAAGATGCCGGTGACGGCCTATTCCTTTAATGGCGCGAGCATCGCCACCAACCCGGTCGCGGTCGGAAGCGCGGTCCAAAGCGTTGACAGGGTCGGCGGAATTTCCCTGTCGGCCAACGGAAACACACCGGGATCGGGCATTCTCTGGGGCACCCAGGCAGGCAGCCCTACGATCCTGCATGCGTACGACGCCACCAATGTGGCGCATGAACTTTGGAACAGCCAGCAAATCGCGGCCCGCGACGCCCTCGTCAATGCCACCAAGTTCTGCGCTCCGACCATTGCCAATGGGAAGGTGTACGCGGTCACGACCAACTCCGCCCTGGTGGTGTACGGTCTGTTCGGCACACCATATCAGAGCGTATCGCCCGCAAGCTATGACTTCGGCGCGCTGCCGACCAACACGACCGCACAGACCAGTTTCGTCGTCGCCAATACCGGCGGGGGAATATTGACGGGTATGGTGGCCACGGCCGGGCCTTTCGCCAGCGTGAGTGGCAGTCCGTACTACGTGGCCAGCGGTGCCACAACCAATGTAATCGTCAGCTTCACGCCACCGAGTCCGGGCAGTTTCAGCAACAGCGTCGTCTTCACCAGCAATGGCGGTATTTCAACGAATGCGGTGACGGGCACGGGGACGGGACCGATTGTGCCGGTGGCGATGTATTCGTTCGACGAGGGGACCGGGACGACGGTGTCGGATGCCTCGGGCAACGGGAACAACGGGCAGATCGGGACCGCGACATGGACGAATGCCGGCAAGTACAGCAAGGCGCTGTTGTTTAACGGAACGAACGCGCGGGTGACGATTAATGATTCCACGTCGTTGCATCTAACGACGGGAATGACGCTGGAAGCCTGGGTCTATCCAACCGTGACGATCGGCCGTTGGAAAGACATCGTCTACAAAGGCAACGACAATTACTTCTTGGAGGCAGGTTCGGCCGCGTCGGGCGGTTATCCGGCGACGGGAGGCACCTTCGGCGGCCACAACGTTGCAACCAGTGCCACAACGGCCTTGGCTACCGGGACCTGGACGCATCTGGCCGGAACCTACGATGGGGCGACCGTGCGTTTGTATGTGAACGGCGTGCAGGCGGCAAGTTTGGCGCAGACCGGGACGGTCCTGACATCGACCAACCCATTGCAGGTTGGTGGGGATGCTTTTTACCCGTCGCAGTACTTCCAAGGAATGATTGATGAGGTCAGGGTTTACAACGTGCCTTTGTCGGCGACGCAGATTCAGTCGGACATGAACACATCGGTCGGAAGTATCTTGACGACACCGGGGAATCTGACGGCGACAGCCGTCAGCGCCAGCCAGATCAATCTGAGCTGGACGGCCTCAATCGGTGCGGGGGTGGCCTATCTGGTGGAGCGGCAGGGGCCGACCAGCACGAATTTTGCGCAAGTCGGGACAACGGCGGCAACAAACTACCCAGACACCGGGCTGGCGGCCTACACCGCTTACAACTACCGGGTCAGCGCAACAAATGCGATGGGATACGTCAGCCCGTATTCGAATGTGGCGGGCGCGACCACGTTCGCGGTTGTGCCGGTAGCCGGTTTCAGTGGGAGCCCGACCAACGGGCCGGCGCCGTTCACGGTGACGTTTACAGACAGTTCGAGCGGCACGATCACCAATCGGTTCTGGGACTTCGGGGATACCAGCACCAGCAACACGACCGCGACGAGTGTGTTGCACACTTACAACCTGCCGGGTACGAACACGGTCAGTCTGATGGTCACTGGCCCACTGGGCACGAGCGGCGTGACGCAGACCAACTACGTCGTCGTGATCAAGCCGGCCCACCTGGCAATCAACCCGGTCAGCCTTGATTACGGGTCGGTGACGGTCGGCCAGACCAACAGCTTGAGTTTCTCAGTAATCAATTCTGGCGATGCGTTGTTGAGCGGCACGGCCACCAGCGTCGCGCCGTTTACCGTCGCCGGCGACGGCAACTACAACGTGGCGGGAGGACAAACCCAGGCGGTGATCGTGGCGTTTGCGCCCGGCTCGGCCGGTACTCTTACGGGAACGGTGGTCTTCGTTGGTAGCGGCGGCAATTCGACCAATGCGGTGAGCGGAGTGGGGCTGACCGCAGGCAGCATTTCAGTCGATCCCCCCGTCTATGACTTTGGTGCGTTGGCCACAGGCACGACCGCCCAGACAACGTTCGTTGTTACCAACTCCGGCGGCACGGCAGTCAGCAACGGCACCGCGTTTGTCGGGGTCCCGTTCACGGTGGTGTCCGGCGCGACGTTCAGCGTGCCGGGCTTGGGCACGACCAACGTGGTGGTGCAGTTTGCGCCGATGAGTGCGGGCGACTTCACCAACGACGTGATGTTTACCAGCGCCAATGGCGGAACGGTCTCCAACACGGTGACCGGGACGGGAGCGATTGCGCCCGTGGCCAGGTTCATCGCCCAGCCGATCGCCGGCACGGAACCGCTTGAGGTGACCTTCTCGGACACGTCGACGGGCACGCAGCCGCTCACTCTCTATTGGAATCTGGGCGACAGCGTTCTCGTGACCAACTCGGGCAGCGCCAGTTTCAACCACACGTACGCGGCGGGCACATACACGGTGGCATTGATGGCCAGCAACGCGTTCGGCACGAGTACGCTGGTATCGAACAACATGCTCACGGTGGTCACAGCGTGGCAGGCTTGGCAGTTGCACTACTTCGGCTGCACCAACTGTGCGCCGGCGCAACCCGACGCGGATCTGTATGGCACCGGGATGAGCAACACGAACAAATTCCTGGCCGGCTTCAATCCCACCAACGAAGAGGCGTACCTGCACGTCATCAGCATCGTCACCACAAACACCACGGACATCTGCGTGATTTATCTGGGGGCCAATGGCGACATCGCCTGGTCGCCGGGTATTGCGTCCCGCACCAACGTGCTGGAGTCAACGCCCGTTACGGCCGATGGGAACTATTCAAATGATTTCGTGAGCGCCAACGTTACCAACATTCTCAGTGGCGGGACCGGAACCGGCCTCGTGACCAACATGATTGATGCTGGCGGAGCGACCAACTCGCCGTCGCGGTACTACCGGGTCCGCGTGCTGGTTCCGTAAGGACAACCGCAGTCGTGATCGGCTCTTGAGAACGCCACCCTCGCTCGGCGGTGTCCCGATTTGCCGTTGGTAGGGACGCGGTGCTCCGCGTCCACAGGCCATGACAGAGCGCGGCCCCTGCCACAACAAGTCGCCACCCCACCCTCGGCGCAGTTGAAAAAGCGTAGACGATTGGGTAGGCTAACCCTGTTCGGGTGCTGTGGCGAGGTGGCTCTCGCCAACCATGGAGGGAATCATGAAGAAGATGTACGAGTTGTACGTCCGCTTGATTTCGAAACTGCGATCGCCCTTTCTGTTGATCATCCGGCTCTATTGGGGCTGGCAGTTTTTCCTGACGGGCAAGGGCAAATTGATGCATCTCGACCGCACCGCCACCTTTTTCGCCAATCTCCACATTCCGATGCCCAAGCTCAACGCGGTGCTGGCCGGCAGCACCGAATGTTTCGGCGGACTGCTTCTGCTGCTCGGGTTGGGTTCGCGGATCATCACGGTCCCGCTGATTTTCACCATGATCATCGCGTATCTGACCGCCGACTTCGAGAAGGTGAAGAACATTCTCAGCGACCCCGATGCGTTTGTGTCGGCCGCTCCATTCCAGTTCATGTTGACGGCGGCGATCGTGTGGATTTTTGGCCCCGGCGTATTTTCGCTGGATGCCATCATTGCGAAAGTGCGCGGAGGGAAAAAAGCCTAGTGGCGCGGGATGCCCGCGCTGCTGTGTCCCATTTCGATTTGATTTTAGGGGATAGATGGATTAGCCTGCCAGACGGTGGCGAGAGATCACGCGATTCCAGGGCAGCGGTGCGGCGTGTCCTGCCGTTAGAAACGAACGGGATGAAGCGTGCATCTCAAGACTGAGCGTGAGACGGGGTCTGTTTCTGTCTGGCGTGACGGAAACGAGGACCCGAAAACAAACCCAACATCCAGGAGGAGTCGCAGTGAAGAGAACAACGAGAGTATTGGTCGCAGGTGCCGCCATGGCCGGGTTGATGACCGGCGCGGGGGCACGGTTGTATGCCAGCCAGCCGACGACGAGCACGACGAGCACGAAGGACACAAGCCTGTCGAGCTTATCCAGCTCCGAGCGGGGCTGGGGCAAGATGGACGACTCAGGCGTCAAGGGCAAGCACGACTGCAAAGGCAAGAACGACTGCAAAGGTCAAGGCGGCTGCGAGTCGAGCGACAACGGCTGCAGCGGGAAAAACTCCTGCAAGGGCAAGGGCGGCTGCAACACCAACAAGCCGTAGTAACTCGTCCCACACGGACAACGAGGTGAGGGGCGGAGACCGTCCGCCCCTCGACTTCGTCCGCCCATGCCAGCAAACCCGTTCAACGCGTTCACCGATTACGGCATCGGCATCGGCCTGCGCGTGCCGCATTACCAGCACATCCTCTCCAAGAAACCCGTGGTCGATTGGTTCGAGGTCATCTCCGAGAACTTCATGGTCGATGGCGGACGCCCGCTGCACGTGCTCGACCAGATTCTCGAACAATACCGCGTCGTGCAACACGGCGTCTCCATGTACTTCGGATCCGCCGACAAATTGAACCGCGAGCACTTGAAACGGTTGAAAAACCTCGTGAAACGCACGAAGACGCCATGGCTCTCCGATCATCTGTGCTGGGGCAGCGTCGATGGTACGTACACGCACGATCTGCTGCCGATGCCGTACACGCACGAGGCCGCGAAAATCACCGCGGAGAAAATCCGTGCGGTACGCGACTTCGTCGAGGTCCCCATTGCCGTCGAGAACGTCAGCAGTTACGCCGAGTACCATGTTTCCGAGATGACCGAGTGGGAGTTCCTCACCGAGGTCGTCGAGAAGGCCGATTGCGGGATTCTGCTCGACGTGAACAACATTTTCGTCTCGTCGATGAACCACAATTTCAATCCGTACGACTACATCAACAACATCCCGCATCACCGCGTCGCCCAGTTCCACATCGCCGGCCATTCCAAGTACCGCAAATACATCCTCGACACGCACGATCATCCGGTCATCGACCCGGTCTGGAAACTGTACGCGCAGGCCATCCGGCTCGTCGGCCCGACCGCCACGTTGCTGGAATGGGACGCGCATATCCCGTCGTTCGACGAAGTCCACCATGAAGCTCTCAAGGCAAACCAATTCCTCGCACAGCACGCGACCGCGGCTGCGTGACGTGCAGGCGGCGGTGGCCGACGCGATCATGCGCCCGTTGGCGCCCCGCGGGCGGATGCAGCTGGCGTCGCGCGCGACGGCCAACAAATTCATCAAACCCAACGACCGGCTCACCTCGTTCGAGCGCTTGGAGATTTACAACCGCCAGTATTGGTTCCGGCTCCTCGACTGTTTCTACGACGATTATCCCGGTTTGCGGGCCGTGCTCGGGGACCGGAGATTCGACCGACTGGCCCGCGCTTATCTGGCCCGGTATCCGTCGGAATCATTCTCGCTGCGCAACCTCGGCCGGCGTCTCGGGAAATTCCTGCGCGCCGAACCGCAATGGACCGCGCCGCATCAGGTCCTGGCACTGGACATGGCCCGGTTGGAGTGGGCGCACATCGTCGCGTTCGACGAAGCCGCCGAACCGGTCATCGACGTCGACGACCTGCTCGGGCGCGACCCGTCCCGGGTCCGGCTCGGGTTGCAACCGTACATCACCCTGCTCGACGTGAGTTATCCCGTGGACGATCTGCTTCTCGCCGCGAAGAAAGGCGACGACGGCCTGCGCGCCGAAGCCAGCAATGCCGTCGAACTGAGCCACAAACGCGTTGCCCACCTTGGCGTCCGCCGATTGAAACCGCAGCCGCTCTACATCGCCGTCCATCGGATGAATTTGTCAGTTTACTACAAGACGCTCACGCGGGAGCAATTCGAGGTCCTGCGCGCGCTCCAGCGGGGCGCGACGCTGGCGAAAGCCTGCGTGAGGGCCGCGCACCTTAAACCCGCCACCGTGCAAAAGTGGTTCCAGTCCTGGGCATCCTTCGGTTGGTTCTGCCGACGGTGATAGCTAAGACTGGTCATCGGCGTTTCGGACGGGCATAATCGGTGTCATGCCGAATCAAGGCGACCTACAACCGGCCATTCGCGTGGTGATGATGCCAAAGGACACCAACGCGCTCGGAACGATTTTTGGCGGCGTCATTTTGAACCACGCCGATATGGCCGGGGTGGTCGAGGCCCAGCGGCATACCGCCCGGAAGCTGGTCACGGTGGCCATGCACGAGGTCAAGTTCATCGCGCCGGTCTTTGTCGGAGATCTGGTCAGCTTCTACACCGAAACCGTCAAGGTCGGCACGACGTCGGTCGCCGTGCGCGTGACGGTGGACGCCAAGCGGAGCACGCCGCCTCACCAAGATGTGCGCGTGACGCAAGCCGAAATCGTGTACGTCGCCATCGATGAGAATGGCCAGGCGGTACCGATTCGGTAGCAGAGAACGAGGTGGAGAGTGAAAGTCGTCGAAATCGCCTTCACGGTATATCCGGTCACCGACTCCAAGCGGGCCCGCCGGTTCTACGAAGATACGTTGGGTCTTGCGGCATCGCGCGTGTTCGGCAACGAGAAGGCTGGCATGATCGAGTACGACATCGGGCCGGGCACTCTCGCCATCGGCTTCGGCTATCCGGGGTTCAACCCGTCGGCGGGCGGCGGGTGCGCGGCGCTCGAGGTCGACGATTTCAACGCGGCCATCGAGCGTCTCCGGCGAGATGGCGCTCGATTCGTTATCGAACCCACGGAGACACCGGTCTGTCAGCTCGCCATCGTGGCCGACCCCGACGGCAATTCCGTGACGATCCATAAGAGGAAGTCCGGCTGAGGGCATCAGCCTGGCGGTTTTGTATTGTTCCCTGGACGGGTATTCAGTAGACTCGCGGCGTTTGTTTCACCCCGTTTGTTCAATCCTCGCTGCGCGAGAGGCAAGCCGATGCATTTGTCCGACGACGACCGGAAACGTTACAACCGCCAGATGATGATTGATGGCTGGGGTGAAGCCGCCCAGGCCAAATTGAAGAACTCCACGGTCTTTGTCGCCGGCGCGGGCGGACTCGGTTCACCGGCGTCCATTTACCTCGCGGTCGCCGGCGTGGGCCACATCAAGCTCTGCGATTTCGACGCGCCCGAACTCGTCAACCTCAACCGTCAGATTCTCCACGACGATTCGCGCATCGGCACGAACAAGGCGATCTCGGGCAAGACCACGCTCGAACGGCTGAACCCATCCATTCGCGTCACGGCCGTCACGGAGAAGGTCGAGGCGGCCAACGTCGACGCGCTGGTGGGCGATGCCAACCTGATTGTGGATTGCATGGACAATTTTCCGACGCGCTATCTGCTGAACGAATGCGCCATGCGCAAGCAGATCCCGCTTGTCCACGGCAGCGTCTGGGGCATGGAAGGCCGGCTCACGTTCATCCATCCACCCAAAACGCCGTGCCTACGCTGCATCTTTCCCGAGTCGCCACCGAAAGAAGTGTTCCCTGTACTCGGCGCGACCCCGGGCGTCATCGGCGTGATGGAAGCGATGGAAGCGTTGAAATATCTGACGGGCGTCGGCCGCAATCTCTCAGGTCGCTTGTTATTGTGGAGCGGCGCCGACGGCGATGTTCGCGTCCTCAAGGTGCGCCGCGACCCGAACTGCCCGACCTGCGCTCAACGGCGCTGATGTAACGCGGCTTCGAGTTGCGCGGGCGAGAGGCCCGTGACCTGGACAACCTTGTTGCGGTTCGTCTCGCCGCCGATGATTTCCACTTGCCGGCGTTTCACGCCCAGCCATTCGGCAATGGTTTCCACAACGGCCTCGTTGGCGCGACCGTCCTCGGGCGGGGCGGCGACGTACACCTTGACGCCTCCACCCGCCGCGGGGTAGACAGCGTTTCGCTTCGCACGCGGTTGGACGCGCACGAGGAAAGTGGTGCGTTCGACCTCCATGACGCCACCAAGCTTACCATCTTGGTTCGGTAATGGCTACGGCTTCACAACAACGTCGGTGAGAACGTCGGCTCCAAGTTGTTTGGTTGCGGGATCCCTGCCGCCGCAACCTTTGTCGCTGCCGCTTGGACTGCGCGGGCAATAATCGTTGTCGGGATTAGCGTCGACCCGACCGTCTAGGGCAGTATGGTCGACCGTGACAGTGTAACGGAAGTCTTCGTGCGCGGCACCCCGGGCGGGATCGTTCGCACAATCGAAGGTTAGTTTGTAGACGACGGTAAGCTTCTTCTTGGGGAGGAGCTTGAGCGGGAAACCCTTCCTCGGCAGTACCACACGCGTTGCCGGAACCGCGCAGCCGCCGAGCGATTGGATGGTCAGCGCGACCAGGTTCGTGAGTGTTCCGACGGAGTCGATGGTTATGGTCCGCGGTCCGACATTCCGAATCGTGACTTTGACGGGCCTGGTTTGGCTCGGCTTGGCGTTGCGGAGATGGACTTTTCTGGGCGGCCTGATACTCAGGACGGCAAGGTCATCCGGCGACGCTTGCTGCAGGATGACCCGAAAGCTGCAGGTGTTGGTGTTGCCGGCGGCGTCGGTCGCAGTGGAGACGACGGTGTTTGTGCCGAGCCAGAAGGTCGAGCCGCTGGCCGGGACGCTGCTGACACTGGCCACAGTACAGTTGTCGCTGGTTGCGGGCGCGCTGAAATTCACGATGGCGTTACTGACGCCGGCCGCTACGTTGGTAACGATGTCAGGACACGGGCCGATGGCCGGCGGGGTGGTGTCCGTGACGATGATTTGCGCGTGGCAGACAGTGGAGGTGCCCTGGTCGTCGAAGACGGTCAGGGTAACGTCGTTGGTGCCCTCGTCATAGGGCCCGGCGGGATTCAGTGACCGGCTGGTAATGGTGCCGTCGCTGTCGACTGAACCGGCGTCCACCTCCAGCGCCGAAACGGTCGCCTGACAATTGGCGTCGGCAATTACGGTGATGTTACTGCACTGGGCGACGGGCGGCTGGTTGGGTAGACCCAGCACGATAACGTCAAAGGTGCAGATGTTGGCATGGCCGGCGGAATCCACCGCGGTACAGGTAACGACGTTGGTGCCGAGCGCGAAGAGGGAGCCGGAGGCCGGCGAACAGTAGTTGGTGGCGACGCCGCAATTGTCGCTCGTGAGCGGCGTACCAAAGGCGACGCTCGCCTGGGTCTGACCGAAGGGGATATTGGTCACGATGTCACCCGTGCAGGTGATGGACGGCAATTCGGTGTCGTTGACGGTGACGGTGAACGAGCACTGGGCGGTGCCGTACGCGTTGGAGGCAGTGGCGGTCACGGTGGTAATGCCCGGGGGAAAACTGGAGCCACTGGGCACATCGTAATTGACGACGGGAGTCGGGATGCCGACGGCGCTCGCGTCATACGCCAGGGTCTGGGCGCAAGTGCCCGGCGCCGTGTTGGTGACGATGTCGGCCGGACAGGTGACTTGCGGGGAGAGACCGACCCACACCTTGGTAGCCTGGCAACTGAACGCGTTCATGTCGATGACGCCGGAGGCGGAGATCGTGTCGGTGCCGAAGTCGGTGCCGGTGTAGGTGAACCCGGCCTGGCCGTTGGCATCCGTGAGAATATTCGTCGGGCCGATGGTATGAGCACCCGAGACGTTGAAGGTGACCGACACGCCTATAGCGGGGCCGCCATTCGTAGTGACCACGGCACCAACGTTGTCGGCGAGGCCGACGACGTTGGTGGCGAGCGCGGGAACCAACGAACAAGCGGCGTTGGTGATCGGGCAGTACGTCGGGATGTACGTGACCCGGCCAAGTGAATTGGTGTCGAGTTGGTCGATGATGCTGTCGTCCGGGTTGGCGGTCGTCCAACAATTGGAGAGGGCATGAATGTTCCCAAGCGAGCCAACCAATTCCACGTCTCGGGCTCCGGGATTGGAGAAGACATTCTGTCCGGGGGACTGGGCCGGGCCGCCGCCGAGGTCGATCCCTTCATACGGCATCGTGGATTCCAGGACACCGTTGCTCAGGCAATTGATGATGTCGTTGTGCTCAATTCGGACAAGGTTGCTGTTGGGCAGGGAGCCAAAGACCCGGATACCCGTTGGCACGCTGTCGATCAGGTTTCCGACGATGACCACTGTGTTGGAATACCCGTTCACGCCGATCG
>Ga0335085_10016007_pt1 | contig 10857 bp, 9 predicted proteins | sample Lox_Sample_45_FD_206712 | JGI IMG/M metagenome (GOLD analysis project Ga0335085, IMG submission 206712) | Soil microbial communities from Loxahatchee National Wildlife Refuge, Florida, United States - Lox_Sample_4.5 | ecosystem: Environmental > Terrestrial > Soil > Wetlands | place: USA: Florida... | reverse complement strand
CGGGCTCAGGTACGACGAACATGAATTCCTGATCGCCGGTTGGGCTTTGCGCGTCGGTCGGCGTAAGAATCATGACGCCAGAGAAGTCGACGTTGGCCAGATTAGCGTTCAGCGCCATGTCGTACCAGTATTCCGGGCCGAAGGTTCCGGGAGGCGTGTCTCCCATATTCACGCTGGGATTAAAGATCTTCCAGATCGCGAAGTTGATGTTGCCCCACTCCGGCTGATTGCCGTCGTTAATCTGCAGCAGCAGATAGGCGGCTTCCTCGTACTCCGTCAGATCGTTGAATCTCGTATTGCCAAGGTCCCCACTGCTCAGAGCGGTGATGTTGGCCTGCCAGACGTCCCCGATAGCCGAACCGTGGTAAATGTCGTCGCAAATCATGGGAATCTGCGGGCCGTCATTGATGGTGAGGAAGTATGGATAAATGTATTCGCCATTCTGGGTCTGTCCGCCGAGTCCGACAAACTGCGCTTGTACCGGATCGGCGAGTGCCGAAATGGCAGCGGCGATGACCAAGGCTGCCATCACCAGAAAGAATCTTGCGGCTTTCACTCTGCTCATTGTTGTCCCCTTGCTGATGCGTCCCTGCTTTTGAATCGGGACTCACGGCTCCAGGGGGCAAGTCCGCTGCCAGCGCACGAGCGCTATTAAACATCAGCAACGAAGAGGTTTACGCCTGAGGTGCGGAGTGGCCGGCGCTCGCGAAATGCAACCCTTTGCACATAAGTGGAAACGCTACTAGACCAGGGGCCGCGGGCGGATGTCGTATTGCCGAATCTTATAAAGGAGGGCTTTGTAGCTGATATTGAGTATCATCGCGGCGCGCTTGCGGTTCCAGGCCGTCTTTTCCAGCGCGTCGCTGATGGCTTCCATTTCTGCGCCGGTTTTCACCGTCTGTACGATTTGCTTGAGGCCTGTCACTTCGCCCTGACTTGTGGCGGGGCTGGGCAGGTGTGGGTTATTGGCCGGATCCTCAAGCTCCCGGATCGCCGACTCCTCATCCCCTAACACCAGATAACGTTTGACGAAGTTTTCCAACTGGCGGATGTTGCCGGGCCAGGAATAGCTTTCGCATGCGTGAAGCAGGCGAGGCGACACGGGCAGAATCGGGCAAGCATAGCGCTCCGCCACGCGCAACATGAAATGGCGGAGCATCAGCGGAATCTCCTCTTTACGCTCGCGCAGCGAAGGCATGCGCAGGACAAAACTGCTAAGCCGGTAGAACAGGTCTTCACGGAAGGTCCGCTCCGCGATGGCCTGCGTCATATTGATATTGGTGGCCGCCAGCACGCGTACGTTCACTTTGACGGAGCTGCGCGCTCCCAACCGGCAAAACTGCCCATCCTGCAAAACCTGTAGCAGCTTGGCCTGCAGGGCGGGCGACATCTCGCCTATTTCGTCCAGTAGTAAGGTTCCGTTGTTGCACAGCTCGAACTTTCCCGGCTTGCTTTTGTTGGCCCCGGTAAATGCTCCCGGCTCGTACCCGAACAGCTCACTCTCCAGCAGCTCATTCGGAACGGCGGCGCAGTTTACTTTCAGAAAGACCCGGTTCGAGCGTTGTGAGTATTTGTGAATCAGATGGGCGAGGACCTCTTTGCCGGTGCCGCTCTCGCCCAGCAGGAGCACGGGAAAATCAAAGCAGGCCACCTGCGTGGCCTGAGACAGCAGGGTCTGCATTGGTTGGGTTGCTGCGAAGAAGACCACTCCGTCACCCAAGTCCACCGATCCCGCATTGTGTGAGGTAGTGCGGACCGAGTGCTGCAAACAAAACCGCAGCACCTCATCCATCTCTTCCTTTTGAATTGGTTTTGATAAATAATCCTGCGCCCCCAGCCGCATCGCCTGGGCCACCTTGCGTGTGTCGCGCACGCAGGAGATCATCACAACTTTCGAGAATGGAGACGCGGTGCGAAGATGGCGGAGAGTCTCCAGCCCGTCCCACCCCGGTAGCACCAGGTCCAGCAGCACCACGTCCGGAGCCTGTTGACGCACCTTCTGCAGGGCTTCCTCACCGTTGGCGGCAGTCCTTACCTCGTAGGAGTCGAGTTCCAGAGCGGTTTGCAAGTACCGCCGCATACTCGGTTCGTCATCGACGATAAGTATGTGGCCTGCGCTCATTGTTTGCCGGCCTTGTTGCCCTTCAGTTGGGGATCGAGCAACAGCAGGAAGGAAAACTTGCTGCCGTGTCCCGGCTCGCTTTCCACCCAGATCTTTCCACCCGCAGCCTGCACCAGCTTGCGTGCGATGGCGAGCCCTAGCCCGTGGCCGTCGGCGCGCACCCCTTCGTGGGTCAGACGAACGTACTCGTCGAAGATCTCGTGCTGATATTCCGGTTCGATCCCCGGGCCAGTATCGGACACCGAGATGCGGCAGCAGTTTGGCGCCTGATTCAGACGGCGGCGCCGGTCAGTCACGGTCTTCTTGCGCCCTGCCCGCCGCTCCCAGAAGTACGATCCGGCCTGCAGCCAAACCGTGCCCAGCGGAGGTGTGTACTTGATTGCGTTGTCCAGCAGGTTGGAGACGATGTGTTGCACCTTGAACCAGTCAAAGCGGAAGGGCGCCAGCTTGCCGGCGGGAAAGAAATAGAACGCAATCCTCTTGTCCTGAAATCTCTGTGACCATAATTCCGCGATTTCACGGAGGCACGCATTCACATCGCCTTTCTCGAAGTGCATCTCCATGTGGTCCATCTGCATTGCCGAGTAGGCCAGCAGATTCTGCACGAAACTCGTAAGCCGCAGGGTGTTTTCCTGCATCTCGCTGAGCACGTCGGCCTGCTTGGGGGTCAGGGGTCCAAGTTTTTTCGCGAGCAGCAGATTCAGGTAGCCACTCATGATGGCGAGGGGCGTCTTCAACTCGTGCGCCGCGGTCGCCAATGCTTCGGGAGCATTAGTGGAGGCTTCGCTGTGATTCAGCAATTCCAAGCCATCGTTAGCGCTGGATGCGCAGCAGGAATTGGAATAGACTGAGTCCACCGCTCTCCCCCCTTACTGAGCAGTCTGCCAACAACGATGCCTACACGATTTATCTCGACAATCTCGAGCGATTAGTTTAGGCATACAGGTTCCTCGACGGTCGGTTGCTACCCAGAAAGCGCAACCTATTGCGCTCGGTATGCCGGTGGCGGGTTGCGACACCTTCAAGGATTAGTTGCAAGGTGTCTGGGATTCGCCAGGCAGGCGTTGACGAGAGGCACCGCATTGGCAGTCGCAGTGGAAGTGAATTTGGCCGACGGCTTGCTCAGAATACTGGGTCTAAAAGGTGGGTTGCGCATGCATAGTCATTCCGAACGCCGCAAGTGGGAACGGCTGCCTCTGTCTGTTCCTTTTTTTATGCGTGGCACCAAAGCAGCGGGGGAGGAATTCCTGGAGTTCTCAACCGCACTCAACCTTTCCGGAGGAGGGGCGTTGCTGGCAGCTCGCCGATATCTCGATCCGGGGACGAATGTAAGGCTGGAAATTCCCGTCGCCCTCGCCAATAAGGCGCAACTGCCGCGCTCGACCTCGCTGTTGAATGCTGAAGTTCTGCGTTGCACCGCAGATCGCCAGTATTTTCTGTTGGGATTGCAATTCGATCCTCCGTTAGTAGGCGCGGGTGCGCGCAGAGGCGGTGATTAGGATAGGTAGCACCAAAGTCCTAATAGGAAAGTCCTAATATGAAACGATTTTCATCATTTTGACACTTGGGCGGCCGAAATTCTTGATTTTTCCCTCGACACGGATGTTGCCTGTGGTAGAGTAATTTACTCAGGTTCAGCAGCTTACAACCTAATGTGCATCCTGAAGCTACTCTGACCCGAGTTGGCGAAAGAGATGCAATTCCTTGGTACGAAGCTCCACATTGAGAAAGAGGTAGGGGTGGCTCTGCTGGCGGACGCCAACAACGAACGTGCGATTGCGGCTGAGACACTGCCGCCGGAGGAGGTCGTCTTTGGCGCCACTCCAATCATGCGCGATGTCCAGCAGAAGCTGGAGCGAGTGGCGAGCGCCAACATCCCGGTGCTGATTTCAGGCGAGAGTGGCACGGGCAAGGACATCATCGCCCGCTTGCTGCATCGCTATTCCCCCTGGGCGAGCGGTCCTTTTGTGAAGGTCAACTGCCCGGCGATTCCCGGGACGCTGCTGGAAAGCGAGTTGTTTGGGTACGAAAAGGGAGCCTTTACCGGGGCCTATGGCGCCAAGCCGGGCCGGGTGGAGATGGCGCATCGAGGCACGCTCTTCCTCGACGAAATCGCGGAGCTGGATCCTTTTCTCCAACCCAAGCTGTTGCAGCTTCTACAGGATGGCCAGTTCAGCCGCATCGGGGCACAGGAAGACATGAAAGTTGAGGTGCGGGTGGTGTGCGCCACCAACCGCCACCTGCTGGCTGAAATTGAACACGGGCGATTCCGCCAGGACCTGTTTTACCGCATCGCCGCCATGACCATTGACCTGCCGCCCCTGCGCGAGCGGGTTGTTGATTTGCCGGTAATTTGTGAATATCTTCTTCAGTACTACAATGACAAGCTGAACGGACGGGTACAGATGTTGCGACCCGCCCTGCTGGCGAAGATGGAACGGTATGCGTGGCCGGGCAATGTTCGCCAGCTAGAGAACTTAATCAAGCGCTATGTTGTGATGGGAACGGAAGATGTCATCCTCAGCGAGTTGCTTCAACCCGCCGAGAATGATCCGCTCGAAGCCATTACCTTCAATGGTCCGATTTCTTTGAAGAAGCTCACCCGTCAAACAGTGCGTAAGATCGAAGCCAAGATCATTCTGAACGCTTTACACGCAAACAACTGGAACCGAAAGAAGGCGGCGCGTTCGCTGGACATCAGCTATCGTGCCCTGCTTTACAAGCTGAAAGACGTAGGCATCCCCACCCGGCGTTCTCTTTCTGCGCCCAAGCACGGTGAGGACAAAGCGTAAGGGTGACAAATCATAAAAGGGTGAACCATGCAGCGTAGTGCGACAACAATGCGGTCAGGCTTTCTGGTACTGGCATTCATTCTCTCTTTGGGCCCGCTGGTCGTCCGAGCCAATGCGCAGGACAATGCACCTGCGTCTCCCAACACCACACCAAACGTCAACGTTGCCAAGGCGCAGCCTTCCAGTCCGGATACGACCCCGCAGCGGGTGGCGCCGGTAAAGCCGGATGCCTATGTCATCGGGGCCGAGGACGTCCTCACCATCGCCGTGTGGAAGGAGCCGGAGATGTCCCACCAGGTGCCGGTCCGGCCTGACGGGATGATCTCTCTGCCCCTGCTGGGCGATGTCAAAGCTACAGGATTGACGCCGCTACAGTTGCAGGATCAGTTAACCAACGACATGAAGAAGTACATCTCCGATCCCCAGGTCACGGTGATCGTGAACCAGGTGAACAGCCTGAACTTCAATGTCGTGGGTGAAGTATTGAAACCGGGCTACTATCCGCTGACTCGCCGCATGACGGTACTGGACGCGATCGCGATTTCAGGGGGGTTCCGGGACTTCGCCAAAACCAAGAAGATTTACGTCCTGCGCACCCAGGCCGATGGGAAGCAGGTCAGAATTCCGTTCAACTACAAGAACGTGATCAAGGGGAATAACCCACAGCAAAATATCGAGTTGCAGCCGCATGACACGCTAGTGGTGCCGTAACTGGCGTTGCTTCGAGGGAGGACGTCCATGAAACGTCAATTCGGGTATTGGATTCTAGTGTTGGTTCTGGGGATGGTCGGGTATGCCTGCGCGCAGGACGAAACGCCGCCGTCCGCTCCCGCCCCGTCTTCCTCTTCGACCGAAGAGTCGTCGCCTACACAGGCAGCCGGTCCGAAACGGGAATACACGCAAATCGATCCCGGCAAGACGCTGGATTTCCTCGGCGAGGCCGTGGGGCGCTCCAACCTGAACCTGGGTTTCAATTTTCAGGCGACGTACGACAGCAATATCTCGGCGTTCTCCAGCGATACGCTGCCGCAGACGTCTTACCTGATCGGGCCGCACGTCGGTTTTTCGCAGTACCGTCCGAAATTCTCCATGAATTTGGACTACGACGGCGGGCTGGGCATCTATCAGCAACTGCCCAATTCGAATACCTACGCGCAAATGGGTACCGCCGACATTATCTACCAGTTCACTTCTCACTGGCAGGGACACGCCTACGACCAGTACAGCTACTCGGCCAACCCCTTCGGGGCATACTTCACGATCAGGGGCCAGCCTTCACCCAGCGATCCCAACCCGAATACCTATATTCCCTTCGCAGCCACGAACCAGAACATTGTGAGCGCGGATTTGTCGGACCAGTTGAATCGTTACGACACGATTACGTTCACGGGCAGCCAGAATTTCCGCCGCTACAGCAATTACGACCAAACCACTACCTTTCAGAGCGGCCTCTACAACCTGATCAGTTTCAGTGGCGGAGCGAATTACTCACATCGCTTCTCGGCACAATTCTCGGCGGGTGGCGGTTATAACTTCACTTCGCTCGACTTCAGTCATGGGCAGCAGCGGACCGGCGTCAGCGCACTCCAGGCTTTTGTGAATTATCAGTGGACGAAGAGCTTCAGCATCTCGGGGTGGGCGGGCCCGGAATACATCACGGCGAAGACGCTGCTTCCGTACTTCGGTCAGGTATACACGTTGTTGCAGAACGATTGGGAGCCCGCTTTTGGCATCAATCTGGGATGGCAGGGACAGCGCCAGTCCTTTACCGCTGGACTATCGCGCCAGGTCAGCGACGGTGGCGGACTGCTGGCGACAACCACCGTCTACAACTTGAACGGTGCCTACCGCCGGAAGCTGACCCAGCGCATCGACGGTTGGGTCAGCGTTTGGTATGGGAACAACGCCTCCTTTGCCGCCAGCAACCTCAACCGGCAGCTTTTCCCGGACCGCAAATACACCCTGTTGCAGAACATATTCCAAGTAACCCGGCCGATCACGCAACAAGTGACGGCCACAGCAGCGTACAGCTACATTCGGGAGACGCAGAAGAACATTTACGTGTTTCCGAACTCGTCTCCCATATATAACGACAATCGATTTTGGTTCAGTCTCCAGTACACCTGGAATCACCCACTAGGTCAGTAGAAGGTAGGGCACAATGCCGGAATTAGAAGAACAACAACAACAGTCAGCTCGCGGGATTGATGAGTATTGGGCGGTCGTCCGCCGGCGCAGATGGTGGATCATCGGGCCATTGTTTATTGGATGGCTTCTGGTGTTTGTGTCTGCCTGGATCATTCCGGCGAAGTACACCTCCGAATCGGTGATCTTGATCGACAAGTCAAAGGTGCCGGAGATCTTCGTCAAGTCGAACGTCAACGTGGAAATGGGCGAGCGACTGGAGTCGATCACCCAGCAGGTGTTGAGCCGCCAGAGACTGCTTGGCATCATCAATCGGTTTCACCTCTACAACAGCTTCCTGACGCCGACTCCTGACGACCAGCTCAAGAAGATGCGCAGCGACATCAAGATTGACCTGGTGCAGACGCCTACGCCGGACCAATACGGCAAGCGCGAGCTGACCGCCTTCAAGCTGCAATACACGGCTGACAGTGGCCCCATCGCGCAGCAGGTCAACAGCAGCATGGTGTCCTACTTTATTGACGAGAATGTCAAGGCCAGCCAGGTGGCATCGGAGAGCACCACGCAATTCCTGGACAACCAGCTGAAGAACGCCCAGGAAACGCTGGCGGTGCAGGAGAACAGGCTTCGCGAGTTCTCCAAGGAGCACGCGGGCGAGCTTCCGGACCAGGTCCAGGCCAACATCCAGATGCTGACCGGAGCGCAGCAGCAGTTGGGCGCTCTTATCGAGGCGCGCAACAAGGCGGTGCAGCAGCAGACGTATCTGACTTCGCTGCTGGCGCAGTATGAAGCTGCTGGAGTCGAGAATGTCGGCAGCGGCAGTCCGCAGTCCATCGATCAGCAGATTGAAGGCGCGCGGACGGCCTTGGCTGATCTGGAAGCCCGCTACACCCCGGATCATCCCGACGTCAAAAAGATGAAGGACACGATTGCCAAGCTGCAGGCTCTGAAAGAGCAGCAGGCGGGCAATGGCGCTGACACGGACAATTCCTCCTCGTCCGATTCCAACAACAAGGGCGATACCGCAACGGCGGCAGCCACTACTGGCGCAGCCGGGCAGACGCCGCCGGCAGACAAGGGCAGCGGTGGGGGAGGCGCAACCGGGGGCGATAAGAACGCTGATTCTGACGCAAACATGGACGCCGCCGACGTACGCCCGGGTGCCACTCCGGGGCAGTTGGCAGCCATGGCTCCGGTAATGCAGATCCAGAGCCAGATCAAGGCCAACAAAATGGAGATTCAGAGCCGTGAGTCCGAGATTCGCTCGCTTGAGGCCAAGCTTTCGGAGCTGCAGGCGCATCTGGGCGGAACGCCGGCAGTGCAGGCGGAAATGCTGAACCTCACCCGCGACTACGCGCAGACGCAGAGAGGCTATACCGAGCTTCTGGACAAGAGAAACGCTTCCGAGCTGGCAACCAACCTTCAGCGGCAACAGCAGGGTGAAAACTTCCGCATCATTGACCCGCCAAGCTTGCCGGAGAAGGCATCGTTCCCCGACCGTTTCAAGTTTGCGCTTGCCGGTCTGGCAGTAGGCATCTTTTTGGCTGTGCTGTTTGGGGTGGGTAGCGAATACGTGGACGACCGCATCCGCACCGAGCAGGACCTGGCGCAGGCTACGCCGCTTCCTATCCTGGTCGAGATACCGCCAATTCGTACCGACAAGGAAATCGCAGCAGAGCGTCGCAAGCCTTTGATCGCTTTGGCTGTCGCGGTGATAGTGGCGGTTATCATCCCGATGGGAATTTTCTATGCGTTTTACTGGGGATAACGCATGTATAAGCAATTTTTTGGGCTGAGTCGAAATCCATTCGAAATCAGCCCAGACCCATTTTTCTATCACCCTACGCCGCGCCACAACGAGGCCCTGGCCAACCTGCACTACGGAGTTGGCCGGCGCAAGGGCTTCATCGTGATCACCGGCGAGGTGGGAACGGGCAAGACGCTTCTTGTCCGCTGCTTACTGGCCGAGCTGCGAAAGGGAAACATCGCCTTCGGCTACGTATTCAACCCTCTGCTGTCGACCATGGAGTTCTTCCAGTACATCATGGCCGATCTGGGCTTGCCGTACGCGGGTCGCAGCAAGACGGAAATACTGCTGGATCTGAACCGCTTCCTCATCCAGCGGCATGCCCGCGGCCTGATTACGGCATTGGTGGTCGACGAAGCGCAAGCGCTTCGCCCCGAGCTGCTGGAGGAGATTCGACTGCTGACGAACCTGGAAACTTCGCAGCAGAAGCTGCTGCAAATCGTGCTGCTGGGCCAGCCGGAGCTCGAAGTGATGCTGGACTCTCCGGAGTTGCGTCAACTGAAGCAGCGCGTCGCCTTGCGTTGCCAGCTTCAGGCGCTGGACGAGCAGCAAACGAGGGCGTATGTGCTGTCTCGCCTGGAGCGTGCCGGTGTAAAACCGGAAGATCCGGTCTTCAGCGACGAGGCCCTCGGTACGCTGCACGAGTATTCGCGCGGTATCCCGCGCATCATCAACAATCTTTGCGAGAACTCGATGGTCAGCGCCTACGCGCGCCAGCAGAGACCGGTCACCCCGGACATCATCGAGGAGGTCGCAGCCGATTTCCGGTTGACGCCGGGCTCGGCACTGCCGGAAGAAACCGCCAGTTCAGTGCGCAATGGCCAGGATAGCGGCGAAAGCATGCTGCGTTCTTTGTTTCGCGCCCTGCGTACCGTAGAGAACGACAGTTTGGAAAAGCCACTATCGTCGAATGCCGCGAGGAGAGCCTAGTCATGAGTCGAATTTTTGATGCGTTGCAACGCTCGCAAGGAGAAGCACCAGACCCCCGGGCGGCAACGCCACACCCGCCTGTGCCAGCTGAGGCGCTAACATCCGTGATGGATATCCACGCCAGTGAGGTCGCCTCGCCGGAGACGGCGGCCGCCCACGCCACAGCTGCCGCAGTGCAGGCGCCTGCTGACTGGCTGTCGGTCCCCCCAGAGCGCGTGCTTCACCCGGATCCCACGCCCGAGCAGAGGATCGTCACCCTCACCAACCACAACGGGCCGGGCGCGGAAATGTTCCGTGTGCTGGGCACCCGTTTGGCGCACATGAAAGACAAGCGTCCACTGGCCAAGCTGCTGGTGAGCAGTGCCGTGGTGGATGAGGGAAAATCGGTAGTCGCGGTCAACCTCGCGATTGCGCTTTCGCAACGGCCGGGCGAGCGTATTCTGCTGATGGAAGCCGACCTGCGCCGGCCCACTGCCAGCCTGCTGCTCACTCCGAATCCGACCAAAGGAATCACGGAATGGCACCGCGGTGAGCTCTCCATCCAGAACGCCCTTTATCGAGTTGGCGACCTGCCTCTCTGGTTCCTCTCGGCCGGTGCCGGGATACAGGAGCCTCTGCCGGTCCTCGAGTCCCTCGAATTCGCCAACATGGTCGATGCCATCTCGGCGCATTTCGACTGGGTGATCCTGGATTCCACCCCCATGCTGCCAATGGCAGATTCGGCTTCGCTGGCGAGAGTCAGCGACGGCGTACTGGTGGTGGTACGCGAGGGACACACCCGCCGCAAGTTGCTGAACAAGGCCCTGGATTCCATCGACCGGAAGAAGCTGTTGGGCCTGGTGTTTAACGAAGCAGCCTCGCAGCAGGTCACGTATAACCAGGGTGGCGTTTACGACGGGTACTACAGCAATAAGAAAAAATCGAATCGACACTCAGCGGATGGGGACCAGGGGAAAGCGGCTACTGCATGATTCGGTTGTTCAACGCCTATGTACCAGCCAGAACCCTGCTGTTGACCGTTACGGAGACCATACTGGTCATCCTTGGTTTTATTCTGGCTG
>Ga0335085_10016004_pt1 | contig 10859 bp, 7 predicted proteins | sample Lox_Sample_45_FD_206712 | JGI IMG/M metagenome (GOLD analysis project Ga0335085, IMG submission 206712) | Soil microbial communities from Loxahatchee National Wildlife Refuge, Florida, United States - Lox_Sample_4.5 | ecosystem: Environmental > Terrestrial > Soil > Wetlands | place: USA: Florida... | reverse complement strand
CATCGACGACGTCGAACAAACAATTCGCATCAGACCGCCAGAAGCGCTTGTTGAACGAGATGCGTGCCTGCTCGGCGTGCCGTTCGATTTCTTCAGCCTCGGGATCGGCGCGTTTTCGCAGCCACCCTTCCATGAGCCGCAGCGCGTTGTACCAGAGCGCATTGATCTCGACTGCCTTGCCGCGACGGGGGGTCACGACCCATTCGCCGACCTTGGCGTCCATCCAGGTGAGTTGGTAACCGGCCTCGCCTTGGGTCAGCAGCCCGTCGTGCGGATCGATATGGATGCCGAAAAGGGTGCCGGCGAGGTGGTGTCGGATGATGTCCTTCAAAACCGGCGTGACCAGCCGCAGCGTATCATCATCGCCAGAGTGGTCGAGGTAGCGTCCGAGGGCATGGAAGAACCACAGAGTCGCATCTGCCGTGTGATAGAGCCCCTGGGTATCGCCCTCAGGAAACAGATTGGGGATCAGTCCGTCGCGTACATAATGTGCAAAGGCATGGAGTATCCGTCGCGCCTCGGGTGAGCGGCCGGTCGAGAGCGTCAACCCTTCGAGCGAGATCATCGTGTCCCGCCCCCAATCCGTAAACCAATGGTAGCCCGCGATGACCGTGCGCAAGTCGTCGCCCTCGGCCCGCGCGCGGGCTAGATCGGTGACCCGGCCCATGGGGGTAATGACGAAGGTATCGGCTGCCAGCACCAGATCGCCAGCAACGCCCGCACGGGCCACCAGCGGTGCCATCTCGATCAAACGGCGCCGACGCTCGATCTCGAACCGATGGGCATCCTCCGGCTTGAGCGAAAGGATCGTATTCCACGTCTCGGTGCCGGCGACCAGGCTCAGGGTTGCGTTACCGCTGAGTTCGCAGGAAAAGTAGCCGGGGCTCCACTCCGGCCCGTGCGACTCATACCCGCGCTGCGCCTCGGTCTCAAAAAACAATTCGCGCTTCGAGCCACCATCAGCGGTGAATGACGCGCCGTCGGCATTGGCCAGCGTGATCCGCAGCGGTGGCATGTCGCCATTACCCGCTGCGATTTCGTAGAGCGGGCCTCGCGCCGTGATCTTATAGCCATTTTGCAGGGGTGCGCTGACCGGCTCTTCGAGCGGCCGGAAATGGACCTGCGGTCGCAGTCGCAATCGGATGCGCGATGCGCCTTCGAGCAAGCGGAACGACAGATGCACGATGTTGTGCTGCGATGGCAACATGACCGATTTCTCGATCACCATGTCGCCAACCGCATAGCGCCAACTCGGCAACCCGGACACCAGCGTAAAATCACGGAAGCAATTGTCTCCGGTCAATCCAACGAATTTGCCTGCATCGGTTTCGATTTCGGCGACCAGATCGCTCAACATCACCACCCGGCCCAGCGGCGCCGGCAGCGCTGCGATCAGGAAACCGTGATAACGGCGCGTGATCTCGCCCGACACGGTTGCCGAGGCATAACCGCCAAGACCGTTGGTCACCAGCCATTCGCGGGGGACTCCCAAGTCGTTATCGCGGGGCACGCGTATGACATCGACCATGTTGTTCTCCGGCAGCCCAGGTGAGTTCTCGTATTTCGACGGCTAACGCTATATCCGCCGATCGGATCAGAGGCCGAATTCATTGCGCCGGATCGAATTGTCGCGCCGGGCGTTCTTCGAGGCGTTCTCTACGGAAGAGCATGACCAACATCATTAAACGCACGCGAGCCTGCGGCGCGGCAGCGAGACGATTGCCTGTTGGAGCGGAACCGCAGGTCGCCGGCGGCGTGCATTTTCGCGTCTGGGCCCCTGCGGCGAACTCGGTTTCGGTTCATCTCGACGACGGCGCAACGTATTCGCTCAATCCCGAAGACAGCGGGTACTTCTCGGGCTTGGTCCGCGAGGCAGATGTCGGGACGCGCTATAATTTCAAGCTGGACACATCAGAGCGCGTCCTGCCCGACCCCGCCTCGCGGTTCCAGCCCGACGGGCCCCACGGCAGCTCGGAAGTGGTGAATGGGGCGGCTTTCGCGTGGAGCGACGGGGCATGGCGCGGCATGGCACATGCCGATCTGGTGATCTATGAGCTTCATATCGGCACCTTCACGCCTGAAGGCACATGGGAAGCGGCAACGGCAGGTTTGCCGGCACTGGCCGATCTCGGAATCACATGCGTCGAAATGATGCCGGTCGCGGATTTTTCTGGCCGCTTTGGCTGGGGGTATGACGGCGTCTCGTTGTTCGCACCGACGCGACTCTACGGCCGGCCCGACGATCTGCGCCGCTTCGTCGACCGAGCGCACGCTCTCGGCATCGCCGTCATTCTCGACGTCGTCTACAACCATTTGGGACCGGACGGAAACTACCTCACCGAATTTTCGTCGGATTACTTCACCGACCGCTACCAGAATGAGTGGGGTCAGGCGCTTAATTTTGATGGACCAAATGCCGACCCGGTGCGTGAGTTCTTTATCGCCAATGCTGGCTACTGGATCGACGAGTTTCATTTCGACGGGCTGCGTCTCGATGCGACGCAGCAGATTTTCGATGCGTCGCCTGAGCACCTCGTCGCGGCGGTTACGCGCCGCGTCCGTAGCGCTGCCCGCGAACGAGCCACCTTCGTCGTCGCGGAAAACGAGCGTCAGCAGGCACGGCTGGTGCGTGATCCGAAGCATCATGGTTACGGTCTTGACGCGATGTGGAACGATGATTTTCACCACAGCGCGCACGTGGCACTGACTGGCAGGGCCGAGGCATATTACAGCGACTACGAAGGCTCGGCCGATGAGTTCGTCGCCCTCATGCGACACGGCTTTCTTTTTCAAGGCCAGCGTTCGGCGTGGCAGGGTCAGGCGCGGGGCCACCCGGCGCTCGATCTCAAGCCATCACAACTCGTGGCTTTTTTACAAAATCACGACCAGGTGGCTAATTCTTTGACCGGCCTCCGCGGCCACCTGTTGACCAGCCCGGGCCGGTGGCGTGCTCTGACTGCCGCCATGCTGCTGTGGCCCGGTATTCCGATGCTGTTCCAAGGGCAGGAATTTTCGTCGTCAGCTCCGTTTCTGTTTTTCGCCGACCATAGCGGGGCGCTTGGCGAGGCGGTCGCCAACGGCCGCCGCGACTTTCTTTCGCAGTTTCCCAGCCTGAAAAGCCCCGACGCGCAGGCCGCGATCGCCGACCCGACGGACATCGCAACATTCAAAAGTTGCATCCTCGACCATGCCGAATGTGACCGGCACCGCGAAGCCCAAGCACTGCACAAGAACCTGTTGTCATTGCGCCGCGAATTGAACATCGCGGAAGCCGCGGCCGTCGATGCCGCGGCGTTGGGCCGCGAGGCATGGCTCGTCAGGTATTTCGATGAGAGTGGCGCAGACCGGTTGCTTCTTGTCAATCTGGGGCGGGACAAGGTGTTGCAGACCGTTGCCGAGCCGCTGATGGCAGCCGTTGAGAACCATGTCTGGCGATTGCGCTGGTCGAGCGAGGCCTTAGTGTATGGCGGCTCCGGTACGTCGCTGCCGGAACAAGACGCAAACTGGTATCTCCCCGGCCACGCCGCCTTGGTTCTGGTGGCTGAACCAGTGACTCCTCGCGCACCGATCTCAGCGCCCGCCTAGAGCCTTCGAGCTTCCGCACCATCGTCGCCGCAATTCCCAACACCCTCTTTGTGGGGAGCGTCCATTGCACCTCGATCGGGCAAGCTTCGCCGAGGCATGCGCAAGCCCGGTTTGCCCTACGGCCTGTGAGCAGCACACCCCTCATCGCCATTTGATAGATGGCAGAAAAAGGGGCCAGCCTGTGTGGAAACACCCCGAGATTTTCGGGCCTGGCGGATTCCGCACCCGGCAAAGCTGCCGTAGAATCCTGAGGCTTGGGGGCTTTGGGGGTTGGCGATGCATCGGTTCATCGATGGCAAAGAGCGGATGCAGCAGGCGTTGCTGCCGCACAGTTTGGAGGATTACGTCAGCGAGGAGAACGCGGTTCGGGTGATTGAAGTCTTTATCGACGAACTGGACCTTACCGCCTTGGGCTTTTCAGGGATGACACCAGCGGCGACAGGACGGCCGGCCTATCATCCCTCGACGTTGCTGAAGATTTACCTCTACGGCTACCTCAACCGCATTCAGTCGAGCCGGCGGCTGGAACGCGAAGCGCGGCGCAATGTCGAGCTGATGTGGCTGACCGGACGGTTGGCACCCGACTTCAAGACGATTGCCGACTTCCGCAAGGACAACGGGATGGCCATCCGCGCGGTGTGCGGGCAGTTCGTCGGGTTGTGCCGTCGGCTCAAGCTCTCCACTGATGCCGTTGTTGCGATCGACGGCAGCAAGTTCAAAGCGGTGAACAACCGCGACAAGAACTACACGGTGGCCAAGGTCACCGGGCGGATGGAGCAGGTCAACGCCGGCATCGCGCGTTATCTGCGAGCGCTGGACCAAGCCGACCGCGAAGAGAGCGATATCGCCGAGGCCAAGTCGGGCCGGCTGAAGGAGAAGATTGCCGGCTTGCGCCAGCAGATGCAGGCCTTGAAGGTGATGCAGCAGAGGGTTCATGACGCGCCCGACCAGCAAGTCTCGCTGACCGATCCCGATGCCCGCTCGATGGCGACCAGCGGCAAGGGCACCGCTACAGTCGGCTACAATGTACAGATCGCCGTCGACGCCGAGCACCATCTGATCGTTGCCCATGAGGTGACCAATCAGGGATACGATCGCCAGCAGCTTGTCCCCAAGGGGTTAAGGCGCAGCAGGCCACAGGCTGCGAGAAGATCACTGCCCTGGCCGACCGCGGCTACTTCAGCGGCGACCAGGTTCTCGCGTGTGAAGGCACGGGTATCGCACCGATTGTGCCCAAGACCTTGACTGCTGCGCGGCGCCAAGCGCGGCTTCTTCACCCGGCAGGACTTCATCTACAACGCCGAGCACGACCATTACACCTGTCCAGCGGGCGCAAAGCTCACCAAAGTCCAGCGCCGAAAGGATCACACCGAAGACTTCGACCGCTACCGCCACTTGAGCGCTTGCTTTACCTGTCCGCTCAGACCTCGGTGCACGCCGACCAAGCGGCGGATCATCAAGCGCTGAGAGAATGAGCACGTGCTCGACAAGATGCAGGACCGGCTCGACCGCTTGCCCGAGGCCATGGGGGTGCGACGACAGACCGTCGAGCACCCGTTTGGCACGCTCAAAGCGTGGATGGGTGCCACCCACTTCCTGACCCGGACCCTCGATAAGGTCCGAACCGAAATGAGCCTTCACGTCCTGGCCTACAACATCAAGCGAATGATCACGATCCTCGGTGTGGGACCGCTGATGGCCGCAATCAAAACCTGATCGCAGCGATCAAGCCGCAAGCACCGATCAACCAGCCCGCGTCTCGACCGTCACAGCCGGAAAACACGTCGCGTCGTTTACCTCTCATAACGCGTTTTCCCACAGCCTCGGGCGGAATTGGCTCTCTTGGCGCTGCCATCGCGTCTCGCCGCCAATCATCCGCAAGCGACCCCGGTTATCCAAGTAGCGGACGCCCAACAAAGCGGCCTCCGCGTTCATGGTATGAAGGCAAATTTACTCTTGATTCATAACTTTGCCTTCAACTTGCATCCCCATGTCATGAACAAGTTTGCCCGTCTACCTGACTACGTAATTTAGGTGTCATCCGCATGCTCGATTGGCTCAAACGGATCTCGGGTCCCAATACCCGCCAGCAATTCTCCGAGGCCGAGAGCAAAGCCGTCTCAACTGAGACGCGAGCCCAGCGGCGCGTCGATCCGCTCGCCTCCGCAAACAGAGGAAATAACAGCTCGGCCGCGAGATGGACGCAAACGCATGTCATCGTCGTCGCAAGTCAAAAGGGCGGGGTCGGCAAGACGACAATTGCCGCGCATCTGGCCGTCTGGGCGGGCCTACAAGGTCACGGGCCTGCCGTTCTGGTAGATACCGATCCGCAAGGTTCGCTTACTGAGTGGTGGCAAGCCCGCAAGGATGAACAGTCGATGAGCGATGCGCCGGCGCTTGCGACGGTGAGGCTGGACGACCTCGCCGCGAAGCTTATGGAACTGCGCAGGAGCGGCGTCGCGCTTGCCATTATCGATACGCCGCCGGCCCTCACCATCTCAATCGAACGGGCCATCGAAACCGCTGACTTGGTTCTCATTCCGGCTCGGCCAAGCCCGCACGATTTGCGCGCGATCGGCGCAACGGTCGGTCTGACTCGAAAAGCAAAAAAGCCGTTCCTCTTTGTCGTTAACGGCGCCGCGCCGCGCGCGAGTATAACCGCCGAAGCCGTCGCGGCGCTCTCCGAACATGGTCGCGTCGCACCGACAATTCTGTACCAGCGCACCGATTTTGCCGCATCGATGATCGATGGTCGGACCGTTATGGAGACGGTACCCACTGGCCGGTCGGCGCAGGAAATCGGTGAACTGTGGAAGCACGTGCACGCGCAGATACGTTTGCCGGTCGCAGCCTGAGCAATGACCGCCAAGGCGAAACTCTCGAGTTCGTTACTCTCGCAACGAAAGGCCTGCGGGCTGACCAAGCAAGAGCGGGTCCGGCCGGCGCGGGCCACCACTGTGCGCCTCAGCAGCGCCATCGGCGGTATTGGAGTCGCGGCGACCCTCGGGGCGGTTGTTTTGATGAACGCATCAGCGCCCACAAACGAGGCGACGAGAACGCTGAATTCGCCCCTACCTTCGCAAATCGCACGTCAGCCGACACAGACCCACGGCCCGATCTCGGAGCTGATGTCGATAGCACCGGCAACAGTGACAAATTCCGAGCTGATGGTGGCACCCGCTCCGCCAGCGACCACCGCGCTCGCTGCATCGCCGGCACTAGCGCCGATCCCAACATCGACGGCAATCCCCCCGCTCATGACGAGCCCCGCTTCCGCTGCGGCCGCAATACGCCTTGTACCTCCAGTGCCGTTGGGGCCCCCCGTGCCCATAGCTCCGGCGACGGTGTCGAACAATCTGCCGGCGGCCTCCGCTGCAGCTATCTCGTCTATTTCGGAGCCTGTGACCGGTAGTGTTTCTGCTTTGCGAGAACAACAATCGACGGATACGCGTTCCGCTGCGACAGTGCCCCTGTCTAAGGAAGAAGCCTCGGCGCTGCGGGCACGAGGCGATACGCTGTTCGGCAACCGCGACATCGTTGCGGCGCGGTTGTTCTACCAGCGCGCGGCCGAGGGCGGCGACGGTCAGTCGGCGCTTCAGTTGGGCGAGACTTATGATCCCGCCTTTCTAAAGCGCGCCGGCATAGCTGTTGCCCGCGGCGATAGTGTTATCGCCAAACGCTGGTATCAGCAGGCCGCTCTGCTTGGTGCGAGCGAAGCTCAGATTTTGCTGCTCCAACGGAGTACGACGGTCGCTAGCGTCCAGGACCCCGAACAGGTACGTACTGTTTTCTCGCGCTTTATTGATGAGCGGCGCCAAGCGAACGGCGCAGCAGCAATGACAGATGCAGACAAGAGCGCTCTATTTCAACAATTCCAGGCTTCCCAAAAAAAATAGCACACTGAGTGGCTTGCACATAGCGACGTAAACCCGGAACTTCTGCCACCAAGTTCACCTCACACCATTTCGGGTGATTCCCCGGCCCCAGTAAAAAATCTCGATTGATCAGTGGTTGCGGCAATGAAACATGAATCCGACTGACCCTGCCCCCTGGAACGCCCCCGCTTAGAAGCTAGGATCCGTCGAAAGCTTCAACGGCCGCTTCCGCGACGAATGCCTCAACGAGCACGTCTTCCGGGGCCTGCCGATGGCACACCGGATCATTGAGGCTTGGCGGATCGATTACAATCCTGCATCACAACACCCATCTGTCTATACAACTGAAGAGAATAGATTTTGTTGACCCAGGCCCAGTCCCGCGGGGTATGTGGCAGGTCGGTGGGCACGTGCTGCGAGGGCCTGAGCGGCCGATCCGTCAAGGGTGGCGCGGCTGAAGATCCAAGGACCGTCGGGGAGCGGATGAACGCCCTCGATCTCGGCGTTCTCGGCAGCGATGCGCAGGGTTTTGGCGCTGATGCCGAGATGGGTCGCCGCTTTGGTCAGGTTGAGCCAGGGTTCGATGCGATCGTCGGCAGGGCGATGCACCGGGATCTTATGGTGCGAGCGCAGCGACGTGACGCGCTCGCGGGTCCAGCGGTTGCCGTTGCCCGTCGTCAGCTTGTTCCGGTTCAGCAGACCAGCGATAAGATCGTCGTTCGCAATGAGGATGAGTTGGCGAACAGCGGCGACGGTGTCTGGTGCGGTGCTGTTGCGCTGGCCGCGCCGCCGGCGGGGCAGACGCAGTTCGGTGTGGGTGCCGCCCATCCAATGAATGAGCAGGACGATCATCCCGGCCTCTGCGTCAATATCGGCAATCACCTCCTGGATCACGTTGCGCGCGATACGCTTCTTGAGCCGGGCATCGGTGGTTGGGGCGGACCAGACAGCCCTCAGATTATCGGCCAAAGCTCCGAGCAACGGCGGCGTCGCCTCGAGGCGCGGCATTGTTGCAGCGTCGTGTTTGACGATTTTCTCCTCAACCTCGCCGACGCGCATGAGTGCCCGGTTCCAGCGCGCCTCCAGTTCCGCTGCCACCAGCCGGTTTGTCGGATCGGCCGCGTCATACTGGCGGAATGCACGATCGGCGGCGTAGTGGGCCGCTTCGAGATCGAGCAGCAGCGCCTCGCGCACCCGATCGCGCTGCGCGGCAGAGTCCGCGTCGGCCGCGACCGCCGCCGCGATGGCGCCCGGTTCGACGACCTGGAGCAGCGCGGCTTCGATCGCGTCGTCAACGCGCAACCCACCGAAGGCGATGCAGCGCGGTTCGCCGTTGTCGAGCAAGCCCCGATGGCAGGCATAGCGCGGAATGTTGTGCTTCACGGCGCTGTAACGGACGGTGAGCTTGCGCCCGCAGCGTCGGCAGCGGACGAGGCCGGCGAGCACCGCATCGCCGTGCTTGGCTGTGCCGTGATGCCGGCTCGTCGGGATGTTCTCGCTCACCATCCTGCGAATCGCCTCCGCGCGCTCCCAGTCGACATAGCCTTCGTGCGCGCCGGGCCGAAGCGCCAGCCATTCCGTGCGCGGCTTGCGGCGGCTCTTCGATCCGCCCGCGTCGCCGTATTGCGCCACGACACCAGTTCTACCATAGGCATAGGCGCCGCCGTAGATCGGGTTCGTCACCATCCGGTGGATCGTCGCGTAGCATGGCCGCCGCCACGGACGTCACCGTTGTTACGCCGGGTGGGCAGGTCGAGCCCATACTCGTGGAACCACAGCAGCGCCTGACGGGCGCTGCCGAGTTCGGCCCACTTGTCGAAGACCAGGCGGATTGCCTCTTGCACCCGCCGGTCCGGGTCCTTTTCCAGCCGATCGCCGGTTTTGACGAAGCCGACCGGCGCAGCGACGATCAACTCGCCCCTGCGTGCCTTGGCGTAGCGCGCGGACAGCGAGCGCTGTCGCAGGAGATCGAGCTCATATTCGTTGAGGCTGCCCTTGAGCCCCAAGAGCAGCCGATCGTCGCCATGACGCGGCAGATAGATCGTTTCCTGGTCGACCAACACGGTGTCGACGACGCGGCACATCTCGATCAGCTGCTGCCAATCGCGGCTGTTGCGGGCAAAGCGCGAGACCTCCCGCGCCGCGACCGCACCGACCTTGCCGAAGGAGACCTCCGCCACCATTCGCTCGAAACCGGCGCGCATGACGCCGCCAGCAGCGGAGCGGCCGAGATCGTCGTCGATGATCTCGATCTCGGACCAGCCGAGGGTCACGAGACGCTCGCGCATGGCGTATTGCAGCGCCCAGCTCTCGCGATTATGCAGGACCTGGTGGCTCGAGGATTGACGCACGTAGAGGATCGCCCGGCGATCCAAATGATGCGTCCGGATCTTGTCAGACATCATCGGCTACCCCCGCCGGACGGCCGACGCGACCGTGTTCGAGGAGAAGCCGCACTATGAGGTCTGTCGCCGCCAGACGCGTCTCCTCAGGTAGCATTCGCCATGTCGGCCCGTCGACGCCGATCGGCTCCGACGAGCCGAACAGGTCGAGTTGATGGATTTGCTTGTGACGGTTCACAGGATGGCGGCAGCGGCGTTGCATAAGCATCCCCTGGGTTCTGGTCACAAGGCTCACTCGCTGAGCCCGAAACCGGAGTATTCGGGGATGGCGGCCGACCGTCACACTTCGCTGTCTCCGCGAGCAGTGCCGAAAGCGCCGATAGCGCCACAAAATCCACATGCGGATGGCGTGCGACCTGCATCGGCAGACATGCTGCGCGATCGAACATCCAGGCCGGCAGTTCCAGCCAGCGCCCTGTTAATCCATCATCCCGGGAGCAGCGCAGAACGACGCTGTCTGCCTTCTCGATCGTCTCATGGACGAGGACAACGCAGCCAACCCAGGGGTGCCAAGGATAGAAAACCTCGCGCGCTTCTGTCTTGCCCGTCCTGTGGGCGTTACCGCTTCGCGTTGTACAACACCGTGCACCCGCATTCCAAGCTCGGCGGCTTGGCACCGAACGAGTTTGCAGCCCCGTCCACACAGGACCACAACCAGAACGGATTCTGGTTATGAGTGACGGCAAAAAGGGGGCAGGGTCACGACGATACTGGGTGAGAAGTAAAAGCGCGATGCGAGATGTCGCCTCCCATCAGTGAAGCGTCGATACGCAGCAGCGACTACATCACTACCGAGATAAAAGTCCGGAGATGTATGCGCTAGCAGCCTGTTGCCGAAGTTGCCCTTGATCAGCCGGGGTCGGCAGTAGCGGCCATAAGCAGGATGGCGAATTTGTCGGGCGAGGCGACGCCGAGGAAGATCGCCACGGCCTCCTCGGCGTAAGGGAAGAACAGATAGGCAGCCAGCCCCGGGCAACCGCCTCTCTTGGGGTTCCAG
>Ga0335085_10016003_pt1 | contig 10859 bp, 9 predicted proteins | sample Lox_Sample_45_FD_206712 | JGI IMG/M metagenome (GOLD analysis project Ga0335085, IMG submission 206712) | Soil microbial communities from Loxahatchee National Wildlife Refuge, Florida, United States - Lox_Sample_4.5 | ecosystem: Environmental > Terrestrial > Soil > Wetlands | place: USA: Florida... | reverse complement strand
GGGCCATCGCCGACGCCGCGATCCCGCATCCGAAACCGAATAGCGCGGCGCGGCCAGTTCGTTTGGTCCTTTCCGAAAGAACCGCACTTGAGCCGAGAAGCAGGCAGGCTGGCGCATAGGAATAAGCCGTCGCCGTAACTAAAACCAGCCCAGCGCCGCCGACAAAGCCGCGCTTCCATCCTGGAGCAACGCCGTACCATGACGGCGCGACGAATACCGCGATGCTGATTGTCAACAGCAAGCCGGCTATCGCGTAGTAGCTGACGAGATAAAGCCCCTGAAAGAGCCAGACGCTGCTCACGAGCGAGAGAAACAAGGCCGAAGCCCAAAGACGAACGTGAATGCCTCCAACCCGCACCGGAATGCTTCCTATGGCAGCTACTGACAACGCCGCCAGAACGATCAGCATGGCGCGAGCCAGGTTAGGCTGGCCCCAGCCAAATACTGCGCCGTAGAGCTGGGTGGCAATGAACGTCGTGGGTCCATGCTCGGTGACAAAATCGCGATAGAGAATCGCGCCGCGATCGAGCATCATCCCGCCCAGAAGATGTTCGGGCTCGTCGGGATATGGCAGAAACCAGATGCCGCGAATTGCTTGATGCAAAAAAAATAAAGCGCTCGCCAGGAGCAAGATCGCACTGACCATCGTGGGTGGACGCCGGATTGCCGACATGACGCTCAAGACAATTGTTCGTTGGCGACGGCCCACGAGTAACCGAGCCGAGGCGTGGTCCCTCTCTGTATGCTGTCCTTCACGCGCTGCCGCAGCCTTCAAGGGCTCAAAGGTCCGGTGTTCTTTTGGCGCTGGGCGGATAACATGTATGCTCACTGCTCTCAAGTCCAGGGTCAATGCCCCTGGGCACTGTTACAGTTTGAATTCCTAAAGCCCTAAATCCTCAATGCAGGTGGCCATCCGAAGGCGCATCTCGTGCGCCGCTTTCTCGGCTTCGGCTGATTTAGCGCGCATTTCCGTTTCGACCACGCACAGGCCATCAGCTTTGCAGCCGCCATGGGTGCAAAGCTCGCCAGTTTCCCGGCATTTGAAGCGGCGTATCTGAGCATCCATGATTGGAAGATTCCTTCGGCAGGTGCTGAGGCTGATATAGGTCTACGGCCAACGGACCCCAAATCGAAATCGGGCACCTTGGACGGGGCGAAGGCCCGGCCGCACAGTACTGTCTCAGCTTGAAATGGCTAGAAAATATAGCCTTTTCAAGCACATGGCTGGGATCACGATACCATGAACATAATAAGAACAAAATTGCACATGATGTTTCCAACAATGACGGAGGGACGACCCTGCTAGTTCATTTGTCGGCCGAATTATTTCAGCGCGTCGCGGCGTGTGTTTCTAGTGGCGTGGCGGATTCGATTGCGGATATAATTGGAGCATCGATGGATAATCTGGAACGTTGAATGCCCAAGGGACCTCAAGGCCAGAAACGCCCCGCCGATGTCATCGGCAACGCCGTCCACGTCATGCGGATAGCAACGGGGGAGATTGAGGAATATCAAGAGCGCACAGAGCCTAAAAAGAAGTCAGTTAAGGCTTCGCATTCCGCTCAGAATCGGAAGAAGGTTGCTCGGGAGAACCCGTCTCGGTAGCATTTTCTCGTGCGTGCCGAATCATTTTTTCAACTTCGTCTGTAAAATTGAAGGGGCGCAGGGTCACGTGCTGATGTGCTTGCGCCCAGACACGAAATATCTCGTCTGCGAATGGCTGCCCAATGTCTAAAACGCCCTCAAAATCCAGCCAAACTTCTGAAAACCTTTCTACCCGCGCCATGATCCGGCGCGCTTGCGAGCGTGAAACGAGGTGCTCTCCTTCGTATTTTGCCAGCTTAAGAGGAACGATGGTTTTGGAAAATCTCGCCTCATCGTCAACGTATTTATCGAAAACTTCTCTAGCCGTTTGAGCCGCGTTAGTAGAAATACGCATATAAACTGCTGTTCCTTTGCTATCTGGCTTAGAATCTACGTCGATTAGCCAGTCATCGTCATTTATTCTTCGTCGTATATAATCAAGTCCTCCAGATATGATGTCAAACCTATCAAACATTCTCGATGTAAAAAATATTCCCTCTCCAGTATGCCTTGTGTGATCTGTGGTTAGTTTGCCTTTAGACAATTCCATTATGGCCTCGTGTTTATCAGATAGATTGCACGCTTTTGTAATTTTGTCAAAAATACCGACACCATCATCACTTACCGTCATGTAAATAGTAGAATAGTTGCGTTGTACATAAATAGCACACGATGTACCCTCGGAGTGATCTATAGCATTATTTAGCATCTCAAGAAATCCGTACTCACATATGCGAACAATATTATCTGGAATACCCTGGAAGTGCTGATATACATTTTCACGCCATACGATGTCCTCTTGCTTATTTTCCAACGGTGTAATGATCTCTGCATAAGAATCGATGGTTTTAAGTTCATAGCGCCGCGCCTTTGTCTTGCCGGTAGCTTGCAATAAATTTTCCTGGAGAAGCGTTCGTAAGTATCCGTTCACGGAAGCTCGGGTTACGCCTAAGGCGCTTGCGGCAAAGGACGCTATATCAGTCGGATGGTCCTCCACGGCACGGAGGATGAATTCCCGGATTTGCGGGTTCTTCGGCCGAGCCATTGGAAAATTATTTCCTCTCATTGGAAAATTATCTTGACCGATTGTTGGCTTAACGGTAGCTTATTGTCAAATTAAATCTCCGAATTGGAAAATTATCCAGTGAACCGCTTGGCATTCGAGAAACGCCGCCAAATCCTCCACTTGATGGTTGAGGGGAACTCAGTCCGAGGTATCGCCCGGCTGGTAGACGTGTCGCCCGTAACCGTTCTTCGCCAGCTTGAGCTTGCCGGGAAGGCTTGCGCTCGCTTCCACGATGAAAAGGTCCGGGGTGTGACTGCGAAGCGGGTGGAGTGCGACGAAATCTGGTCGTTCAACTATTGCAAGAAAGCGGCGATCCCAACCGCAAAGGCCGCTCCCGCTGATGCTGGCGATACGTGGACGTGGACGGCTTTGGACCGCGACTCCAAGCTGATCATTTCGTATCTGATCGGCGGCCGTGACGCGGGCTATGCATATGAGTTCATGCAAGACGTGGCGGATCGCGTCGCCAACCGCATCCAGCTAACCACGGACGGCCATAGGCCATATTTGGAGGCCGTAGAGGCGAGCTTCATTATGCCATGCTGATCAAGACCTACGGCGAGACGGCCGATTTAGGCGGCCCAGAGCGCAAATACAGCCCCGGCATTTGCACGGGCGTGAAAGGCCGCAAGATCGAAGGCCGTCCCGATGCGCGCTACATCTGCACGAGCTTTGTCGAGACGCATAATCAGAAAATGCGCCAGCACATGCGCCGCTTTACGCGGTTGACTGCAGCTCATTCGAAAAAGCTGCTCAACCACATTCATATGGTCTCGCTCTATACGGTTTGGTACAATTTCGTGCGGATCAATTCGGCGGTCAAAATGGCCCCGGCGATGGCCGCTGGTATCTCAGACCGCCTGTGGGAAATGGATGATCTAGTCCGGCTGGTCGAAGCTGAGGACGCTGCCCCGAAAAAGCGCGGCCCCTACAAATCGAAGTCGGAAAATTTCAAACTGTAACAGTGCCTGCCCCTGCCAAGTATTGATAAGAGAGCGGGGCGCATGGAACAATTGCCAATAGTCTATCTGGATCATCCAGGGAACTGTGTGCCTGTGCATGAGCAAACTAACAACGAGTATGGGGTCCGAAGTGGAACAGCCAGGCGGAGGTGACCGCAGCCAGAGCTGCTTGAGCCTATTTGCAGTGTGGCCCGGTAATGAATAGGCCCTGCATTTCCGTAGTGGTGCCGTGTTTCAACGAGCAGGAGGTGCTGCCGGCCACCGCAGAGTCGCTTGCGCACGAACTTGATTCGCTCGCCCGCAACGGGCTGATCGCAGCGGACTCGCGCATTGTGTTCATCGACGACGGCAGTATCGATAGGACTTGGGACATCATCACGGGGCTGGTTGATTCCGACCGCCGATTTGCCGCAGTGCGCCTCACGCGGAATTTCGGTCACCAGTACGCGCTCTACGCCGGTCTGATGCTCTCCCCTGGCGACGCGCTGATTTCAATCGATGCCGACCTGCAGGACGATATCGCGGCGATCCGCGAGATGATCGTGATGTTCGGGGGTGGCAAGGACATCGTCTACGGCGTTCGTTCCGATCGCGCCACCGACACTGCATTCAAGAGAATAACGGCCGGTCTCCACTATCGGCTTACGCGATGGTTGGGCGTCGAAACCGTTCCCAATCATGCCGATTTCCGCCTGATGAGCCGCCACGCGATCTCGCTGCTGGCGCAGTATCGCGAATCGAATCTCTACCTCCGCGGAATTGTGCCCCTGCTTGGCCTGCCTACCGGCACGGTGAACTTCAAGCGCCACGCGCGCTTGCAGGGCAAGTCCAAGTACAGCCTGGCCAAGATGTTGAGCCTGTCGTTGCGCGGACTTACATCGTTTTCAATCATGCCACTTCGCTTGATCGCCGTCATGGGGATGATGGTGTTCGCGGTATCGATGATCATGGGCGCGTGGGCACTGCTCGCTGCGCTCGGAAATCCCAGCGTGGTTCCGGGCTGGGCCTCGACGGTCATTCCCGTCTATATCCTGGGCGGGCTGCAACTGCTGGCGCTGGGCATTGTCGGCGAGTATATCGGCAAGAGCTACATGGAAGTGAAGCACCGGCCGCTTTTTCTGGTGCAGGAAACCCGCGCCTTGGTGACCACGCGTCCAGCGCTCGAGGCGACCCATCTTGATTGACGCGCAAAGTACGGCCTTCTCCGAGCTTCAATACGATTTATGTTATCCGCCGGGGATAGAACGGCACTGGTGGATGCGGGGGCGTGCGGCAATCGTCAACGCGCTCGTGCGCGAAGGCGGTCGCGGCGGGCCGGTTCTGGAAATCGGCTGCGGCAACGGTGCAACGCTGACGCTGCTGCGCGCCTATGGGCTCGACTGCCGCGGCGTCGAATTGGCCAACGTTACCGTCCGCGACGACGTCAAGGAGTTCATCACCCGGAATTGCGACGCGCTCGATCTGCCGGACCAGATCCGGTGCAAGGCAGAAACGATTCTGCTGCTCGATGTGGTCGAACACATCGAGAAGCCGGACGTCTTCTTGCGGAGGATCGCCGCAGGCTTCCCGGCGGTGAGACGTGTGGTCATCACCGTGCCGGCACGACAGGAGATATGGTCGAACTACGATGCATTCTACGGCCACTATCGGCGCTACAACCTCGCGGCGCTGCGTGCCCTGGGAGAATCACAGGGCTGGCGGTTGCGACGCGGCGGTTACGCATTCCGCATCACCTATCTGCCCGCGCTTGCTCTGGCCGCGCTGCGGCGGCCGCGCGCCGTGAAGATCGATCCGCCTACCGGACCCGCTATTGGGATTCACCGCGCACTGGCGGCTCTTACATTCTGGGAATGGCGCCTGCTGCCTGCCGCGCTAATCGGTACCAGCGCCATCGCCTCGTTCGACGTCTGAATTCGATTTCGGCCGCCAGATGTGAACCAGGAAGCGGCCTCCGCCCGGACGCTCGGAGAAGCTAATCGGAATCTGTTCGGTGTCGCGATAATAGCGCTGAATGATGGCGTGATCGACATCGCCGGGTCCCTTTACCCACCACACGACAGGCACGGGTACCGCGAGCGCCAGCACATCGAACTTCCGGTCGCGAACTCCGCTGGTAATACGACTCATGTAGTCGCGCCACATCCGCGCCGGGCGGTGTGATGGGTCTGCAGGTTCAAGGAAGTCAGGCAGGGTTGCAAACACAAAATTGCCGGTGTGCCCCCCATGGTGGACGGGCTTGCCGCACTCGACCAGAGGCCACACCAGCATTGAAGAGGCGAGAGGATCTCGGCTCGCGCATACGATCTTGTGGAGGCGCTGCCAGCCCTGGACGCTGACTTCGAAATCCTTGGGAAGGATATCGTAAACCCTCCATAGCGTGAACAGGTACAATAGCAGGACGAGTGCCCGCCACCGCCCGCTCAGCAAGGGAGCAGTGCAAAGGCCCAGCAGCAAGAACGGCGTCATGAGCTGAAACAGATAGCTCATGAACATGCCGGGATTTTGCCCAATCGACAGCAAAATCGCCATGGTGGATATCGCGAAGCAAATCCAGGGATAAGGAACAGGCGCGTTCAGGAGCGGCGCCTGCAGGGGGAATATCCGAAGCGCGAGCGAAGGCGGCCTGCCCGCCCTGAATGCGCTCCATAACGCGGCTCCCGCCCAGGTCGCAGCAAGCAGCAGCAATCCCGCGTAAATCTCGCTGAAGACCAGCAACTGCTGCGTCGCATGGCCAAAAAAATTCATGAGGCGTGTCTGATTTCTCACGACGAACACGGTGTCCGCGAGAAAGTATGGACTGGTGAGATGCACAATAACGAGGCTGAGCGCGAAGACGCCGGCAGCGCCGGCAGCGTAAATGAAGGCGCGCGTCTTGGAGACGTTCAAGAAGAGATAGATCGACACGATGGCGAGCGAGAGCAGACAATATTGCTTGGTGTAGAAGGCGAGAATGCCGCACGCAGCAGAAGCGATGAGGCTCGGCCCACTCCAACGCCGGAGCCAAGGCAGCAGCACGGAGATGAGGAACAGCAGCTCACCGAGTGCGTTCGTGCTGGCGATCGACGTCGAGTAGAAGACGAGCGCACCATATCCGATCACCGCGACGCTCGCGCAATCGATCCACCGGCCGCCCATTTGCCGTGCCGCGACCGCCAGCAGGCCGGAGCTTGCAACGATGCAAACGCCGTTTACCAGCCTGTGGAGTTGCAGCGTGTTGCCGAAGACGAGCACCAGCGGCGCCATGACGATATTGTAGAATGGCGTGTAGAAGTCCATCGCTTCGGGCTGATGCGCGAACGTGTAGGGATTCTGGACGTGCGCGATCAGCCCCGTGATGTAGAGCATCGTTCCTTCGAACAGCTCGATCGGCGCAGGCGCGCTGATAATCCGGAAATGATTATACGCGATGAGCCCTGCGAAAATCGCGAGCCCCGCGGCGTAGAGAATTTCGACACCAAGTCCGGCACGGGACGCAAACGCGCTGTTGCGATCTGCCAAGACTCAACGTTCCCCCGTGTGGACACGGCACGCTAAAGATGCGAGCGATTTGTGTAAAGGGTCCAGCAGCGGTGAAGAGCGGTGAAGCTGCCGCGCGCTGTCGGCTTCTGTGCTGCCGCCGGAGCCCTGCCCTGCGCGTTGACAACCCTCTTGGCGTATAGATGCCCACTGCGCGCGCCGGCGTCGCCCCCTCACTCGACTTCTCAATCGGGTTTCGGCCGCCAGATATGAACAAGGTAGCGGCCTCCGCCCGGGCGATCCGAGAAATTGAGCGGGATTTGCTCGGTGTCGTCATAATATCGCTCAATAATCGCGTGGTTGATGTTACCCGGCTCGGTGTTGAATATATCGAACGGCAGACGTACCGCGAGCGCAAGCACATCGAACTTCCGCTCGCGAACTCCAGCGGTGAGGCCGTTCACGTAGTCACGCCACATTTGCGCCGGGCGGTGCGACGGATCGCGAGGTTCAAGGAAGTCGGGCGGAATTGCGAACGCAAAATACGCCGTGTGCCCTCCATGGTAGACGGGCTTGCCGCACTCGACCAGTGGCCACACCAGCATGGAAGAGGCGAGAGGATCGCGGCTCTCACATACTATGGTGCGAAGGCGCTCCCAGCCCTGGACGCTGACATCGAAATCCTTTGGAAGAAAATCGTAAGCCCTCCAGAGCGTGAACAGGTAAAGAGGCAGGACAAGCGCCCGCCACTGCCCGCGCAAGAATGGCGCCGTGCAAAGCCCGAGCAACAAGAACGGCGTCATGAGCTGAAACAAATAGCTCATGAACATGCCCAGGTTCTGCCCCAACCAGAGTACGATCACCGCCGTCGTTACCGCGAAGCAAAACCACGGATAGGACACGGGCGCGCTCAGGAGCGGCGCCCCTGCCGGGCAGAGACGCAACGCCAGCAACAACGGCCGAGGGCGGATCGTCCCGAAGTCACTCCGCAGCGCGGCTCCCGCCCACCCCGCAGCAAGCAGCAGCAATCCGGGATAAATCCCGCCGAAGACCAGCAATTGCCGCATCGCATAGCCAAAGCGATCGATACGTTGCGTTGCATGGCCCATCGCGAACACGGCGTCGTCGAGAAAATAGGGGCACGTGATGTGGACCATGATGAGGCTGGCGGAAAAAACGCCAGCGGCCGCCAGCCCGTAAACTATCGCGCGTATCTTGGAAACAGCCAGAAACAAGTAGAGAGAGACGATCGCCACCGAAAGCAGGCAGTACTGCTTCGTGTAGAAACCGAGAATGCCGAGCGCCGCGGAAGCAACGAGACTTGGCCTGCTCCAGTGCCGGAACCACGGAACGAGCACCGACAGGAGGAACAGGAGCTCTCCAAGTGCATTCGTATTGGCAGTCGGGGTCGAGTAGAACACGAGCGCGCCATAGGCGATGACCGCGACGCTCGCACAATCGATCACCCGCGCGCCCATTTGCCGAGCGGCGAATCCCAACAGGCCCGAACTCAGGATTATGCAAATGCCGCTCACAAACCTGTGGAGCTGCAATGTGTTCCCGAACGCGCGCGCCAACGGCGCCATAACGATATTGAAGAACGGTGTGTAGACGTCCATTGCCGCCGGCTGATGCGCAAACGTGTAGGGATTCTCGCCGTGCCCGATCAGCCCCGTGATGTAGAGCATCGTTCCTTCGAACAGGTCGATCGGGCTGGGCGCGCTGACAATCCGAAAATGATTGATGGCGATCAAAGCCGCGAAGATTACGAGCGCGATGGTGTAGAGAATTTCGACACCAAGTCCGGCACGGGACGCAAACGACCTGTTGCGAGCTGCCAAGACTTGACGATCCCTGGGACGATCATGAACCCTAGCGTTGCGATAGCGATGTGTAAAGGGTAATTGCTCTACACTTTTCGCGCGCGATATAGGGCTCGATAGTAATGCGCATCGTGATGAAGCTGTCACTTGGCACGAACAGGCGCGTGTTCCGCGGCGTCAGTCGCGCAATCTTCGATCGGGCGACAACGCGTGGAAGAGCCGATCAGATGTATCCGATCCGCTCATTGGCCGGCTCGGTTTTATCCGAGTGAGCGGACTGGCGGCGCATCGGATCGACGCTTGCACCGTTGTAGTACGCGACGGCAAGCGGCGCGGTGCGATATCTGAATTCAAGGCGCATTTGTTCTGACGGCTAAGGGTGCGTCATCCGTCGATCCGCGAGATCCGAGCGTAGGTATATTCCGTCGAACCGGCTCGATCGGCGGTAATGCTTGGCCAGATAGACCAAAACGCAGTCTAGGTAATGCCTACCGTAGAAGACAAACTCCGCTGAAACCATATAGATTAAAGCGGGCGGCGCCTTTGGCAAATCGATGCAGATATCGTAGTTCTCTCCGAACCACGGTGATTTCGCATAGTCAGCGTCGACTGGAAAATAGTAGAGATACCGTCGCATCGGCTCCCGGTCTGTGGCCAGGTAAGCGCCTGGAGAGTAAGGTAGGACAAGTATTCGCTCGTCGCGCCGGGTCAGGCTCCGTATGTACTTCGAGATGGAGTCATTTGACACGCCGATATTATATGATTTGTTCATATCTTCAGCGCTCGCGTTCCAGTTCATTGCATAAGCCGCCCCGGAAACAAAGAGCTGGGTCACGACAAAAACCGGGCCAGCAACTACCAATGGCATTGACCAATGTTGCAATAACCTGACTGGCAACCGGTCGTGCATTGCGACCGGCAGGGCAATGCTGAACAAGGCAATGCAGGCAATGAGAAAGGGTCCGACCGGGAGGTACGGATTGCCGCGCGCGAGCAGCGACAACAGGCCGGCCCAACCAACCAAAATGGGAATGCGCATGGCTGGCAGATGGGGGGCGCGCCATCGGTCGATCAGCAAAAAAAGCAGTAAGGCAAGACCTCCGAGCAACAGCGCTAACGTGTTTACGCGGTGAGCAGCGTCGAGGGACGGTTTCAGACCCGTCAGGAAGGTCGCAAATGAAAAGTGTATGTATGGCGCGAAGTAGACCTGATTTTCGATGAAATGGAAGGCGACGTAACCGGCGAGATCGCCGAATGTCAGGAGCCAAAAAAGTACCGCCGCGATTCCTGCAGCCGCGCCGCAGAACAGGCCGAATATCGTTGCCGGCCCGGCCGGCTTTCGCGATTCTGCAATGATGGTGCTCCCGCCAAGAAGCACGCAGGCGGGCCCATACGAATAGGCCGTTGCGGTAGCCAGGGCCAGTACTACCCCACCGATAAACCCGCGCTTTGGACCCGGACTGGCTCCGTACCATGCCGGTGCTACCAGGACCGAGAGCGCGGTCGCCAGGAGAAATCCGGCAATCGCGTAGTAGCTGACAAGGTAGAGACCCTGTACGAGCCAGACGCCCGTCATCAGAGCCAGATACAACGTGCACGACCATAGACGCGCAAAGGGAGATGCCCACCGCACCGGGATGGTTGCGACTGCCGCCACCGACAAGGCAGCCAAAAAAATGGGAATGGTCCGCGCGTAATTTGGATGGCTCCAACCGAATATGGCGCCATAGAGCTGAGTCGCCATGAAGGTTACAGGACCATGTTCACTCACGAAATCGCGATATAGAATCGCGCCTTCATCAAGCATTTTGCCGCCCAGCAAATGCTCAGGTTCGTCGGTTTCCGGAAAAAACCAGATACCCCGCAGCGCACGGCCGACAAAAAAAACTGCGCTTGCCGCCAGCATTGCCGCGCTGAGGGTCATAGCCGGGCTTCGCAGAGCCGGAATGAAAATGCGTTTGAAAACGC
>Ga0335085_10016002_pt1 | contig 10860 bp, 8 predicted proteins | sample Lox_Sample_45_FD_206712 | JGI IMG/M metagenome (GOLD analysis project Ga0335085, IMG submission 206712) | Soil microbial communities from Loxahatchee National Wildlife Refuge, Florida, United States - Lox_Sample_4.5 | ecosystem: Environmental > Terrestrial > Soil > Wetlands | place: USA: Florida... | reverse complement strand
CCAGCTCCTGAAAAATCGTGACCGCCTCGAGATCATGCGCGATGAGGCGCGCAAAGCGGCTCGCACCCGCTTCTGCTCAACGCTGGTGCTGCCTCTCTATGAAAAGTACTACCGGCAGATCCTTGAGCAATCGCAGAGGTAAGTCACGCCGCGCCATCCTGTTCGAACCTTGGCGCATAACCAAGCTTCCGCCAGAATTCGCCGACCAGCGTCTTTGTCTCTTCGCTGGTTTGGGGTGCCGTGCGCATCACCAGCTCTCCCGCCTTCCCCTCGGCTAGCGCAACTGCCTCGGAGGCAATCGCCACGCACCGGTCCGCCCGATACGTGCAGCTTGCAAGGTCAGCAATGGAGAGCCGCGTCGTCGGCGTCGCCAGAATCGTACGTGGCGGCGCCATCCGGTCAAGCAGGCAAAAGATCTCCAGCTTCGACTCGAGCTCATCCGGCACGCAATCGATCGCCAGATCGGCGTCGCGCACCGCGTCCTCAATTGTGGACACAAACCTCACAGCAGTCGCTGCACCCGGACCACACTGCTGGCGAATGTATTCCTGCGCGTGATGTAGATTCGACGGCATGACGTCTTCCAGTTGCACACGGTAGCCTGCGCGCGCCGCCGCAAGGGCTAGCCTGCGGCCCAGCGGGCCCGCTCCAATCATTGCAACTGTGATCAATGGGAAGACCTTACTTCGATTTCAGGGCCTCAAGCACATCTTCGGCATTGGGCTTCGAGCGAAGCAAATGTTCGCTCACCAGGGTGCGCTCTTCTTCGGGAAGCGTGGGGGCAAGAGCCAGCACCCTGCGAAGGGTCACAGACACGTCGTCAATGTAGTTCATCAGGCGAATGGCTTCTCCGGAAAGCGGCATCGGTCTCCTCGGGTGTGAAAGTCATTGCTTATTGTAGGCGGTCCGCTTGGGGATAGAAAAGCCGTGCCGCCGGCTTGTGCGGCGCTGCCCCCCTCCCAATAGAATTGCTTGTCAATGCAGAACGGTAAATCAGAATCATGGAGGCCTCCGATGAGAGGGTTCTGGACCGGGCTCGTTCTTGCGCTCATGGCAGGCGCTTCATCCCTAATGCATGCGCAAACGCAAAACAGCGACATGGCAAAGCAAGCGCTGGCCGCCGAAGCAGCCAGGATCGTCGCACTCGATCGCTCAGATATACCGGCACTGGAAAAGCTCTTATCCGACGATCTGACTTATGTGCATGCCAGCGGCAAAGTCGACACCAAAGCGAGTTTCCTCGATGCAATTCGCAGCGGAAAACTCCGCTACATCCTCTGGACGCCCACAAACCTGCATGTAAGGGTGCAAGGCGGCGTTGCAGTGATCGATGGCGAGTACAACGTGCGAGTGTCAGACCTTCGGATGCAGCCCGCCCCCTTCAACGTCAACATATTCATTCTCACCGTCTATTCGAATCGTTCCGGAAGCTGGCAGCAGATCGCGTGGCAATCTACGCGAGACGTCGCCCGGTCGCCGCTGCAATAGGGCCGCGCTGCGCCGAATCGGGCGTTCCACGGCGCTCGGAGCGACGCCGCCCGGCATGCAGTGTGCGCCGGAAACTCCGCGTCTGCAAGCCGCTCAAGCCCTGCTCCCATAAAAGGATACGGGCCGCCTCAGCCGGTCACTTTTGAGTGACATGCAGGGCGGTTCCGCCTTGACGCTGGCATCTGCAGGTGCAACACTTCGCCCAAGAGGTGTGCGTGTTTGCGCCTGGCCGGTTCATCGGCCTTTTCTGAGTTCTGGATGGATGGGGACGTGTGGAAAGGAAAGCCTTCAGCGCCTACAATGAGAGCAGCAAGCGGTTTCTGAGCCGCTCGCTTCCTACCGTTGATTCGGCCCGCGAACCCATCAAGGTGCTGAAGATCCTGATGGAGGGCCCGGCGCCGGAAGATGCTGACGGCCTTTGGCTCATCAACTTCCGCGGTGTGCCCGTCGCGCGTTCCCATAACCCATACGACCTGGCCTATCTCGACACTGAGCACCGCGTTCTGCAGGCCGTCGAAATCACACCGAGCAGTCGATTCGTCCCCTTCAAAGGGCAGCCGGCGAGCGCCCTGATTTTGCCACCGGGCTGTCTGAGCAGGTCACAGACTTTTACCGGCGACCACATCCAGTTCGCAGAGGTTCAGGTGGAAGTCGGCCTCGCGCCCCCAGAGCCCCACGTCAATACCAATCTTTTTTCCCGCATCGTGCGCGCCACGATGGTAAAGACCTTCAATGTGCCTGAATCGTCTGGCCAACCGGCCATGCATTCGGGCCCCTTGATGCGTAGCGCGGCGCTTTCCATCAAGCCGCCCAAACCGACCGCCGCCGAATTGGAACATGAACGTCTCGCCGCACGTGTAGCAGCAGCAACAGCCGACGGACCATCGATTGCGCCCGCGCCTCCAGTCGCCTCGACTCAGTCCACCGCGCCCGTTGCAGCAGTTCCTGCGCCCCCCATCGCCGCCGAGCTCTCTGAGCCCATGCTCGAGCCGGCGCCTGCTCCACCTCCACCGCAACCAGGGCCCGAGCCGCTCTCTCAACAGACCAACTTCTCGCCGACGCTCGCCGCGCCTTTGCCTGCCATCGAACCAGAGACACCGACTTCGACTCTGCACTCAGAAGAATTGACAGAATTGCCGTCTGCTACTACGTCCCTGAGCCTGGAACCAATTCCACCGGGCCAGGTCTCTATTCCGGATCTTCCCGCAGTCGGAGAATATAAAGACCACGAAGAACTGCCATCCCTTCCTGTGGAAGTTGCCACGCCGATTGCTCCTGGCGAACCGCTGCTTCCCGAACCTGCAGTCGAGCCTCTCCCTGTCGTCGCGGAGCCCGCTCCCATCGCCGAAGCTTCCACCGTCGCATCGGAAGCCATCGTTGCGCCTCGCACCATCGACGCAGAGCCCGAGCCCATTGCAACGCTCCCGCCCGAGCTTCCCGATCTTGAGCTACCCCCACCGCCCGCGCCGGTCTCGGCTGCGGAAACCTCTCTTCCTGCCGTGATCGAACCGGCCCCGATCGAGGTTGCGGGCACGCTGCCCCTGGCCGATGAACCGTCGGCCATTCAAACTGCTCCCGCGGCAGCAGTCTTCCCGCTCGAAGACGTTGCCGAGACCCCGCATTCCGCCGAGCAAGAGGAACAATCGCCCACGGCAAAGCTTGTAGCCGCGCTGGCTGCAGCTGCAGCACAAGCCGAAGCCGGCGAGACCCCCGCCGAAGCCGATGGCTCGGAGATGGCGAACGCACTATACGACATTGAGCCTATCGCCCTGCCCGATGCCGAAACTGCGGCGGAACTCGAAAAAACGATGCCTGTCGCCCGCGATGTAGCCGCGCTGATCTCGTCTAATGTCGCGCAGGCTGCTCAGGCTCACTTCGTAGTTCTCGTGAGCGGCCATTCCATCCTCTACGCCAAGGCCGTTCCCTACGAGGAGTCGGAAGTAGAGCAGGAAGAAAACGAAGAACTCCAGGCAATCCGCGAAGCAGGTAAATGGGCCGACGAAAAGCTCCTTGAGCCTTACGATCTGGATCCATCCGGAAGATTCAAAGCCACTGAGCCGGAGCCGCTCCAAAGCACGGCTCCCCCGAAAATCGAGAGATCGGTCCCCGGCTCCCAACCGGACCTGCCTGCGCCTCTCGCTTCTGCGCCTGCGCCGGCCCCTGAATCCCTGGCTCAGCCATCCAGCAACCAGGCCGCCCAGGTTGACAGGCCCATCGAGCATCTGCCGCAACCGGCGGTTCCATCAGACTCCTACACCATGCGCCTCATCGGCGAGCCGGTCCGCAAATCGAGACCTGCTCCTTCGGGCGTTGGCACCGCTCCCACAGAAAGTCAGCCGGCAGTCGCGCCCCGTCCGCACCTGGTCTCCCCGCCAGTAGCTGCCGCGCCTGCAACTCCTCGCATTGACACACCCCTCGCTCCCAGGCCATCGCCGTCCAGGCCCGCCGCACCGCCTGAGTCGCCGCAACCGCAACTTCCGGTTGCAGCAACACCCGCTCCGCCCTTGCCCGCTGAAGAGCCGGAACAGGATTTCTTCGCACTCGTGCCCTCGGCCGGGTCCGAACCCAACGGGGAGGAAGAGCAGAAAGCCCACAAACTCAACAAGCGCTGGGACGTGAAGCTCCTCTATTCGGTCTTCCCTGACCTGCACCCGGACTACCGTCCCGACCTTGAAACTCCCGAGGTCAACTTTAAGAAGGATGTGGGCCTCGGGCCGCAGGACAAACAATCGCGGCGCCTGCAGATTCTTAATTGGCTCTATCCCGATCTTCAGCTCGAGTCAGTCAAGAAGCGGCAGCGCCAACACCGGCGCGCCCCACGAATCCCCGTCCCCGGACTCGTCGGCTACTTCTTCACGGGCGGCCAGTCGCGGCCCAATGAGATTCGTAATATCAGCGTCATGGGCTTCTACATGAAAACCGAAGAGCGATGGATGCCAGGCACCGTCATTCGCGTCACTCTGCAAATGATCGACAGCGACGGTGAGAACCCCGGCGACTCGATCACCGTCCTGTCTCGCGTCGTCAACTGGGACTCTGAGGGCGGTGGATTCGAATTCGTGCTCCCGGGGTTGATCGACTGAGCACTGCACGCCTCACCCTTTGAGCACCATGGGCATCCTTGTCTTCCATTCAGATGTAAAATAAGTTCAGCGCGGATGCTTTTTTCCAACCTCCCTTTCAGATTCCTGACGACGCTCCTCTATCTGCTGGCAACGGCCTCGGCATTTGCTTGCGCTCCTGATCGCGCCGGCCGCTCCGATGCAACCAACGGTGCCGCGGTCTCTTCCGCGTCCGCCGACTCCGGCGCAGGCGGCAGTGTCATGCTCGCTCCGCACGCCGAGCCCATCGCGATTCCCCGCCTCGACACCGCCCCTCAATTGAGCGACTTTCTCGCTGGTTCAGATACGTCTGCAACCGCCCGGCAGATGCTGCGCGTCAAAACCTTCATTCAGCGCTACCCCGAAGACGGCGCCCAACCCTCCGGGCAGACCAACGCCTACATCGGCTACACCCACGACGATCTTTACATCGCATTCATCTGCCATGATGCCGATCCGGCCCTGGTCCGCGCCCACATGCTCGCCCGCGACTCGCTCGCCGATGACGACAACGTGCAGGTGATGCTCGACACCTTCCACGACCAGCGCCGCGCCTTCGTCTTCGAGAGCAATCCGCTCGGCATCCAGGCTGACGCTCTCTACAGCGAGCAGAGTGGCTACGATTTCTCCTTTGACACCGTCTGGGATACCTGGGGCAAACGCACCTCTTTCGGTTATGTCGTTTTGATGCGCATCCCCTTCGCCAGTCTCTACTTCGCCAAAGCCGATCCCGGTCAAATGCGTACCTGGGGCATCATCCTGGCCCGCAACATTGCGCATACTGACGAGTCGGACTATTGGCCGCGCAGCGACCACAATATCGCCGGCCGCCTCACGCAGGATATGGCCGTTCAGGGTTTCCGCGACATCCAGCATGGCCGCAATATCCAGCTCCAGCCCTATTCCATCGCGCGCAATCTCCGGCAGTTGAACACCGCAGATCCTGTCAATCCGTTCTTTGAAGACAAACACTTGCAGGGTTACAGCGGCCTTGACTCAAAGATCATTCTCCACAACAGCCTCGTCCTCGACACGACGCTGAATCCCGACTTCAGTCAGGTTGGCATCGATAATCCGGCAACGCCCAATCAGCGATTCCCGCCATTCTTCCCCGAGGTGCGTCCGTTCTTCATTGAGAACAGCAGCTACTTCATGACGCCCATCAATCTCTACTACACAGACAACATTGCGCTCCCGCAGTTCGGCGCCCGCTTGACTGGCAAACTGGGCCCATGGGCAATGGGCATCCTCGGCGTTGACGATCGCAACCCAGGGCAGGACGTTCCGGAGTCTGACCCGGAGTACAACACGCGCGCGCATTTCTATGTAGGCCGACTCAATCGCGACGTGGGATCTCTGTCAAATGTGGGACTCATCTACGCCGATCGCGAGTATCTCAACTCTTTCAACCGCGCCGGTGGCATGGACTACCGCGCTCGAATCGGCGCCCGATGGACTCTAACCGGCCAGGCCCTTACTACGCAGACCTCCAACCTCGGCAATGACACCGCAGGAGAACAGACCTGCGAGACCTACTCGCTCACCTGCAGTGGCCAGGCCTACACCACTGAAGTCAGCTACTCCGATCTGCACACCGGCTGGTGGTCAGCCTATTCCGACACATCCGCCGGCTTCGTCACTGATACCGGATATTTTCAGCGCCCCGACATTCGCGAACCGAGCGGCGCGTTCAACTATACATTCCGCCCGGCGCATGGACCGCTGCTTTCGCATGGACCCCACATCTACAGCGAGCGCATCTGGGACCACACCGGCTTGCCCCTCGACTTCTACTTCATCCCTTCTTACAATCTCAACTTCAAGGGCCGCACCTCGGTCTCCGCTCAACTCGAACTTGGAGAAGACCGGTTGCGCCCGGTCGATTACTCCGCCCTCGCCGGCAACGTCGACTTTCACAGCCACACAACTGAATTCAATCTCTACACATCGCCCTTCCCCTATTTCTCGCTCAGCAGCGGATACTACTCGGGCACCGTCATCAACTATTCACCGCCCGCCAATGCGGGTCCTGCACCGGTGGATGTCGCTTCGCCCCGCGTCGGTCTCGAAGTCAAGCCCTTCCACGCCGTCGATCTGCAGAACAACTACGTCTATACGCACTTCACTGACCCGGCCAGCGGTGATCTCGTCTACGACAACCACGAACTCATCTCGCGCTGGAACTACCAGCTCACAAAAGCCGCCTCCTTCAACCTGATCGGCCAGTACATCTCTACCCTGCCCCAGGCCCAATACACCAGCGCAGAAAACTCGAAGACGCTCTTCGGCGACGCGCTCTTCACCTATATGCCGCACCCGGGCACCGCCCTCTATGTCGGCTATATCGGCAACTTCGCCAATATAGACCGGTCGCTCTGCACACGCACCGCGAACGGCCTATGCAACACCAACGACCCCGTCCTCCCGCCCACTGGCTCTTCGCTGATGAACGACGGCAAGACTGTCTACGTTAAGTTGTCATACTTACTGCGCTTCTGATCTTTGGCGACCAATCCTAGCGATAACTTACAGGCGGCGAACTTACCGCGGATAGTTCTTCAAATACGCTGTCCGGCAGTCTGAGACTCGCTGCGGCTACGTTCTCCTCCAGATGTGCTACAGATGACGTCCCCGGAATCGGCGCCACAACGGCAGACCGGCGCAGTAGCCACGCCAGCGCAACCTGCAGCGGCGTCGCCCCGACTCGTTGCCCCGCCTTCTCCAGAACTGCATGTGCCTGCCGATTCTGCCCCAGTGGCGCCCACGGAATGAATGCGATCCCATGTCGCTCGCAATAATCCAGCAGGTAGTCCCACTCGCGGTCCGAAAACCCGTAGCGGTTCTGCACGCTCACGATCGGCACAATCTTTCGGGCGCGCTCCACATGCTCCAGTGTCACGTTCGAAAGCGCAGCATGACGGATCTTTCCCTGCTCGCGCAGTCGAGCAAGTGTCTCCATTGATGCATTGAATGACACTGCCGGATCTGGAATATGCAGCTGGTATACATCGATCCGCTCCAGCTTGAGCCTTTTCAGGCTGCCCTCGACCGCTTCTTCGAGATGCTGTGGACTGGCATTGTGGATCCACTGTCCCGGACCGACGCGTAGCCATCCGCCTTTTGTCGCAATCACAAGCCCCTTCGGATAGGGCCGCAGCGCCTCTGCAATCAACTCTTCTGATACATACGGACCATAGCTGTCCGCCGTATCGATGAAGTTGACGCCCAGTTCCACCGCACGCCGCAGCGTCGCCAGTGCCGCAGCCTTGTCTGTGGGCTCGCCCCAGATGCCTTTGCCCGTAATGCGCATGGCGCCGTAGCCAAGACGGTTGACGGTCAGGTCTCCAAGATTTACAGTTCCGGCGGCAGCCGCCGGCGCAGGCTCAGCACTCTGGCGCATCAGGTCAATCTCCTGCGCACTAGGATGACGTACCATCGATCGGCGTTGCAATGCCTCAATATGAATTAAGGCCTCTGCGGCAATCACGCCTCATCAAATGCCCCGCTCACCGGCCGGCGACTCGCGCATGCAAATCCCTGCCGCCGGATGCTCGAAACAAAATGCAACAAAGACGCGTCTCTCGCCGTCCAACGCGGTAGGTGCTGCATTTGCCGGAGGCGGCTATGAAGCGCGTCGCATTGGTTGTAGCGTCTGTGATACTTCTCTTCTTTTCTATGTCTGCGTCGGCGCTGTCGGGTGCCCAGGCTGTCGTCCAAACGCCTTCCGCAACTCGCCTCACCCTGCCTGCTGGCACTCAGGTTGAACTTGCGGTCACCGCCCCGGTCTGGGCCCGCTCAGCTAAGCCAGGCGACTCCCTCTTCACGCAGACCACATTTCCCGTCACCTCCGGTTCGCACATTGCGATTCCTGCCGGCGCCTACATTCAGGGCCGCCTGCTCGCCATCACGCGTCCCTCACGCAAAAGCAATCGCGCCACGATTCAGGTCCTCTTCACCCGAATCATCTTCGCCAACGGCTATGTCATAGTGCTGCCCGGCTCATCCGGAGACGGCCCTGCGGCAGCGACGGCGGCACAGCTTTCCATCCAGGTAAGTCCATCCAACGACCTTCTCCTTGACAACGGCGCAGAGTTGGAGATGACTCTGGCTGCCCCCGTCTCAATCGAGGCGGCCGCAGCCTCTAACGCCGTCGCCGCATCGCAACCTCTTCAACCCGGCAAACTTCGCTCCGCTTCCTTGTGCCGCCCCACCCCTGGAGATCCGGGCACTCCTGGTACCGCCGATACCGTCATCCCCGGCTCGCCGGGCACCCCCGATACAACCATTCCGGGCGGCCCTGACATGCCGGACATCGTCATTCCCGGAACACCTGCCACGCCTGACACTGTGATCCCCGGAACTCCGGGAACCCCAGGGTTTCCCGGCACAAGCTGTCCGGCGCCACCGCTCGTTGTTGCGAGTGACCCGCTCGCGCTTCCTCCACAACCAACTCAACCCCTTCCGCAATCCTCCCCCAACTGATGTCCAGCTTTCTCCCTGCACCTCGCAGGTCCCGGAGACCCTTCATGCGATTCATTGCCTTGTCCTTGATTGCAACCTTGTGCGGCGCTCAGACGCCGATTCTCCCCGCGCAAACGTCGGCTCCTTCGCCCGCTGCTGCGGGCAGCACGATCACCGTTCCTCAGGGAACGGCCATTTCGCTTACACTGGTCAGCACCGTCCGCAGCAAATCTACAAAGCCAGGAGACCCGGTGCGCGCCATGGTCGCGTTCCCTGTCGCCATCGGCGCGCAAGTCGCAATCCCCGCCGGCGCCTTCGTCGAGGGCACTGTAAAGTCCCTCAAAGGTCCTAACCGGCATTCCATGTCACCCGGCATTCAGATGCACTTCACGCGCCTGGTCTTCGCGCATGGCTATTCCGTCCCCCTCGACGCCATCAACAACGACGCTCTTCTGTTTGCGCCTGAACTCGTCCCGCATGCGCAAGACTTCCTCGCCGACGCGCGCGACGGCGCACCGTATTTCGGCGAGCAGTTTTCCCGCCCCGGCGAGACCGCGCCTGAGCCCCCGCCGCTTCCTTCCAACGGCCCCAATCCGGCGGTCATCACCGGCGCGGTCCTTGGCGGCGCGGCGCTTGTTACCATCTTTGCCATCCTGGCCGGACGCCGCCACGCTGCAGGCGTTGATACCGTGCTCTTCCAAAGCGGATGGCAATTCCAGATGACCCTGCAGCAGCCTTTGACACTGGATGCCGCGATGGTGTCCGCATCCGGTACTGCCGGCGCCGCACAATGATGCCAAATGTGCACCTGCGCGAGATGGATGCGCGCAGATCCTGCAAGCTCTCAGGGTCTTGAAACAACAGAGTGCAACAACCCCGCTACAGCGGTTTCACAATTGCCCTACACCAGAGCCGAGATTGCCGAGTGGCTTTTTCATCAAGAAAAAGCCACCCTTTGGAAATGCCGGAAAGTGCGCGTGACTTGTGAAACCGCTCTAGTCCGACGCGCTAAACAACGAGAAGCCGAATCCCGCGTTCGCCGCCGCGGCTGTTCCGTTCAGATTGGAGATGTAGAAGCCCATGCCCGGTGAGCCATTCGTGTACGTCGAGTCAGTAACCGTCGCTTCGACAACTCCATTTTTCGAAACCGTGATCGTCGCTCCGGAGCGCACCGCCGTCAGTGTGTCGCCCTCAGAACAGCTTACTGCAACTGTCTTGAGCACCAGAAAATTCCCGAACGTTCCATCCCAGCGCACGATTTGCAGATATGGCGTCAGCGAAACCAGAGAGCAGTTGATTTCATAGCCTGTGATCGAATGCGGAGTGATCGTTGTGTTCAATCGCAGCTCAACCTCATCCGTATTGGCAGCGAGCGAACCCACTTTCACCGTCGCCTGAGCAGACTGGTTCTGCGCCCACGTTCCAGCCAGAACGCACGTGCTGTCGTCGTAGTTGACCGTGCCCGGCTCCGTCCCGGAGGCCCGCCCCGGCGATCCTCCGGTGGTCTGGCAGTCGTGCCAGTCCAGCCCTCGGGCGCCGCCGTTGATCCACTCGCCGCCCTCCGAGATCGGGTCTTCCGTGCTCTGAAACGCGGTCGAATATTTATGCCCGCCCGATGCAAACGAGTAGGTTGCGGTCGCAATCGCGCTGCTCATTTCTCCCGTAACTGTGGCGATGGCTTTGATCGTTGTAGTGGAGCTGACCGAAATCGGCCCGGCATACCTCGTTGACGCGGCGCCTGGTGTGCTTCCATCGACGGTGTAGTAGATCTTTGCGTCTGCGGTCGCGTCGGTGATAGCTACCGACTGTG
>Ga0335085_10016001_pt1 | contig 10861 bp, 8 predicted proteins | sample Lox_Sample_45_FD_206712 | JGI IMG/M metagenome (GOLD analysis project Ga0335085, IMG submission 206712) | Soil microbial communities from Loxahatchee National Wildlife Refuge, Florida, United States - Lox_Sample_4.5 | ecosystem: Environmental > Terrestrial > Soil > Wetlands | place: USA: Florida... | reverse complement strand
CCGGGAACGCTCTTTCAGCGCCTGTTGTTCCTGCTGCACCCGCTCGGTGGTCGCCTGCCGGCGGTCATCGAGCCGGCGCACCATCTCCTGCAGCGACGCCGTGGGCTTGGTCGACTTCGCCTCCGACCGGAGTATCGCCCCCGTCTTCCGGTCGATGACCAGATCCGCCTCGCAATGCGGACATTGGATTCGCCATTTTTCTGCTTCGCTCATTGCTGCCGCACTCTATGGTACTTATTGTAGAACCCGGTTGAATCAATTTCAACTCTGATTGAATCGTGGGGAGATGCCCAACCCCTGTTGATTCCAATCAACTTGACAGAACCACACCCATACGGCTAGCATAGACGGCATGTCGAGTGCTTCACAGCGGCCCGCCCCCCATCGTCCGTCCAAGGTCATCCTCGCCAAGCCGCGCGGCTTCTGCGCGGGCGTGGAACGGGCCATTGATGTCGTGGAAATCGCTCTGCAGCTCTTTCCCGGTCCGATTTATGTGCGCAAGGAAATCGTCCACAACAAACATGTCGTTGAAGAACTGAAAGCGAAGGGCGCCCTCTTTGTGGAGGAGTTGGACGAGGTGCCAGACGGCGCGCGGGTGATTTTCAGCGCCCACGGCGTCTCCCCCGAGGTGCGCCAGCTCGCGGATGCGCGCCAGTTAAAAGTCATCGATGCCACCTGCCCGCTGGTCACCAAAGTCCATCACGAGGCGGTCCGGTACGCCAACGAGGGGCGCACGATCATTCTGGTCGGCCACGAGGGGCACGACGAGGTGATCGGCACGATGGGCGAGGCGCCGCAACACATCCAACTGGTCGGCTCGGCCGAGGAAGCGCGGCGATTGCACATCCCCGATCCCGACAAAGTGGCCGTGACCACCCAGACCACGCTGAGCGTCGATGATACGAAGGAGATCATCGACGTGCTGAAGCAACGGTTTCCCTTAATGCGCGTCCCGGCCGGCGAGGACATCTGCTACGCGACACAGAACCGTCAGACCGCCGTCAAACAGATGGCCGAGCAGGCCGACCTGCTGCTGGTGATCGGGTCGGGCAACAGCTCGAACTCCAACCGGCTGAAGGAAGTGTCCGAAGCGCTGGGCACCACGGCCTACCTGATCGATGACGTCAATGAAATTGATCCGGCCTGGCTGACGGACAAGGTCCACTGCGTCGGCATCACCGCCGGCGCCTCCGCGCCCGAATATCTGGTGCAGGATGTGCTGAAATTTTTCCAGGACATGGGCGTGACCGACGTCGAAGAGATCGACGCCGTGACCGAAGAGGTCAGCTTCGCCCTTCCCCAGGAACTGACCGCCGATCAGCCTGAAAAAGCCTCGGCCGCCAAGCCGTCACGCGTCGGCTGACGCGCCGCCTCTCCGTTCGTCGTTCCGCCGGCCCCGCGTCGGCATCCGAACCTCTTAAAACCGGTAGGTCACCTTCGCAAACAGTTTCGTGATCCAGCTGGAGTCTCTGGTGGCGAAATTGTTGTTATACAGCCCCGAAAAGGCATTGTCGGCGATCAAGAAGCCTCCGCCGGCTTTAATCTGAAGATTCGGATCAACCTGGTAGGTCGCGTTCAGATCCAGCTCCCACCCCAGCCGGTCATCCACTTTGCAACTTGGATTGGGCGGCGAACCGGCCGGAGGAGGACCATAGGTGGGGGTGCAGTAGTGCGGGCTCGACTGGTCGATGACGGGAATGACGGGGTCAACCGTCTTGGCGTAGATGACCGCGCCGTCGAGCTTGAACCCCGGAAACGGTTCGCCGGCGGCCGACAGTTTCACCGCAATCAATCCGGCGCCCCCCTGATTCTGCTGGCCGCATTGCCCCGCGGCGGCCCGCGTGGCGTCGGGGCACAGAAAGCCGCCGTTCTGCAGGGTCGTGCCGTCACGATCCGAGAAGGACTCGCCGTTGACGAGCACATTGCCGAGCACAAAATTTGGGGAGATATCGGCCAGGTTCATCCCCGTGGCCGAATGGCCTTTTTCGCCGAAATCGTCCTGGCCGGATGACGACGCATACACGATCATGAGGCCCAGGACGACGGGCCCGGTATCAAGCGTCTGCTCCGCCATGAGATCAAACCCCTCCAATGGCAGCGAGGTGTTGATGACGGGGACGTTGTCGATGTACCCGCGCAGGGCGTCGAATTCAAAACTGAAGGTTGAGGGGCCGACCGTGGCGTCATAGGTGCCCCCAAACAGAAACACCGTCCCGGAGGCCGGCGACAAATCGGTTCCCAGAGGCACCTCGGGTGTGCCGTCGGAGTTCCTCGCCCCATAGATGAGGCCGTTGAGCAGGGTGGGACCGCGATCGCGCAGGACGCCGCCGTACGCGCTGAAGGCATGGGCGGGCGAGGGGTTCATCAGCAGATGGACCAGATAGAGATTCGTATTGTTCCCGCTGTTGAACGGCATGGTCGCGTTGTCGTTAAAAATCTCCAGCACGGACACGCTCAACTGGCTGTGCCAGAAGGAGAGCGGGAGGACGGCGGTGATCCCGTCGGCGACATCGTCATAGACGATGCTGTGCCCCAGCACCAGATGATGGCGGCCGGCAATCAGCGTCAGGTTCGGGAAGGCCATCTCCAGATACGCCTCCCTTAGGCCGATGGCATTGAGGCTTCCGCCGAAGCCCGCTGTCCCAAACCGGTAGTCGCCCGTGTTGTTTCCACTGACGGCCGGCTCGGTCAGGTAGGAGGTCGGGCGACTGGCCGCGTTGGTGTTCAGAAAATCGAGCGTGACGACGGCCGAGGTGATGCCGGCACTGGCCGTGGTGGTCAGGCGGAAGCGCTGATCAATAAACCGTTCCTGGTCATTGCAGGAGCCCGCCGGAACCCCGCACCCGCTGCTGGAGTTTCCGCCGGATCTGGCGTCGAAAAAATTATTCAGATCAAACGTGCGGACACGGTACTCGCCGCTGAGTTCCAGATCGAGGGCCAAGGCGTCAGCCGCCATCATGAGCGGCACCAACACGAGGAGCGCGGCAACCGCCGGCAGGAATCGCCGGTTGATCCGTTCATCGGAACGGCGTGACCATTCAACCGGATGCGTGTCGCGCGAAATCAACACAACCAACTGGCCACGATAGCATACCGATACCATCGGTGCAAGCAAATTGCGCGGCCAGCGCCACCCTCCTGGGTGTTCGCAAAAACGGAAGAGGAGATGGTCGCGCAGCGTGGTTTGTGTTGCCGCGCACGGTATGCTATAACAGCCGGGAAGAAAACCTGTGCCGGACTGAGGCATTGTCCCTATGTCGCAAGGCGGAGCCGATCAGCAACGACAAGACACCGCGTGCGGGCAGTCCGGCGCAATCACCCTGAAGACCTTTTTCCTCCTGTTTGTGATGGCCGGCGCCGTCTATCTGGCGTTGCTCTATCTCCCCCCATGGATGGCCTACCGCGCCATGCTGGAAGCGCTCCAGGACCAAATCGGCACTGCGGCCGTCGCCTCCGACAATGAGATCAGCGAGCGCATTCTCGCGACGGCCAGGGAATGGGACGTGCCGATTACCAGGGATCAGATCGAAATCAAACGGACGGACACCAGGATTTCCATCTCCACGCAGTGGGATGTCACCATCAACCTCTTCGGCGGACAGTCTCAGCACGTGCTGCACTTTGCGCCATCAAAGGAAACGGTGGTGATGCCGGGCGCCCACTGACGTGAGACCGTGGCCCGCGTGTGGAGCCCCACGGGCAGAGCCCGTGGAGTCAGTGAATCCCATCGGGCAAGCGGAGATCTACCCCAGCGAGCCACGCGAGCGTGAGGGGGAGGCTCCCAATTGGGAGGGGGTGACGCGGGCCCCTACAATAGGATCTCTCAGGAGGCGGAATCCTGAGCGAGCCCACGGCCGGAGGCCGTGGCGCGAGTCGAAGGACCGCTTGAGACAAGCACGCCGTTCCATCCCTCGGTCGAGTCCAAGACCGGTCCCAGCGACAGATCGAACCCGCCGTTTCCTGACGAGGCACCAAGCCCACGAAGCCGATGATACCCGGCGACCGCAATCATCGCCCCATTGTCAGTGCAATAGCGCGGGGCAGGCAGATGGATCCGGCAGCCGCGGCCGGCGCCCTCCTCCTGTAATTGTCGTCGCAGCGCCCGATTGGCCGCCACACCGCCCGCCACGACCACGTCGGCCAGGCCGTGCTCGTCCGCGGCCCGCAACGTCTTCTCGACCAGGACGTCGACAATGGCCGACTGATAGCTGGCCGCCAGGTGGGGCAGATCGTCTGGAGCCGGCCGTCCATGCCGATCGAGATGCCGCGCCAGGGCGGTCTTTAATCCGCTGAAGCTGAATTCATAGGCGGCCAGACCCGCACGGCCCGCCATGCCGCGCGGGAAGCGGATCCAGTCGGCCCGGCCTTCGGCCGCCAGCCGATCGATGACCGGCCCGCCCGGATACCCCAGGCCGAGCAGCTTGGCCGCTTTGTCGAACGCTTCGCCGGCCGCGTCGTCGCGCGTCCGCCCCAGGAGCTGATAGGAGCCGATCGCCTCCACCCGATAGAGATTTGTGTGCCCTCCGGAGGCGATCAGGGCGATGAAGGGCGGCGCAACCCGCTGGTCATCGAGGAGGATCGAGAGCAGGTGGCCCTCCAGGTGATTGACGCCGACGAGCGGGCGGCCCAGCGCATAGGCAAGTCCCTTGGCAAACGCGACGCCGACGGCAAGGGCGCCGATCAAACCCGGCCCCACCGTCACGGCGATCCCGTCCAGTTCCTCCCGGGTGATCCCGGCTTCCTGAAGCGCCGCGCGGGTCAGTTGGGCGACCGCCTCCAGGTGATGCCGGGAGGCCAATTCGGGCACCACCCCGCCGTACCGGTGGTGCAGCGCCGCCTGGGAGATCAACAGATTGGATCGGACGACCGTGCCGTCCCGCACCACGGCGACGGCGGTTTCATCGCACGACGTCTCAATGCCCAGGACATCCATCTCATCCGCTCCTATGCGTTGCGCCGGGGATCCGGACGACGCGACCGGCGGGGCCGGACAGGGACCATGCCGAAGGCAGGGAACTCGTGTATCGCATGGGCTACAACAGGGTGGACAAGTGGGCCTGGACTTTTTCTGAGACGTCGTGCAATTCGGGCGGCACGTTGGACAAAAACTTTCCGTACTCGACCTTGGCATCGGCGGTTCGACCGACGCGCTCCAGGGCGATCGCGTAATTCAAATGGGCTTCTGGATAATTGGGCCGAAGCGACAAGGCCGTCGTGTATTCGACAATGGCCCGGTCGGTCTTGCCCTGTTGATCATAGAGCAGGGCCAGATTATTGTGCGCTTCGGCATTGTTGGCGTTCAACCGGACGGCCTCGAGATCGTGCCGTTCCGCGTCCGCAAGATTGCCGGCGCGCTTCTCCACCAGTCCGAGCCCGAGATGGACGGCGGCGGAGGCGGAATCCAGCTGCACCGCCTTGGCAAAGGCCGAGCGGGCCGCTTTGACGTCATCCGATTGGAGCGCGGCCATCCCCGCCTTGACCAACTGGTCGACCTGCGCGCGACGATCGGCCTGGATTTTTGAGGCGGCGTCGGCGGACCTGGGCGACTGTGTCTGGGCAGGCGGCGCCGGCAGGCGAGGCTTGGTCATCGGCGCCGGCGGGGCGCCGCCGAACCGCAGCACTCGCTGCATGAGGGACGGCTGCAGCGCGGCGGCGGCCAATGCGCCCAACACCATCAATCCGAGGAGCCAGATCAGCAGGCGGTTGTGGGACTGACGACCGGCGACGAAGATGACTTTCTGGGGATAGGCATTCTCAAGGGCGTCAACACCCCCGGTGTCGCGCTCCGCCTTCTTGAGGGCGTCATTGATCAGACTCATGGGATCAGGCTCTGGCAGTCACACCCGGCGGGACGGCCGGCCCGCCTGACATGGGAAGGGGAAAAACGGGCGCTCGATTGGCACCCGAGGATCAAACTCCGGCCAGCGCTTCTTCTTCGATAAACGCGGGGGCGTTGTCCTTGAGCACCACTTTGATGCGTTTGAGCTCCTTCTCCTTGCTCGCTTCCTTGAAGCGCCCCTTCAACAGCTCCTCGGACAACTGGTCCTCGATGTTCCGCTGAATGCAGCGGCGCATCGGCCGGGCGCCGTAGGTCGGCTGATAGCCCTCGTCGATCAGCCACTGTTTGACGTCGGGCGTCAACTCCAGATAGAGGCCCTGCTCCGCCAGCCGCCCGTTGACCTCGCCGATCAGGATGTCGACGATACCAACCAGATGCTCCTTGGTCAGCTGATGGAAGACGACCACCTCGTCCAATCGATTCAGAAACTCGGGATTGAAGGTCTTCTTCAACTCGCCCATCACCGTGTCCTTGATCTGCTTGGCCTCCTGCTCCACGTGGGCGTCCCGCTGGAAGCCCATGGGCGCGGCCTTGTCGAGCAATCGTGCCCCGACGTTGGACGTCATGATCAACACGGTGTTCTTAAAATCGACCTTCCGGCCCAGGCTGTCGGTCAGGACGCCGTCGTCCAACACCTGGAGCAGCATGTTGAAAATTTCGGGATGCGCCTTTTCGATCTCGTCAAACAGGACGACGGAATAGGGGCGCCGACGGACCCGCTCGGTCAGCTGGCCGCCCTCCTCATAGCCGACGTACCCCGGAGGGGCGCCCACGAGGCGCGAGCTGCTGAACCGTTCCATGTACTCGGACATGTCGATCCGGATCAGCGCATCTTTGTCATCGAAGAGCAGCTCGGCTAGGGCCCGGGCCAGTTCGGTCTTGCCGACACCGGTCGGCCCCAGAAACATGAACGAGCCGATGGGGCGCCGATCGCCCTTCAAGCCGGCACGCGAACGGCGGATCGCCCGGGAGACCGCCTTGATGGCCTCCTCCTGACTGACGATCCGTCGGTGCAGCTCATCCTCCATCGCCAGCAGCTTTTTGGACTCCTCCTCTTCCAGCTTGTAGAGGGGAATGCCGGTCATCTTGGACACCACGTAGGCGATGTCCTCCTTCGCGATGACGGGCCGCTGCTTTTCCTGCTTCTTCTTCCAATCCTGCTTGGACTCTTCGAAGAGTTTTTTCATCCGCTCTTCCTCTTCGCGCAACTTGACCGCTTCCTCGAAATTCTGCAGGCGGATGGCCATGTCCTTTTCGCGGGAAATCTTCTTCAGCTCCTGCTCCATGCCCCGCAATTCGGGCGGCAGCGAATAGGTCAGCAGCTTGGCCCGCGACCCGGCCTCATCGATCACGTCGACGGCCTTGTCGGGCAGGAACCGGTCCGAAATGTACCGGTCGGCCAGCTTGACCGCCTCCTCCAGCGCCTCGTCCTCGATCTTGACACCGTGGTGCTCCTCGTACCGGTCGCGCAGCCCCATGATGATCTTGATCGCCTCGGGAATGGCCGGCGGCTGGACATAGATGGGCTGGAAGCGGCGCTTCAGCGCCCCGTCGTGCTCGATGTGCTTCCGGTATTCGTCCAGCGTGGTGGCGCCGATGCACTGAATCTCGCCGCGCGACAACGCCGGCTTGAGCATGTTCGACGCGTCGATCGACCCTTCGGCGGCGCCGGCGCCGACCAGCGTGTGCAATTCATCGATGAAGATGATGATGTTGCCGGCGTTGATGATCTCCTTCATGACGACCTTGAGCCGCTCTTCGAACTGCCCGCGGTACTTGGTGCCCGCCACGAGCGACCCGAGGTCGAGCGAGATGACGCGCCGGTTCAGCAGATTGTCCGGCACCTCCCCCTGCACGATCCGCTGGGCCAGCCCCTCCACGATCGCCGTCTTGCCGACGCCGGACTCGCCGATCAGGGCGGGGTTGTTCTTCGTGCGCCGGCAGAGGATGTGGAGCACACGCTCAATTTCATCGGCCCTCCCGATCACGGGATCGAGGGCGCCTTCCGAGGCCAGTTGGGTCAGATCACGGCCGAATTCATCCAGCGCGGGGGTGTTGCTCTTTTTTTCCTTCTCCCGGGTGGCCGATCGCTTGGAGAGGCTGATGGCCAGCTGCCGGGCGTTGAGCAGGTTTGCCCCCAGACTGCGGAGGATCTTGCCGCCCATCCCGTCCTCTTCCCGGAGCAACCCCAGCAGCAGGTGTTCGCTGCCGATGTAGTTGTGGCCGAGCAACCGGGCTTCTTCAATCGCGAACTCGATGACTTTTTTGACGCGGGGCGTGAACGGGATCTCCCCGAAGGTCATGGTGGAGCTGCCGCCCGGGAGGTTCCGTTCGATCTCCAGGCGGACGTGCTCCGGCGACAAGCCCATCTTCTTGAGCATGGCGAGGGCGATGCCGTCCCCCTCGCGGAGAATGGCGAGGACAAGATGTTCGGTTCCAAGATAATCGTTCTGATGGCGTTCCGCTTCTTCGCGGGCGAGAATGATGATCTTGCGGCCCCGATCGGTAAACCGTTCAAACATGCCCATCCCCCTCCCCGCCGGCCATCCCCATCGACTGAGTCGACTCTACTGGCGCCCCCGCCGGGGTCGGCCATGGATGGTCCTTCATACTCTGCCTGCTTTGCCGGACGCGCTGCATTAACCCTACTAGAAAAATTGTATCCATGCTTGGCCGTCTTGTCAAGAAATTTGTCATGATTTCACCGGGGTTGTCGACGATACGTCGAAAGAGTTCCCGCACACCGCCCCGCGGTCGCCGACCGGCCGCCGGACAATTGACAAGGCCCCGGCCCGCTGTGTAGGGTTCGGGGCGTGGGGGCATCGGAGGACGCTGTACAGATTCCGCACGGGCCCCCACATCGAATGTCGACGCCGATCGGCCACGATCCCGCTCTCCGCATGTTTGAAGACGCGCTCAGCTCGTTGAAAAGCCGCCATCTCTACCGCACGCTCCGTTGCGTCGCGTCCGGCCAGGATGCCGTCATCACCATCCATGACCAAGTATACCGGAACTTCGGTTCAAATAACTACCTGGGACTGGCCAACCATCCGGAGGTGAAGGCCGCCGCCGCGGAAGCGGTCATGACTTACGGCGTCGGCGCCGGCGCGTCCCGCCTGATCACCGGCACGATGACGCTCCACGAACGGTGCGAGGCGGCCCTGGCCGCCTTCACGGGCGCCGAGGCGGCGCTGCTGTTTGGCGGCGGCTATGCGGCCAATGTCGGCCTGATCCCGGCCCTCATTGAATCAATGGGCGGACCGGAAGGCATCATCTTCGGGGACCGCTACAACCACGCCAGCCTGATCGACGGCTGCAGGCTGAGCCGGGCCGCGTTCAAAATCTATCGGCACAAGGATCTCGACCAACTCGACCGGCTGCTCGGGCGGACCGCGCCGCGCCGGCCCAGGCTCATCGTCACCGACGGCGTTTTTAGCATGGACGGCGACCTCGCCCCGCTGCCCGAACTGCTGGCCCTGGCCCATCGACACGGCGCCCTGCTGCTGGTCGACGACGCCCACGGCACGGGCGTGATGGGAGCCACCGGACGGGGCACGTGCGAACATTTCGGGCTGCACCATCACGATGCCCGGCTGGTTCACATGGGCACGCTGAGCAAGGCGCTCGGCGGATTCGGCGCGTTTGTCGCCGGCTCCTCGTCGCTCATCGCCTATCTCCAGAACCGCTGCCGGTCGTTTCTCTACACCACCGCGCCGCCTCCGGCGCTGGCGGCCGCGGCGATCGCCGCGCTGGCGATCATCGACCGCGAGCCCGAACGGCGGGCCGCCCTCTGGCGGCACCGACACCGTTGCGTCACCGCGCTGCATCAACTCGGCTACGATCTCATGGGGAGCGAAAGCCCGATCATTCCTGTTCGAATCGGCGAGCCTGCCACCGCGCTGGCCATGGCGGAGGCGTTGCTGGTCCGAGGCTGCTTCGTGCCGGCGATCAGGCCGCCGACCGTCCCTTCGGGCACCGACCGGCTGCGCCTTTCGCTGATGGCCACGCAGACGGACGACGACATCGCCGCCCTGATCGACGCGCTCCGAGAGGCCGGCCGGCGTCATCATCTGATTCCCTCATGACCCCATCCGCCCGCGCACGGGCTGCTCGTTCAACCGCTCGAAAACCGGTCGCGATCGTCACCGGGGCCTCGCGGGGGCTGGGCCGCGTCATCGCGCTTCGGCTCGGCGCCGGCGGCTATCGGGTGGCGGTGCATTACCATCTGACCGAGACCGCCGCGGGTCACGTGTGCCGGGCCATCCGGCAGGCCGGCGGCCAAGCCCTGGCCATATCGGCCGATCTCCGCGAATCTGACGCGGCGGCACGGATCGTGTCCCACGTGCTGACCGCGTGGCGCCGGCTCGATCTGTTGGTGCACAACGCCGGTGTTGCGCACGACGGTCTGCTGCTGCGGATGGAGGCCGGCGCCTGGCACGAGGTCGTGGCCACACATCTGACGGGAGGATTTCATCTCATGCAAGCGGCCGCGCGGCCCATGATCACGCAACGGGGGGGACACATCGTCACCATCGGCTCCATTGCCGGCCTGCTCGGACGGGCCGGCCAGGCGAATTACGCCGCGGCCAAGGCCGGCCTGATCGCCCTGTCCAGATCGGCGGCGAGGGAGTGGGCGCCGCACAACATCCGCGTCAACTGCGTGTTGCCCGGCTGCCTGCCCATCGGGATGGGACGGCGGGTGTCGCCTGCGCAGCGCCGACGGCTGCGCGGGGAGGCGCTCCTCGGAGGCGGGTCCGCGCAGGAGGTCGCCGATTGGATCGCCCTGCTCGCCTCTACCCGACGCGTTTCAGGACAGGTTTTCAACTTGGACAGCCGGCTGGTATAGCCCCATGGGACGCGGGATCTTCATTGCCGGCACGGACACAGGCGTGGGGAAAACGATGGTGACCGCGGCGCTGGCCGCATGGCTCCGTGCGGCGGGCCGCGACGTCGGCGTGATGAAACCGGTTCATACCGGCTGCCGCCATCCCGGCGCCCACGCGGACGCCCATGCATCCAATC
>Ga0335085_10016000_pt1 | contig 10861 bp, 6 predicted proteins | sample Lox_Sample_45_FD_206712 | JGI IMG/M metagenome (GOLD analysis project Ga0335085, IMG submission 206712) | Soil microbial communities from Loxahatchee National Wildlife Refuge, Florida, United States - Lox_Sample_4.5 | ecosystem: Environmental > Terrestrial > Soil > Wetlands | place: USA: Florida... | reverse complement strand
AACACCCCGTCGAGGCGCGCGCCGATCCGCCTGACGGCAGGCGCCGGTTCGGACCGGGTGCAGCTGTTGGCCAGGGAAAATCGGGAGCTCAAGGCGGGGCTGCGCAACCGGACCAGGGAGCTCGGTTTTTTTCTGAGTCTGGCCAAGGCGCTGACGTCGACCCTGGAGTTGAAGAAAGTCCTCAAGGTGATCATGAGCCGCGCCCAGCAACTGATCAAGGCCGAGGCCTGGGCGTTGCTGCTGGTCGACGAGCCGGCCGACGAACTCTATTTCGATCTGATTCACTCCAAGCACGAAAAGATGCTGAAATCGCAGCGGCTCAAGTCCGGCCAGGGCGCCGCGGGGTGGGTCGTCCGTTACAACAAGCCGCTGCTGGTGCCGGACCTGTCCAAGGAAGGCCGGTTTTCCAGCGGGGTCGACCTGCAGATCGGCTCGCCGTCCCGGTCGCTGCTGTGCGTGCCCATCGTGAACAAGAAACGGACGATCGGCGTGCTGGAAGCCGTCAACAAGACGGGCGACGGGCCGTTCGATGAGCAGGATCTGGCGCTCCTGGTCAAACTGGTCGATCAGGCGGAGATCGCGATCGAACGCGCCTATCTGTACCAGAAGATGGCCGACCTGGCCGTGACCGACGATCTGACGAAGCTGTTCAACTTCCGCTATCTCGACCAGACGCTCGACATTGAACTCCGCCGGGGACAGCGCTACGGCGCGAACGTGTCCCTGATCTTTCTGGACATGGACTATTTCAAGCAGGTCAACGACCGGTACGGCCACCTGATGGGCAGCCGGGTGCTGATCGAAGTGGCGCAGATCCTGATCCAGAATCTGCGCGATGTCGACATCATTGCCCGCTACGGCGGAGACGAGTTTGTGGTCGTGCTGCCTGAAACGCCGCTGGACGTGACCTATCGGATCGCGCAACGGCTGCGCGTGGCATTGCGCGAACACGCCTTTCTGGAGGCGGAAGGCCACCCGATCAAACTCACGGCCAGTTACGGCATCGCGAGTTACCCCACGCACGCGCGGAATAAAAAAGACCTGATCCGTTTAGCCGACCAGGCGATGTACCGGGCGAAAAACAGCGGCCGCGACCAGATCTGTCTGGCCGAGCATCCGACCACTAAGCCGGCCGCAGCCGCCGGCGGTTAGCGCAGGGCGTCGGTCATCCGCTCAAGACCCTCCTCCATCTCGCCGGCCGACAGCACCAGCGGCGGGGCGAGCCTCACCACGCGGTCCTCATGCAACGTCCAGCCGAGCAGCAGGCCGGCGTCACGGCAGCGCCGAACGAATCGTTCGCAGCTGATGGATGTGTCGAACTCCATTCCGATCAGCAATCCCAAGCCTCTCACGGTCATCAAGCCGCCCCGGCCGCATCGAGTTTTTAACTCATCCAGCAGCCGCTGGCCTGTTTGGTCCGCGGCCTTGGCGAGCCGCTGATCGAGAATGACCCGGAGCGACGCCAGCCCGGCGGCGCAGGAGAGGGGATGGCCGCCGAACGTCGTCAGATGGCTGAGCGGGGGATCGCGGGCGAGCACGGCCATGACATCGGGACGGCCCAGGAAGCCGCCGAGCGGCAGTCCGCCGCCCATCGCCTTGGCGAGGATCATGATGTCGGGCGCCACGCCCCAATGCTCGACGGCGAAGAGCCGGCCGGTGCGACCGAAGCCGGTGACGACCTCGTCGATCAGCAGCAGCGCGCCGACGGCGGTGCACCGCGCGCGCACCGCGCGCAGAAATCCGTCTGATGGAAGGCGGACGCCGCCCTCCGCCTGGACCGGCTCCATGATCACGGCCGCGACCTGCTCGTCAATTCCATCCGGGGCATCCAGCGCGGCCGGCTCGTTCCACGGCAAGAACCGCACGGCCGGCAGCAATGGCTCATACGGCGCGCGCCACTCCGGCCGTCCCATGACCGACAGCGCCCCGAACGTATCGCCGTGATAGCTTCGATCGAACGCCACGAACACCGACCGGCCGGTGTATTTTCTGGCCGTTTTGAGCGCGCCCTCCACCGCTTCGGCGCCGCTGTTGGTCAGATAGGTCACCGAGAGCGGCGGGGGGGCGATGGAGGCCAGTTGCGCGGCCAGCTCGATCTGCGGTGTTTGCAGGTATTCGCCGTAGACCATGACGTGCAGATAACGGTCGAGCTGGTTTCTGACTGCCGCCAGCACGGCGGGATGACGATGGCCGACGTTGGCCACCCCGATGCCGGAAATGAAATCGAGATAGCGCCGGCCGGCCGCATCGGTGATCGTGCAGCCCTCGGCCGACGCCACCTCCAGGCCGATCGGTTCGGCCGACGTCTGGCAGAGGTGCGTCAGAAACGCGCGTCGGAGGGCGTCTCGGTCCATGCGGCTAATTGCATGAGCAATCCTTGGTCGAGCAAACGCCACCGGAGCGGCGGCTCCTGCATCGTTCCGATCGGCGTCTGGCGGCTGGGGGTGAGCCGGTCGATCAGCGGTTGCAGTTCGATCAACCGTTTTTCGGAGAGTGCCAAGCCGATCGATTCGATGCGGCCCCGCCACGGCATCAGCGCCTCCAGCGCTGTTTCCAGCCTTGCCACGGGTTTCACCCAGAGGGTGCGGTAACCCGGCGAGGGGCGGGGGGCGGGGTCCGGATCGTAGAGCGCCGCGCCGCCGGCGAGCCGGTCGGCCTGGCCGAACGGCGTGAAGAGGGCCGCGCCCCCGGCATGCCGGAATTCCACCTCGGCGCGCAGGTGAAGAATGGCCGAGGCGGCCTCAATCGGGATTGTCGAAGGAGGCCAGTGCGACGTCTCGTCCCCCAGCGCAACGGCCACCTGTTCGGCGAAGGCGCGCGCGGTGGTCGATCCGCCCTCTTCCACATAGACCGCGTGCGGGGAAAGACAACCCAGCTGTTCGTACCAGCAGACATCACGAGCCATCCGGGCGGCCAGGGCGCCGGCGTCGGTCAGCGCTTCCGCGCCGATCAATGCGACGCTCCGCCGGTGGCCGTAGCCGATGATCCGGGCGGCCTGCCGGGCCAGATCGGCGATCGTGGCGTCATCGCCGGATGCCGCTACGCCGTCCACGGCGCCGCCGACGGCGGCGCTGATTGCCTCGGCCTCCCGGGGCCACCAGGCGACGGCCAGCAACTCGCCCACGCGGGGGTCGAGTTCAGCCAGTGTCCGCACGAAGCACGCGGGGATGATCGGATCGCGGGCTGATGGCCGGATCACGCAGGCGGATCGGGCGAGCAGCACTGCGGCCAGATCATCGATGACCAATCCCGGAATATGCCCGGCCACGACGAGCAGGATGACCGGCGGACCCTGCAACCATCGTCCCTGGTCCGCCAGCCGGTCGGCGGCGTCCTCGGCCAATCGACCCAACCGTTCCGGCGTCAATTGGGCCAGTCGATGATCGAGCCCTTCTTCGATCATGGCCGGCGCGTAGCCGGTCAATGCCGGCAGCACCGAAAGGGCCAATTGGCGACGGGGATGAGCCGGATCCCTCCACAGGCGAGCCGCCTGGACGAGCAGCTCGATGACGTGGTCATCGGTCAGTTGCGGCGCGATCGACGCATGCGCCGCGCGCAGGTGGTCCGCCAGCAACCGGTAGTACGCGGGCTCCTCATCGACCATTTCTATGACGACGGGACCGTGCCGCACGCTGCGGACGGAACGGAGCGGCCTCGTGGCCAGCAGCCGGGGCGGCAGATGACAGGCTTGCAGCGCGCCGAGTTGATGAACGGGCGTCATCGTGGTGTCAACAGGGCGGTTGAGGGGTCGAGCGAGCAGCCGCGCGGTTCCGAGCCGGCGGCCCGTCCCAGGAGATGAAGGCCGTCGGGCACGCCGGGAGGTTTCATGCCGAGATCATCGGTGCGGACGGCCATGACCGAATGGAGATTCGCCAGATCGTAATGGCACAGCAGGCCGGGTGCGCCGTCCGGAACCTCCTCACCCGTGGCCGGATCGATCACGCGGACCCTGACCCAGGGAGGGACGATTTTCACGCCGAGCGGATTTTTTCCGGTTGTGACAGCCGCAAAGTGATCATCATAAAACTGCGACCCGAGTTCGGTCATGCCGTATTCATTGACGACGGCATGGGAGGGCAGGCCGAGGAACCGCTCGCAGGAGGACAGAAAAGTGTCCCGATGATCCATCGCCCGCAGCGCCGGGGGGCGAAGCCCCTCGACGCCCTTCCGGCCGCCGGTGTCCATCACACGGCTGCCGGGCGGGAGCGCCTCGCGCCAGCCCCGCGCGGCGCACTCGTCGAACCACCGCGCGAATGCGGCCGTCGTGCCGAACAGCGCGACCGGTCGCTCACCGGCCGCGGTTCGGCACAGAGACTGCCTGAGGGCTTCCCCATCCAGCCCGTCGGACGCGCCGAGAAAACGGCTCTCCCCCGTTCCCCATCGCCGCATCAGCAGATCGATCATGTGAATGAGCGACGAGCGCGGCCGCTCTGAAGGCGGCGGCGTCAGCGAGAGGATCAGCATGCGTCGGCCTTCGGATAGCGGCAGATCCGGAAAGAGATGCGTCTGCGCGTTGGATAGGATGGCCGCGTGAGGGAGGGCGAGATCGGCGACCGGGTGGCGGCCCCGCCGCTCCATCCCCTGCGTCGTGCCGCTGGTCAAAAAGAGGGCGGCCGGTTCGCCGGGACGGCAGGTCAGCTCGGCGACCTTGAAGGCCGATGTGGGGACGGCGGGGATTCGCCGCCACTGATCGATCCGGTCAGGCGTCAGCCCGCGCCGGTCGCAGAAACTCCGGTAGGGCGCGTTGCGCGCGTACTGATGGGCGAAGACTTCCAGGGCGAGCGCGTCAAAGGCATCGTCGTCGGCGCGCTCGATCATGTCGAAGAGTCGCGGCTCGGGCGATGAAAGTGGCGTCACGGTCTTGCCCTTCGGGGATGGGCCCGGCTACGTCAGGCGGAGCGGTTCCTGCGCTCGGACCGGCTCGGCGTCGTCGGCGCGACGCTCGACGCGGCCCGGCGCCTCCTGCGCGGCCGCCCGGCCGGTCCCCTGATCAACCAATGACAGCTTGTCCGTAAAATGGTCCAGTTGCCGGCTCGCCTCCTGGTATTTGTTGCCGGCGTTGGTCAGGTGGGTGCCCATGATGTCGAAAAGGCCGCAGAACTTGTTCAGGTCGCCCTTGAGCGCGTCCAACTGCGTCATGATCACCCGGGCGCTTTTCTCCACCTGCAGTCCGCGCAATCCCCACAGAATGACCTGCAGGTAGGCGTAGAGGCTGTTGGGCGACACCGGGATGACCCGCTTGGAGAGGGCGTAGGCGGAGAGCTGTTTGTCGGCGTTCGCGGCGTCGTCCTTGATGATCGTTTCGTAATAGACGTTTTCGGCGGGGATGTACATCATGGCGAAGTCAAAGGTGCCCTCGTCCGGAAGGATGTATTTCGCGGCGATGGCATCGATATGTTTTTTGACGTCGGCGGCAAACTGCTTGCGGGCTTTTTTCCCCTCTTCCTCGGAGGGGGCGTCGATGACCCGTTTGAAATTCTCCAGCGGAAACTTGGCGTCGATCGGCACCAGTCCCTGGCTGAACCGGACGGCCGCGTCGACCGCTTCACCGCTTTTAAATCGGTGCTGCAGCGAGACGTACGACGGCGGAAGGAGCTGGAGCAGCAGATCGCTCAGGAAGAGTTCCCCCATCTGTCCGCGCAGCTTCGGCGCGCGCAGAATTTTCTGCAGGTCGGCGATTTCCTTCCCGACGTCCTGGACCTGCTTGGCGGCTTCGGTCAGGGAGCCGAGCCGGTTCTGCACTTCGCCGAAGACCTTCGTCGTGTGGTCGAGGCGGTTGCCGATCTGGCCGGTGGTCTCCTGCAACTGCTTCGTGACGGTCGTCAACTGCTGGTTGACGTGCGTCGTCAACTGCCCCAGTTGCTGGTGCACGAGCTGGGACTGCTGGGTGAAGCTTTCCTGAAGCTGGGCGCGCAACGCATCAACCTGCTGCTGCATGAGGTGCAGGCCGGTGTCCGGCGGCGGGGTCGGCCGCCGGAGGATCAGCGCGCCGACGGCAATGAGGCCGGCGACCAGCAGGACGAGGAGCACAACGATAAGCGGTTCCATCGAATCAGCTCACCTTAAGCAGCGTCTCATGGGCAATGGGGGTGGTTAGGGGGAGATACAGTCTCCCCCCAACTGTAATCTGACAGGCAGATTATACGCCAATTAGCGGGGGCTTTCCACGAGAGGAACTAAACCAAAGGGGCCGGGGTGTGGGGGCTTTGCCGACCCGAAAGCAAGGTTGTGGGGAAAATTTAATCCCGCCGCACGGCCCCCACAGATCAATGATGCAGGGGGAGAGTCGGAGCATGGGGGCATCGCCGACCCGAAAACACAGCTTTTGGGGAATGTAACAAATGATCACACGCGGGGATGAGGAAGGCGCGGCGGGTTTGTGCGCGCCGCCGAGCCGGTGAGGCGGCTGGATTCCGAAATCTCGTCGCAGAGGCCCCCGTTTTAAATGCCCTCCCCCTGACTTTCATAATCTAAAACCTGACCGTCACGTCGATTTGGATGTGGTTGACATCACCGGCATTTCCCCATGGCGTGGCGGTTGTGTAGCCCGGGGTGAACGGAATCGACTTGGTGGTGAAGTACCTGGTCTTGAATTGGAGATAGGGTGTCGGGTTATAGGCCGCCCACACGATATGTCCCCGTCTGGCCGTGCCGCCGACGCCGAAATCCGAATCGGCCAGATCGGCGAGCGTCGCGTCAATCTGCAGCAGCTTGTAAAAGTAGGCGACCTCCCAACTATTGGCCTCCTCGGCTTCGCCCGCGATCGCCCCGATTTGGTAGCCCGCGTTGCCGGTTGCCGGCGCCGAGGCCGTTCCGGTCGTGGTGGTGTTGGCCAGGTTGCGCACATAATCGCCCATGAGCGCGACGGGAACCGGCCCCGCCTGCACCGTGACCAGCGCCGTCACATCGAGGACGCGGTAGTTGTTCAACAAAAAGCAGGTGTCGGCCGGCGGCGAGGCGGTGCAGGAGGCGTTGAAGCGGCTGTTGCCCTGTTGAACCGTACCCCCCAGGGCGTTGCTGTCCCGCCCGCTGGCATTGACGGCGTCATAGAAGGCCGCAGCCAGTGTGGCCTTGAGCAGCTGGGTCGGCTCCACCGCGATGCCCAGTTGTTCGCCCACAAGCCAGGGGTCGTGGTTGTTCACGGCCAATTCGTTCAACACAAACTGCCCCGCGTTGAAAAACAGGCGCACATGGTTCGCCGGACTGGCTTGTACATTCTCGGCGAATCCCTCGGGGTTGACGTCCTCATCCCACATGAGATCGGACGAGTGGATCGTGAAGAAGGGGTTGGCCATCTTGCCCGCGGTGAGCGTGAGCCACCGGCTGCGTGAGCCCTGCCAGCTCAGATACGCTCGATCAATCCAGATGCCTTTTCCGGTAAACAGGTCGTTCTCCGTCTGATTGGTGGATGTTTGCTGGCCCGTGCCGCTGGCGATCCGGACGCCCACGGTCAGATCGCTGATCGTGATGTCCATGCCGATCCGCAGCCGAAAGCGCTCCCGGTGTTCATTCACCCCGTTGTTGAACGACCCGTTGGCATTGTTCTCGAAGAAAAAGGAGGAATGACGGAGCCGCAGGTCGCCGGAGAAGACAATCCGATCGATCCATCTGGACAGGACCGTTTCCTGGATTGTCGCCGCCTCCTCCTTGGTGATGACGCCTTTCTCAACCAGCAACTCCTTCAGGGGTATGCGCTCGTCGGCAAATACCGGCGTCAGCGGCGAGGTTGTCGCTCCCGCGGCGATCAGCAAGGTGATGGCCCATGATCTCATCACACACGTTCCTTCCCGGTAGGGGGACTTCCGGCCGGCCGGTCGCGGTCCGTCACTTCATGTTCCGGGTTATCGATGCGGAGAGCGGGCGGCTCTTGAGCCACGCCGTGAGATGCGGCTGTTGCCGTCGCCTGAAATCGATGCCGATCTGAATGAATTCCAGCGTCTGGGCCAGCACCCGTTCGCCTGATGCGACCCGGTTGGCGGGCTCATTGAAGAAGCTGCGGACATTGTCATGCCACTCCGGCCGCCAGACGTGGCGCAGGCCGGCGATCATCCGCGTCGCCCCCACGCTGCCGGTTTTTTCGCGGAGCCGGCTCCAGTTGGCCTTCATGAAGGCCCACGCCTCGGCCTGCACGGGCGGGTGGGCCGCCTGGGCCAGAAGGTAACGCATCGATTTCCAGGCGTCCTGGCCGCGAATCCGGTCGGTCAGCGACAGCTCCAGATAGCGGCGGGCCAGGGCTGGATCGGGAAAATCGGCCAGCGCCAGCAGATAGCGGTCGCGCGCTTCGGGTGTGCCGGCATGTTCCAGAAGGTCGACCAAGCGCTCAAACTGTCCGGCGTCGCCGGTCGCCGCGCGGAGTCTGGCCAGTGCCGTGACCAGTGTGGGATCGACGCTCGAGGGATCGGCGGTCGCCCGGTCGAACCGCTCGGCGGCTTCCTGGATGATGGCCCGATCGCCGGCCAGCCTTCCCAGTGCCCAGAGGCAACTCGCTCGCGCCAGTTTCATCTCGTCATCGTCCCCCGGCTTCGGCTCCCAGCCGTACTCCGTCCAGAGCGGCTCGAACAGCTCCCGGGTCAGATCGGCCACCTTTGGGTGGAGTTCGGGTTCCGTCAGTTGAAAGGTCAACGTCTCCAGACAGCCGGCCAGGGCTTGAACGACCACGCGCGTCCGGTCGCCCCGACAGGCGGCCATGACGTCGAGGCACTCCGTGAAGGGGACGGTCCCGTTCTGGCTCAGCGCCCAGAGGTGATCGAGCAGGCCGATCCGCTCGGCCGGATCAAGCTGGGGCAGCGCCCGTGTGCGCAGCGCCTCCTGAAACGGGGCGCCCATGCGGCAACGGTAAAAACCGCCTTCTCCGGCGTTGCCGTAGAGCCAGTCAACCGGTCCCTCGCCGGGAAGGTCGATCGTCTCCGTCAGTTTCCGGAGCAGCAGCCGGTGGGTCTGAAGACCGGCCCGGTCATGGAACGAGAGGACGAGGGGGATCGTCCATTGCTGAGGGGCGCGATCGGATGCAGCCGCCGATGGTTGCGCGTGGAACCGGCTTTGTTCAATCCGGATGGTGCGTGTCTTGCCGGCGACCGGCGTCAGCGTGACGACCGGATAACCGGGTTGCGCGAACCAATCATGGGCGATGGCCCCCACCGGCTGCTCCGACGCCTCTTCGAGCGCCGACCAGAGATCGGCCGCCGTCGCATTGCCGTGCTGGTGCGCGGCGATATAGCGGCGGATGCCGTCCCGAAAGGCGGCCTCCCCCAGAAACTGCTCGATCATCCGAAGGACGGCGGCGCCCTTTTCGTAGGTGAGCGGGTCGAACAACTCTTCGATCTGCGCCGCGTTGGAGACCTCCGCGATGATCGGACGCGTCGTCTCCAGCGCGTCGATGGCGAGCGGAATCTGTTTCTCCTGTTGAAACTCCACCCACGAGTTCCACTCCGGCCGCCACTGATCGACGATTTTGACGGCGAGCCAGGTGGCGAAGGCTTCGTTGAGCCACAAATCATCCCACCAGACCATCGTGACGAGATTGCCGAACCACTGGTGGACGATTTCATGCACGATGACGTTGGCGACGACCCGTTTGGTCGCCGTGGAGGCCCATTGTTCGTCGACCAGCAGCCGCGAGTCGCGGAAGAAGATCGCCCCCCAGTTCTCCATCGCGCCCATCGCAAAATCGGGGAGCGCGACCAGATCGAGCTTGGCCAGCGGATAGCGGAGGCCAAAATAGCTGTTGAGCAGCGAAAGCCCGGCGCCGCCCACCTTCAGCGCAAAGTCCGCGTACCGCAGTTGTCCGGGCAGCGTGATAACGGCTAAACGGCAGCCGTCGAGCGTCGCGGATTTTTGCTCGAATCGCGCGACGGCCAGGGCGAACAGATAGGTCGACATGACGGGCGTTTCCTGAAACCGCACCCGGCGCGTCGGCCCGTCGATCGTGTCCGACTCGATCGGCATATTCGACAGCGCGGTCAGCCGGCTGGGCACAACGGCCGTCAGCCGAAACCGCGCCTTGAGCGCCGGCTCGTCGAAGCAGGGGAAGATCCGGCGCGCGTCGGTGGCTTCACATTGGGTGAAGGCGAATGTTTCTTCGCGGCCGTCGATCGTGGCGTGCGCTTCATACAGCCCGCGCAACTGTGTGTTCAATGTGCCGGTGTAGTCGATGCTCAATGTTGCAGGGCCGGCCGGCATTGGTTCGGGACCCGTGAGCGTGATTGTCTCGGTCTGTTTGTCTTCCGTGACTTTGGCATCAAGCTTCTTCTTATTGGTTTCAATCTGCGCTGTCTGAATCGTCAGTTCCAGCGCGTGGAGTGTGATCGTTCGAGCCGATTCGCGCAGGCCGACCTTGATGCGAACCTGCCCCGAAAACCGGCCCGCCTCCGGATCGACCGTCAGCGTGATGTCGTATCGCTCGGGAGTGACCGATCCGGGCAATCGTCCGGTCGTGGCGATGGCAGGCTCCATAGCAACCACAATACGGTACTCCGAGGTCAAGACGCAAGGTTTCTTCCCGTACCCGTGGGGGTTCTTGCGCCGGTCGGGGTCCGCGTGAAGGACGACCCGTGACGCCATATGTCATTTCCCCTTATTAGGGGGTATCGGGGTTGACAATGGTCAACGACAGGAATAATATTGCGGCGAATTTGAAAAGCCGCACGTGACCCGATGTTCTGAGCGGTTCACCCCTTGCAAGGAAAGGAGATGTCCGATGACTCGTCTCAACCTCTGTCGCGTTTTAGCTGTGGCTCTTGTTCTCTGTGCCGGTATGGCAGTGGGGTTCGCCCCTTCTGTTGAGGCGGCCTCCTGCACGACTCAAACCCTGGCGGGGATTTACCGCTACCAAGACATGTGGGTCAATCAACAGAATCCCGGC
>Ga0335085_10015999_pt1 | contig 10862 bp, 10 predicted proteins | sample Lox_Sample_45_FD_206712 | JGI IMG/M metagenome (GOLD analysis project Ga0335085, IMG submission 206712) | Soil microbial communities from Loxahatchee National Wildlife Refuge, Florida, United States - Lox_Sample_4.5 | ecosystem: Environmental > Terrestrial > Soil > Wetlands | place: USA... | reverse complement strand
CACCAACGCGCCCGGCAAGAACGCCTATCCGATTTCCACCTTCACCTGGCTGCTGGTGCCGGCCAAGATTCAGGACCCGGCCAAGCGAAAAGCCGTGGTCGATTTCCTGCACTGGATGCTCGGCCCCGGCCAGCAGATGACGGAAGCGTTGGCTTACGCTCCGCTGCCCAAGCCGGTTGTTTCGATGGAGGAGAAGGCAATCTCGAAAGTCCAATAGGGGCTCATGTCGAGTATTCCAGTATCCCGAGAAAGTGCCCTGCCGAAAGGCAGGGCACTGTCTTTTTGGCGGCGCCTGCGGGCGGGCGAAGAACTGGCCTACACCATTACCTTAACGGCTGCGGCGGCGATGCTTCTTATCACCGCTCTGATCGTCTACGTGCTCTTCTCCCAATCGGCGCTCTCACGTGCCAAATTCGGCTGGGGATTTCTGACCAGTTCCACCTGGGATCCAGTTGCCGGCGATTTCGGAGCCCTACCGTTTATTTACGGCACGGTTGTTACTTCCATCCTGGCCTTGCTGATCGCGATCCCGCTCGGGCTGGGCTCTGCCGTTTTTCTGGCGGAGTTGGCCACTCCCAAAATTTCCAATGCTCTGACATTTCTCATCGAGTTGCTGGCAGCGGTGCCCAGCGTGATTTACGGCCTGATCGGGATTTTTGTCCTGGTGCCGATCCTCGAGCAATCCGTGGTGCCGGTTCTGAAAACGGCTTTTGGTGCGCTGCCGATTTTCCAGGGTCCGTTCTATGGCGTGAGCGTCTTCTCGGCCGGCATCGTGCTTTCGGTGATGATCGTGCCTTTTATTATCTCGGTATCGCGCGAGGTTCTACTGGCGGTGGCCCGGGATCAGCGGGAAGCCTCGCTGGCGCTCGGCGCGAGCCAGTGGCAGACGGTCTGGCGCGTGGTGATCCCGAATGCTTCTACCGGCATCATGGGCTCGATTTTCCTGGCTTTGGCACGCGCCCTGGGCGAGACGATGGCGGTTACGATGGTCATTGGCAACACGCCGCAGATCAAAGCTTCGTTGCTCGCACCCGGCTATTCCATCGCTGCCGCCATCGCCAACCAGTTCACTGAAGCCACCGGCGACCTTTACCTGAGCGCGCTCATCGAGCTGGGCCTGGTTCTGTTCGGCGTTACCTTCGTCCTTAACGGTCTGGCGCGCATTCTGATTCTCAGCACCACCAAGGGAGGCCACGCGTGAAGCCGTCGTATCTCCAGAAGAAGATCGTCAACTACCTCATGTTTACGCTCACGGGCATCTGCGCGGCGGTTTCGGTGGGAATTCTCTTTTTCATCCTGGGCTACCTGGTCTATAACGGCGGCAAATCCCTCAATCTATCGTTTTTCACCAAGCTACCCGTGCCGGTGGGAGAGGTCGGAGGCGGCATGGCCAATGCCATTGTGGGAAGCGCCAAAGTGCTGTTGCTGGCGACCTGTATCGGCATCCCCATCGGCTTCCTGGGCGGGGTTTACCTGTCCGAGTACAGCCGGAAGTCCGTTGCGTTTGTCATCCGCTACACTACGGACCTGCTGAACGGGGTGCCCTCCATCGTCATCGGTATCGTGGTCTATGGCCTGGTTGTTCACCCCATGAAGCACTTCTCCACCTTCGCCGGCGGAGTGGCCTTGGGGATCATGATGATTCCGATCTCGGTGCGCAGCACGGAGGAGTTTCTGCTTGCCGTGCCCGTCTCGCTGCGCGAGGCGGCACTGGCCGTGGGCGCGCCGAAGTGGAAGGCGATTGTGACGGTGGTGATACCGGCGGCCATGCGCGGCATCATCTCAGGTACCATGCTCGATATCGCCCGCGTGGCCGGTGAAACCGCGCCCCTGCTGTTCACGGCGTTAGGAAACCAGTTCTGGAGTCCGGGCTGGAACCAGCCGAGCGCCACGCTGCCCGTGATGATTTACACATACGCCATCTCTCCTTACGAGGACTGGCATCGCCAGGCCTGGGCAGCGGGCTTTATCCTGCTCACCCTGGTTTTGCTGATCAATGTTCTTGCGCGGGTAGCATTATCGAAAGGAATCTATGTCCCAAGAGGCTAAGCTGCAACCTCCCAAGACCGAACCACCTTCCACGGGCGGCACGGCCAAAGCCAACGTGCCCAAACTATCGGCCCAGGGTGTGAGTTTCTACTACGGCAGTTTTAAGGCGCTTCACGGTATCAGCCTGGACATGAGGGAAAAGCGCATCACGGCCCTTATCGGCCCCTCCGGCTGCGGAAAATCCACGTTCCTCCGCACCCTCAACCGCATGCACGAAACCGTGCGCGGCACTCGTCTGGAGGGCAGGATCTTCCTGGACGGCAGCGACATATTGGAAGAGGAAGTGACCGCGGTCCGGCTCAAAGTGGGAATGGTGTTCCAGCGCTCCAACCCGTTTCCCAAATCGATTTTTGAAAACGTGGCCTACGGTCTGCACGTCAACGGGTTCAGGGGGGGCAGACAGGGCGTGCGGGAAGTTGTGGAGCGAAGCCTGCATAAGGCCGCCCTTTGGGACGAGGTGAAGGACAAACTGCACCAGTCGGCGTTCGGTCTTTCCGGCGGCCAGCAGCAGCGGCTATGCATCGCCCGCGCACTGGCGGTGGATCCGGAAGTCCTTCTGCTGGATGAGCCGTGCTCCGCGCTCGATCCCATCGCCACGGCCAAGATCGAGGATCTGCTCTTCGAGCTAAAATCGGAAACCACCATCGTGATCGTGACGCACAACATGCAACAGGCGGCCCGGGTTTCCGATTACACCGGTTTCTTCCTGCTGGGGAAACTCATCGAGTTCGATTCCACCAACACCATTTTTCAGAACCCTGCGCAGAAGGAAACCGAAGATTACGTGACGGGGCGGTTCGGATAAAGAGGGGGGAATGAATGCGCCAATTCAGCGTGGAGCTGGAAGAATTGAACCATCGGCTGCTCGAGATGGCCGGTTTTGTGGAGTCGGCCATCAATCGCGCCGTGCGCTCGCTAGTGGAGCAGGACAGGGAACTGGCCCTGCAGGTGATTCGCGACGAGCCGCAGATCAACCGCATGGAAATGGAGATCGACGGCCTGGTGACGCGCCTGCTGGCGCTGCGCCAGCCGGTGGCCCGCGACCTGCGCTTCCTTACCGCCGCTCTGAAGATCAACACCGATCTGGAGCGGATCGGAGACCTGGCCAATCACATCGCCGAGCGCTCGCTCTCCCTCATGCACCATCCGCTGGTGCGGCCGCTGACGGACATCCCCAAGATGGCCTCGCTCGTCCAGTCCATGCTGCTTAAATGCCTGGAGGCCTTTGTCCGCGGCGATGCCGACCTGGCGCGCTCCGTGCTGGTATCCGACGATGAGGTGGATCGCCTCCGCGATCACGTCTATACGGAGCTGGTCGAAACCATGCAACGCGATCCCGGTACGGTGACCGCCGCCGTGGGCCTGATCTTCGTGGCCCGGAACCTGGAACGGATCGGCGACCATGCCACCAATATTGCGGAAGACGTGGTGTTCCTGATCAAGGGAATCGACGTGCGCCACCGCGCCGCCGAGCAGGCGGAAAAGGCCTGAAGCTTCAGCCGAGCTTTTTCTGCTCGCCCAGCCGCAACCCGCTCCAGTTTTCCGCTACCACGATGGAGTTGGCCGGGTTGCGGGAATCGTAGCGGACCGAAACCGCCACCAGAGCCGAAAGGTCCGCGGGGACTTGCTCCTTCAACAGCGAGACGTCCTGCGAGGCCGTGTACTCCACGCCCCGTACGACATAGGCGTAGTAGAGCATCCCTTCCTGCACTTCGGTGAGGGTGGCATCCCCCATTTTGCCGGATGAGACCAGCACTTCGCGCCTTTGCCGCTCGCGTTCCTCCGGAGGGATACGTGCCGACTGCCAGGCGCGGTATGCCATGATACCGACCAGAACCGCCAGCACCACGACCAGCGCTATGGTGACATCTTCGGCCTTGGTAAACTCCATGGCCCACAGAAAACGCGCGTGCCCGATGAGCGCTTCAGACATGCGAACTGAGCTTACCCGGCGGCGGGCGCCTCCCCGGAGGCCTGGGATCCGCGCTGCGCCAACTGCTCCGGACCCGCGCCGCGGCAGTAGAACTTCACGGTTCCAGTGTATCAGAGGACAGGGGCGGGGGATCGGGGATCAGGGGTTGAAGGGACCCTCGCGCATGAAGTTGGACGCGCGGTCCCGATCGGAGCCAGACCCCCGCCGGGCCGCGCGGGAAACGCCCATCGTGCTCCAGCTTCCCATCGCCCCGACCCCTGATCCCACGTGCGCAGCACGCTAAGATAGAACTACCGTGGCTGGGAAAACCTTCTACATCGAGACGTTCGGCTGCCAGATGAACGTGCATGACTCCGAAAAGGTCATCGGCACTCTGCTGGCACAGGGTTACACGCAGGTGGGGACGCCGGAAGATGCCGGGCTGGTGCTATACAACACGTGCAGCATCCGTGACAAGGCGGAGCAGAAGGTATTCAGCCGCCTGCAGAATTTCAAGCGGTCCGGAAACGGCAAGATTTTCGGAGTGCTGGGCTGCGTGGCGCAGCAGGAGGGCGAGAAGATTTTCGACCGGGCCCCGCACGTGAGCCTGGTGTGTGGTTCCGCCAGCTATCCGAAATTCGGCGAAATGCTGGTGCAACTGGAAGCCGGCGACCGGCATGTCACCGGTCTGAGCCTGGACACTGAAGACACATTCGACACCCCATTTACCCGCCGCGACAACCCCCACCGCGCATACATCACCATCATCGAAGGCTGCGACAAATCCTGCGCCTATTGCGTGGTTCCCTTCACCCGCGGCCCGGAGCGCAGCCGCACCAGCGAAAGCGTGATGGCGGAGGCTCGGACGCTGGCGGCGCAGGGGTTCACCGAGATCCAGTTGCTCGGGCAGAACGTCAACAGCTACCGGGATCCCTCGCCGGCCGGCTGGGATTTCGCCGAGCTGCTGGCGCGGGTGGCCGAAATTCCCGGTCTGCGCCGCGTCCGCTACACCACTTCCCACCCGCGCGATTTCGTCAAGCCGATTGTGGACGCCATGGACGCCAACCCGGTACTCTGCGACCACGTCCACCTGCCCGTGCAGTCGGGCTCCAGCCGCGTACTGGCCGCCATGGACCGCCTCTATACCCGCGACGACTACATGCAGCGGGTGGAATGGCTGAAATCGGCGAAGCGGCCGTATTCCCTTACCACGGACATCATCGTGGGGTTCCCTGGCGAGACCGAGCAGGATTTCGAGCAGACGCTCGACCTTCTGGACCAGGTTCACTACGACTCGCTGTTCAGTTTCAAATATTCGCCCCGGCCCAACACCGCCGCCCTGGAGCTGGGCGACCGGGTGGCCGAAGAGGAAAAGCAGCGGCGCCTGGCCATTCTTCAGGAGAAGCAGCGGGCCATCCAGATCCGACGCAACGCGGAACTGATCGGCGCGATGCGCGAAGTCCTGGTGGAAGGCCGCAACCAGGCACTCGGCCAATGGATCGGCCGCACCTCCGACAACCGCACTCTGAACTTCACTCACCCTGCCGCCAACGGCGATTCGCTGATAGGCCGGTACATGCCGGTTCGGGTCACGCGATCAGGCCCCAACTCATTGGTGGGTGAGGCGTTGACTGTGGTCTAATTAAGGTTGGTGGAGGGCGGAATGGAAGTTGAAATGAAAATTCGCGGGCTCATGATGGATCCCGTGACGAATATGCCCATTGTCATTCTCAAGGATGTGAATGGCAACACCGTGCTCCCCATTTGGGTCGGGGTCTATGAGGCCAACGCCATCGCCCTGGAAATCGAAAAGGTCGCGACACCTCGCCCGATGACCCACGATCTGATCAAGAGCCTGCTCCTCGGATTGAATACCTCCATGCGCAAGGTGGTGGTGAGCGAGCTTAAAGACGACACCTTCTACGCCGTTATCTGGCTCGACCGCGATGGTGACCTGATTAGCGTGGATTCCCGGCCCAGCGACGCCCTGGCCCTCGCGCTCCGCCTCGACTGCCCGATCTACGTGGAGGAGACGGTTCTAAAATCCTCCAAGGTGGCCTCCTCGGTTTCCGATAAAGTCAACAACGAGGAACTCCGCCGCTGGCTGGAAGGCCTGAACGACGAGGATCTCGGCCGGTATAAGATGTAGCTATCAGCCTTCAGCCGTCAGCTATCACCTTGTTTTCGGACCGCTTGGAACCGCCAGTTGTTTTGGAAACTGGCCATGGGTGCATAGGCGTGAGCCCTTACGCGCACGAGCTGAAAGCTGACAGCTTCTTTCCATGACACTTGATGAACAATTAGCCTACCTCCGCAAAGGCATGGCGGAGATCATCCGCGAAGAAGACCTTCGCGAGCGGCTGGTCCAGGCCGCAAAGGAGAATCGCCCGCTGCGCGTCAAAGCCGGCTTCGATCCGACCGCGCCCGATCTCCACCTCGGTCACACCGTTCTGCTGCGCAAGATGAAGCATTTCCAGGATCTCGGCCATCGCGTCATCTTCCTCATCGGCGACATGACCGGCCTCATCGGAGATCCGACCGGCCGCAACATCACCCGTCCGCCTATGACGCGCGAGGACATCCAGCGCAACGCCGAGACGTACAAATCGCAGGTTTTCAAGATTCTCGACCCCGCCAAGACAGAAGTCCGTTTCAACAGCGAGTGGCTGGAAAAGCTCACTTTCGAGGACATCGTCCGCCTCTGCTCCAAGTACACCGTGGCCAGGTTCCTGGAGCGGGACTATTTCGCCAAGCGATACAAGGAGGGGGTGCCGATCTCCATCCACGAGTTCCTCTATCCCCTGGCGCAAGCCTACGATTCCGTGGCCTTGGGCTGCGACGTGGAAATGGGCGGCACCGATCAGATTTTCAACCTGCTGGTGGGCCGTGAAATTCAAAGGGATTACGGGCAGCCGCCGCAGATCGTCGCGACCACGCCGCTGCTGGAAGGCATCGACGGCGTCAACAAGATGTCGAAGTCGCTGGGCAACTACATCGGCATCGCCGAACCGGCCGAGGTGATGTTCCGCAAGGTAATGCAGATCAGTGACAACCTGATGTGGCGCTACTACCTGCTGCTCACGGATTTGAGCGAAGCCGAGATCCTTGGCCTCCGCCAGAGCATGCATCCCATGGATGCGAAGGTTGCCCTGGCCAAACGGATCGCCGCCGATTTCCACTCCGCCGCGGAAGCCGATCACGCGGCCGAGGTCTTTAACCGCGTGGTGCGCCAAAAGGAAGTGCCGGAGGACCTGCCGGTGGTGGCGCTGCCAGAAGGCGTCACGAAGGACGGTGGTATCCGGGTGGATAAATTGCTCGCCAAAGTGGGCCTGGCGGAATCCGTGAGTGACGCCGTCCGCAAGATCAAAGCCGGTGCAGTGGAGATCGATGGTGAAAAAGTGAAGGACTTGGCACTCCCATCCCCGCCGGCAGAGTTCACCGTGCAGGTAGGCAAAAACTGGCGCAGGGTGACGCGGTCCTAACAGGCGGGCTCAGACATCGTGTCTGAAATGCTTTGGCAAGTTATTGAAAATAATGAAAACGGTTTAGACACGATACTTGAACTTTCGCCTGAAGCTCGTTTCTCTGCTCATTGTGCGACACTAATCTCTCCACCGCCATGCTCCGCTCCGCGGACAATTTCGCCCTGGCGCTTGATTCCATTCGCGCACATAAGCTGCGTGCGTCGCTGACCATTCTTGGGCTCACGATGGGTGTCTGCACCCTCATCACCGTCATGACCCTGGTGCAGGGCGCGAACGTCTACGTGGAACAGAAGATCGCCAACCTGGGCACGAACGTGTTCCGCATCGGCCGCCTGCCCTTCGCGGTGGTGGATTTTGCGGCAGTGGCCAAGGCCCAGCGCAACCGCTACTTCTATCCGGACGACCTGGAAGCCCTCGCGGGCGGCTGCGCCCACTGCCAATCCACCGGCGGGTCGCTTTCGAGCGCCACCACCTTGCGCTACGGCAACCGCCAGTTGGAAGACGCCAACCTCATCGGCTACACGCCCAGCATGGCCGGCATTGACACGCGCACACTTGCACTCGGCCGCTATTTTACCGATGTGGAGGACCGGCACGCGGCCAATGTCTGTCTCATTGGAGATCGCGCTCTCCAGGAGTTCTTCCCGGGCGCCGACCCCATCGGGCGCGTGGTACGCGCTGAAAACTCCGAATTCATCGTCATCGGCACGTTTGAAAAAATCGGTTCCGTGCTGGGCCAGGATCAGGACAATTTCATCATCATCCCGCTGCGTACGTATCTGAAGATGCGCGGCCAGCGCAACAGCCTGACGCTTTCGGTCAAAGCGGCCGGCTCGGCCCAGGTTTTCGCGCTGGCGCAAGACGAAGCGCGCCGCATCCTGCGAACCCGCCGCCACGTCCGTCCGGGACAGGACGACGATTTCTTCATTGCTACGCCCGATAGTTACATCTCCCTCTGGCAGAGCATCAGCTCCGCATTTTTCGGGGTCTTCGTCATGCTCAGTTCGATCTCGGCGGTGGTGGGCGGCATCGTCATCATGAACGTCATGCTGGTCAGCGTTACGGAGCGGACCAAGGAGATCGGCGTGCGGCGCGCCGTGGGCGCCACACAGGGGGATATCCTGCACCAGTTCCTCACAGAAAGCGTGGTGCAGTGCCTGCTCGGCGGAACGGCCGGCGTCCTGATCGGCTTCGGCTGCGCGCTGGCATTGCGCGAGTTCACCTCCTTTCCCGCAGCCGTGCGAAGTTGGGTGGCGATCACGGGCGTGGTTCTCAGCTCCATCATCGGCCTGTTTTTCGGCATCTATCCCGCCGTGAAGGCGTCGCGCCTGGATCCCGTGGTGGCGCTGCGGACGGAGTGAACATGACACGCGCCGAGTGGAGAGAGAACCTGCTGGTGGCGCTCGACACCATCCGCACGCGCAAGGTACGCTCCGCATTGACGATCCTCGGCATCGTCATCGGCGTGACCAGCGTGATCTGCGTCGCCGCCATCATCGACGGCCTCAACGGCTACATCGAGCAGCGTATCCGCACCTTCGGCTCGCGCACGTTTTTCGTCACCCGTATTCCGGCCGGCTTTACCGGCGGCCGACTGCCCCAGAAAATCCGCATGCGTAAGTATCTGGAAATCCCGGATGCCGCTTACATCAAGGAGAGTGTGCCTGGCGTGGACATGTCGGTGGCCTTCTCGCAGCGTATCGATTACGGTGGCACGCCCCCCGATTCCATTCAGTATGGCGGCGAGCGCGTGGACCGCATGATCCTGCGCGGCACTCAGCCGGATTATGCCGCCGCGCTGCCGCTGTTCGAGGTGGGGCAGGGCCGCTTCATCTCCCCATACGATGAGGAGCACGCCCGCAACGTGGTGGTGATTGGGGACGGCATCGCGAACACCCTGTTTCCCCACACGGATCCCATCGGCAAGACGGTCCGGCTGAACGGCCGCCTCTACGAGGTCATCGGTGTGTTTCGCAAGGACGAGGGGCTGCTTTCCGCTTTTGGCGTGGATATCTTTGCCTGCATCCCGCTCTCCAATTTCCATAAGAACTACCCGGAAATCCGCGAGGTCTTCCTGCTCTTCACTGTGCGCGAGGATGCCGATCTGGGTGCCGTGCGCAGCCAGGCGGTGGACACCCTCCGCCGGCGCCGCCACGTGCCGCATAACGCCGAAAACGATTTCGATGTGACCGATCCCGATTTCTTCCTCCACCTCTGGAACCAGGTGACCGGCGCGCTGGCGCTGCTCACCGGCGTCATCGGCTCCATTGGTCTGCTGGTGGGCGGGATCGGCGTCATGAACATCATGCTGATATCGGTCACGGAGCGCACCGGTGAAATCGGACTGCGGAAGGCCATCGGCGCGCGCAAATCCGATATCCGGGCGCAGTTTCTGCTCGAGGCTACGACGCTTTCCAGCATAGGCGGCATTCTGGGAATCCTGATCGGCGGCCTGATCTCGCTTGCGGTGCGGGCGGTCGCTTCCATTCCGGCCACGATTTCTCCGTTCTGGGTCATCATGGGCGTAGCCATCGCGGCCGGTGTCGGCCTGTTTTTCGGCTTTTATCCCGCCAATCGCGCGGCCAATCTGGACCCCATCGTGTGTCTGCGGTATGAATAAATAGGGTGCGCAAACTCTTCTTCTGGAAACTGCGGCAGCGCGAACTGCGTCTGGGCGACCGCACGCTGCTCATGGGCGTGCTCAACGTCACGCCGGATTCGTTCTCCGATGGCGGCAAATATGCCGAGCCCGACCGGGCCTTCGCCCGCGCTGTGGAGTTGGAGGAGCAGGGCGCGGACATCGTGGACATAGGGGCGGAATCGACGCGTCCCGGGTCGGCCCGCATCTCCGCCGCCGAGGAGGTCCGCCGCCTCATTCCGGTGCTGAAGCGGCTCAAGGGCCAGCTTGGTGTGCCCATTTCGGTGGATACCTACAAGGCGGAAGTCGCCGAGCGCGCACTTGATCTGGGAGTGGAAATTATCAACGATCCTTCCGGTCTGACCTGGGAGCCGCAATTGGCACGGATGATCTCCAATTTCGATGCCGGCCTGGTGCTGAATCACATGCGCGGCCGGCCGGAGACATGGGCAAAATTGGCGCCCATGCCGGATCCCATCGCCACTATTGCGCGCGACCTGGACGCGGCGGTGAGCCGGGCGCGGCGGGTGGGCATCGACCGCAATCGCATGGTGATTGATCCCGGTCTCGGCTTCGGCAAGCGCAAGGAGCAGAATACCCTCATCATGGCACGGCTGGCCGAACTCTCCGCCCTGGATCTTCCCATTCTGGCCGGTCCTTCGCGCAAACACTTTCTGGCGCATCAGGATCCCGCCGAGACCCGTTTCGCCACCGCTGCCGCCGTGGCCGCGTGCGTCCTCTCTGGCGCCCATCTCGTCCGCGTCCACGATGTGCGCGA
>Ga0335085_10015998_pt1 | contig 10862 bp, 6 predicted proteins | sample Lox_Sample_45_FD_206712 | JGI IMG/M metagenome (GOLD analysis project Ga0335085, IMG submission 206712) | Soil microbial communities from Loxahatchee National Wildlife Refuge, Florida, United States - Lox_Sample_4.5 | ecosystem: Environmental > Terrestrial > Soil > Wetlands | place: USA: Florida... | reverse complement strand
GCGGCGGAGGTGCTGCGCGGCGGCCTGGACGTGGGGCGCGCGGCGCACTGTCACGTGGCCGGCGGGCACAGCATCGATGACCCCGAGCCGAAGTACGGCATGGCGGTGACCGGCGCCGCCGACCCGGCCGCGCTGCTGCGGATCGACGCCGGGCAGGCCGGCCTGCCGCTCAGCCTGACCAAGCCGATCGGCACCGGCGTGCTCAACGCCTGGCACAAGGCCACCGGCGAGGTCAGCCCGGCGGCGATCGACGTGATGACGACGCTGAATGCCGGCGCCGCCCGGCAGGCGCTCGCCGCCGGGATCAGGTGCGCCACCGACGTGACCGGGTTCGGCCTGCTCGGCCACCTGTTCAAGCTGGCCCGGGCCAGCGGGGTCTCCGCCGTGGTCGACCACGCGGCGGTGCCGCTCATCGAGGGCACACGGGCGGCGGCGCGGGCCGGGCACATGCCGGGCGGGAGCCGGCGGAACCTCGAATGGGTGCTCCCGCACACCGACCCCGGCGCGGTCGGCGAGGAGGACCTGCTCCTGCTCGCGGACGCGCAGACGTCGGGCGGGCTGCTGGTGGCCGGGGAGCTGCCGGGGGCGCCGGTGATCGGGGAACTGGTCCCGCGCCGCGACAGCGTGCTCATCATCCGGTAACACCAGGCGCCGCTGCCGGGCGCTATTCGCTGGCCATGCGGGACCGGGGGGCCTCGGCGAACGCGGCGAGCCTGGGCAGCAGGTCCTGCGCCGCCGCTAGATCGGAGTCCAGCGGCCGGTCGGCGGTGTCGGCCGGCAGTACCTCGGCCGCCAGATCGAACGCCGCGGCCAGGCCGGGCGCGCCCGGCCTGATGCCGCGCAGCCGGAGCGCCCGGACCGCGGCGACCAGCTCACAGGCCAGCACGATCCGGTAGGCGCCGATGATCTCGGTGGTGGCCCGGGCGGACTGGGTGGAGAACCCGGCGTGTTCCTCGACGCCCCGCGAAAGCACGGCGCTGCCCAGCGCCGCCGGGGCGCCCAGCCGGCGCATGTCGGCGATCGCCGAGTGCGCCACGTACTCCAGGATCATGATCCCCGAGCTCGGCGGCGGGTCGGTGGCCAGGAACGGCGCGAGGCCGGTGAAGGCGGGCTCGACCAGCGTCCCGAGCCGCGCCGCGGACAGGGCGGCGGTCTGGAACAGCGCCGCGCGCACCGCGTCCAGCGCCAGCCCCACATACGCGGTGTGGAAGTTGCCGTTGTGCCAGACCCGCCCGCCGACCACGTCGATCAGCGGGTTCTCCGCGGCCGCATTCAGCTCAACGGTCACCGCCCGCTCCGCGCTCCGGACGGCGTCCAGGGCCGGGCCGTGCACCTGCGGCAATGCCCGGTACCCGTAGGGGTCCTGGATCCGCGGCGGCGGCGGCCCGTCTCCGGCCAGCAGCCCGCGCAGAACGGCCGCCACCTCCTGCTGCCCGGGGTAGCTCCGCGCCTCCTGCACCGGGACCCCGTAGGGCTCGGTGGACGCGGCGACGGCCCGATGTGACAGGGCTGCGATCGTGATCGCGGCCCGTACCAGCTCGGTCAGGTCGCAGCCGGCGAGGGCCGCCTCACCGACGGTGGCCGCGTTGCTGGACAGCAGCGCGAGCGCGTCGGCCGGGGCCAGCACGAACCGGGGCTGCCGGGACCCGGCGGGCAGCCAGTCCCGCTCGCCGAGCAGGCACAGCGCGGTCTCCGCCAATGCCGTGAGATCCCCGGTCCCGATCGCCCCGTACCGCGGCACCGGGACCGCCAGCCCCTCGTTGATCCCCGCCAGCAGCGGGCCGAATATGCCGGGGTCAACCCCGGAGCCGCCGGCCGCGACCTGGTTGACGCGCACGACCAGCATCGCCCGGCTCAGCTCGGCGGCGATCAGCGGGCCACCACCGCCCGCGTGGCTGCGCAGCAGCCGGAGCCCGTGACCCTCCAGGTCGCCCGGGGAGACCGCCTGGTCGCGGTTGGCGCCCACGCCCGTGGTCCGTCCGTATACCGGCCCACGGGCCGCCACTTCCACCGCGGTCCGCGCGGCCGCCCGGGCGCGCTCCCGGCCGTCGCGGGTGACCTCCGCGGCCGCGGTACCCCGCGCGATGTCGCGGACCTGGCCGCAGCTCAGCGTCCGGCCGTCAAGCTGTACCACCGGCCTGGCCATCGTCCCTCCGAATCTTCTGGCACCGCAATCCATCCCAGCATGGACAAGATCAGCGCAGTTCAACGGCACGCAACAGTCGCCCTCGCGCGCGGCATTGCCCGGAGACCGCCAGCCGGCCAGGAGGGCCTGGTGTGCCGCCCACGCCCGCCGCTGCCCGAAAGATTCTGCTGGAAATTGTGCCGACACCCATTCTCGGCCCGGAACTGTCGGCACCTCTGAGTAGAGTCGAACTAGTTCTCGAAGTTATGGCCTGGAATGGAATCGAAGAGGCTGGGGCTCAAGGTCAAACGGTCCCGGCCCAGCTGGCCCCCGGGTGGGGGGTGATCAGCGTGTGTGATCCGCAGCGGCGGGTGAGCGTGGGCGCGGCGCTGGTCGCGCTGGAGCGGGCCCTGGATGCGCTCAATGCCGGCGATGTGGCGTCGGCGCCGGCCGCGGTGCAGGCGCAGGCGCTGCGGGTGCTGGAGCGGGCCGAGGCTAAGCACACCGCGGCGCGGGCGCGGGTGCTGGCGGCGTTCACCGCCCGGGATGGCTATGAGGATGACGGGCAGGGCAGCGCGCGGATGTGGCTGCGGTGGCAGACCCGGGTGACCAAGGCGGCCGCGATGGGCGCGGTGGGGTGGGCGCGGCGGCTGGCCGCGCACCCGGCGGTCGCGGCCGCGTTGGCGGAGGGGGAGCTGTCGGCGTCGTGGGCGCCGGCGGTCTGCGGGTGGAGCGACCGGCTGCCCGAAGACATGCGCGGCGACGCCGACCAGATCCTGACCGCCGCCGCGGCGGGTGGGGCGGAGCTGGCCGATCTGGCCGGGCTGGCGCAGCAGATGTTCGAGCGCAGCCGGATGGGCCGTCCCGACGGCGATGACGATGACGGGTTTGAGGACCGGCGGCTGCTGCTGGACCTGACCTTCGGCGGGGCGGGCCGGCTCACCGGCGACCTGGCCCCAGGATGTGCGGCCGCGGTGAGCGCGGTGCTGGAGGCGCTGGGTAAGCCGGCCGGGCCGGAGGACCTGCGGACGGTGACCCAGCGCCGCCACGACGCGCTGGAGGAAGCGTGCCGGCGGCTGCTCGCGGCCAAGATGGTGCCCGGCCGGGCCGGGCAGCCGGCCCAGGCCCTGGTGCACATCACACTGGCGCAGCTGCGCGCCCTGCCCGGCGCGTCCGGGGCCGAGGCGGCCTGGCAGGCGGCCGTGGCGGCCCGCGGGCACGGCTGGCTCACCGGCCCCGGCGCCGGCGCGACCGCCTGCGACGCCACCGTCGCACCAGTGGTCACCGGGCACGTGGACCCGGCCGCGCTGGACCGGCTGACCGAGGTATTCCTGGCCGTCCACGGGCAGGCCGACGGTCCCGGTGACGGCCACGACGGCGGCCCGGGCGGGAACAAGGCCCGGGCGTGCGGGTGCCGGTGCGGCGGCTGCACCTGCCCCACCCGGACCCCGCTATCTCCGCAGACCCTGGCCCGGCTGCGCGGTGCGCTGCTGGCATTGGCCGCCGACGTCCTGTCCGGCCCCGGCGGCCTGGCCGCCTGGCTACGCCAATCCCAGCTGCCGGCCGGGCCCGGCGCCGCCGCCAGCCTGCCCCTGGACGTGCCGCTGCCCCTGGACGCCGCCGAGGCCGGGCCGGCCATCCCGGCGCACCTGCGCCGCGCCGCGGTCGCCCGCCACCCCCACTGCGCCTTCCCCGGCTGCGACCAGCCATCCAGCGTCTGCCAGATCCACCACCTGATCCCCCGGTCCGAGGGCGGCCCCACCGCGCTGCGCAACCTGGTACCGCTGTGCGCCTTCCACCACCTGATCGTCATCCGCCCTGCCGCTCGCCGACGCTGAACCCGGCGCCAGCCCCGTCAGTACGGGCTGACCGGGACCTCTGCGGAGTCGGTCAGGCGCAGCTTGCGCCGGGCCCGTTCGTAGAACGTCGTGCGGCCCAGGCGGACGACGTGGGCGGCGCCGGGGCGCGGCCGTAGCTCGATCCGGTCGCCGATTTGCACGTGCGCGGCCACCCGCCCGTCGACCTCGACGGCGAGCCGGCCGCTGGTGGGCAGAATCTCCAGCGTCAGGCTGTCCTGGATCGAGAGCACCAGCCCGCGGTCGTAGCCAGCATGGGGCGCGGCCGGGGTGACCACCAGCGCCTCGACCGCGGGGCTCACGATGGGCCCGCCCGCGGAGAAGCTGTAGGCGGTCGAGCCGGTCGGCGTGGCGACCACGACCGCGTCGGCGGCGTAGCTGACGAACGGGTGGCCGGCTGCCCGCACCGCGACCACGGCGGTCGGCTGCCCGGGGAACCGGACGGTGGCGACGTCGTTGAAGGCGGTGACGGCCTCGTCACCGATGACGGCGTCCACCGCCAGCCGCGGCTCGACCGTGAACCTGTTTTCGTCGATGGCCGACAGCGCGCCGGGCAGGTCGGGCACGTCCACCTCGGCCAGGAAGCCGAGCTTGCCGAGGTTCACCCCCAGCACCGGCGCCCGCTGCCCGTCGGCCAGGCGCATGGCGCGCAGCATCGTGCCGTCCCCGCCCAGGCTGACCACCAGGTCAGCGCGCTGGCCCAACTCCTCGGGCGTGACCCCGATCGCGGCGCAGTTCAGCCTGCGGATCTCCGATTTGATACCCAGGACCTGCGCGCCCCTGCGCGCGGCCCAGTCGAGGACGGCGGTCACCGCCTCCTCGGAGTCCCGCTGCGGGTGCAGGACGAGGCCGATGGCTTGCACGCAGCCAAGTTACCCGCCCGGCACGCGCCGTCACAGGTCGAGGACCAGATCGCCGCGCGGCCGCGAGCAGCAGATCAGCGCGCTGCCATCGGCGGGGTCCTCGACCGGGTCGGGGGCGTAGCTGATCGTCCCGGACAGCAGGCCGGTCTCGCACGTGTGGCACACGCCGGTGCGGCACGACCAGCGCACCGGCACGTCGCAGGCTTCGGCCAGCTCGAGCAGGCTGGCCTGGCCCCGGTCCCAGTGAACCGTCAGGCCGCTGCGCGCGAACTCCACCAGCGGACCATCGGCCGGCTCACCCGCCGGCGGGTGCGGCGGCCGGGCGGCCGCGGGTGCGACCCCGGGCGTCAGCCCGGGCGCGGCGCCGAAGATCTCGGTGCGCACGCGGCCGATACCCAGGCCGGCCAGGGCGGCCGACATATCCGCCATGAACGCGGCCGGGCCGCAGATGTACGCGCCGGCATCCCGCGGAACGCCCAGCGCGGCCAGCACCGACGCCGACAGCCGGCCCCGGGTCTGGTAGTCGCGTCCCTGGACGTCACCGGCGCCCGGCCGGCTGTAGCAGACGTACCGGTGCCCGCTGGCCAGCCCGGCCAGCAGGGACCGCGCCTCGGCGGCGAACGGTTCCTCGGCCCGGCTGCGGGCGCCGTGCAGCCACCAGACGTCGCGGCCGGTGCCCGCCAGGGCGTGGAGCATGGCCAGGACCGGGGTGGCCCCGACCCCCGCGCTGATCAGCAGGACCGGTTCCTCGCCCGGCTGGAGGATGAAGGTGCCGCGCGGCGCGGCCGTCTCCAGCCGGTCGCCCGCCCGCAGCTTGGTGTGCACGTACCGGCTGCCCGCGCCGTGTGGCTCGCGCTTGACGCTGACCCGGTAGGAGTCGGCACCGGGGGCCCCGGACAGCGAGTAGCTGCGCAGCAGCGGCCGGCCGTCAGGACCGGCGGGCAGCCGCAGCGTCAGGAACTGCCCCGGCAGAGCCGGCGGCACGGCCCGGTCCCCGGGATCGGCCAGGTACACCGACACCACCGAGGTGCTTTCCGGCTCTACCGCGGTCACCGCCAGCGGGCGGAACCCCGGCCAGGCCGGCGGCGGGCTCACCGCCGTCAGGCCGGCGTTGCCCGCGGCGCCGCCGGCGGCCGGCTGGTCCAGCAGGGCCTGGAACGAGGCCCGCCAGCCGTCCGGCAGCGCCGGTATCCGCAGCGCGCGCTGCACCCGCTCGCGGGTATGCCCGGGCAGGTAGAGCAGGGCGTCGACCTCGGCCACCGTCATGGCCTCCGCCCCGGCCGCCACCTTGACGATCTCGTCCCCGGCCTGGACCAGGCCCTCGCGCAGCACCCGGAAGTAGAACCCGGGCCGGTGGTGGGACACCAGCAGCGCGGGCATCCGCGGGTCGTTCATCCGGATGCCCACCCGGTAGCAGGTGACCCGGGGCTGGGTCACCTCGAACTCCGCCTCGCCGATCCGGTACCGGTCGCCGATGCACACCTGGTCGTCCGCCAGGCCGCGCACCGTGAAGTTCTCCCCGAACTGGCCATAGCTGAAGTCGTCGCGGCCCAGCTGCTCCTGCCAGTACCGGTAGGACTCGATCTGGTACACGAACACGGCGCGGTGCTCCCCGCCGTGCCCGGCCAGGTCGCCCTGCCCGTCGCCGTCGATGTTCAGCCGCCGCACCAGCCGCGGGCCCTCGACCGGCCGTTTCCATATCGCCGTGCGCACCGTCCGGCCGTGCCAGGCCACGTCCTGCGGCAGGCCCACGTTGACCGACAGCAAGCTGCCGGCCCGGCCGCCTGCGATCGCCACCTGCGCTCCTTACCACGCCTGCCAGGTGACTCACCATTCTCACAGGCCAGAACCGGCCGCCCCCCGGCAGGGGCGCCGCCGGGCGGCAACGATGATGGGGTCAACAGACGGCCGCGGCGGCGAACGCTGCGCGAACGGTCGGGAGCTAGGTTCGTTATGTCATAAAATCAGTAGTACCCGGGGGGGATCCACATGAGCGTCCCGCAGCCGGCCCCGGTGCGTACGGCTGAGGGGGAACGCATGTCTTCACCACCCGTCCTGTTCGTGATCGATGACGACGCCGGGACCGCCCGTGCGCTCCGGGGCGATCTCGCCCGGCGGTTCGGCGAGGACTTCCGCGTCATCGGCGAGACGTCGGCCGCCGCCGGCCTGGCGGTGCTGCGCGGGCTGGCCGAGCTGCACGAGCGCGTGGCGCTGCTGATCGTCGATGACAACCTGAGCGGGATGCCCGGGGTCGACTTCCTCGCCCGCGCGCATGAATTGCACCCGCAGGCCAAGCGGGTGCTGCTGGTGGAGCGCGACTACTCGGCGCGGAGCCCGATCGTCCAGGCCATGACGCTCGGCCAGGCCGACTACCACATCAGCAAGCCGTGGATGGCCGAGGAGGTCCTCTACCGCGAGGTCAGCGGGTTCCTGGCCGAATGGGCCAAGGATCAGCAGGCCGGCTTCGAGCTGTTCCAGGTGATCGGGCGCGAAGACCGCAGCACGCACGAGCTGCGGGAGCTGCTTACCAAGTTCAGCGAGCCGTTCCGCTTCTACAGCGCCGACAGCAGGCGGGGCAGCGAGCTGCTGGCGGAGCAGGGCCTGGACGGGTCGCGGCTGCCGGTGATGATCCGTCACGACGGCTACACGATGGTCGAGCCGACGCTCGATCAGATCATCTCGGCCTCCGGCGGGAGCGTCGTCAACGATGTGAGCGAATGCGACGTCGCGGTCGTCGGGGCCGGGCCGGCCGGGCTAACCGCCGCCGTCTACGCCGCGTCCGAGGGCCTGCTGACGGTCGTGCTGGAGGAGACCGTGTCCGGCGGCCAGGCGGGCAGCAGCCCGATGATCCGGAACTACCCGGGCTTCCCGCACGGGATCAGCGGATACGACCTCACCCGCCGGTCCTGCGAGCAGGCCTGGATGTTCGGCGCGCACATGGTGTTCTCCCAGCACGCCACCGGCCTGGAAAGCCGGGACGGGAAGCACGTCGTGCACCTGGCCGGCGGCCACCAGGTCACCGCCGGGGCGGTCATCGTCGGGACCGGCATCGCCTGGCGCCGCCTCGGCGTGCCGCGCCTGGAGGAACTGGTTGGCTCCGGCGTCTTCTACGGCGCCGCCGGGAGCGAACTGCGGGCGATGGCGGGCCAGGACGTCTTCGTGGTGGGAGGCGGGAACTCGGCCGGCCAGACCACGCTGTACCTGGCGCGGCATGCCCGGCAGGTGACGCTGGTGGTGCGGGGGGACAACCTCGAGCGGTCGATGTCGGACTACCTGATCCGCGAGATCGAGGCCACCGCCAACATCACGGTGCGCCTGCACACCGAGGTCACCGACGGCCGCGGAGCCGACCGCCTCGAAGGCCTCACCCTGAGCGACCGCCGGAGCGGCCAGGACGAGCAGGTCCCGGCGGCCGCGCTGTTCGTGCTGATCGGCGGCGAGCCGCGCACGCAGTGGCTGCCCGAGACGATTCAGCGCCGGTGGGGTTACGTCCTGACCGGCCGCGACGTGGTGCAGGACGGGCCGGATCCGTGGCGCTGGCCGCTCGACCGCCCGCCGCTGCCGCTCGAGACCTCCGTTCCCGGGGTTTTCGCCGTGGGGGACGCCCGCTACCGCTCGATCAAGCGGGTCGCCTCCGCCGTCGGCGACGGCGCGACGGCGGTGCGCCTGGTGCACGAGTACCTGGCCCCCGAGACGGCCGACGAGCCCGCCGACGAGCCTCAGTCGGTCCGCTGACCCGCCGCAACCCGGGAGGCCGCCGCGGGGGCCTCAGCCGTCGCCGTCACCTCCGTCGCCGTCAGCACAGTCGCCGCCAGCACAGGCGCCGTGCGGGGGCGGCATGTCCAGGGCCGGGTTGGCGTCGAAGAAGCCGAACGGCCGGAGGGTGAGGCTGGCCCGCTCCACCGGCATGACCGGCCAGTCCTCCGGCCGCGGGATGTGATGGCTGCCGAGGGTGTACCACAGCACGATGTCGGTGTTCTCGATCGGCCGGTCCGCCCTGGTCCACTCCGGCAAGCCGGCCCCGCCGGGATGCTGGTTGGGGTATTCCCCGGCCGGGAACCGCTCGCCCGCGGCGAACGGCGTCACCCACAGATGCCGGGTGATGAACGCGGCCCGCCGGATGACCGACGCATCCTCGTGCGCGAACGGGAGGACGTTGCCGTGCGGCACCAGCTGGTACCCGACCGGCTGGCCCAGGGCGTTGGCGACGTCCGGGTTGATCACCAGCCAGTTCCGCCCGGCGAGGGGGTTGATCACGCGCTGCGCCTGCGATTCGGTCCGCAGCAGCGTCCGGCGGGTCCGGAAGGCGTTGCCGTACGGATTCCCGGGCCCGGCCGGCGCCGGCTCGGTCTCGACCTCGTAGACGGAGTTGCCGGTCCCGTCGACCGTCATGTCGAGCCGGACGCAGAAGAAGTGCTGGTGGTAGGCCGCGAGGGTCTGCGGGGCCACCACCGTGCCGTAGTCACTGGTCTCCCCGGGCGCCAGCGCGGCGGTCAGCACGATCCCGGTCAGCTTGACCTCCAGCTCGATCGCGCCGTCGGTGCAGAAGTGCCAGTAGAAGGCGTATTCGTAGTTGCCCGCGGTGATGATGAACGACACCACCAGCCGGCGCCTCCGGCGCACCTCGGCCCGCCGCAGGCCGGCGTCGAAGTGCTTCCACCCGATGCCGTCGTCCTCCTCGTGCAGGCAGATCGCGTTCTTGATCGTGTACGGCCGCCCCTGGCCGTCGGCCAGATCGACGTCGAGGTACCGGATCTCGCCCAGGCAGTCGCACCCCAGCTCCAGCGAGTTGGCCAGGATCCCGATGCCGTATTCGCCGATGTCGAAGGCGTTGCGCCAGCCCTGGAACGGCCGGGTGTCGCTGTAGGGGATGAGCAGCTCGGCCACGGAGGCGCGGTGGATGACCGGGCGCAGCCGGCCGTGGTCGGCGTAGCCGATGGTGTGCAGCACCAGGCCTTCACGCGCGTTGAAGCCGAGCCGGAAACGCCAGTTCTGCCAGCGCACCTGCCAGCCGTCGACCTGGAAGCTCACGCCCGCTGGCTGGCGTATCTCGATGGGCTTCAGGCCGCGGCGCGGGGCAACGCGGCCGGCCGTGTAGTCGCCGGTGCCGGGCGGCAGCGGCACCACCCCGAGATCTTCCACCCGGACCACCGTCATGTCGTCGAGGTCGACGACCGCGTGCAGCCCGTGGATCGGCTTGGCGTACGGGTTGTCGTCCGGGCTGGCCCGGTAGAAGCACAGGGTCCAGGCCAGGCGCCTGCCCTCGTCCTCCGCCCGGGTGAAGGTCCCGATGCCCCACGACTCCACCAGCACCTGATCCGGCCGGTCGATGCCCCGGCGCCGGAGGCCGGCCCGGAAGCGCGGGTCGGCCCGGACCAGGCGCTCGCTGTCCGCGTACTCGCCGGGCGTGATCGGCGCCCGGACGCCGGGCACCGGCCGCCAGGACAGGACCGATCCCGCCGTCACCGACACGACCGCCTCATAGGTCATGTGCTCGCGGGGATCCAGGGCCACGACGAAGGCCTCGCGCCGGAACGCCTGCCCGGGCCGGATCGAGGCGACCTCGTCCTTCGGCGGCTCGTGCAGGCTGACCGACACGAAACGCATCGCGGCCCGCGCCCGGCCATCGGCCCGGAAGATGGCGACCGCCTGACTGATCTCGCCGGTGCTTAACGGATCGAGTGGGTGACGCGCTGCGCCGGCGCGCGCCGTGCCCGCCACATCCTGCTGCGATACCATGCGCCCTCCTGCCCGCGCCTTACCGCCACGGTGGGGGAGCCGTGGCGCGGAGTCAATGGCGGACCCGTCAGCCGGGTGAGGCCGTCTGCCGCGGCGTGGCCTCCTCGGTGATGCGGCGGTACAGCCCGGGCCGGCGGTCGGCGTGGACGTCGTTGGCGGGGCCGATGGCCTTGTTCAGGGCGTCGCCGAGCCGGCATTCGGCGACGATCGTGATCGGCCCGGCGGTCATGGTCGCCTCGGCGAGTGGCCATCCGTCGGCGTCGACGATGACCGAGCCGG
>Ga0335085_10015997_pt1 | contig 10862 bp, 6 predicted proteins | sample Lox_Sample_45_FD_206712 | JGI IMG/M metagenome (GOLD analysis project Ga0335085, IMG submission 206712) | Soil microbial communities from Loxahatchee National Wildlife Refuge, Florida, United States - Lox_Sample_4.5 | ecosystem: Environmental > Terrestrial > Soil > Wetlands | place: USA: Florida... | reverse complement strand
CGTCAAGCAGATTCGTGTCACTTATCATTACCCTGCCTGGACCGGCATGCCCTCCGAAATCGAGGAGCGCGGCGGCGATCTGCGCGCCGTCGTCGGAACCGAAGCCGAACTGGAAGTCTCCACCGACCGGCCGCTCGAAGGCGGACAGATCCAACTCGATAACGGCCGCAAGGTGCAACTCACTCCGTCCGGCAACAACACATATCGCGGCGCCGTCAAGATGGATCAGGACGGCGTCTATCACGTCGCCGGCATCGCCGAAGGCCAGCCTGTGCGGGTCAGCGAGGATTTCTTCATTGAGGCGCGCAAAGCCAATCCACCGCAGATCGCGCTGGTCCGCCCCGGCCGTGGCGACTATCACGCCAGCCCTATCGAAGAGGTGACAGTCTCGGCCCACGCCACCGGCGATTATGCGCTGCAAGGCGTCACGCTGCATTACTCTGTCAACGGCGGCGAAGAGAAGACCATCGACCTCATGGCGCACAAGGGCCAGCGCAGCGCCGAGGGTTCCACCACCATCGCGCTGGAGGATTTCAAACTCGTACCCGGCGACTTGATCAGCGTCTACGCCACGGCCAAGGACGCCAACGCCGAAGCCCACACCGATATGATGTTCATCCAGGCCGATCCGTTCGAGCGCGAGTTCTCGCAATCGCAGACAGCCGGCGGCGGTGGTGGAGGTGGAGGCGGTGGTGGCGGCAATCAGCCGGGGCAAATTTCGCAGCGCGAAAAGGAAATCATCTCTCAGACGTTCAAACAGCAGGCCGATAAGCACGCCACCCAACAGCAGGCTGCCGACATTGCCAAGCTGCTCTCGCAATCGCAGGCCACTCTGCGCGATCAGGCCGTCACGCTCTCCGGCCGCCTGCAGGCGCGCGAACTCACTGACGAAGTGCAGGCCATCGGCGATTTTCAGAAGGACATGATGGCCGCTTCCGAAGCCATGGGACCGGCTGCTCAACACTTGCAGCAGGAGAAGTGGAAGGAAGCCATTCCCAACGAGCAGAAGGCGCTGCAATACCTGCTGCGCGCCGAAGCCACCTTCCGCCAGATCCAGGTAGCCTTCGGCGCCCGCGGCGGTGGTGGTGGCGGAGGCGGCGGCGCGGCCCGCGACCTGGCTGCCCTATTCGACCTGGAGCTCGATACCGAAAAGAACCAGTACGAGACCCGCCAGCCCGCCGCCTCGACGGCCGAGCAGAAGGCGCAAGAACTCGATGACGCGCTGAAGAAGCTCGATGAACTGGCCAAGCGCGAAGACGACCTCGCCCAGCAGCGCCGCAATGGCCAGCAAACCGCCGAGCAGAAGTGGCAGCAGGAAATGCTGCAGCGCGAAGCGCAACAGCTTCAGCGCCAGATGGAGCAGCAACTCCAACAGGGGCAGCAGGGCCAAAACGGACAGAGCCAGGGCCAGCAGAGTGCGTCTGCTTCGGGACAGTCCGGGCAGTCCGGACAATCCGGACAGCGCGGCAGTCAATCCGGCGGATCGTCGGGTGGCGCCGCGAGCGGCGCGAGCGGGCAGCAGTCCGCCGAACAGGCCGCGGCGAATCGCCAGCAAGCCGCCCAGCAGGCGCTCGAACGATTGCGCCAGGCCAATGACGATCTGCGCCGCGCTGCATCCAACGACGCCAGCCCCGCCGATTCGCGCCGTGCCGCCGACCGCCTGCGCGAGGCCAGCGACCTGCTCGGCCGCACGCAGGGCCAGGACGCCGCCGGCCGCCTTAGCTCCATGGCGCAGGTAGCCGAAGATCTTGCCGCGCGCCAGAAGCAAGGCGCCGATAAGGTCCGCGACCTGATGAACCGTCAGAATTCCGCGCGCGCCGCCGGGCAGTCGCTGCCCTACCCTTCTCCGCAGGAAGTCGACAAGATGGTCAACGACCGCCAGCAGGTCAGCAGCGATTTCGACCGCCTCACTCAGCAGATGCGCAACGCCGCCCGCGATCTCGCCTCCACCCAGCCCACCGCTTCCGGCCGGCTGCGCAGCGCGCTCGATGGCATGGATGAAAACGATCTCGGCACGCGCCTGCAGCGCAGCTCCGATTGGCTCCGCAGCGGCAACTTCTCCGATCCCGCCGAGACCGGCTTAACCAACGACCTGCAGCGCCTCGGCCAGCAGATCCGCGAGGCCGGACGCGCCGTCGGCAATGCGCAGAACGCCACTCGCGAAGCCGCGCTCAATCGCGCCATGGACAACCTCTCGCGCCTGCGCGACCAACTCTCGCGCATGGGCGACCAGCAGGGCAACAACCAACCCGGCAACAATCAGCCCGGGCGCGGCGGACAAGCCGGCCAATCAGGTCAACTCAGCCGCAACGGACAGCAAGGCGGCCACGGCGGCCAGCAAGGCGGGCAGCAGGGCAACCAAGGCGGCCAGGGCGGACAAAACGGCCAGGGTGGCCAAGGCAACCAAAACGGCATGCGGGCGAACGCCCAGCCGCAAGCCGGACCCGGTGGACGCCAGTCCGGCACCATGGGCGACCGCACCGCCGGTCCCATGGGCAACCCCGCCGGCGGCACGGGCGACCGCGCCAGCACAGTCTACGGCAATCTCGATACCGGCAACACGCGTATTCAGGGCCAAGCCGTCGCGCCGCAGCAAGGACCCAATCCCGCCGATACGCAGCGCGACATCGATCAGGGACTCAACCTGCTCAACCAGGTCCGCGCCGCCGTGCAGGAGAGCCCCGAAGCGCGCCAGCAGTTGCAGCAGCTCATCGACGAGATGCGCAATCTCGATCCGCGCCGCTTTCCCGGCAACCCCGCGCTGGTCGAGCAGATGCACCAGCAACTCGTGAGCGGCGTGGATGCGCTCGAATTGCAGCTTCGCCATCAGCTCGACGAAAACCGCGGCAACATCCGCAATGCCGACCCCTCCAAAATCCCGGCAGGCTATCGCGACTCAGTCGCCGAATACTATCGCAAACTATCGGGCGCGCATCAGTAGACGGCTGGCCTCAATCAGCGGAAATTCTCCACCAGCATCAGGTCGCGGCCGACATAATCCACCTGGCTGTAGATCAGTGTGCGCCCGTCCGGCGAGATCCCCAGCCCCAGTTCCGGCGTCTTGGTCTTCACGATCACGCTCTGCTTGCCACTCGCGAAATCCAGAAACCCGATGTACGAGGCGTCATCCTTGGCTCGCGGAATGAAGTACACGCCCTTCTTCGTGACGACGTAGTCCGCGCGAAACACGTCCGGCAGAACCTGCGTTACCGCCCCGCCCTCCACCGGCATTCGCCACAGGCCGCCGCCGCCGTTGTCTCTGCTGAAGAAGAGCGTCTTCCACTTCCGACCCGATGTCGTATACCGTCACGATGTGCGGATGATTCAGAGCTGAGGCTGCCTTGGCCTCCTGCAGAAAACGCCGCCGGCTCAGGTCGTCGCCGGCGCGTTCCGGTGGCAGCACCTTCAGCGCGACCAACCGTTCCAGCCGCGCGTCGCGGGCCCGCCACACCACCCCCATGCCGCCTTCACCGAGGCGCGATTCCAGCACGTACGGTCCCAGGCAGCCGCCGCTTTCAAGTGTCATGACGGTTCAAGGCGTACATCAGCACCAGCGAACGCTGGGCGAACGGCAGGTAAACCAGGATGGCGCACATCCCCAACGCCAGCCCCACGCTGACGTAATGTACCAGCAGAAAAGGCGAGAGTGCCCACAGCAGATCCAGCGCCAGGAGCGCCGGAAACAGCCGGCCGAATTTGGCTGGAAGCTGCCGGAAATCGAAAGCCACCGCCGCCGCGATGTACAGGCGCACCGGAATCAGCATGGCCGCCGTCGTGACCAGAACACCCATCAGCACCCCCGGCGTGAGCAGCCGCGATTCGATGAACAGCTCATCCACCTCGCGCAGGTTGGCCAGCGCCGTCAGGTAAAAGCTCAGGTACAGAGCCTGCACCAGCAGCAGCAATACCCGCACAATCCGTCGCGGTGGCGCCGGCAGATCCTCGGGAGTGGAGAGCAGCGCCGGCGGAACAGGTTCGGATTCGACCGGCGCAATCGGCTCAGCAGCCGGCGAGGGCGGCACGGCGACGGGGACCGCTGCCGCAACTGCCGCCTGCAACACCGGCGCGATGAACCGGTAGCCTTTGCCGGCCATGGTCTCGACGTACCGCGGACGCGCCGCCGAATCGTTCAACGCCTCGCGGATTTTGTTCACGGCGCTGTTCAGCCCGTGATCGAAATCCACAAACGTGTCCTGCCCCCACAGTCGCTCGCGCATTTCTTCGCGCGTCACGAGTTCTCCCGGCCGCTCCAGCAACATCACCAGGACCTGGAATGGCTGCGCATGCAGTTTCACCCGCAGCCCGTGCTTACGCAGCTCTCCCCCGCCTTCATCCACTTCGAACACTCCGAAGCGAAAAACCCGCTTGGCAACCTCGCCGGTCATGGGCACTCCCCAGTGTAAAACACCTCTCGAGCAAGCGATAACTTCCGGTAAGCCACTCCGAATCAGCAGCTTGAGCAGTGAGGACGCAAACGAGCGCGATTCGAGCCGCAATGTATTGTGCGGCTGCACGAAACACCGCACAATGGCATCGCGAGGTGATGATGCGAACAAGATTCCGCGCCGCGGCCGCCATACTCTTGAGCGCGGTGCTTTCCCCCGCCGCCCGCCTGACGCCGCCCGCCGAGCGTGCCTTCACCGACTACACCGCCGCGATCGAAGCCCGCCTGGCCCGCCAGCACGCCCGCCCGGACACCTACGTCACCACCGCGTGGGCCGCCGCGCCCGGCAACGTGCATATCGAACCGGTCAACGGCGGGACGTGGCAGATCCGTGGCGGACTGCTCCATCATTGGCGGGCCGCCGCGCTCGTCCCCGGAGCCACCGCCGGTGACCTGTTGACGCTGCTTCGCGACTACGACCACCTGGCTTCTTTCTACGCTCCCGAAATGGTCTCCTCCCGCAAGCTCTCGGGCGGCGATGCCGACGCCACTATCGCCATCCGCTTTCGCAAGCAGGCCATCATCACCGTGGTTCTCGATACCGAGTTCGAAACGAGGTCCGCACTCTCCGGCAATGCCGGCTATAGCTTTTCTCGCAGCACCCACGTCTGGCAAGTCGACCAGCCCGGATCGCCGCGCGAACGCCGCCGTCCCGAGGGCGCCGACGATGGCTACCTCTGGCGCCTGAATTCCTACTGGAGCTTCCAAAAGCGCCCGGACGGCCTGCTGATGGAGTGCGAAGCAGTTTCGCTTTCGCGCGATGTGCCGGCCGGCCTCGGCTGGCTGATTCTTCCGATTGTCGAGTCCCTGCCCCGGGCCTCGCTGGAATTTACCATGTCGGCCACCCGCAAAGCGCTGGCGGCCGGCTCACAAAGGAGACCGCACGATGCTCACGCCAACTGAGATCCTCATCCGCGAAACCCACACCGCCAATTCCGCCGGATTCGCCAACGCCCCGCGCGTCCATACCGCGCTTACCGCCGCGGCCGAGAAGCGCCTGCTGGTGTGGCTGGCCCGGCGCACGCCCGCATCGATCGGCCCAGATCACCTGACGGCGCTCGGCTTTCTCGCGCAGATCTTCGCCGGCGCCGGCTATGCGTTGGCGGCACACGATCCCCGCGTGCTCTTGCTGGTCAACCTGTGCCTGTTTCTCAACTGGCTGGGCGACAGCCTGGATGGCACGCTCGCCCGCGTCCGAAACCAGCAGCGCCCGCGCTACGGATTCTACGTCGACCACATGGCCGACACTTTTGGTGCCCTCGCGCTAATCGCCGGACTGGCCGCCTCCGGATATCTCCACTGGCCCATTGCGGCCGGCATGTTAGCGGGCTATTACATCCTCGCAATCGAAAGTTACCTGACCACTTACACGATCGGGAGCTTCCACTTATCGCACGGCTTATTCGGTCCGACGGAGATACGCATCCTGTTAGTCGCAGGTAACTTCGTCTTACTTGCCCGGCCCCATGCGCACCTTGCGGGCCAAACGTACTTACTCTTCGATGTGGGCGGCGTGGTAGCGATCGCCGCGATGGCGCTCATGGCTGTCGTAACTGCCGCCCGCCACACAGCTTTGCTTTACCGGCAGGAGACCCGCCGGTGAGCCGCTTCGGCATTTTCAGCCTGGTGGGCGCTGGCGGCGCAGTGGTACAGGTGCTGCTCTTCGACGCTCTGGTTCGAGGCCTGCGCGTACCCGCGGCCGCTGCCGCGCCGATCGCCGTCGAACTGGCTCTCTGCCACAACTTCCTGTGGCACGAGCGGCTCACCTGGCGCGGCGCTGCTGCGCACCAACGATTCCTCCGGCTGGTCCGCTTTCACGCCGCCAACGGCCTGGTCTCGATTGGCGGCAACACCGCTCTAACCTGGCTGCTGGTGGATTACAGCCACGTTCCCGCCCTGCCCGCGGCCGTGGCGTCGATTGCGGTATGCGCCCCCCTCAACTTCCTGCTCGCCGATCGTTGGGTCTACCGCGCCCACCGGCGAGCGTAGCGCTCCTTACAACACCCCTTCCACGTACACCACTCCACTCACCGGTTGCCCACCTCCCACGCTGATCTTCACCTTCTCCTTCGGCAAATCGCGCACCGCAAACTCGACTTCCTTCGTCTCGCCCGCCCGCAGATGCACGCGCTCAAACCCGCGCAAATCGCGGATGGCTTGATCCGCGCCGCCGGCAATATATAACTGCGCCACTTCATCGCCTTCCCTCGGCGAATCGTTCTTGATCCTCACGGTCACGTGGCCGCCGTCCTTCGTGCGGCGCGTCTTTAGCGCGGTGTACTGGAACTTCGAGTAACTCAATCCGAAGCCGAATCCCCACAATGGCTGTCCCTTGAAATACCGATAAGTGCGGCCGTTCATCGAGTAATCGTCGAAGGCCGGCAAATCCGCCACCGACTTATAGAAAGTTACCGGCAACCTACCCGCCGGGTTATTCACTCCGGCCAGCGTATCCGCGATCGCGGTGCCCGATTCTTCTCCGCCGTACCACAATTCCACCACCGCGGCCGCATGCTCCGCGGCGTAACTTACTCCCAGCGCACTGCCATTAGTCAGCACGATCACCACCGGCTTGGCCGTCCCGATGGCCGCCTCGATCAGTTTCTCCTGCGGCGCCGGCAGCGTCAGGTCCGTGCGGTCGCCGCCGGAAAATCCGGGGATCGCCACGGGCATCTCCTCGCCTTCCAGGTTGGGACTCAGCCCCACGAACGCTACCGTGACATCGCTGGATTTCACCGCGTCCACAGCCTGCGCCAACAGCGCATCGGCCGGCGGAATCCAGCCCAGCGAGGCGCTTGCGGCCGCCGCGCTCTGCGCCCGCATCTCCAGCCGGATCCGGTACGATTGGCCGGCTTCCAAATGCGCCGCGAGCATCGGCGTTCGGCCCCGTCCCGCAGCGGCGTCCGGCACCAGTTCCTTATCCTCGAGGAACAGGCGCACCCCGCCGCGACCGCCGCCTCTCGGCGCGAACTGATAATCGCCCGCCAGTGGTGGACGTAGCACGCCCGACCAACGCGCCGAGATGCCGCCAGTCGACGGCACGCCCGCGGGCGGCATCCCCGGATGCAAGTTCGGCCGATCTTCCCTGCGCTGAATGACCGGCGACCCCTCCAGATTCCCATTCGCGAAATACTCCGCCAGCATGCCCGGATGCGATCCATCGGCCGTCAGCGCATCCACCGCAATGGGCGCCGGCGACTGAGGCGTGTATGTCGCGCCCAGCGCAAACTTCACCTGCACACGATCGAATTGCCTCCGGATCCCCTCGAGTGGCGCGACATGCCTGCTCGAAAAACCGTTGTAATTGCCCGCCAACGCATCCTCATCGTCGGCTGAAGGACCGATCAGCGCAATCGACCGGACGCCCGACTTCAGCGGCAGCGTCCCATCGTTCTTCAGCAGGACGATGGATTCGCGCGCCGCCGCTCGCGCCGCCCGCCGGTGTTCCTCGGAATCGTTCACGGTGTACGGAATCTTGGAAAACGGCACGCGCTCCGGCGGATCGAACATCCCGAGTTTGAAGCGCGCCACGAACAAGCGCTCCAGCGCGCGATCGACTTCGGCCTCAGTGATCAGCCCCAGTTTCACCGCCTCCACCAGCGACCGGTATTCAGTGCCGCACGTCAGATCCGTGCCCGCCTTCACCGCCACGGCCGACGCCTCGGCTGCCGTGGCCTTGTATTTGTGGCCGCGAAAAATGTCCGAAATCGCGCCGCAGTCGCTCACCACGTAACCGCGGAAGCCCCACTCGTCGTGCAACGTTTTCTGCAGCAGGTCCGTGTTGGCGCACGCCGGGATGCCATCCACGCGGTTGTAGGCGCACATCACCGAGTCGGCTTTGCCTTCGACAATCGCCGCGCGAAACGCCGGCAGATAGGTCTGGTTCAGGTCGCGCGCGCTCGGCCGCGCATCGAATTGGTGTCGCGACGGTTCCGGTCCGCTGTGCACCGCGAAGTGCTTGGCCGTGGCGATGGTCTTGAAGTAATGCGCATCGTCGCCCTGCAGGCCGTGGATGAAGGCCACCGCCATCTGGCCCGTCAGAAACGGATCCTCGCCGTACGTCTCCATGCCGCGGCCCCAGCGCGGATCGCGGAAGATATTGATGTTCGGCGACCAGAACGTCAGCCCGTGATAGCGGCTGTGGTCGCCCACGCGTACCGCCTCGTTATACTTGGCCCGCGCCTCGGTGGAAATCACATCCGCCACCCGATGCATCAGACCGCGGTCCCACGTCGCCGCCAGGCCGATGGCTTGCGGAAACACCGTCGCTTTGCCCGCCCGAGCCACGCCGTGAAGCGCTTCGTTCCACCAGTCGTATGCGGGAATGTGCAGCCGATCGAGCGCCGGCGCGCTGTTCTGCATCTGCAGGACTTTCTCCTCGAGCGTCATCCGCTTCACCAGGTCCGCCGCACGCTGCTCGGCCGGGAGGTCCGGATTCATGTAGGCGGCGTTATCGCCCGCCTGCCCAGCCAGCGATACGGCCCATAGGACCACCGCCGCCAGGACCGTAATGCGCGTCATCCCTCGCTCGGTCATGCTTGCCTCGCTTGCTTTCTAGTTTCGCCGGGGTTTATAGTTTGAATCGAAAACAAAAGTGTACCGCCTTAAACCTCTTTATCGCATAACCGTAACAGCCGCGGCCCTGTTATCGGCCGCCGCGGTGGTTGTTTTGCAGTCGCCCGCGCAGCAGGCGCCGCTCTACAAAGACCCCACCGCCCCGCTCGAAAAGCGCATTTCCGACCTCGTCTCGCGCATGACCCTGGAGGAAAAAGTCTCCCAGCTCATGAACGATTCGCCGGCCATCGAGCGCCTCGGCATTCCTGCCTACAACTGGTGGAACGAGTGCCTCCACGGCGTGGCCCGCGCCGGACGAGCCACCGTATTCCCGGAAACCATCGGATTGGCGGCCACCTGGGACGCCACCCTCCTCCAGCGCGTCTCCACCGCTATCTCCGATGAAGCCCGCGCCAAGTACAACGAATTCGTCCGCCGCGGCAAACGCAATATCTATGAGGGCCTGACCTTCTGGACGCCCAACATCAACCTGTTCCGCGATCCGCGCTGGGGTCGGGGCATGGAGACCTATGGCGAAGATCCGTACCTCACCGGCCGCATGGCCGTAGCCTTCATCCGCGGCCTGCAGGGTGACGATCCCAAGTACCTGAAAACCATCGCCACCGCCAAGCACTACGCGGTGCACAGCGGCCCCGAATCCGAACGCCATACCTTCGACGCCGTGATCGACGACCGCGACCTGGTCGAAACGTACCTGCCGCAGTTCGAAGCCGCGGTGCGCGAAGGCCACGCGGCCAGTGTGATGTGCGCCTACAATCGCGTGGATGGCGCGCCGGCTTGCAGTTCCACCCGCTTGCTGGGCGACATCCTGCGCAAACAGTGGGGTTTCCAGGGCTATGTGGTCTCCGATTGCGGCGCCATCGGCGACATCTACCTGCACCACAAATCCGCGCCAGACGCCGACCACGGCGTGGCCGCCGCGCTCAAAGCCGGCACCGACCTCAACTGCGGCGTCGAGTACTTTAACCTGCTCCCCGCCGCCAAGGCGGGACTCGTTAGCAACGCCGATCTCGACCAAGCCATCAGCCGCCTGCTGCGCGCCCGCTTCCGCCTCGGCCAGTTCGATCCGCCCAGCATGGTGAAGTATTCGCAGATCCCTTATAGCGTCAACGACAGCCCCGAGCATCGCCAACTGGCGCTCGAAACCGCGCGCAAGGCCATCGTTCTGCTGAAAAACGATAACCACGCCCTCCCGCTTTCCAAAACGCTCAAGACTGTCGCCGTGATCGGCCCCAATGCCGACGATCCCGAGGTGCTGCTCGGCAACTACAACGGCGAACCCTCGGCACCCGTCACGCCGCTCGCCGGCATCCGGAAAAAACTCGCCGGCGCCAAGGTCATCTACGCGCGCGGCAGCGACCTGGCGGCCAATCTGCCGGCTTATGAAACCATCCCCAGTTCCGCGCTATTCACGTCCGACGGCTCCGGCCGCCAGCCCGGCCTCACCGGCGCCTATTACAATTCCGCCGATTTCGACGGCCAGCAGCATCGCCCGCGCGAACTGACCTATCCCAGTTCCGGCAAGATGGTCGGCTCGATCCCCGAGAATCCGCAGCCCGTCTTCACGCGCGTCGATCCGCAAATCGATTTCAACTGGTGGGACGGCGCGCCGCAGAAAGGCATGGACGACGACAACTTCGGAGTCCGTTGGAGCGGCTTTCTTTCGGCGCCCGCCGACGGCACGTATCAAATCGGCGCGATCGGCATGAACGCCTTCGAGTTGTATTTCGATGGCAAGCGCTTCGCCGACCTCAACAACATCCACGAGCGCAACTACCGCTACGCCGACGTCACTCTGCAGGCAGGCAAGCTCTACCCCATCCGCCTCGACTATCACGAATTC
>Ga0335085_10015996_pt1 | contig 10863 bp, 10 predicted proteins | sample Lox_Sample_45_FD_206712 | JGI IMG/M metagenome (GOLD analysis project Ga0335085, IMG submission 206712) | Soil microbial communities from Loxahatchee National Wildlife Refuge, Florida, United States - Lox_Sample_4.5 | ecosystem: Environmental > Terrestrial > Soil > Wetlands | place: USA... | reverse complement strand
CCCGAGGACCGCAAGCGCACTTTGGAGCTGTTGAAGCTCGTCGGCCTCAGCGGGTTTGAGAACTATCACCCGCGCCAGCTTTCCGGCGGCATGCGCCAGCGCGTCAATCTCGCCCGCGCGCTCGCCATCGATCCGGAAATCCTGCTGATGGACGAGCCGTTCGCCGCGCTCGATGCGCAGACCCGCGAGATCATGCAGACCGAGCTCCTGCGCATCTGGCAGCGCGGGCAAAAGACCGTGCTGTTCGTCACCCACCAGATCGACGAGGCGGTGTTTCTGTCCGACCGCGTCCTGGTGTTCGCGCGGCGGCCCGGCCGCCTGCAGGAGGAGGTCAAGATCGCGCTGCCGCGGCCGCGTGAGCTTGCGGTCAAGCGCACTCCGGAATTCGTAGGCCTGGTCGATCACATCTGGCGGCTGATCGAGGACGACGTGCGGGCGGCGGCGCTTTATGAGAACGCGTAACAGCCGCTGGCCTCCGGTCCATTCGTAGACCGCTGCGAGTTTTCTCCGCTTGCATCGTGCGGATTTAAGTGCTACGAGTCGTAGCGTTATAAACGGTAACAGAAATATGAACGAGCGGATGTCCGACCTCGGCGAGCTCGAGCGCGAGGTCATGCAACTGGTGTGGGACGGCGGCGAGGTCACGGCGGAAGCGATTCGTGAGCGGCTCGATCGCAAGCCAAAGGAGTCCACCGTGCGCACCGTGCTGCGGCGGCTCGAGGACAAGGGTTACGTCACCCACACCGTGTCCGGCCGGACGTTCATTTTTCGGGCCGCCGCATCCCGGCAGGACGTCGCGGCGCGCGCGGTCAAACACATCGTCGACTGGTTCTGCAACGGTTCGCTGGAGGAGGTGTTGGTCGGCATGGCTGATGCGCGCATGCTGGATGCGCAAACGCTGCAACAGCTGGCCAGGCGAATCGAAAAGGCAAAGGGAGGCAAATGATGCTGGAAGCACTCGCCGGTGCGGCGCTTCGCACCTTGCTCCTGGCGCTGTTGGTCGAGCTCGGCCTGCGACTGCTGCGCGTGCGCTACGCACAGCTGTTGCTCGCGGCCTGGTCGGCGGTGGTGGTGGCCTCACTCGCCATGCCGATCCTGCAGCGCTACGCGATGATCACCATCCCGGTGCCGCTCGATCTGCCGGTGTTGCTCGCCGGTCTCCCCGACACGGCGGGTCCGGCGACCGATGCGGCTTCGGTCGCGACGCCGGTGGTTGGGGCCGCCGTCCAACACGATGTGGCGCCGGTCCATCAGGTGGCGTGGCGGTTCTGGCTGACGGTAGGCTATTTCGCGGTGGCGGCGATGCTGCTGCTGCGCCTGCTGGTAGGCTTGTTCCTGTCCTGGCATCTCATCCGCGGCGCGCGCCCGATTGCGGATGACTGGGCGACCGACGGCCGCGTTCGCTTGAGCGCGGCGATCTCTTCGCCGGTGACGGTTGGCAGCAGCATCTTGCTGCCGGCGGACTGCAATGGCTGGACGGCAGCGACGCAGCGGGCGGTGCTGGCGCATGAGCGTGCCCACGTCGCCAGTGGCGACTTTTATGTGCTGGCGCTCTCGCAATTGAACCGGGCGCTGTTCTGGTTCAATCCGCTGTCGTGGTGGCTGCACCGCCGCTTGGCGACTCTGGCGGAGTTGACGAGCGACGACGCGGCACTGGAAGCGCTGGGCGACGGGCCTGGCTATGCCGCGGTCCTGCTGGAAATGGCGGGCCACTCCGCGCCGATGCTTGGCGGCGTCGCCATGGCGCGGCCGGCCACCGTGCATCGGCGCATCGAGCGCATCCTTACCCAAGCCGAGCGGCCGCTGGCGCCGGATTGGCGCCGACGCGCGACTTATGCGGCGGCCGTTGCGCCGTTAGCCCTGGCCATGGCGATTTCCATCGGCAGCGCCGCGCCCGGCAGCAGGTCCGAGTTCGACAGGCAACGCGAGCCGCACACCGCGATCGCCATCGATCCGAAACTGCTCGATGCCTATGTCGGCTTCTACCGCAACGCCGAGACCGGCTCGATCATGATCGTCACCCGCGAGGACGATCATTTGCTGACACGCCGTGCCGGCAACCGTCCGGTGCCGGAATATCCGTACACCGATCACGATTTCTTTTTGACGGTTGTACCGCAACAGAACAGCTTTTTTACCGACACTTCGGGCGCGGTGGTCCGCGTCGTCCATCATCAGTTGGGAACGACCGAAACCCTCGAGCGCCTCAGTAACGAGGATGGCGAGCGGGCCGTGGCGGAATTCATGCAGCGGCTCGACGACGAACGGAAGCCCCATACCGAGGTCGCCATCGATCCGAAATTGCTCGACGGTTACGTCGGCGCCTATCAGCTCACGCCGCGGTTGGTTTTCACCATCAGCCGCGACGGCAACAAGCTGTTGGCGCGGCTCACCGGCCAGCAGACCTTTGAGCTCCATCCCTATTCGGATCGCGGCTTCTTCTACACCGTCGTCGCCGCGCAGCTGACCTTCGTGGTCGGCGCCGACGGCAAGGCCACGGCCGTCATCCTGCATCAGAACGGGCGTGACCGTACCGCCGAGCGGGTCGATCCAGGACAGGCCGAAACGCTCGATCGCAAGATGGACGAGCAGCGCAAGCCGCACACGGTGATCGCCATCGACCCGCAATTGATCGACCAATATGTCGGCCGCTATCTCAGCAACAAGCTGGAGATCACCATATCGCGCCAAGGCAATCAGATGTTCATGCAAGTCACCGGCTACGCCCGGCACGCGATCTATCCGTATGCTGACCGCGAGTTCTTTGCCACGGAGATTCCGGCCCAGTTCAGCTTCGTCACCGACCAAACCAGACAAACCACCCAGTTGATCCGGCATCAATTCGGCAGGGACATCGTGTTTAACCGGACCGAGTGACGCGGATTTCCAGGCCGCGCCTGCGGCGAGAGGGGTAACCGATGAGCACCAGGATGTGTTTCGTTGCCGCGGCGGCCGTCGTCGCCGCACTGATTGCGTTCGACGCCGCGATCACGACGCCGGCTTTCGCCAGGTGGTGGGACTATCCGAATTCCGGCTATTGCCCGCCGGGAACGTGCAACAAGCTCGGCGGCTGGCGTGCGCTCAACATCCGCAACTGCAGCACCGCCAATTGCCTGCGCAGTCCGGGCCGATAGGCCACCGGCGCCTGAAGCCGTTGGGGCGCGGGCGCGTCACTTCACGCGCGCGACGTAATAGGCGAGATCCAGAATCTGTTGGTCGGTGATCGGCGCGACGACGTCGGCCATCGAGGCGTCGTAGCCGTGGCGGGAATTGTCCTTGTAGCCGCGCAGCGCCTTGACCAGGTAATCCTCGCGCTGGGCGGCGATGCGCGGCACGTTCTGCTGTCCGGCGAAATCCGCCTGGTGGCAGAAGTTGCAGCGGTTCTGCACGACGAGCGCCTGGCCGCGCTGCATGCGGGCCTCGTCGACCGGGCCGGTAGCGGGCTGCGGCGCCGACAGCTTGGCGATGATGTCGGCGAAGCTTTGCAGGTCGGCGTCGCTCAAGCCCTTGGCCATGTCGTTCATCGGTTCGGCGACGCGCATCTTCTCGCGGAACATCAGGAGCTGGACGGTGACATAGAACGCCTGTTGGGCGCCGAGCGAGGGCACGCCCGCGGTCTGCGACTGGCCGTTCTCGCCATGGCAGGCGAGGCAGGCCGGCAGCCGCTCCCGGACGGTCTGCGCCTGCACCGGTAGCGCTGCCCACAGGGCGACGGCCAAAGCCGCGGCCAAGCTTCGCATCGACTGCCTCGCGTCTGCCTAAAACAGGTCGAGGGCGAACGTCGCCCTCGACCCTTGCGTTAACGCCGCGCAATGCGGCTCGCTCTACTTGCCCGCCAGCTTGTTGTGCGGGCCGTAAGACAGCCGATACACCGCGCCGTTCCAGTCGTCGGAGATCAGCATCGAGCCGTCCGGCATGTTCATCACGTCGACCGGCCGGCCGATATAGTTGTTGTCGGGCTGCAGGAAGCCGACGATGAACGGCTCGACCGATTTCACGCTGCCGTCCTTGTTGAGCTTGACCAGCGCGATATCGCCGCCGAATTTCTTGGTCTTGTTCCACGAGCCGTGGCGGGCGACGAAGATCTGCTCGCGATATTCCGCCGGGAACATGGTGCCGGTGTAGAAGCGCATCCCGAGCGCCGCCGCATGCGGTCCCATCAGCGCCACCGGCGGCACGAATTCGCTGCAGCTGTGGCCCCAGCCGAACTCGATGTCGGGGATGTTGCCCTGGTGGCAATACGGCTCGCCGAAATCCTGGCCGAGCTTGGTGATACGGTTGAGCTTGTCGTTGGGCAGATCTTCCGACAGCCAGTCGCGGCCGTTGTCGGTGAAGTAGAGCTCGTGATTCTTCGGATTCCAGTCGAAGCCGACGGTGTTGCGGATGCCGAAGGCGATCTTCTCGGCGCCGGAGCCGTCGAGATTGATGCGGCGGAGCTGGCCGTGGGCGTCGTCATGCAGCACGTTGTTGCCCGGCTGGCCGACTTCGAAATAGAGCTTGTTGTCGGGGCCGATGGCCAGGAACTTCCAGCCGTGGGCCTCGTCCTTGGGCAGATCGCTGTAGATCACGACCGGCTTCGGCGATTTGTCGATCATGTCGTCGACATGCTCGATCTTGGAAATCTGCGACAGCTCGGCGATGTACAGCGTGCCGTTCCTGTAGGCGACGCCGTTCGGGCGATACAGCCCCGAGACCAGGACGTGGACCTCGCGCTTTCCGTCCTTGTTGGTGATGGCGTAGACCTTGTCCTGCAGGCGCGAGCCGACGAACACGGTGCCCTTGTCGGACAGTGCCAGCGAGCGCGCATTCGGCATGCCGCCGGCGTAGAGCTCGAGGTTGAAGCCCTTCGGCGCCTTGAACTTGTCGAGCGGAATCTTGTCGGCGGCGGCGGCGAGCGGCGGCGCCGGCACCGGCGCAAGCTTGGCGGCGGCGGGGTTGTTGTCCGGGCGTCCGATCAGCGGCGAGCCGGGCGGCAGCGGCGCCGCCGCCGGCGCGGCGGCGGGTGCCGGCGCTTGCTGTTGGGCAAAAACCGCGGTCGCCAATAGGCCTATGGCGCCGGCCAACAGGCCGGCCGATACGCGTCTATTCATGGCTTTCCTCCCAGTGCGGAATCCGGTCGCGCCGGCTTCCTTGATGGCAGTCTCCGACATTTCGCCCCCGGCGTGCAATCGGGTCGTGGGCGTTTCGCTTAAATCGTGACCGGCGCCGTCACACCCGCCGATAGGCGTAGGGCGCGTCGTCATGGACGGCCGCAAGCGCCGCGACCTCGGCATGGCGCGGCGACAGGTGGCAGACCGGATCGGTCGAGCGCGCATCGCCGGTGAGCGCGAAGGCCTGGCAGCGGCAGCCGCCGAAATCCAGTTCGCGCCGGGCGCAGCTTTTGCACGGTTCCTGCATCCACGCGCTGCCGCGGAAGGCGTTGAAGGCCGGCGAATTCTTCCAGATGTCGGCGAGCGAATGCTCGCGCACCGACCAGAATTGCAGGCCGGGGATCGACTCCGCGGCATGGCACGGCAGCACCTTGCCGGACGGCGTGACATTGAGCGAGCGCCGGCCCCAGCCGCCGACGCACGGCTTCGGCAGCCGCGCGAAATAATCCGGCACCACGGCGTCGATGACGATCTCGCCGTGGTGGCGCTGGCGCAGCTCCTCGACGGTTGCGGCGGCGCGCGCCACCTGTTCGGCGCTCGGCATCAGCGTGGCGCGGTTGCGCAGCGCCCAGCCGTAATATTGCACATGGGCGATCTCGACCCGGCTGGCGCCGAGTTGCAGCGCCAGCGCCACCATATCGGCGACGCGCTCGATGTTGGCGCGGTGCACCACCACGTTGACGGTGAGCGGAATCTTCAAGGCGACGACCGCGGCAGCGAGCGCTTGCTTGCGCGCGAAGGCGCCATCGTAGCCGGCGATGCGGTCGGCGCTCGCTGGCGTGCTGTCCTGAATCGAAATCTGCACGTGATCGAGCCCGGCGTCGGCGAGCCGTTGCAGCGTGTCCGCAGCGATGCCGACTGCCGAGGTGATGAGATTGGTGTAAAGGCCGGCGCCGTGGGCCGCCGCCGCGATCTCGACCAGGTCGCGGCGCGCGCCCGGCTCGCCGCCGGAGAGATGCACCTGCAACACGCCGAGCGCCGCGGCCTCGCCGAACACCCGCGCCCAGGTTGCCGTGTCGAGCTCGTCCTCGCGCCGCTCCAGCGCCAGCGGGTTGGAGCAATAGGGGCAGCCGAGCGGGCAGCGATGCGTCAACTCGGCGAGCAGGCCGAGCGGCGTGTAGGTCGGCGCGCGCTTGGCGGCGGCCACGTCACAGCTCCAGCAGCTTCTTGTCGGCGAGCGACCGCAGCATCGCGGTCACGTCGGCGAGGATGCGCTCGCGCGGTGCGGTGAAAGTCTTGGCGAGATCGTCGACGATGGCCGCGAACGTCGCTTCGCCGGTGCAGCGCTTGACGATCTCGGCGGCGATGGCATCGGCCTTGAACACGCGCTCCGGCGCCAGCAGCACCCAGCCGCCTTGCGCCTCGCTGTGAACGAGGCGGACGCCGCGCGGCAGCCGCGGGCGGGCATCGTCGGCGATCTTCGGCGGAACGTCGTTCACGATCTTCGCTCGCTCTATGCGGTGGGCACGAAGGCGCCGGGCGGAATATGACCCGGCGCCACATAGGCATGGTAGAGCGCATCCAGCATCGCCCACAGCACGTCGCATTTGAACTCGAGCGCGGCCAGCGCCTGCCGCTGCTCCTCGGGGGCGCAGGCGTGGCGCTTGACGTAGTCGAGCGCGAAGCGGGAATCGCGCTCGGCCAGCGGCGGGCGCTGCGAAAAGTACGCCAGCGTCTCGGCGGTGACGAAGTCGTAGCTCTTCAACATGCCGTCGATGCGCTCCGAGATGATCTGCGGCGAGAACAGCTCGGTGAGCGACGAGGCGATCGCTTCGAGCAGCGATTTTTCCCGCACGAAATGCACATAGGCCTCGACCGCGAACTTGGTCGCCGGCAACAGCCCGCGCAGCGAGGTGACGTAATCGCGGTCGAGACCGAGCCCGTCGGTGAGCTTGAGCCAGCGCGCAATGCCGCCGTCGCCGTCCCGCTCGCCGTCATGGTCGATCAGGCGACTGCGCCATTCGCGCCGGATCGCGGCATCGTCGCAGCGCGCGATCAGGCTGGCGTCCTTCACCGGGATCATCGCCTGATAGTAGTAGCGGTTCAGCGCCCAGGCCTGGACCTGGCCCTTGCTGCATTGGCCGCCGTGCAGGAGCTTATGGAACGGATGCAAGCGATGGTAACGCCGCGCGCCGATGTCGCGCAGCGCGGCTTCCAGCTCCTGCGGCGTCAACAGCGTCACAGCACGACCTCCATGCCGTCTTCGGCGACGTCCCAGCCGGCGGCGGTAACGTGGGCGCGCTCGGGCGAGCCGTCGATCAGGATCGGATTGGTGTTGTTGATGTGCACGACGATGCGGCGCGCGCGCAAGCCGGCCAGTGCGGCGAGCGAGCCGTCCGCTCCGTCGAGCGGCATGTGCCCCATGCGCCGCCCGGTTTTTTGGCCGGTGCCGGTCGCGATCAACTCGTCGTCGCTGAAAAGCGTGCCGTCGAACAGGATTGCATCGGCGCGGTCGAAGCGCTCGCGCATCGCCGGCGTGATGGCGGCAGCGCCCGGCACGTAAGCAAGCCGCGCCGTGCCGGCGACGATCTCGACGCCGACATTGGCGGACGTTTCGCCCGCGATGTCGGGATCGTCGCCCTCGAGATAAAGCGGCACCTTGCCGGGCACGATGAAGAGCTCGGCCGCGGCGCCGCCGGGAAGCTCGAAGCGCTGGCCGGGCACGATGGCGCGGCGCGTCACCACGTCGGGGGCGAGCGCGCCGAACATCGGGTTGTCGGCGACCGCGGCCAGGGTCGCGGCGGTGCCGTAGAGCGCAAACGGCGAGCGCTCGCGCAGGCTGAGCAGGCCTGCGGTCTGATCGATCTCGGCGCCGGTCAGCACCACGGCGGCGATCGGGCTGCCGCGTGCGCCGGCGCGCGGATGCAGGCGCGGATTGGCCTGGATTTGCGCGCGCAGGTCAGGCGAGGCGTTGAGCAAGATCCAGTGCGCACCGTCAGCGGATACGGCGAGGCTTGCCTGAGTGCGCGGTTTTACGCGCGGGTCGCCGGCCCACGCCAGGCGGCAGGGCGCGCACCGGCAATTCCATTGCGGAAAGCCGCCGCCTGCCGCAGCACCGAGAACGATGGCGGTCAGGCGCCCCATCTAAGGGGATCGCGGGAGGAAACGTCGCGCAGGAAGGCTCGACGGATCAGAACTCGGCCGGCAGGTAGCCGTTGATCTCGAGGCCGATGCAGATCTCGACGAGGGTCGGGGTGGTCCAGGCCATGGTCGTTTCCTCTCAATTCGTGGGCGGGACCGATCTTCGGGGGCCGATCACGCGCAGCGCGAAAAGATGGCTCAGCATAAATCGGCGCGCGAGCCGTCGACAAGGGGGGATGCGGCCGGCACCGCCGGCGCGGCCCCGGGCGTGGGCAAGGCGCGGGCCACGCCAACCGCCCATTTCTTGGGGTCGTTATGGGCGGGCCGGCGCATTCGGGGCACATTGCCACGCTCTCTTTCCACGCGCGCCAAATGAGGGCATCCTGTGCCCGACACTGTCGCGTCAGGTCTTGAGAGGTCGGGCGGCCGGACAGAGTGCCCCCGAGCTTGAAGAAACCGCTTTCAGGAGGAACCCCATGTCCAATCGTATTACCCGGCGCAGCGTCAACGCCGGGATCGGCGCCGCGCTGATCTCGCCGGCGCTGGTCCGCAATCCCGCCTACGCCGCGGGCGAGCCGATCAAGATCGGCTTCAGCATGGCGCTGACCGGCCCGCTCGCGCCCAACGGCAAGCAGGCCCTGCTCGGCGCCCAAATCTGGGCCGAAGAAGTCAACGCCAAGGGCGGCTTGCTCGGCCGGCCGGTGCAGCTCATCAATTACGACGACCAGTCCAACCCGGCGACGATCCCCGGCATCTATACCAAGCTGCTCGATGTCGACAAATGCGACCTCGTGGTCGGCCCCTATGCGACCAATATGGTGGCGCCGGCAATTCCGGTCGTGATGCAGAAGGGCAAGACCTTCATCGGCCTGTTCGCGCTCGCCGCCAACAGCGAATTCCACTATCCGAAATATTTCTCGATGCTGCCGTCCGGCCCGACGCCGAAGGAATCGTTCAGCGAGGGCTTCTTCCAGATCGCGGCGGCGCAGAATCCGAAGCCGCAGACCGTCGCGCTCGCGGCCGAAGACGCCGAGTTCTCGCGCAACGCCGCCGATGGCGCCCGCAACAACATCAAAAAGTACGGCTTCAAGACTGTTTACGACAAAAACTACCCGCCGGCCACTACTGACTTCTCGCCGATCATCCGCGCCATCCAGGCCACCAATCCGGATCTGGTGGTGATCTGCTCCTATCCGCTGAGCTCGGTCGGCATGCTGCTGTCGGCCCGCGAGCTCGGCCTGAAGCCGAAGATGATGGGCGGCGGCATGGTCGGGCTGCAGGCGACCGTGTTCAAGGACAAGCTCAAGGGCAAGCTCAACGGCATCGTCAACTACGAGACCTGGGTGCCGTCGCCGAAGCTGATGGCGCCGGCCAAGGGCTTCTTCGCCAAGTACCAGGCGCGTGCCAAGGACGCCGGCGTCGATCCGCTCGGCTACTATCTCGGCGGTTGGGGCTACGCCTACCTGCAGGTGCTGGCCGACGGCATTACCGGGTCGAAGAGCATCAACGACGACAAGATCGCCGACTACCTGCGCAGCCACTCCTTCGACACCATCATGCAGTCCGGCATCAAGTTCGGCAAAGATGGCGAGTGGACCAAGTCGGGGATGTTGCAGGTCCAGTACCACGACCTCACCGACGGCGCGAACCTCGAGACTTGGCGCGGCATGAGCTACCAGACGGTGCTGACGCCGGCCGACGAGAAGACCGGCAACGTCATCTATCCCTATGAGAAGGCCATAGGGTAACTGTCGAGGGGAGGTGGGCGCAGACCGCATGCTGTTTCCCACCTCCCTAGTCGGCTCCTATCCGCAACCGGAATGGCTGATCGACCGCGTCAAGCTGTCGAAGCAGGTGCCGCGGGTGCGCGCCGACGATCTCTGGCTCGTCGCCGCCGATAAGCTCGAAGCGGCGCAGGACGACGCCACCATTCTGGCGATCCGCGACCAGGAGCGCGCCGGGCTCGACATCATCACCGACGGCGAGCAGCGGCGCGAAAGCTATTCCAACCGCTTCGCTACCGCGCTCGACGGCATCGATACCGAGCATCCCGGCACGACCATCAATCGCAGCGGTCGGCCGATCCCGGTGCCGCGCGTGGTCGGGCCGATCCGCCGCAGGCAGGCGGTCGAGCTGCGCGATCTCAAAGTGCTGCGCACCAATACCGACCGCGCCATCAAGGCGACGGTGCCGGGGCCGTTCACCATGGGCAGGCAGGCCCAGGACGACTACTACAAGGACGAGGAGGCGGTTGCGCTCGCCTATGCCGATGCGGTCAACGCCGAGATCAAGGATCTGTTCGCCGCTGGCGCCGACGTGGTGCAGATCGACGAGCCGTGGATGCAGCAGCATCCGGACAAGGCGCGGCAGTACGGCTTGAGGGCGCTCAACCGGGCGCTCGACGGCGTCACCGGCACCATCGCGGTGCATCTGTGCTTCGGCTATGCGGCGGTGGTGCACGACAAGCCGGCGGGCTATTCGTTCCTCGCCGAGCTCGAAGGCGCTCACGCCCAGCAGATTTCCATCGAGGCGGCGCAGCCCAAGCTCGACCTCGGCGTGCTGAAGGAGCTCAAGGGGAAGAAGATCCTGCTCGGTGTGCTCGATCTCGCCGACAAGAAGCCCGAGACGCCGC
>Ga0335085_10015994_pt1 | contig 10863 bp, 8 predicted proteins | sample Lox_Sample_45_FD_206712 | JGI IMG/M metagenome (GOLD analysis project Ga0335085, IMG submission 206712) | Soil microbial communities from Loxahatchee National Wildlife Refuge, Florida, United States - Lox_Sample_4.5 | ecosystem: Environmental > Terrestrial > Soil > Wetlands | place: USA: Florida... | reverse complement strand
CCGGCGTTCCGCCGTCGGTGCACGGTATCTGCGGCAACTACTTCTGGGATCGCGAGGCAAACGCAGAGGTCATGATGAACGACCCGCGCTACCTTCGCGCCGGCACGATCCTCGCCGCTTTCGCGCAGGATGGCGCGAAGGTAGCCGTGGTCACCGCCAAGGACAAGCTGCGGGCGCTGCTCGGCCATCGGCTGCAGGGGATCTGCTTCTCGGCCGAAAAGGCCGATCAGGCGACGCGCGCGGCCAACGGAATCGAAGGTCTTCTCGCGCTCGTCGGCATGGCGCTGCCCTCGGTCTACAGCGCGGAGCTCTCCGAGTTCGTGTTCGCCGCCGGCGTCAAGATCTTGCAGCGCGACCGTCCCGATCTCTTGTACCTGTCGACCACCGACTACGTCCAGCACAAATCCGCTCCGGGAACGCCGCCCGCCAACACCTTCGTGGCGATGATGGACCGCTACCTCGCCGAGCTCGATGGCCTCGGCGCGACGATCGTTCTCACCGCAGACCACGGCATGAACGCGAAGACCGACGCCTTCGGCCGTCCGAACGTCATCTACCTGCAGGACGTCCTCGACGCGTGGTACGGCCCCGGCACGACGCGAGTGATCCTGCCGATCACGGATCCCTACGTCGTGCATCATGGAGCGCTCGGCTCCTTCGCCACCGTCTACCTGCCGCCCGAACGCGCCGCCGAGGCGTCCGCGCGCATCGCTGCGCTTGCCGGCGTCGACCTCGTGCTCACGCGCGAGCAGGCGGCGGCGCGCTTCGAGCTGCCGCCCGACCGGATCGGCGACCTCGTCGTCGTGGCCGAGCGTCTCACCGCGCTCGGCAGTGCCGCAAAGCGCCACGACCTGTCCGGGCTCGATGCGCCGCTGCGCTCGCACGGCGGAATTTCAGAGCAGCGCGTGCCGCTCATCGCCAATCGCTCCGCAACGGGTTTGCCTGCGGATCGCCGTTGGCGTAACTTCGATGCATTCGATCTCGCGCTGAATTACCTGCCGTGAACATGATGACCGACCTCGCCCACGTGCGCAGCGGCCGCGTGCTGCACGAGAAGATGCGCGTGGCCGGTCGCGGCGTTGGCGGCGATCGTGTCATCGAGGTGCACAATCCGTACACCGGCGCGATCGTCGGCACGGTGCCCAAGGCAAGCGTCGCTGAGATCGCTCGCGCGCTCGCGCTCGCCAGGCAGTACCGCTCCAGGCTGTCGCGCTACGACCGCTACCGGATCTGCTACCGCGCCGCAGACCTGATCCGCGCCCGCACGGAGGAGATCTCGGATCTGATCACGGCCGAGTGCGGCATCTGCAAGAAGGACTCGACCTACGAGGTCGGCCGCGCCTGCGATGTCTTCGTGTTCGCGGGCAACGCCGCGCTCGCCGACGACGGGCAGATCTTCTCCTGCGACCTCACGCCGCACGGCAAGCAGCGCAAGGTGTACACGCTGCGCGAGCCGCTGCTGGGCGCGATCACTGCCATCACGCCGTTCAACCACCCGCTGAACCAGGTGGCGCACAAGGTTGCTCCGTCGATCGCCACCAACAATCGGATGGTGCTCAAGCCCAGCGAGAAGACGCCGCTGACCGCCCTGCTGCTGGCCGACATCCTCTACGAGGCGGGATTGCCGCCGGAGATGTTCTCGGTGGTCACCGGCGATCCCCGGGAAATTGCCGATGAGCTACTGACGAACGCCGACGTCGATCTCGTGACGTTCACCGGCGGCGTCGCCGTCGGCAAGTACATCGCCGCGAAGGCAGTGTACAAGCGGCAGGTGCTCGAGCTCGGCGGCAACGACCCGCTCATCGTCATGGAAGACGCCGACCTCGAGGAGGCGGCGACGCTCGCCGTCGCCGGCTCGTACAAGAACTCCGGCCAGCGCTGCACGGCCGTCAAGCGCATGCTGGTGCACGAGACGGTTGCGGATCGCTTTGTCGAGCTTCTCGTTGCGAAGAGCCGCGCCATACGCTACGGCGACCCGATGGACCCCGCGACCGATATGGGCACGGTCATCGACGAGGCGGCGGCCAGAAGCTTCGAAGCGAAGGTCAACGACGCAGTGAGCGGGGGCGCCCGGCTGCTCTATGGAAACATCCGCAAGGGCGCGCTCTACTCCCCGACGGTGCTCGACCAGGTGCGGCCCGACATGTCGGTGGTAAGGCAGGAGACCTTCGGCCCGGTCTCGCCGGTGATCCGCTTCCGCGACCTCGACGAGGCGATCGCCATCGCCAACTCCACCGACTACGGCCTCTCATCGGCTGTCTGCACCAACCGGCTCGATTACATCACGCGGCTTGTCGCCGAGCTTCGCGTGGGCACCGTCAACGTGCGCGAGGTGCCGGGATACCGCCTCGAGCTGACGCCTTTCGGTGGCGTCAAGGACTCGGGTCTGGGCTACAAGGAAGGCGTGCAGGAAGCGATGAAGAGCTTCACCAACCTGAAAACGTATTCTCTGCCGTGGTGACGCAATGGCGCTGACGATCCCCGACATCAGTGCGCTCTTCGAAGCCAAGGGCGGCAGGATGTACGCGGGCGAGCCCGTGACGCAGCTCGAGCACGCGCTGCAAAGCGCCGCGCTCGCCGAGGCGGCCGGCGCCGACGCGCAGAGCATCACCGCCGCGCTGCTGCACGATCTCGGGCACCTCCTGAACGACCAGGGCGAGACGCCGACCGCGCGCGGCATCGACGACGTGCACCAGTATTTCGCGCTGCCCTTCCTGCGCACGCTCTTCGGCGAGGCCGTGCTCGAGCCGATCCGGCTGCACGTCGATGCGAAGCGCTACTTGTGCGCGACGCGTCCGGGCTACTACGACGCGCTCTCCGCCGATTCGAAGCGAAGCCTGGCATTGCAGGGCGGAATCTACTCTCGCGCCGAGGCCGAGGCGTTCGCCGCCAACCCCTGGGCCGCGCGCGCGGTCGAGCTTCGCCTGTGGGACGACGCCGCGAAAAGCGCCGGACTTGCCACGCCGCCGCTGGCACATTTCGTGCTCGCGATGAAATCGGCAACCCGTTCAACCTAACCCGCGATGCAGATCCTGCTCAACCTTCTCGCCGGAGTCGCACTGCTTGTGTGGGGCACGTACATCGTGCGCACCGACATCCTGCGCCTCTACGGCGGCGACCTGCGGCGGATCTTGCGGCAGAGCGTCTCCAACCGCTTCGCCGCGTTCGGCGCCGGGCTCTCGGTGACGGCGCTCCTCCAGAGCAGCACGGCCACGGCGATGATCGTCGCCGCCTTCGTGGGCCAAGGGCTCATTGCAACCGCGCCGGCGCTTGCCGTCATGCTCGGAGCGGACGTCGGCACCAGCCTCATGGTGCTCCTGTTCTCGTTCAACCTATCGTGGCTCTCGCCCTTCCTTATATTCACCGGCGTAGTGCTTTTCCTGCGCCGCGAGAACAGCCGTGTGGGTCGTTTCGGCCGCATCCTGATCGGGCTGGGGCTCATCATCATGGCGCTGCAGTGGATCGTGCTCTCGGCGAAGCCGGTCACGCAGGCCGCCGGGGTGCAGGTGATCTTCACCTCGCTCACCGGCGACGTGCTGCTGGACATGCTCGTCGGCGCAGTGTTCGCGGTGCTCTCCTTCTCCAGCCTGGCGGTGGTGCTGCTGACGGCGGCACTCGCCGCCGCCAAGCTGATCGGCGTGCACGTCGGGCTGGCCCTGGTCCTGGGCGCCAATCTCGGCGGCGGCGTGCTGGCCATGATGAACACCCTGAACGCGTCTCCCGAGGCTCGCCGGGTCACGCTGGGCAACTTCCTCTTCAAGCTGATCGGCTGCCTGATGGTGGCGCCGTTCCTGGAACAGGTCGAGACGCTGCTCGCGTCGCTCGATCCGTCCGCGAATCGCATCGTCGTGCACTTTCACCTGCTGTTCAACGTGGCGATCGCCGTGGGCTTCCTGTTCTTCACCGAGCAGATCGCGCGGCTCGCCGAGCGGCTGCTGCCGCACAAGCCCGACGTGGATGATCCGTCCAAGCCGCGCTACCTCGACTCGTCGGCGCTTTCCACGCCAGCGCTGGCGATCGGCAACGCGGCCCGCGAAGCGATTCGCCTCGCCGACGTGATCGAGCAGATGCTCGCCGGCATGCTCACGGTGCTGAAGACCAACGACCGTGTGCTCGCGCAGCGGCTGCGCAAGATGGACGATATCGTCGACGACCTCTACACCGCCATCAAGCTCTACCTCACCCAGATCAGCCGCGAAGCGCTGGAGGAAAACGATGGCCGGCGGTGGACCGACATCGTCTCCTTCGCGATCAACATGGAGCAGGTCGGGGACATCATCGAGCGCATCATCACCGATCTCGAGGACAAGAAGATCGACAAGGGACGCAGCTTCTCGGATGCCGGAATGGTGGAGATCTGCGACCTGCACGCACGGCTGATCTCGAACCTGAGGCTCGGGATGAGCGTCTTCCTGCACGGCGATCTGAAGAGCGCGCAGCAGCTGCTCGCCGAGAAGGTGCTGTTCCGCGACCTGGAGCGCTCCTATGCCGACTCGCACATCGCGCGTCTCGCCAACAACACGCAGCAGAGCATCGAGACATCTTCGCTGCACCTCGACCTCATCAGCGACCTGAAGCGCATCAACTCCCACATCTGCTCGATCGCGTACCCCATCCTCGAGCAGGCCGGCGTGCTGGCGAAAACGCGGCTCAAGGAAACGCCGGTGCAGCCGCCAGCGCAGCCCGGTGGCGCCGTCGAGCCTGCGGCCGAAGGAAACTGGAAGAAGCGCAAGCCGCGCACGGCGTAGCCGTGGAGCTCACCCTCGGTGTCACCCTGGCGGTGCTCGGTGCGGGGCTTCTCCACGCGGGATGGAACGCTCTGCTCAAGTCGGCTCCCGGCGGAGATGCGCTGCTCGACACGGCAACGGTCGTGGCGGGCTCCTCGGTCTGGGGGTGCCTCGTCGCCCCGCTGGTGGGCGTGCCGGCGAGCGCCGCGTGGCCTTACATGGCGCTCTCCGCCGTGATTCATTTCGGCTACTACCTCACGCTCGCGCAGGCGTATCGGACCGGCGATCTTTCCTTCGCCTATCCCCTGATGCGCGGCAGCGCTCCGTTGATCGTCGCGCTGCTCGGCGTCGTGTTCCTCGGCGAGCTGCCGACTATGCCCATGGCGCTCGGCATCGCGCTGATCTCGCTCGGCATCGTGAGCATCGCTCTCATCCCTCACGGTCTGCGCGGGCACCCGCACAACGCCGCGTACTGGGCGTTCGCCAACGCCGGGATCATCGCGATGTATACGCTCGTCGATGCCAGCGGCGCGCGGGCTTCCGGCAACGCCGCCGGCTACGTGTCGTGGCTGATTTTCCTCGAAGGCCTGCCCTTCCTCATCTGGGTTTTCTGGCGCCGCGGGCCGGCCGCGCTGCGCTACGTGCGCGCGAGCGCCACACGGGGACTGATCGGCGGTGCCTGCAGCCTGGCCGCCTACGGCATCGTGCTGTGGGCGATGACTCGCGCACCGGTGGCTGCGGTGGCTGCCTTGCGCGAGACCTCCGTTCTCTTCGCCGCGCTCATGGGCACGCTGTGGCTCAAGGAAGGCACCGGCCTGTCGCGGCTCGCCGGCGCGGTGAGCGTCGTGGCCGGCATCGCCGCGCTCAAGCTCGGATAACGCACGGGCGCGATGAGCACTGCGAGCGATTCGACGTCGACGCCGCTACCTGCCGCGTGCCGCGTCGCGGTCGTCGGGGGCGGCATCGCCGGCGCCTCGACGGCCTACCACCTCGCGAAGGCGGGCATCGTCGACGTGCTGCTGCTCGAACAGGGGCGGCTGACCTGCGGGACGACCTGGCATGCGGCCGGGCTCGTCGGACAGTTGCGCGCGACGCGCAACGCAACGCGGATGAGCCGCTACGGGATCGAGCTCTACTCGACGCTCGAAGCCGAGACAGGGCTCGCCACGGGCTGGAAGCGCTGCGGCAGTCTCAACGTCGCAAAGACCACGGAGCGCCTCAAGCTGCTGAAGCGACAGATGGCGCGCGCAAGGAGCTTCGGCATCGAATTCGAGTTCGTCACGCCCGCCGAGGCGGGCCGCATTTATCCGCTGCTGCGCACCGACGATCTCGCGGGGGCGGTGTGGATACCGGGCGACGGCAAGGCGAATCCCACCGACCTCACGCAATCGCTCGCCCGCGGTGCACGCCTGCGCGGGGTGCGCATCGTGGAAGGATGCAAGGTCGTCGGCTTGCGCACCGAGCGGGGACGGGTTGCGGGCCTGCGCTACCGCACGGCCGAGGGAGAGGGCGAGCTCCGCTGCGAGACGCTGGTCAACTGCGCCGGCGTGTGGGCGCGCGAGTTCGGCACGATGGCGGGCGTGAGCGTGCCGCTGTTCGCCGCCGAGCATTTCTACCTCGTGACCAGGCCGATCCCGGGCGTGCACCCCGACCTGCCCGTGATGCGCGATCCCGACGGCTACATCTACTACAAGGAAGAGGTCGGCGGGCTTGTGATGGGAGGCTTCGAGCCTGTCGCGAAGCCGTGGAATGTGGCGCGCATTCCCGAGCGCTTCGAGTTCCAGCTCCTGCCCGAGGACTGGGATCACTTCGAGATCCTGATGCGCAACGCCGTCCACCGTACGCCGTGCCTCGAGACCGCGCAGGTGAAGATGCTGCTCAACGGGCCCGAGAGCTTCACAGTGGACGGCAACTTCATCCTGGGGGAAGCGCCGGAGCTGCGCGGATACTTCGTGTGCGCCGGGTTCAACTCCGCCGGGATCGCGAACGCCGGTGGCGCCGGCAAGCTCATCGCCGAGTGGATCGCGCAAGGCGAGGCGCCGCTGGATCTGTGGGACGTCGACATCCGCCGCTTCGCCCCGCTGCACGCCAATCGCCGGCATCTTTTCGACCGCACCGCCGAGACGCTGGGCTTGCACTACGCGATGCGCTGGCCGCGCGAGGAGCTCTCTACGGTGCGCCCGCTGCGCCGCTCGCCGCTCTACGAACGGCTGAAGGCGAAGCGCGCCGTCTTCGGAAGCAAGCTCAACTGGGAGCGCGCCAACTACTTCCTGCCCGAAGGCGCGGCGGAGCCCGCGCCGACGCTCGACCGGCCCGGCTGGCTCCCGTACGTGCTCGAGGAGCAGCGCGCCTGTCGCGAGGACGTGGTCGTGTTCGATCAGACCTCGTTTGCGAAATTCATGCTCAAGGGCCGCGACGCGCTGGCCGTGCTGCAGCGACTCTGCGCCAACGAGATCGACGTGCCGGTCGGACGTATGGTCTACACGGCCATGCTCAACGAGCGCGGCGGCTTCGAGAGCGATCTCACCATCACCCGTCTCGGCGCCGACACTTTCTTCATCCTCACCGGCTCGGCTCAAGCGACCCGCGACGCGGACTGGATCGGCCGTCACATACTTGACGCAGAGTCCGCCGCGCTCGTCGACGTGACTTCAGCCTGGTCGGTGATCTCGGTCATGGGTCCGAAGGCCGAGGCGTTGCTCGCACGCTGCTCGCCGGACGAGCTGTCCAAAGGCGCATTGCCGTTCTCCTCTACCCGGGAGATCGACGTGGGGTACGCCCGCGTGCGCGCCGCGCGGATGAGCTACGTCGGTGGTCCGGGCTTCGAACTCTGCGTGCCCACGGAGCAGTGCCTGACGCTCTACGACGCGCTCTTCAGCGCCGCCGACGGCCTCGGCCTCGTCGACGCCGGCTACTACACCATCGATGCACTGCGCATCGAAGCCGGCCGCCGCGCGTGGGGCTCGGAGCTCGGCCCGGATGAGACGCCGCTGGAAGCCGGCCTCGACTTCGCGATCCGGCTCGACAAGCCGTGCGCGTTCATCGGTCGCGAGGCGCTGCTGCGGCAGCGCGCCGCGGGATTGCTGAAACGGCTGCTGATCTTCGCGGTGAACGACCCCGAAGCATTTCCATGGGGCGGAGAGCCGATTCTCATGGATGACCGCGATGTCGGGGAGCTCGCCTCTGCCGGCTACAGCCACCGGCATCGCCGCGCTCTTGCCATGGGCTACGTGCGAACCGAGCGCGTGCTTGCCGACGACGAGCTTCTCGCTGCGCGCTACGCAATCGACATCGCGGGCGAGACGTTTGCGGTCACGCCGCATCTCAGGCTAAGCTGAGCAGATGCCTCTCCGCCAAGCTCTGGCCATGCGGCGCGGCCGCGCACCCGTGAAGCCGGCCGCGCCGACGGCGCAGGTGCAGAGCCTCACCCGCGGGCTCTCGATCCTGGAAGCGCTCGCAGCGAGCGATGGCGGGCTCACTCTCACCGACCTTGCGCATCGGGCGCAGCTTCCCCCGTCGACGACGCACCGCCTGCTCGCCACGCTCGAGAAGATGGGCTACGTCTACCAGGCCGACGACCTCGGCCTGTGGTATATCGGGCTGCAGGCGTTCCGTGTGGGTACGACGTTTCTGTCCAGCCGCGACTTCGTCGCTCAGAGTCACGCCTACATGCACCGGCTGATGGAACAGGCCGGCGAGACGGCAAACCTGGCGATCCTCGACGGCACCGAAGCGGTATTCATCGCCCAGGTGCAGTGCCACGAGATGATGCGCACGCTGGTGAAGCTCGGCAGCCGCGTGCCCCTGCACGCGTCCGGGGTCGGCAAGGCGATCTTCGCGGCGCTCCCCGATGGGCAGGTCGATGCGATCCTCAAAGTCCGCGGCCTGCCCCGCATCACCGAGAACACGATCGTGGCGACGGAGACGATGTGGGCGGCGCTGCGCGTGATCCGGCAGCGCGGCTATTCATTCGACGACGAGGAGCACGCGCGCTCTACCCGCTGCGTGGGAGCTGCGGTCTACGACGAGCACGGCGAGCCGCTCGGTGCCATCTCAGTGGCGGGACCGTCGTCGCGACTCGTCGACGAGCGGATCCGGCACCTGGGCCCTGTCGTGGCGCACGTGGCCGAAGAGCTCACGCGGCATCTCGGCGGCAAGTGGCCGCACCCCTATTGAGCTGCGCGAAGCTCCATCGCCGCGCAGCGGCGCGGCAGATCCGGCGACGGGCGCGGACGCCAGCGCGACAGGAGATTGTCCACCGCGGCGGAATCGTTGCACACCAGCAGCATGTCGCAGCCGCCTGCGTGCGCGGCCTCGGCGCGCGCGACCACGTCGCCCGCGACTCCTGCGCCGGCCATCGACAGATCGTCGCTGAAGACCAGCCCGTCGAAGCCGAGCCGGCGGCGCAGGACATCCTGCAGCCAGACACGCGAATAACCTGCCGGCTGCGCATCGACGGCGGGATAAATCACGTGTGCGGGCATCACGCCCTCGACGCCCCTGCGTACCAGTGCGCCGAAAGGAACGAGATCGTCCTTCTCGAGCGCCGCGAGCGGGCGTGAATCGATCGGCGTCTCGGCGTGCGAATCGGCGGCGACGAAGCCGTGGCCGGGAAAATGCTTGGCCACCGCGCTCATGCCGCGCGAGCGCAGGCCCGCGCATAACGCAGTTGCGAGATGCGCCACCGCGTTGGGGTTGCGATGAAAGGCCCGCTCGCCGATCACGGCACTGGCGCCGTAATCGAGATCGGCCACGGGCGCGAAGCTGAAGTCAACGCCGTGAGCTCCCAGCTCCGCCGCGATCGTCGCACCCGCACGGAAAGCTTCCTCGGCAGCCGCCGCAGCGTCGGCGTCCCAGCGCTCGCCGAGCCTGCGCATCGCCGGGATCGCCGTGAAGCCGTCACGAAAACGCTGGACACGCCCGCCTTCCTGATCCACGGCGATCAGCAGCGGCGGATCGCGCAGAGCGCGGATCGCGGCGGTCAGCGAGTCGAGCTGCCGCGGCTCGGCATAGTTGCGTGCGAAGAGAATGACGCCGCCTGCCAGCGGATGGACGAGCCGGTCGCGATCGGGCGCGCTCAGCTCGAGGCCCTCGACGTTGAACATGAGCGGGCCGCGCGCCAGGGCAGTCATTCCAGCCCGGGACTGTTCACTGCTTGGCGAAAACTCACCTCGCCGCTTCCCTGATCAGCGCCTTCATCTGTCGCACTGCCTCGCGCAGGCCGACGAACACGGCGCGGCTCACGATTGCGTGCCCGATGTGCAGCTCGCGCACGCCTTCCAGCCCAGCGATCGGCTGCACGTTGAAATAGTTGAGCGCGTGCCCGGCGTTGAAGCGCATGCCACGGGAGAGCACGGCAGCGCCTGCTTCGCGTATGCGCGCCAGCTCGGCGCGAACCGCGGCGCCTTCGGGATCGCGCCCCTTGGCGTGGAAGGCGTGCGCGTACGGGCCGGTATGGATCTCGCAGACACGCGCCCCGATGCGCGCGGCCGCTTCCACCTGCCGCAGCTCCGCATCGATGAACACGCTGCTGACGATGCCGGTGGCCGCGAGGCGCTCGACGACGCTTTTCAGTCTTATCTCCTGTCCCGCGATGTCGAGTCCGCCCTCGGTGGTTATCTCCTCGCGTCCTTCGGGCACGAGCATGGCCATCTCGGGCTTGAGCGCGCAGGCGAGCGCGACCATCTCGTCGGTCGGCGCCATCTCGAGGTTGAGCTTGATGTGCACGAGCTCGCGCAGGCGTCGCACGTCCTGGTCCTGAATGTGCCGCCGGTCCTCGCGCAGGTGGACGGTAATCCCGTCTGCGCCCCCGAGATGGGCCTCCACCGCGGCCCACACGGGATCCGGCTCGTACGTGCGCCGTGCCTGGCGCAGCGTCGCCACGTGGTCGATGTTGACGCCCAGCTCGATCATCGCTCAGTCGCGTTTGGGCCTGTCAGTACCGGCACGGCGGTCCTCCTCTTCTTCCATTGCCACCAGGTCGCGCACCACGCGCCGGCTCACGATCGTGCGCCGCTCGAGGTGATAATCGATGGCCTCCCGCATCAGCCGCTTCGCCTCCGCCGCGGCGTCCGGCGCACCGAAGTCTTCCTGCGCGAGCGCCAGCAGCGTCGCGCCACGCACCTCCAGATACCGC
>Ga0335085_10015993_pt1 | contig 10863 bp, 10 predicted proteins | sample Lox_Sample_45_FD_206712 | JGI IMG/M metagenome (GOLD analysis project Ga0335085, IMG submission 206712) | Soil microbial communities from Loxahatchee National Wildlife Refuge, Florida, United States - Lox_Sample_4.5 | ecosystem: Environmental > Terrestrial > Soil > Wetlands | place: USA... | reverse complement strand
TCCGGAGGGCCATCCGGAAAGCAGGCGTTCACGATTCCCTTGCGGCAGAAATCGCGCAAGTAAGCGTCTTCGCCTGCCAGGACGACGCACGCCGGCGTTCCCTTCTTCCCGGCGGGTGCGGCCAGCCATTGGAACAGCTTTTCGGGTGTCAGCTCCGGCATCAGAATTTCTCCAGCACGGCAGAGACGAGCGAGCGGGCGAAATCCAGTGCCATGCGGTTCAGCGCAGGCCCTTCTTCCTGGAAAAAGCTGGGAATATCCGTGGAGATTTCGTATTCGTTGCGGAAGACGAAGTTGGAATTCTGATATACGGCCTTGCCCGATTCGCGGTCCACCATCCGCACGCGGAGAGACATGGTGACGAGCATCAGAGTGGCCCGCGACGTCTGCGGGTCGAAAAGTATTGGCGTGGTCTGCAGCGAGGTGATTTCACCTTCCAGCACCGCGTCGGCGTTTTTTTCCTCCGGCACGACGCGGTATTTCGTCCGCGAAATCATTTCGCGCACGAGCGCCTGCGTGAACCGCTGTTCCACGCGGTAGGTGGAAGTGCGATTTTTGAGCGCCGGAATCGCGACGATTTTCCATTCCTGGGGCAAGGCATTGCCCCGGCCGGCAACGTGATAGCCGCAGGATGTGGTGAGAATCATTGCTGAGAAGAGCGCGGCGATCGCGGAGAAGCGTTTTGCCAGGACTGATCGGTCGCGGAAACGTCCAGCCGGCCGGTCAGGCTCCATTGTCCGTCCCACAAATCCGCTCCGCGATGCGAACCGCATTTTGCGCCGCAAGCCGCACATTGTCCACCGCGCCCCAAATCCACCAAATCATCGGCAGATTCGCGTCCGCCCGCAGCGTGGCGTGAATCTCCGCGGAGCCGGCGACACTGGCGTTCGAAGGCGAATCCGGGCCAACCAGTATGCCCTCGGCGGCGAGCGCCTGGTGGACGGAATCTTCCGGAAGAGGCGCATCAAACTCGACCGCGATACTGAATGCGGCTCCGTAGAACACCGGAGCCTGAATCACTTGTACGGCAGGCATGGGAGCGCGGTAGCCGAGGTAGTCCGCCAGGTCGTGGGAGATGCGCGCGCGGACGTCCTCAAGCCGCTGGCGACAGGATTCGCCGTAACGGTCGAGCAGATTGAAGGCCACCTGTGTGTCGAATACTTCGCGGGCGATCGGCTGAAAGGAAAGAAGGCTGGCGGTCTGCGCTTCCAGCTCGTCGATCCCGGCCTGGCCGCGCTCGGAAACGGAATGGAAGAGTGTGGCCGTGATCCGCCGGACGGGCAGGTTGCGCAGCGCAACGGAAATCGTAGAGGCGACGATGACGGCCGCGCCCGGCGCGCGAACCAGTTTCCGCGGCAGCGGACGCGCGGGGGAAAGCGTCCCGTCAAGCGCGGGGATCGAGGGCATGGCCCTGCGAACGCCTGAAAGGCCGCCCGACAGATCGATCACGTCGGCCCCCGCCCGCTCCGCCTCCGCCCAGTGCCGCGCCGTAAATTCCTCGAGCCCGGTGAAAAACACAAACCTCGCGCCATCAAAACTGCCCGGAACCAGCCCGTGAATCAACGCAGGCTCGCCGCCGGCCTCCGTCAGTGTGCCCTCCAGTGCGGCGTCGTCCAGCAGACGCAGCTCATGCGCGGGAAGCTCGCTCGTGCCCATCAATTCGGTTAGTTCTTTGCCGAGCAGCGAAGAGGCTCCGGCGATGGTGATACGAAGCGGGGCAGCGGGAGGTGAAGTCATTGTCGGGCGTGCGTCTCCGCCGAATGCGACGCCGCACGCAGATGGAGCGCGCGGTAAAGCCACAGAACGGGTCCGGAAAGCGTATACACCGTGGCGGCGACAAGTAACACCTGTTCCGAATAGAAAAATGCCAGCACGATGAGGAGGGCCAGCAATACGACAAGGACGGGAGGCTGGCGCACGTTCCATTTCAGATCTTTGAAGCCGTAAAAGCGCAGTTTACTGACCATCAGCACGCCGAGCGCGGCGACCAGCGCCAGCCAGCCAGCAGAAATACGCATGTCGTCCACCGGAAACTTCTTGGCATGCACCATGGCGGCGATCATGGCCGCGGCTCCGGGCGTGGGCATACCCACGAAATAGCGGTTGCTTGTGCCCGGCATCATCCCCTGGATATTGAACCTTGCAAGCCTCCAAGCCGTGCACACGACGTAGAAGAAAGTGAGGATCCAGCCCATCAGCAGCACGTGTTTCGCCAGCGGGTCGTTCTCCGAAAGCCCGTGCAATCCCCACACAAAGGCCAGCATCGCGGGAGCGACACCAAAACTGATTACATCGGCGAGCGAGTCGAACTGTTTCCCCAGTTCAGAATCCCCGCCGATCATGCGGGCGACGCGTCCATCGAGCGAGTCGAACAGAATGGCCAGACCGATGCACTTCGAGGCATTATCGAAATCCTGCGAGGTACCCTGCAGCGTCATCAGGATGGCGTAATAGCCGCACATCAGATTGCCGAGAGTGAACAGGCTGGGAAGCAGGTACACGCCGCGCCGCAACCGCGAACCTCCACCGGGATGCATGCCGCTGTTCATTTCCACCTCGCCAGGATGCTCGATCCGCCGCGCACAGTGTCGCCCTGACGTACCACAATCTCCGCGGCCGCGGGCAGCCATACATCCACTCGCGAGCCGAACCGGATCATTCCTACGCGGTCGCCAATGCCCACGGCCTGTCCGCGCTCCTTCCAAAACAAGATCCGCCGCGCAATCAACCCGGCAATCTGCTTGAACTCCATATCGCCGCGGGGCGTCGACAGCCGGATCACGTTCTGCTCATTTTCCGCGGAGGCGCGCGCAAACATCGCGCCGTGAAAACTTCCCCGGCGATACTCAAGCGAAGCGATCGTGCCCGATACGGGGGCGCGGTTCACGTGAACATCGAATACGGAAAGAAAAATGCTAATGCGCTGCCCAGGCCGCCCGTCACGCTCCTCCGGAGTAACGACCACCACCCGGCCGTCCGCCGGTGAAACCACCGCGTCCGGCTCCTCAGGAATGCGCCGCTCGGGGTCGCGAAAAAAGTACAGCACGAAAAGCCCGAGCAACAGGAAAAATACGGCAACCGCATCGAACCAGACAGCCCTCCCGAAGATTCGAGCGCAGACGAGCGCCACGAGTGCGGCAAACAGGGGACCAGCTGCGAATTTGTAACCGTCAGCAACCATTCCGGGTGGGCCGGGCGAAACACACGGACACCTCGACCCTATTGTACCCGAGGACGGCGTTCACGGCCGTTCTACCGGTTGTCGAACTCGCGGCGGCGGCGCGCCACGAGGATCTCCATCTCGTCTTTCACCCGTAATTTTCGTTTTTTCAGTTCGATTTCCAGGAGCAGGTCTTCCGAGTTCAGGTAGGTTTGCCTCGAGAGCCGGTCAAGCTGAGTTTCATACTGCGAGTGTTCTTGTGCGAGGCGCTGGAAGTCGGCGTCACGCGCCATAAGAATCTCGCGCACTTCCTGGGGTGAGACGGCCATGCGTCCTCCCTTCTGAAGAGCGGCGAATTTGAGTCACTGGACGGAGCGTAACACAGGCTTCATCGAGCGGCAATACCCTGGCAATACGACGGTCCCGTCATCCCCGCCGGGGTAGTGGAATTGCCAGGATGAGCGCGTCCTCTTCCGGATGCTGATAGTAACGATCGCGCCTCCCGGAGACGGAAAACCCCAGCGCGGCATAGAAAGCCAGCGCCGCCGCGTTCGATTGCCGCACCTCCAGGAAGGCTTGGACGGCTCCGCGCGCTTCTCCTTCGGTCAACGCCGCGGCCACCAGTGCCGCGCCCGCGCCGGTTCGCCGGGCAGACTCCGCCACGGCGAGGTTTAACACTTCCATTTCTCCGCCGGCGTAACGTGCCAGGACGAATCCCGCGACTCTCCCGGCTCGTTCTGTGACCCAGGCACGCATGGTGGAGTCTTCGGAGGGAAGATACGAGTCCGGCGTCCATTGGGCTGCCCACGGATGGGCTTCCGCCTCGATGGCCAGCACGGCTTCCAGATCGCGCGGCTCCAGGCGGCGGACAGGAGCGTGGCACTTCAACGGTCGTGCCATAGCAGTTCCGCGTCGGAGCGGCGCACGTAGTGCGCATCCAGGGTCAGCGCATCCACCAGTTCGCCCCGCTGGGCGCGTGCAAACCCAATTCGACCGATAGCTGGGGCGAGGGCCGGATCGGCAGATTCCACGCGCGTGCCTGCCTCCAGAGAGGCCGCAAGCGCGGCACGCACAATCTCCGCCGCAGTGGTGCAAATCACGTAGCGGGCCGCCCCAGCCTGCTCCCGGAGATAAGCAAAACACTCAGCCGGCGGCATGACCACATCGTCTCCGCGCCTGCGCATCCCTTCACCGCTGCGTTCGTACAGGCCGGCAAAGAACTGCCCTCGATGCGCATCCGCAATTCCGGCTACGAGTAACTCGGTGGGGTCGGCCTGGGATGCCATGGCCTCCAGCGCGCTAACGGCGGCTATGGGGCGATGGTGCACTTCCGCCCAGGCCTTCACGGCCGCCAAGCCCACACGTACCCCTGTAAATGAGCCGGGGCCCGAAGCCACGGCGTACAGTTCCACTCGCGGCATCGCCACACCCGCCTCGTGCAGCACCTGTTCGACGTCATGGAACAATCGCGATGAGTACGGTTCCTCATTCGTCCGCGACACCTGCCGCTCCACTTCCCGGTCTCGCAGAAGGGCAACGCTGCCTGCAAATGAGGTTGTGTCGATGGCAAGGATCAGCATATCCGAAGATGTTCTGCCAATGAGAGCGAGGCGTCCGCTCTAAGCGTCCTGGCGTCTCAACAGGCGGACACCATCCGCGAACCCGGCGCCAGCGATTTCCGCGCCGTTTCCCTCCATGCGAGCTGGCGCTGCTTCCGCCGATTCCTTCCCTTCTCCGGGAGCGAGAAAGATATTCGACTCAACGCCGTGCTGGCGTGTATACAGCTCCCAGTAGCGCCCGCGGGCGGCCAGCAGAGTCTCGTGCCGCCCTCGCTCAATGATCCGTCCGCCCTCGACTACCAGGATCTGGTCCGCCCTGCGGATGGTGGAGAGCCGGTGCGCGATCACAAAGGTCGTCCGCCCGCGCATCAGATAGGCCAGGCCTTCCTGAATGAGCGCCTCGGACTCGGAATCGAGGCTCGAGGTCGCCTCGTCCAGCAGGAGGATGCGCGGGTCGGCCAGGATGGCGCGCGCGATCGAAACACGCTGGCGCTGCCCTCCCGAAAGTTTCACGCCTCGCTCGCCGACGATCGTGTCGTAACGCTTCTCGAAGTTCTCTGCGAATTCGTCCACGCGGGCGATACGGCACGCGCCCAAAATCTCTTCCTCCGATGCATCCGGACGCGAGAAGGCCACGTTTTCCCGGATCGTCCCGTCGAACAGAAAGGTGTCCTGCATCACCACGCCGAGCTGCCTGCGGTAGGAATCGAGACTCACCGTGGAGAGGTCCACGCCGTCCACGCGCACCTCGCCGGAAGTGGGCACGTAGAACGCGGCGATCAAGCCGATGATTGTAGATTTACCGGCACCCGAAGGACCCACCAGCGCCGTCACCGTTCCCGGTTCCGCGCGCAATGTAATTCCCTCCAGTACCTGTTTTCCGGCTTCATAGGAAAAACCGACCGCGTCGAACTCCACGAGACCGCGGATCTCGGCGAGGGAGCGCGTGCGCCGCGGGTCTTCATCCTCCGGGCGCTCGCGCAGAACTTCGTGCGTGCGCTCCAGCCCCGCGAGCGCCTCCGTGATCTGCGTGCCGATGCCGACGATCTGGAACATCGGCGCAACCAGCATGGCGAGGAAAGCCGTATAAGTGACCAGCGAACCCAGCGTCATCGTTCCGGCCAGAATCTGCCGGGCGCCAATGTACATGATCGTCGCGCTCACCAGCCCCAGCAGGACGCTGGAGGAGAGACTCATCAGCGACATCGCCGTAAGCGTTTGCAGCACGTTGTCCAGCAACCGCTGAACGCCAGCGGAGAACACGCTCGCTTCGCGCTGCTCGGCGCGGTAACCCTTCACGACGCGGATGCCGCCCAGCGTTTCCGTCAGGCGCCCGGTCACTTCGCCCTGGATTTTTGGGCGCGCGCGGAACATGGGACGGATTTTCCCGAGCGCCTTCTTCATCGCCCCACCCAGCACCAGGAGGAACGCGATGGCCACCAGTGTCATCGTGACGCTGATTCGCAGGAGTATGGCCAGCGCGAAGACAGAAGTCAGGAGCGCCCCGGCGAATTCCACCATTCCCGTGCCGATCAAGTTTCGCACGCCCTCCACATCGCTCATGATGCGCGACACGAGCACGCCGGTTTTGTTGGCGTCGTAGTACGCCACAGGGAGGCGGCCAATGTGTTCCTGCACCTGGCGACGCATATCCGCAATCAGCCGCTGTGCCGCCTTCGAAAGCAACTGCGTCAGCCCGTACGAAGTGCCGCCCTGCACCAGCGTGGCGAGAATCACCGCCCCAACCAGGGGCAAAAGCAGGGCCACCTGGCGTTTTGCCAGCACATTGTCCACCAGAAATTTTGTGGAGGCAGGTAGAACCAGTCCAGCCAGCCGGTTGATCACCATCAGCACGAATCCGACGGCCAGCAGCCCACGGCGGGGACGCATGAGCGCCCACACTTCCGGCAGCATCTCGCGCAGCTTCGGCTTTTCTCTTGCAGGTTCAGGCGCCATGCACAGTTTCTGATGCGCGCCGCTCCCCCTCCGGCGCCGAAGACCAGAATGACACACTGCGGGGCATTTCTGAAATACAGCAGGATGAGGGGCCCTGTTCGCCTTTTGTTTGCCAGGGCGGGCCAAAGAGATTTGATGGATTGCCTTGACGCGCCCGTAACGCTTTCCTAGACTGGATTGTATCTTCTCGGGGGTTTTCCACTCATGGACTTCAGGCTCGGTGAGAAGGTCGTATATCCCAACCACGGTGTGGGCGTAATCGAACAAATCAGCTACGGAGTTCTAAACGGCAGGACGGAGAAGTACTTCATGTTGCGGGTGGTGTCGAGCGGCCTGCGCGTGATGGTGCCGCACTCCAACGTCCAAGCCGTGGGACTGCGACCGGTGATCCGCTCGAACGAAGCGGTCCGCGTGCTGAGCTATCTGGAGACCACGAAGTGCGGCTCGCATCACGACTGGAAACATCGCTTCAAGGAAAACTCGGAGCGGATGCGCACCGGGTCGCTCTACGAAGTCGCCACGGTCCTGAAATCCCTTGTTTCCCTTAGCCGCTCCAAGCCCCTGTCCTTCCGCGAAAAGAAAATGCTCGAGCGCGCGCGACACCTGCTCATCAGCGAATTGGCCACAGCGCGCAATTCTCCGGAAGAAGCGGTGGAAGACAGCGTGACGAAGGCGCTCGCGAAGAGCAAACTCACTCTTCCGCCGGCCGGCGACAAACTGCTCGAGTAAGACTCCCGCGCAGCTCCACTCACGATCGACCGACGCCGGTCAGCGCGGGCGTTTTCCCCACCCTCCTCCGCCCGGGGATTCAATGCGCAGAATGTCTCCCGGTTCCAAGCGCACGCTGATTTTGGAGGGTAGCCGCCGCGATCGTCCCGCGTGGATCAGAGTGGTTTTTCCCCTCGCACCCGCAGCGCCGCCGGCCAGACCGTAGGGGCCGATCCGCCGCCGGTCCGAGAGCAGGCTGGCCTCGGCGGCAGCAAGAAATTCCACTTCGCGCACAATGCCATCACCACCGCGCCACGCGCCCGCGCCTCCCGATCCGCGCCGCAATGTGTACCGTCGCACGCGCACCGGATAGGCATGTTCCAGCACTTCCACGGGAGTGTTCAGCGAGTTCGTCATGTGGGTGTGGATACCCGAGATTCCGTCGCGGCCGGGCCGCGCTCCCATGCCTCCGGCAATTGTCTCGTAGTAGGCGAACGCGCGCCCCGTGCGCGGATCGATTCCGCCGAATGAAAGATTGTTCATCGTTCCCTGCGAAGCGGCGGGCACACGCCGCGGCAGAGCCCGCGCGAGCGCGCGCAGCAGTGTGTCGACTATGCGCTGCGAAGTTTCCACGTTTCCGCCCGCCACGGCGCAAGGGGGCCTCGCGTTCACCACAGTCCCGAGCGGTGCAATCACTTCGATGGGCCGCAACAGCCCCGCGGTAGCCGGCACCTGCTCGTCCACCAGGCAGCGGAAGACGTAGTACACCGCGGAAACGGTAATGGCCTCCACAGCATTCACGCTCCCTGCGCACTGTGGCGCGGAGCCCGTGAAATCCACCTTCGCGCGCCCTCCCCGGACCGTGATCGCCACGCGGACGCGCACCGGAGTTGCTGAAACGCCGTCGTCATCCAAAAAATCCTCCGCCACATACCGGCCCGCGGGAATCTGCCTCAGAGTGGCGCGCATCATGCGGCCGGAATAGTCGAGCAGGTGTCCGGCGTACTCCGTCAGTTCGCGCAACCCATACCGCGCGGCAATCTCCTCCAGCCGGCGCGCCCCCGTGCGGCACGCGGCGATTTGCGCGGTCAGATCCCCCTGCCGTTCCTCCGGAGTTCGCACGTTGGCCAGCACCAGGGCCAGCACATCACGGTCGATTTCTCCGGCGCGGCAGAGTTTCACGGGAGGAATCCGTACGCCCTCCGCAAAAATTTCCTGAGAGAGCGACATGGAGCCCGCCTGCGAGCCCCCGACGTCCGCGTGATGCGCCCTGCTCGAAACGTAGAAATGCGGCTTTGCGCGCGAGGCGCCGTGGACGTAGACCGGCATGACCAGGGTGATGTCCGGAAGGTGCGTTCCTCCCGCGTAGGGATCATTCAGTATGGCCACATCGCCCGGCGAGAGCGGAAACGCTGCCAGGGCTGCCGCCACCGACATCGGCATGGACCCAAGATGCACTGGCATGTGGTCGCCCATGGCCAGCGCCTCGCCACGCGCATTGAATACCGCGCACGAATAGTCCCGCCGCTCTTTGATATTCGGAGAAAATGCCGACCGGCGCAGCGCCGCTCCCATTTCCTCCGCCACGGAATGGAACAGATTTTTCAGAATTTCCAGGCGGATGGGATCCACTCGGCCGCTCATCGCCGCTCCTCGTCCAGCACCAGATTTCCGTACGCGTCCACGCGCGCTTGCCAGTTTGGCGGAATATAAGTTGTCGCGCCGTATTCGCTCACCACCGCCGGACCGCGGAGGCGATTGCCGGCCCGCAGTTTCGCCCGGTCATAGAACGCGGCCTCTAGCCATCTCCCGTCTGCAAACAGGCGCCGCTTGGCAGCAATCGCCGCGGTCGCCGGCGCACCTCCGCGTGGGGCCCGCTCCAGGCCCGGCTTCGGCGTCAATCCGGCCATTCGTGCGCGCACATTGACCACTTCCACCATGCGCGCTCGATCCGAGTGGCCGTAGCGCTGCTGGTGGAATCGATGAAACTCATTCAGAAAATCGCCCGCGGCGGGAACCGTCAGCTCGTATCCCTGTCCCGCGTATCGGCAGTCGAGAAACCGCTCCACGCGCAACTTTGCCCTTTGCCGAAAACCCTCCCGCGCCAGTTCGCGCGCGCCCGCGCGTTCGATTTCGTCAAATGCCAGCCGCAACCGCCTGGCCATCTGACCGCGTGGCAGCCCGGAGAGCTGTACCGTGCGGACGTATTCCCTCACCACGTCCGCCCGCAGGATCCCCAGTGCCGAGAGACCTCCCGGCAGCCGTGGCACCAGCACTCTCGGGAGCCGCAGGGCGGCCGCCAGTTCACAGGCGTGCAGCCCGCCTGCTCCCCCAAATGCCACGAGGGTGTAGTCGCGCGGGTCGTGGCCGCGCTCGATGGAAATCACGCGGATGGCTTTCTCCATCACGGCATTCGCCACTTCCACAATCCCCTGCGCGAACTCTTCCACCGTGCGCAGCCCTTCGCGCGGCGCGCGCATCACGCGCTTGAGTGCAAGGCGCGCCCGTGAATCGTCCAGCTGAAACTCTCCTCGCAAGAAACCTTCTGGCGAGATCCGCCCCAGCGCCAACTGCGCGTCCGTCACCGTGGGCCGATCTCCGCGCCCATAACACGCCGGACCGGGGTCCGCTCCCGCGCTCTCCGGCCCCACGCGCAGGGCACCCGCGCGATCAAGCCGCGCCAGCGAACCGCCGCCTGCGCCGACAGTGTGAATGTCGAGCACCGGAACGGCCACCGGCAGACCTGCGACCACCGCCTCATTCGTAGCCTGTGGCGCGCCATCGAGCAGAGCCACGTCCGTCGAAGTGCCACCCATGTCGAAGCTGATCACCCGCCGGAACCCCGCGACGCTCGCTACATACTCCGCTCCGAGCACCCCACCCGCCGGCCCGGAGAGAATCGTGCGCACTGGTTCGCGCGCGGCGGCCTCCACTGAGACGATGCCCCCGTTCGACTGCATCACGCGAACGTGGGCCCTCGTCTTTGGGCGACCAGCCGGGATGGGGGGCAAGCCCCACGCCGTCATCGCACGCCGTGTCGCCTCGCGCAGATACTGCTCCATCACCGGGACCAGATACGCGTTGACGACCGTCGTTGCCGTGCGCTCGAACTCCCTGAATTCCGGAAGCACCACGCTGGAAAGCGACGCGGGGATGCCCGCGTCTGCCAGCGCCGCCCCCATCGCGCGCTCATGAGCCGGGTTCGCGTAGGAGAAGAGCAGACACACGGCTACGGCCTCCGCTCCGGAAGCGCGCGCCGCCCGTGCCACGCGGCGCAACTCCGCCCGCGAAGGGCGCAATAACACGCGTCCTCCCGGCCCCATCCGCTCGTGAAGGCCGATGCGGCGTTCCTTCGGCACCAGTGGCGCCGGACGCTCGACGAACCAGTCATACAGCCGGGGCCGCGCCTGCCGGCCGATCTCCAGCACGTCTTCGAGTCCCGCCGTCGTCACCAGCGCAACGCGCCCCCCGCGCCTCTCGA
>Ga0335085_10015992_pt1 | contig 10864 bp, 6 predicted proteins | sample Lox_Sample_45_FD_206712 | JGI IMG/M metagenome (GOLD analysis project Ga0335085, IMG submission 206712) | Soil microbial communities from Loxahatchee National Wildlife Refuge, Florida, United States - Lox_Sample_4.5 | ecosystem: Environmental > Terrestrial > Soil > Wetlands | place: USA: Florida... | reverse complement strand
TTGTCCGGGTCGGCGCGCGTCGGGCTGCCGTGGCCGTCGCTGCTGGCCTTCGCGCGGCTGGCGACGAACCCGCTCGTCGTGCGGCGCCCCGTCCCGATGGCGGCCGCGTGGACGCAGGTGCGCGCCAGGCTCGCCGCCGGACCGGCGTGGATTCCGCAGCCGACCGAGCGGCACGCCGAGGTGATGACCGGGTTGCTCGCTGTATCGTGGATGACGTCGCGGCTTGTCCCGGACGCGCATCTGGCGGCGCTTGCGATCGAACATGGCCTGACGGTGTGCTCCACCGACGGCGACTTCGCCCGGTTTCCGGGTCTGACCTGGCGGAATCCGCTGGCGGCCTGACCGTCGCCGTCGCGCCGCGCGCGGGCCGCAGCGCCGGGGTATCATGCCGTCCTTCTCCGGGCCGGACGGTCGCGCATGAACGTCATTCCGATCGACAGCGGACGCGATCCGCGCCTTGCCGACTATCTCGGCGTGCGCGAGCCCGCGCGCCTCGTCGAACGCGGCCAACTGATCGCCGAGGGGCGCTTCGTCGTGCGTCGTCTGCTCGAGCAGGGGCGGCTCGCCGTGCGATCGTTGCTCCTGAATCCGGCCGCGCTCGGCGCGCTGGGCGATGCCATCGGGCGGCATGCGCCGCACGCCGACGTGTTCGTGATTCCGTCGCAGGCCTTCGTCGCGGCGACCGGCTTCACGCTGCATCGCGGCTGCCTCGCCCTCGCCGGGCGGCCGGTGCCCGCGGCCATGGACGGGCTCCTCGCCGCCGCGCGCGTCGTCGTCGTGCTCGAGCGGATCGTGGACGCGGACAACATCGGAGGCATCTTCCGCAATGCCGAGGCCTTCGGGGCCGACGGCGTCCTGCTTGGACCGGGCTGCTGCGATCCGTTCTATCGCAAGGCGATTCGCACCTCATCCGGCGCGACGTGCGTCGTGCCGCACGCACTCGCGACGCCGTGGCCCGACGTGCTTGACGCGGTGCGGGCAGCCGGCTTCACGGTGGTGGCGACGACGCCGGAGACGCCGGCCGCGAGCATCGGGGAGTTCGTCCGGACGCCGGCGGCCCGGGGCCGGGTGGCCGTGCTCGTCGGGACCGAGGGTCACGGCCTGTCGGCCGGGGCGCTCTCGCGCGCCGACCTGCGCGTCCGCATCCCGATGGCCGGCGCGCTCGATTCGCTCAACGTCGCGACCGCGGCGGGCATCGTGCTCCAGCGGCTGAGCGAACTGCGACGCTGACCGGCGGGCCGACCGCGTGTGCTACCTTGCCAGTCGCACATCGAGGCTTCCCATGAGACTTGGACGCACGCTCGTAGTGACGATGGCCCTGGCGTCGTTCGCCGGCGCCGTGCTCGCGGTGGCCGCGCAGCGCGGGACGGCCGGCGCCGCCGCGCCGGCCCGGCCGAAGGGGCCGTGCGACATCTACGCCGCCGCGGGCGATCCGTGCGTCGCGGCGCACAGCACGACGCGGGCGCTCTACGCCGCCTACCGCGGCCCGCTCTATCAGGTGCTGCGTCAGTCCGACGGCCGGACGCTCGACGTTGGCGTCGTCGCCTCGGCGGCTGACGGCGGCGGCTATGCCGACGCGGCGGGGCAGGACGCGTTTTGCGCCAACACCTATTGCTGGATCACGACGATCTACGATCAGTCCGCCCATCACAACGACCTGACGCAGGCGCCGCGCGGGGGATTCAGCGGTCCCGCGATGGGCGGCTTCAACAACGTGCCGCTCGCCGACATGGCGCCCGTCACGATCATGGGGCACAAGGTGTACGGCGTTTTCATCGAGCCGGGGATGGGCCTGCGCAACGACGATCCGCAGGGCACCGCCGTGGACGATCTGGCCGAAGGTCAGTACTGGGTGATCAACGGCCGCCACTACAACTCCGGCTGCTGCTTCGACTACGGCAACGCCGAGACCGACAGCCGGGACGACGGCAACGGGACGATGGAGACGGCGTACTACGGCAACGCCGGCGCGTGGTACCACGGCCCGCCGCCCGGGCCGTGGATCATGACCGACCAGGAGAACAACCTCGTCGGGTGCGTGAACAGCGATCCCTCGAAAGGCTGCCCGGGCCTGCCGAGCATCACGTGGCGATTCGTGACGGCGATGGCGAAGGGCGAGCCGCACCACTGGACTTCGCTCGGCGGCGACGCGCAGCAGGGCCCGCTGCAGGTGATGTTCGACGGACCGCGCGTCAATGCGAGCTACGACCCGATGCGGAAGCAGGGCGCGATCCTGCTCGGCAACGGCGGCGACAACAGCAACGGCTCGCAAGGCACTTTCTATGAAGGCGCGATGACGGCCGCCGGCACGTTCCCGACCGACGCGACCGATCAACTGATACAGGCGAACGTCGTCGCGGCGAAGTACGACGTGGCACGTGTGAGTCTCGCGCCGGCCGCCGCAGGCGCCGCGGTGGGCACGCCGGCCTCGGTCGCCTCCGAGCCGCCCGGACTGCAGACGTTCTCGCCAGGATCGTCACAGGACATCGTCGTCACGTTCACCAACACGAGCGGCACAACCGGGACGGTGGATCTGAGCCTCGCAGTGCCGGGCGGATGGACCGCCGTCAGGCGCGACGCGCCGAAGCCGGGGGACGACCACGTCATCGGCCTGCCTTTTGAGACGGCGAGGTTCACGATCTCCTCGGGACCGGCGGCCTGGAACGGGGACCTCGTGGCCAGCGCGCGGTGGACGGACAAGGCGGGCGTGAAGCACGTCGAGACCGCGGCCGAAAAAGTCCGCAACGTCAGTCCCGTCAGGATCAACGAGTTCCAGGTCGGCAGCGGCGCGCCCGCCAACGCCACCAACGCGTTCATCGAGCTGTACAACGCCGCGCGTTCGGGTGCCGCGCCCGTGGACATCTCCAACTGGACGCTGACCGAACATCCGACGCAGCAGGCGGCCTTCTCCGCGGTGAAGATCCCCGCGGGGACGAAGCTCGCCGCCGGCGGGTTCTATCTGCTCGGCCTTTCCGATTCGGGCCTGTCGGCCGCCGCGCGCAAGGGCGACAGCGTCGTCCACGTGCGCAGCACCATCGGCATGTCCGTCGGCGATCCGATCGTCATCGACACCGGGACCGCGGCCGAGACGCGCACGATAGGGAGTCTCGGGACGCCGGCCGGCAACGGCACGACGGTGTGGCAGCCGCTGCCCGACGGTCCGGTGATCACGATTCCCGCCGGTGCGACGAGCGTTCCGGTCACGAGCGTGAACGGCTTCGTCGTCGGCGAGCAGATCGCCCTCGGCGACGGCGCGACGCACCCGTTCGTGGCGCGGACGCTGGAGCGGTACGAGATCGCGACGGTCACCTCCGTCGGCAAGCCCGGCACGCAAGGCCGGCTCTCGGCGGCGGCGCCCGCCGGCTCGACCACGATCAAGGTGAATCCGATCGAGAACATCTCGCCCGGCGATCGGATCAGACTGGACATCGAGAGCCGCGGCCACGGGATCGAGTGGGTCACGGTCACCGCGGTCGGCACGGCGGGTCCGAACGGCACCGGCCTGACCGTCGCGTCGCCGCTGAAGTTCGATCACGCGGCCAACATTCCGTTCAGCGACCGCGGCACGGGCATCGGCGTCTCGCCGGCGACGACGATGGCGCACTCGAGTAACGAGCCGGTACAGCCGCTCGGCTCCGGGATCACCCTGGACGCGCCGCTGAGCGGCGAGCATGCGATCGACGCCGTCGTGCGCGACGCGCGCGTCACCACGGCGGGCTATCAGGGCGCGGCGCCGCCGAATCAGTGGTTCGGCGGCCCCGCATTCTCTCCGAGCGCAGGCAGCATCGTCCTGCGCGACGCCGCCGGGCTCGTCGTGGATAGCCTCAACTACGGCGGGCTCGTCGAGCCGTGGGCGGCCGAGGGATACCAGGGCGCGTCGGGCGCCGGGCAGAGCGGATGCCGTGCGCCGGTGCCGAGCGTGGGGGGCCGCGGCTTCGGGCCGGGCGGGAGCGGCGTGAACCGCAGCGCCGGCCGGTTCCCGGACGGCGCCGACACGGACAGCAACTGCGCCGATTTCTTCACCCAGATCGCCACGACGATGCCGGCGGCGTCGAGTGCGGGCGCGACGAACATCAAGGTGGCGACCGTCGCGGAGTTCGCCGCCGGGCAGTCGATCGTGATCGACACGGGCACGGACGCCGAAACCGGTGTCATCGCGACGGTCGGCACCGCCGGCGCGACCACCGTGAGCGCCGACGTCGCCGCCGGGGGCACGGAGATCACGGTCGCGAGCGCGTTTGGCTTCACGGCGGGCCAGGCGATCGTCATCGACAGCGGCCCGAACGCGGAACCGGCGACCGTCGTCTCGAGCGCCGGCGGCGGACGTCGCGGCGGCCGCGGCGGCACGCCAACGCCGGCGACGGTCACGATCGCGGCGCCGCTCGCGCGGGCGCACGCCGCGGGCGCAGAAGTGTCCGGCACCGGCCTCACGCTGACCCGCGCGCTCACGCGCGATCATCCGGCCGGAACGACGGTCGCAACGGGCGTCCCCACGCCCGGGAAGCCGAACGCCTACATCCGCTGAGCGTCTCGTCCGGGGGCGCGGGCAAGGCCCGACGCCGCGCGCGTCGCCCGGCGCGGCCGTGGACGGAACGGTCCTTGACAATACATAAGTATAGGCTTATATAAGAGGGATGCCGAGCGCCGCCATCGACCGGGTCTTCCAGGCGCTGGCGGATCCGAGCCGCCGGGCGATTCTCGTGTCGCTGACGCGCGGCGAAGCGGCCGTGAACGATCTCACCGGGCGCTTCGACATCTCGCAGCCGGCCGTGTCGCAACACCTGGCCACGCTGAAGGGCGCCGGTCTGGTGACGCACCGGCGCGAGGGACGTCGTGTCTACTACCGGGTCGTGCCGCGCGGGATCGAGCCGCTCGTCGACTGGATCGCGCACTACCGCGTGTTCTGGCCCGTGCACGTCGATCGTCTCGAGAAACTGCTGGAGAAGATGACCTCATGAGCGTCGTTGACAGAACCGTGCCGTCGCAGAGCGAATCGCTCTCGTTCGAATTCGACCTCGCGCACGCACCGGAGAAGGTGTGGCGCGCGCTCACCGAGCCCGCGCTGCTCAGGGAATGGCTGCTGCCCGCCGTCGGCTTCCGGCTGGAGCGGGGCGCGGCGTTCACGTTCAAGGCCGAGCCCGTCGGCGGATGGGACGGCATCGTCCAGTGCCGGATCGCCGACGTCGAACCGCACCAGAGGCTGCGCTACGAATGGGGCGTGGGCGAGATGGCCACGGTCGTGACGTTCACGCTGACGACCAGAAGAAGAACTGGGGCGGCGCGCGCTACGGCTGGAAGATGATGGCGGACAAGCTCGTCGCGTTGCTCGAGCGAACGGCATGAGCCAGCGGGAGTGAGTGGAGGCCCGGCCATCGGCCGGGCCCCCTGGCAATCTACCGGCCTCCACCCTTGTTCGCCGGCGCCGCGTTCGGACCGATGTAGGTCTGCATCCACTCGATCCACCGGCGCTGCACGTCGCGCTGATGCACGGGGTCGGTCGGGCTGTGGCCGTACACCGGGTAGGCGATGAACTGCGCGGTCACGCCGTTCTCGCGGAGCGCGTGGAACCACTCGAACGACTCGGTGATCGCGACGCGATAGTCGCCCGTGTCGTGCAGGATCAGCGTGGGCGCCTTCACCTTGCTCGCCATCGAGATCGGCGACTGCGCCAGCGCGCGCTCCATGGCCTGCGGGCTCGTGTACGGCGAGCCGCCGCCGCCGGCGCTGTCGCTGAAGTTGTGCTGATCGACCTCGTTCGTCACCGACGCCCCGGTCACCGCGCACTTCCACAGCTCCGGATAGTGCCCGGTCATCCACGTCGTCATGTAGCCGCCGTACGACCAGCCGGACACGCACATGCGCGTGTCGTCGATGAAGCCCTTCTTCTTCAGCTCGTCCATGCCGGCGATCACGTCGCGGCCCGGGCCCTCGCCCGCGTCGCCGCGCACCGCGCCCTGGTACTGACGGCCGAGGTTGTCGCTGCCGCGGTAGTTCGGCTGGAACACGATCCAGCCCTGCGCCGCGTACAACTGCGCCCGCGAGCTCCAGGTCATCATCGACGCCGCCGCCGGACCGCCGTGGATGTAGAGCACGAGCGGGTACTTCTGAGACGGGTTGAAGTCGGGCGGATACGTAACGATGCCGTTCTCGTCGAAGTTGTCGTTCTTCCAGCCGATGACCTCGGACTTGCCGAGCGGGATCGTCGCCAGCTCGTCGTTGACCATCGTCATCTGCACCGGCGCGCTCGTCGGCGAGGCCATGTAGTAGAGCTCCGGCGGATGCGTCGACGTGGTCCCGGTAAACGCAATCGCGCCTTCCTTGCTGATGGACATGTCGACGAAGAACGAGGAGTTCGGGCTGATGTCGTGCGTGTCGAGTTTCTTCAGGTCGCCGCCCTCGAGGGGCGCCTGCCACAGCCCGACGCGGTCGTGGTCGTTGCCGCCGACGATGATCGACTTGCCGTCCGGCATCCAGAGCGCGCGCTGAATGCTGACGTCGAGGCTGCTGGCCGGCCCGTTGCCGCCGCGTCCGCCGCCGCGCCCCGCGCCGCCGCCGTTGCCGCGCCCCGCGCCGGCCACGTTGCCGGCGCCCGCGCCCCCGGCCGGAGGTGCCGCCGGCGCCGCGTTCGCGCCGATCGTGAACACGCCGCCGCTGTTGGTGACGATCATCTTGCCGTCGGGCGAGAACTCCGGATGCGAGCCGCCGCCGCCGAGCGGCGTCATCGAGCCGTCACTGATGTGGACCACCTGCAGGCCGCCGCCGCCGCCGAACCCGCCGCCGCGCTGCGGGGCCGGCGGCGCCGGTGCGCCGCCTGGCGCGGGCGCGGGCGCGGGTGTGGGCGTCGGCGCCGCGCCGCGGCCGCCGCCGTTGCGCGTGATGACCACGCCCGTGCCGTCCGGCGTCCAGACGATCGCGGAGGCCGGCGTGCCCGGCGGATGACTGATCGGCATCGTCCAGGTGCCGGACGTCAGGCGCTTCGGATCGCCGCCGGTCGCGGCCACCATCCACAGGTGCGTCGGCGGCACGGCCTCGGTCATCGTGTAGTCGCTGTTGAGCGTGATTTCGAACGACCGGTTCCATTTCTCGAAGCCCGGCTGCTTCGCCGGCTCATCCTGCGTCGCGAACGCGAGGGTCTTCGAGTTCGGCGACCAGGCGAACTGCTGGACGCCGCGCGGGCTGCTCGTCAACTGCTTCGGCGTGCCGCCCTTCGACGAGACGACGAAGATCTGCAGCTTCTGCGCCGCGGCGGGCCCGGCGTTCGCGAGAAACGCGAACATCGCCCCGTCGGGCGACCAGCGCTCGAAGTTCAGGCCGACGATGCCCTTGACGATGACGTGCGATGCTTTGGTCGCGACGTCCACGACGGTCAGCTCCGGGTCGTAGCGGTCTTCATCGAGGTTCTGGTGCGAGACGACGACGGCGATGGACCTGCCGTCGGGCGCGAACTGCGGGTCGGACACCCGCGCTTCTTTCGAGAAGTCATCCAGCGTGAACCGGCGCGTCGTCTTCTGCGCCGGCAGCGCCACGCCGAGCACGAGACACATCAGAACGGTGAGCGGCAGCCTTCTCATTGGGGGGATCTCCGGGGAAACGCCCGAATGGTAGCACTGGTCCGGGCCCGCGACGTACAGCGGGGAGGTATTCTCCGGTCCCGCCCGGGCGCCGGTCTTCCAGGCCCGTGTCCCGGCGGCCGGCGAACACCGGCGCCTCCCGTTTCGTCTCAGTAATCGCCATGATTCAGGACCTCAAGTACGCGCTGCGCGGGCTCCTGAAGGACCGCAGCTTCACCGTCACGGCCGTCCTCACCCTCACGCTCTGCCTGGCCGCGAACACCGCCATGTTCAGCATCGTGCGGTCCGTCGTGTTGAAGCCGCTGCCCTTCCCCGGCTCCGAGCGCATCGTCTACCTCTACAACAGCTATCCGGGGGCGGGTGCCCCGCGGGTGGGCGCGGCGGTGCCCGACTACTTCGACCGGCTCGAAGCGGTGCCGGCGCTCGACATGCAGGCCCTGTTTCAGAACGGGCAGCGGACGTTCGGCGATCCGAACGGCGCCGAGCAGCTCAACCTGCTGGCCGGCACGCCGTCCTTCTACCGGATCCTCCAGGTGCAGCCCGCCGTGGGCCGCCTGTTCACGGACGACGAGGGCGAGCCGGGCAAGGATCAGAAGGTGCTGCTCAGCTACGGCTTCTGGCAGCGTACGTTCGCGAGCAACCCCGGCGTGGTCGGCCGGACCATTCAGCTCAACGGCCAGCCGTTCGACGTCGTCGGCGTCATGCCGGCGGGCTTCAACTTCCTGCGCAACGACCTCGATCTCTTCCTGCCGCTGTCGTTCACGCCGCAGCAGAAGAGCGACCAGAACCGGCACAGCAACAACTTCCAGATGATCGGACGGCTGCGCGAGGGCGCGACGCTCGCGCAGGTGCGCCAGCAGGTGGACGCGCTCAACCGGCGGAACGACGAGCGCTTTCCGAACTTCCGCGAGCTGCTCCGGAACGCCGAGTTCCACACCGTCTCCGTCATGCTCGCCGACGACGTGATTCGCGACGTGAAGACGGTGCTGTTCATCCTCTGGGGCGGCGTGTTCGTCGTGCTGCTCATCGGCGTCGTCAACATCACGAACCTGCTCATCGTGCGGTCCACCGCGCGGACGCGCGAGATGGCCACGCGCCACGCGATCGGCGGGGACCTGCGCCGGCTCGCGCGGCAGCTCGTGACCGAGACCGTGGCGATCGCGCTCGCGAGCGGGGCGTGCGGGCTCCTGATCGGCTGGTGGGTGCTGACGTACGTCTCGTCGCTCAACCTGACGCAGTTGCCGCGCGGCTACGAGATCGGGCTCGACTGGGTCAGCATCGGCGCGATGATCGGCCTCACGATCGCGGTCGGCCTCGTTCTCGGCATCGCGCCGGTCTGGAAGCTGCGGCGCATGAACCTGAACGTGGAGCTGCGCGAGGAGAGCCGCGGCGGCACCGCCAGCCGGCGCGCGAATTTCGTCCGCCGGGTGCTCGCGACGGCGCAGGTCGCCCTGGCGCTCGGCCTGCTCGTGGGCGCGGGGCTGCTGCTGGCCAGCTTCGAGGCCGTGATGCGTCTCGACCTCGGCTTCGATCCGTCGAACGTCATGACGGCCGCGGTCTCGCTGCCGCAGAACCTCTATCCGAATCCGCCCGCGCTCCTCGGGTTCGAGCAGCGCGCGATGGCGGCGATCCGCGCGATTCCCGGCGTCGAGGCGGCCGGGACGACGTCGTCGGTGCCGTTCAGCGGCGGCATCAACAACAGCGTGATCATGGCCGAGGGCTACCAGATGCAGCACGGCGAGTCGCTCATCGCGCCGTCGTCGATCTTCGTCGTCCCGGGCTACTTCGAGGCGATGCACGTGCAGCTGCTGAGCGGGCGGTTCATCAGCGCCGGCGATACCCAGGGGCAGCCGCAGGCCGTCGTGATCGACGACCGGCTGGCGCGCAAGTTCTGGCCGGGGCAGGACGCCGTCGGCCGGCGGCTCTATCGTCCGAGCGATCCGAACGACATCACCAGGATCACGCCGGACACGACGTTCTTCAACGTCGTCGGCGTCATCAAGGAGATGCGGATGCTCGACCCGCGACCGGACGTGACCCCGGTGGGCATGGTGTATTTCGCGTGGGAGCAGAATCCCGGGCGCGGGCCGACGTTCGTGATCAAGACGAGCCGGCCGGTGCCGGGGCTCATGCGCCAGGTCCGGGCGGAGATCGCGAAGATCGATCGGCAGACGCCCGTGTTCCGGGATCGCTCGATGCAGGAGTGGATCGACAACCAGCTCATCGGCCGGCGGCTGCCGATGTACATCGCGCTGGCGTTCGGCGTGGTGGCGCTGCTGCTGGCGGTGGTGGGCGTCTATGGCGTGCTGGCCTACAGCGTGGTGCAGCGCGAGCGCGAGCTCGGCGTCCGCATGGCGCTCGGCAGCTCGACGGGTGGGGTCTTCGGCATCGTGCTGAAGGACGGCGCGAAGATCGTCGGGACCGGGGTCGCCGCGGGCGTGCTCTTCGCGATCGGCGCCGGGCAGCTGCTCAAGGCGCAGCTCTTCAACGTGGCGCCGCTCAACCCGCTGGTGCTCGGGGGCGTGACGGTGCTGCTCGCCGTGGTGGCGACGCTCGCGACGCTCGTGCCGGCGTGGCGGGCGAGCCGGATCAATCCGATCATCGTGCTCGGCAGGTAGCGCCCGCCGTTCACTCCATCCTGAGCGCCCGCACCGGATCGATCCGCGTCGCGCGCCGCGCCGGGAGCCACGACGCGCAGACGGCGACGGCCAGCAGCACCCCCGATACCGCGAGATAGAACAGCGGATTCGCCGGATTGACCTCGAACAGCGCCTGCTGCATCAGGCGCGAGGCGGCGAAGCCGCCGCCGGCGCCCAGCGCGATGCCCGCGAGGGTCAGCCGCGAGCTGTGACCGAGCACCATCCGCAGCACCGTGCCGGGCGTCGCGCCGAGCGCCATGCGGATGCCAATCTCGTTCGTCCGGAACGTGACGAGATGCGCCATCACGCTGTAGACGCCCAGGCTGGCCAGGAGCAGCGCGAGTCCGGCGAACGATGCGAGCAGGACGAGCGCGAGGCGGCGGTCGGCGACGGTCGCCGCGATCGCCGTCGTGAGCGCCTGCGGCTGGAGCAGCGGCAGGTCCGGATCCGCCGCCCGCAGCGCGTCTCGTACGAGCGGCGCGATCGCCATCGGCGTGCCCTTCGTCCGCACGAGCACGTTCGTGAACGTCTCGGGCCGCTGGAGCGCCGGCAGGAAGTAGTCGGCGTCGGGCGGCGTGCCGGGGTCCGCTCCGCGCACGTCCGCGACGACGCCCACGACGCGCGACGGCAGTTGCCCCATGCCGGTGACGAGCG
>Ga0335085_10015991_pt1 | contig 10864 bp, 5 predicted proteins | sample Lox_Sample_45_FD_206712 | JGI IMG/M metagenome (GOLD analysis project Ga0335085, IMG submission 206712) | Soil microbial communities from Loxahatchee National Wildlife Refuge, Florida, United States - Lox_Sample_4.5 | ecosystem: Environmental > Terrestrial > Soil > Wetlands | place: USA: Florida... | reverse complement strand
GTCCCGTCGTATTGACCGCCCGTCACCACTTTCTGATAGCGCCGCCCGACGGGATCGTTGGTGTAGGCCGCCGACATGCCGGCCTTCTGGGCCGTGACGAGCCTGTTCTCCACATCGTAGGTGAAGGTGAAGGTCCCGTCCGACAACAAATTGCCGTTGGCATCGTAGCCGAGCGTGGCCGCAGAGCCGCCCGGCGGGGTCACGCTGGTGTACTGGTTGAGGCCGTTCACCGCGTAGGAGGTTGTCCCGGCGGCGGTAGGCACATACATGAAGCTGCTGTTGCTGATGTCGGCCGTGGCAATCTGCTTGGCCGCCGTGAAGGTGTCGGTGTAGCTGACGTCGGAGTTGGTGCCGGCCAGGTCGTTGCCCAGGGTCAAGAGGTCGTCGTCCGCCGACCAGGAATACGCCACCGAGTGGGTGCTGCCCCCGCCATACTGCACCCAGGCAAGACGGCCGAACGTCTCGTAGGCATAGCTTGCCAGAAGCGTCGAGCCGTTCTCCCGCGCCGCCATCATCCGGCCGGAAGAATCGTACTCGTAGCTCACATAGTAGTTGCCTTCCGGCCATGTGATGCGCGTGCGGTGGCCGGCGATGTCGTACTGGTAGTTCACCGCCATGCTGTAGTTGGTCTCGGACAGCTTGCGGCCGAGAGCGTCGTAGGTAGACGTCACTGCAACACCGTTGCCGTCGACGGCGTTCAGCAGATGTCCCTGATAGTCATAGGTGTAGGTGACGTCGGCGGTGGTGCTGTCCGGGATGTCCTTGAACGTCATCCGATTCAGCGCATCGAAGCTGTATTGGATGGTCTGACCGTCGCGCTTGCGCAAGGATATGCGATTGCCGTTCAGGTCGTAACCGTACAGTTCGTAATCGCTGCTGTTCACCGTTCCCGCTGTGGTGGGTGACGGGAACGTCGTCTGTGACAAGCGGTCGAAGCCGTCAAACGTGTAGTTCGTAAGATTGCCGTTGGCGTCGGTGACCGAGGTCTGCTTGCCGTTGTTGCTGTAGGTATAGGTAGCGTAATCCTGCTGCAGGGAGGTTCCATACGCCCGAGTGGTCTTCAGGAGTTGACCGGCCACATCGTAGGTGTTCTTGGTTATACGGTCCGGACCTTGGCTGCCTTGCGTTCCCAGCGCGCAGGCATCGCTCGGCAGCGAGCCAAACGCCGCTGGGTTCATCCGCACGGCCGTGCAAAGGACACGATCGAGTAGATCGTAGCCGGTTTGCGTCACAGCCGTCGTTATGACATTTGATCCTTCGTAATGCTGTTTGCTGGTCTTGATGACGCGCCCATAGGCGTCGAACTCGTTGAACGTCCAGTTGAGCGCCTGGAAGTTGCTCAAGTCGGTGTCGGATCCGCCGACGATGCCCTGCTCGACCTTCTCAACCAGACCCATGAGGTTATAGGTCGTCCGCGTCGCGGTGCGCTTCGTCGTGCTGTCGGAGGCGACATAGGCGGCTCCAATCTCACTGATTTTTCGGCGCATGGCGTCGTAGGACGTGAACGTCTTGTCGCCGTCGCCCGAAAGCGGTCCGTCGCTGGATGTTACATCTCCTGCGTCGTTGTAGGTGAAGGTCGTCGTGGCGCTGAGGGAGCCGTCCGCCGATCGCGTCGTCTCGCTGACCGGCAAAAGATTGTTTGCCGTGCCGTCGGCGCCATACTGATAAGTTTTGACTGTCTGCGGGCCGCTCGTGTCGCACACGGGGTTGTTGCTGGCGGCGACCGTCTGGCATTGCGTCTCCGACGTCACCATCCAGATCGGCGCGGCCGCAGCCACCAGATCTCCGCCGCTATCTTTGATGTAGGCGTACATCTGAGCGTAGGTGTAGAGCTTGAGAGGTCGCGCTGCGCCCACGCTGGGCGCAGGCTGCATCTCGCTGAGCACGTTGCCGCTGTTGTCGTAGGTATAGTCCGTCTGGTTGCCCAGGGGGTCTTTTTTCCAAATCGGCTTGGTGCAGTTCTGCCGCGTCGGGCACGACCCATAGCCATATTGGATCACAGCGTTCGAAAGGCCGCTGTCCGGCTTCGCTGTAAAGGTCTCCTGGGAAATGGAATTGTAAGGCCCATTGTGCTCGGCCAAATATCCATTGCCTTCAGGATAAGTCGCGGAGACGAGTATGCTGCCTTCCGCATGGGCAGGCGGCGGGTCAGAGTAAAAATAGGGATAGCCGCCAGTAAACTGATAGCTCGTCGTCCGTCCGAGCGCGTCGCTGAATGCGTAAGGAGAGGTTTTCGAGAACGCATAGGTCGACGTGTGTCCGTTCGGATCCGTAACAACGGCTGTGCCCGTCGGGTCGTCCGTGTAGGAGAGGTAATCTTGCGGATCACGGATAGTGGAGTCGGCCGGCGTGAGAAAATTCCAAACGGCGCCACTGGCAAGCGTCTGCTGGGTGACTTGCCATGTCGCCGGGGAATTTCCGTAAGTATTGGAAGTGCGGCACGTCGAATACCCTGGAGGTTGCACACAGGTGATTTCGCCGTTTAAATAGAACGATACATACCCCAGGGTGGTCGTATGGCCCAAAACGTCGGTGATGCCTGTGAGCTCGCTGTAGGGGTAATCGCCCGACACTCTCGTGTAGCCGTAGCTTGTCTTGAGCGTGGCGCCGGCGCAGGTCGTGGATGTCGACACGTATGTGGTGGCGAGATTGAAGCCGCAAGCTGCCGACACAACGCCATCGCTGTTGTAGTCAAAGACCAGAGCGTATCCGGTACTGTCTGAGACCAGCTTCAGAAGGCCGCTCACGTAGGAGAATGTCAGCGTTCTACCATTTGGGTAGACGATGCTCGCCACGCGCTGGGAATATGGCGGGGTCGCAGGGATCGAGGGATCAAACGTATAAACGGTACCGTCTTGCGACGTGTAGACGTATGCACCGTTCACATATTCCAGCGTGCCGTCGTTTGATTCATCCGAATCGGAAACAATCCACGTCGGCGTTTCCGAGGATTGGTAATAGGTGCCGGTTGCACTTGCGCCGATGTGAACGATTGGTTCGTAGTGACGGGCCAAATCCTGCGGGCCACTCGGATTTTTGACGTTTTGCGCCACGTAGATGTCGAAGTTGTGGCTCATATGCGTGCCGAAGAGACCCACTGACGGATCGCGGAACCCGCCCATATGGAAACGTTCCAGCTTCAATGGACCTATGGATATGTCGGTATTGGTGTAGATGAATGACCCGTCCGAAAGTGAAACCCCTGTGGGCGTGGTGGAGTCGATCTTCGGAGGAATGTAATCGTCAGCGCGCGCGCTTTGCGACAGCGTCAAACTGATGGCGCAGACAATTGCAGCCGCGACACCTGTTCCAATCCAAGACCAACGCAGTGTCGAACACTTCGGCATCATAGTGAGCCCCCCAGGCGATGTGTTGCCGACTTACGTGGCCCGCCTCTCTACTGATTGAGCCAGATGTTGATCGTAATCGTGGCCGTGGAGTATCCCCCGCGACCATCCGTGACGGTGTAGGTCATGTGCGTGGTTCGGTTCGCATTTGCCTGACCCGAAACGCACACATACGAGCTGCCGTACGATGCGGTCGCGTAGCTTGGCGACGGCTGAGTGATGCTCGAGACCGCCAACGTATCTCCGTCCGGATCGGTGTCATTCGAGCGCGGATCGATGCACTGGGAGAATTGCGACTTGAAATCCGCATAGACATCTATTTCGTCGGCGTTGGCGACCGGCGGGTGATTCACTGCTGTGACCGTGACGGTTGCTTGGCTCGTTGCCGTCGATCCCAGCGCGCCAGTTGACGTGAGCGTGTAGGTGGTCGTCGTAGTCGGGCTCACGGTTATCGTTCCGCCAGACACTGGGCTTACGTTGCCGACGCCGTGGTCGATGGATGCGCCAGAAGCGTAAGCGGTTTCCCACGTCAAGGTCGTGGACTGACCCGCAGTGATACCGGAGGGATAGACGGACAGAATCGCGACCGGCGGCTGATAGATCGTCACCGATGCCTGACTGGTCGCCGTCGATCCTAGGGCGCCGTTGGCGGTCAGCGTGTACGTTCTCGTCCCAAGCGTACCGGTCGGAGTTACCGACACTGAGCCACCAGAGACCGGCGTCGCTTGCGTCCCCCACTGCACGCCGTCGGTGATCGATGCGCTGGAGGCATTGCCAGTCGACCAGTACAGGGTCGTCGAATTGCCAAGCAGAATGGCCGATGGGCTGAGCGTCAAGGAAGCGCTCGGCCGAGGGTAAACCGTGACGGTTGCCGGACTGGTTGCGGTTGATCCGAGCGCGCCGTTGGCCGTGAGCGTGTAAGTTGTCGTAGCACTCGGGTTCACGGTCACGGACCCCCCGGGCACAGGCGTGACATTGCCCACGCCATTGTCGATTGACGTGCTTGAGGCGTTTGCGCTGGTCCACGACAGCGTCGATGAGTCCCCGGCCAAAATCGAGGTGGGACTGACGCTCAAAGAAGCGCTAGGACGCGAGTAAACGGTGACTGTCGTCGGACTGGTGGCCGTCGAACCAAGAGCGCCATTTGCTGTCAGGGTGTAGGTTGTCGTCGAGTTTGGGCTCACCGAGGTGGAACCACTAGGCACAGCGACGTTGCCTACGCCGTTGTTGATCGACGCGCTGGAAGCATTTGCACTTGTCCATGACAGGGTCGATGAATCGCCGACGAAGATGGACGATGGACTGGCGGACAAAGAGCCCGTCGGGCGGGCGTAGACCGTGACTGTTGCCGGGCTGGTCGCCGTCGATCCGAGTGCGCCATTCGCCGTCAGAGTATAGGTGGTCGTCGTGTTCGGACTCACCGCCGCGGACCCGCTGGGCACCGCGACGTTTCCCACACCGTTGTCGATCGAGGCGCTCGAGGCATTTGCGCTCGTCCAAGAAAGCGTCGATGAATTGCCGGCCAGAATTGAGGTTGGGTTGGCGCTAAGGCTACCGGTCGGACGCGGGCTCACGCTTACAGACGCCGGAAGATTCGCCGTGGATCCAGCAAAGCCCGTGAGCGTGAGCGTGTAGTTCGTCGTCCCACCTGGGCTCACCGACACTGACCCGTTGGGAACTGCGACAGTGCCAATCCCGTTGTCGATCGAGGCGCCCGTGGCATTTGCGCTCGTCCAGGACAGGGTCGACGAATCACCCGCCAGAATCGAAGCAGGGCTGGCGGTGAAGGTTCCTGTCGGTCCCGGGCCGACCGCGACCACCGCCGAACTGACCGCAGTCGATCCAAGTGCGCCATTGGCGGTCAGCGTGTAGGTCGTCGTCGTGCTGGGGCTTACCGGCAGCGATCCACTGGGCACCGTCACGCTGCCTATGCCGTTGTTGATCGAGGCGCTCGAGACGTTGGCGCTGGTCCATGACAGGGTTGAGGAGCTACCCTGCACAATGGAAGAAGGGCTGGCGACGAGCGTCGCCGTCGGCGCGGCATTCACCGATACGGTTACGGGGTAGGTCGTGGTTCCACCGGCACCGGTGAGGCTCAGCGTATAGGTCGTTGTCGCGCTCGGCGTTACCGTTGCGGAGCCACTGGGCACGGCAACGGTGCCTACGCCGTTGTTGATGGAGGCGCTGGAGGCATACGAACTCGTCCAAGACAGAAGCGAAGAGCTGCCCTGCACAATGGCCGGAGGATTGGCGGCAAAGGTGCCCGTTGGCGGAAACACCGTGACGGTGGCCGGACTCGTTGCTGTGGCGCCACCGACACCCGTGAGGGTGAGGGTGTACGTCGTCGTTGCGGTTGGGTTCACCGTGACGGACCCGCCAGACACAGGCGTTACGCTGCCGACACCGTTATCGATCGAGGCGCTGATTCCCCCCGTGGTCGTCCATGTCAAGGTCGAAGAACCACCGGGGGCGACTGACGTTGGATTGGCGACCAACGTTGCCGTTCTGGCCGCCACGGTACTTATCGTGGAGGTTCGATTGCCCGCTTGGTCGTAACTATAATTCGTGGTGCCGAGCGGCGTGGTCACGCCCGTCAAGCGGCCCAGCGCATCGTAGGTGTATGACGTTGTGGTCTGTGCCGAGGCCAGAGAGAGGCCCAACACCACAATGCAGACAGCCGCGCCTAACGCGTACCACCATCCCCGCATCACCACCCCCCCCCGATGCGATTCGTGGTTAACGGTAGTTCATCTAAAAGCGCAACTTCAAGGGGAGTTGGATCCTTTGCACTGTTCTAAGTAGCACATGCTTGATGGCGGTTTCTATGCTCCTAGAGATGGCAAAACACGTTGGGCGAATGCGCTCAAAACTGTTGATCAGCAAAGCGGAATACGCTGACGACCTCAGTCGCGCTGCGAGAGTTGTGCGTTTGATTGGCGAGTTCGCAAAGGCGCGCCACGATCGGTCCAGTGAGACGACCGGTCGCGGCCCGATTTGTTTTTCAGTTCAGTGACGAGCTCCGCGACCAATCAGTCTGGTGTCGAACGTCAGCGTGGTCTGCCGCCATTCCTGATAGCGATTTGTCGGCAACCTGTAAGGCGCGCAGGTGTAAATGGCCTGCCGCACGCTTTCTGCAGCCATGATTGAGTCAGATGTCTGCATCGTAGGTTCAATAAGGCGTGGTGGGCGCTCGATGGACCCGGAGCCGTCCAGATACAATTCGAAGACAACGATATCGGACCCAGTATTTCGGGCGCGTCTCCAGCACAACGCGATCTGGTTGCGCAGATAATCGGACACCGACATCGTCATCGCAGTGCCGGCGCCAACTTTGTCGATGTCGTAATCACCGACAGTGGCGTTCCGGAGGCTCGATTGCTGCGCACCTCCATTTGCCTCAGCCCCCTCTTCCATTTGGGCAGCTGGCTTTGGCTGTTCTGAAGGCTCGGTAGGAAACAGCCTCATTTCTAAGCCCGGAGCGCCATCCTTCTTGTTGGTCGCCGTTAACTCCACCTGCTGATTTGATGCAGGAAACGGCACTTGGTGGCTAGCCATCGCCGCCATGTTGGTTTCATCACCAATTGTCACGAGATCAACTGGCACGACAGAGGGAAGCTCGTCGTCGTGACGACCAACAAGACTCGGAAACCGGATCAGGAACAGCAATACAATCGTGACGTGGAAGAGGATCGACACAGCGACGCACAAAGACCGTGACCGGCCCAGCGCGACCATCCAGCGCTTTTCGAGCGCGCGAAACCACCATTCGGACGCCAGCATCTGAAGGCTCTTGGCCGTTGAGAGGCCAACCCTTCGCAGTTCCGAGTTTGGTATGGTCTCCGTGGCGTCTTTCACTAGAGCCGCTCACCACTACTCGCTGTACGGCGATCTTTGCCAAACAATCAGTGTTCGCTCGTGACGTCCGCGTCTTCCCCGGTGCCGCCGGGTTTCCCATCTGCGCCGTAGGACATAACCACAACTTGCCTGTCCTGGCCCGCCAATTTGTAGAGATAAGGATTACCCCAGGGGTCGATGATACCGTCGTGCCGTGTGAGATATGGTCCTTCCCAGTTCTTCACGTCCGCAGGCTGTTCAACCAACGCCTTGAGGCCCTGCGCTTCGGTTGGGAATTTCCCGACATCGAGCCGATAAAGCGACAGGGACGAGACGATGTTCGCGATCTGGATTTCGGCGGCGTGTGTCTTCGAGCGGCCGAAATATCCAATCACTTTGGGAGCTGCGATCGAGATGATGAGCGCCAGTATGAGAATAACGACCATCAACTCCAGCAGGGTGTAGCCGTTTTCATTTCGGGTGATACGAGGTTGAACTCTGTTTGGGTGCTGGGTCATCCTGCGACCTCCAGATCCTGGGCCACACGCACAACTTCGTCGTAGCTTGTCGTGCCCGCCGCTACAGCGTCCATCCCGCTCTCGAACAGAGTCTGCATTCCACTTGTGACCGCATGCTTGCGCAGTTGTCCGGCGTCCGCTCGCGCCAAGATTCGTTGACCAAGATCGGGCGTGAGCTCCATGAACTCCGCAATGACCTTTCTTCCCCGAAACCCGGTACCCCGGCATGCTGGGCAACCCTTGTGGCCGAACACTGACGAGGTCGGAACCGCGCTTCGCTTCAACAATCCATCAGGCAGGTCCTGCCGCACACGGCATTGCGGGCAGAGTGTGCGGACCAACCTTTGGGCCAACACACCTGAGAGCGTCGAGGTCACCAGATAATCCTCGATTCCCATATCCTGGAGACGGGTGACAGCCGATGCAGCGTCATTGGTGTGAAGCGTCGACAAGACAACGTGCCCAGTCAAGGCGGCCTGGACTGCGATGCGAGCGGTTTCGGCATCGCGAATCTCGCCGACCATGATGATGTCTGGGTCGTGCCGGAGGATCGAACGCAGGCTTCTGGCAAAATCGAGCCCGATCTCCGGCTTGACCTGAATCTGATTGAGGCCGTCGATTTTGAATTCCACAGGGTCTTCGACACTGATGATCTTGCGGTCTGAGCGATTGAGGTGTTCAAGCGCCGCATAGAGCGTTGTCGATTTGCCCGATCCGGTTGGACCGGTTACCAGCAGGATGCCGTTCGGGCGGCTTAGAATCGCCTTCAAGCGTTGCAGCAGCCGCGGCGAGAATCCCAATTCAGCGAGATTCAACCGAACCGATGATTGGTCGAGGATGCGGATGACGACTTCCTCGCCATGGACCACCGGTGTCGTTGCGACGCGGAAGTCCACATCCCGTCCCCGCACACTGGCCTTCATGGCGCCGTCCTGCGGCAACCGTCTTTCTGCGATGTCCAAGCGTGCCATGATCTTGATGCGGGACACAACGGCGGCTGCAGAAGCCGGCGGCGCCGGGTCGTCCTCGGCGAGGATGCCATCGATACGCAGCCGTACGCGCAGGTGGCGCTCGAACGGCTCCAGATGAATGTCGGAAGCTCCTGCATCGACCGCTTTGGCGATGAGCCGGTCCACAAAGCGCACAATGGGCGCTTCGCTGGCACTTTCGCGCAGACGTTCGAGGTCCGACACGAGTCCCTCGCCCGACGCGATCTCCAGCACCTCGGAAGCTGATTGACCAAGGCTGCTCGCGTAAAGCCTCAAAATGGCGTCTTCGATCTGACCAGCTGTGGCGATCTTGAAGTGCACCGGCTTTTCAAACGCCAACGCGAGAGACTGCGCAATGTAGGTGTCGGTAGGATCGGCGACAGCCACCAGCACTGCGCCGTCGTCTTCTGCAACAGGCAGCACCCGCGCCTCGCGCAAATACGGAATGCTGATCGTGTTGGGCCTCACGGCTTCGGCCGGAAACTCCTGAGCGTGCATGATCGGCAGCCCGGTTAAGCGGCAAAGCGCTGATGCGATGGCCTTTTCGTCGCATAGTCCAAGGCGAATAATGACATCGACCAGACTGCCGCCCGCCTGGGCGTGCGCGCGTTGGGCCCTGTCCGCCGAATCGCTGGTCAGTGCGCCGGCCTCGACCAGCATGGCCAAGAGCGGACTGGCCGGACCCGAAGCGCGATGTTCGGCTTGCTGTTTCGGGATTGCCGACACGCCCCCCTCCTATCCCCACGCGATCGGGCCATAAAGCCAGACGATCCACGTCCCAAGGCAAAGGTAACTTCCGAACGCCACCTTCGCATTCCAAGCGATCATAGTCCCCGACATTCGCCGTACAAGCAGGGCAAAAAGCGCCGCGCTTGACGCAATTACGAACACGGTCGGCAACCCTTCGAAACCGAGCCAAGCCCCGGCCGCGCCCGCCAGCTTCACATCGCCAAGACCAAGGCCGTCCTTGCGGCGCAGGCGCCGGTAAGCCGCGTTTATTCCAAAAAGTAGCGTACCGCCGCCAAGCGCTCCCAGAACGTGGTCGCCGAAGCGCTGCGGCCAGAATATCCAGGCGATCACAAGCCCGGAGCCGAGAAGCGGCAAGGTCAAAGCGTCACTCAACAGCAAATGCCGCCAGTCCATGACCGCAAGCGTCAAAAGTATCCACCCGAGAGCGACACTTGGAATGAGAATGGCTTGAGGCACTGCAGCAACAGACCAGACGCAAACGGCGGCAGCACCCAATTCCATCACCAGGTAAATCGGTGAAATCCGCGCTTTGCAGAAATGACAAAGGCCGAACTGGCCAATCCACCCTGCCACAGGGATGAGCTGCCACAGTCTCAGTACCGTCCCGCAATGATCGCAATGCGAACGGCCGAACACGATGGATTGTCCCTTCGGCAACCGCTCGGCAACGGTGCCGAGAAAGCTGCCCATGACCAAACCGAACACTGTTATAAGAACGACAAATTCTGCAGAAACAGGGTCAGGGCCATCAAACATGGCTTGCCAGTCGCCGGCAGGCGGCGGTCGAATTCTCCACACTTGGGCCCGGGGACAGTTGGTCCAGTATCCACACTGCTCTGCGCTCGTCCCCAATCACACGAATAACGACTTGGCGTTGCCCGACGATGCGTTGATCGCGATCGCGGATTTCTTCCGTGATCTCATACAATTCCGGGTGCGCTGCCGCCCCGCCCACGACGCTGTCGAAAGACGTCGCGCGCTCGGCCTCGTCCGTGTTGCCAAGGAGTGCGCGACGAAGGCGCTCCGAAGCAAAAGACGTATCCGTACTGGATGTGCGCGTGAACACCGTCACGTCCGGCTGCAAACAGGCTATGAGGTCCGCGCCTGCCGTGGGGACATGCGCCAAATCCGCGACTGTCTCAAAAGGTCGCGCTGGGCGCGATCGGCCCGCCTCGGATTGTGGCACCCCGTAAGGACCATTTCGCCAAGCGACGATGCTGTTCGCAAGAAAGGTGGCCCGGTCGGACGCGATGTTCGCAGCTTCCAACAGATTTTTCAGTTGTTCTGCCGTGGCGTAGTTGATGTCGAGCTTGGAAAGTTCAGGCCGGATTGTAACAGCTACAGAGTACTCGCCGATTTGGAACGGTTCTGCGGTACCGAACTGAACCGGTTCGCGGATGTGGGACAAGTTGTAAGCTGCTGAAAC
>Ga0335085_10015990_pt1 | contig 10864 bp, 13 predicted proteins | sample Lox_Sample_45_FD_206712 | JGI IMG/M metagenome (GOLD analysis project Ga0335085, IMG submission 206712) | Soil microbial communities from Loxahatchee National Wildlife Refuge, Florida, United States - Lox_Sample_4.5 | ecosystem: Environmental > Terrestrial > Soil > Wetlands | place: USA... | reverse complement strand
GTGGTATGCGCGCGTACGTCACTAGCGGTGCCCGCTAGTAACGACGCGCGCATGCGGCAGCGATGCGTTGGCGCTTCGGCCTTACGGCGACGTCGTCCGCACGCGAGCTCGTGGCTCGCGGCGCACGCGCTCGGCGCGAAGGCCTGGCGCAGCACGCACCGCCAGTCGGCGGCGCTTCTCGGGGTAGGGCTCGGGATGAAGGCCGGCGAGGCCTGCGGTGCTTTGCAGGTCCCGCCGCTGCTCAGGGGGGCAACGCTTCATGGCAGCGGGTGGTGCGAAGGTCGCCATCGTCGACGGCGACGCGCGGAACAGCATGCGCACGGACGGCGCGCCGCTCCCGCTGCGTGAGGTTGCACCGGACGTATCGATTCCGCGTCGAGCGCGAAACCGCTACGTTGCTACCGGACGCTGGTTGCGTCCGCGACCGAGGCAACGAACAGCGTTGCTCGGTCTCTCTGGAAGAACCAAGCGCTCACGGCGAGCGCGAGCACCTGGCCACCCTCGCAGGGTCTCCTGCCGATCGCCATGGAGGCGACCAGCACTCACTGCACTGCCGTCAACGACGGCGACTACGCTCCGACCGTCTCGAGGACGGTCCCTACCGCACTCGCCCCGCGTCTTGCGACGCCCGCGCAGCTTGAAGGGCAACCACGCGCGTTACTCCCGAAACGCCTTCAGAGGCGCGCACGAAGCAATACGGGCTTCACTCCATGCTCTTCGGAGTCCGAAGACTCCATTTCGCGCTGAGGCTGCCTTCGCCGTCCGAAACCGGACGGCCAGGTATGGCAGCTACCTGCACAAACGTGAGAACGATGATCGCGCCCTCGCCATGGAGGCACAAGGCCGAAATGACGGGAAAAGGCGGGGGTTATCGACATCAGCATGGCGCCATGATGCTCCACCCGCTGCCGCCTGAAAACCCAGAAAGCGATGCAAAAATGTGCCGCTTAAGCGGGCAAGCCGATGGTGAAGTCCTATCGCGCAGGCGACGCGCCTAGCCGCAACAACGAGGAAACGGTGCAGCGCGTCTCCAGCATACGCAGCGGGTCGAACACGCACGGGACGGGCTCGAGCTTCGATGTGATATCGCGCGTAGCGATGCGTCGACCCTCGCGGCGCCGGCGAGGTGTCGTGATTTCACGACACCTAAATCGTTTGACAACGCACGCTTCTGTCTGTAAGGTGCCGCCCCGAAAGCTGCGGTCGAGGATGGAGTAACAAGGCAGGGTTCCACAAAGCAGGTTCCCACGCAGGGGCGTGCTGTTTAGCCCCTCGTCACATCCCGGTAGTGCCGGACACCAGCATTCTTCGAGCCGTCGATTTGAGCAAGACCGTTGTCATCGGCTTGCGCGGACCGGGCTCGGTTTTCGTAGCTCCTCGCTCTATTGATGAAGGATGGGTAATGAAGCAACTGTATTTCTTGATGGCGGCTTTTCTGTGCGTAATTTCAACGGCTGGCCAAGTCTCGGCAGCCAGCATCGACGATACCCCGCAGCCGCGGAAGCTGGCAGTCTTGCTGAACTACGGCACCGGAACTCCGCAGATCACTGCGGAAGACTTGGTCTAGACGCTTGCAAACCCGAGCCAAAGTCCCGCAGCGCCACAGCTCGCGGCGGAATTCCAGAACCCCGTCAAAGCAAGCTTGCTCATCTCCAAGCGGATGCCGACGTCGTATCGCGCGACCCTGCCGGATAACAACGCCGACGAGATACTCCACCGCTACGTCGTTCTCGAATACCCAGACACGGCCACAACACTGGCCGCGAAGGCCGCTCTACAGAGAGACCCGCTGGTCCTCTATGTGCAGGAAAGCACCTTCTCTCATTTCTCAGTCGCGCCCGCGGACCCGTTGTTCGCAACCGCGACGAAAATTCAGAACTATCAATGGGGAATCAATAATCCACTGAATCTCAAGAATGCGTGGGGCACCGTCCGGGGTACGGCGTTTCTTGCGCAGCTGGACAACGGGATCCAGGCCAACCCCTTGCATGAAGATCTGGGACAACCCTGGCGACGCTTCAACTTTAATGTGGCGGGTGGTACTGACGTCGACGAGCATCCCGAATTGACAACCCCTTTCTACGGTGTGCCAATAGGCGGTCACGGAACGCACACCGCGGGAATTATGGCTGCTGCCACGAGTCAGGCCAGTGTTCCGGCGGGATATCCGAACCCGAGCCCCGCCCTGGGCGGTGCTGGAGTGTGCTGGTACTGCGAACTGATGATCGCCAAGGTCAGCCGAATCAGCACGCAGGCTCAGAACCTGGGTCAGATAACACTTGACGACACCATCGACATTCCGAACGCAATCAGTTGGGCGGCGAATTCCGGCGCCCAGGTGATAAACATGAGCTTCGGTGCAATGCCGGCGAATCACAATTGCGGCAATCCCTATGAACCCTATTGCCTTGCACTAAACTCCGCGTTTTATAGGGACGTAGTGATAGTGGCGGCCGTGGGAAACAGCAACCTCTTGACGGGTGGGGACGGCAACGGTCTGGGGACGAGCCTGGATTTCCCCGCGTCAACCACCTACACGATTGCAGCGGGGGCTATCCAATCATATTCGGGGACGCGCGGCAATCTCTGGACCGAAGAGAACCCGCAGCCGTTCTTTTATGGTTCGAGCACCGGATCGGGAATGGAGACGCGAGGCATACTCGCGCCAGGCCGTGATGTCCTCTCTACGTTCTATACGGGCAAGAACTGGAACGAGGGCGACCGGTGCGGTACCGACGCGACTTTTCCGAATGGCTCTCAGGGCACGTCGAAGGGCCCAAAGTACGGCATCTGCACAGGCACGTCGATGGCCGCGCCTCATATCACAGGCATAGTCGGACTAATGCGGACTGTGAACCCACTTCTGGACGGGCCGACGATCCGGACGAAGCTGTTGAGCGCGGGTGACAATGCCGGCTCGCCAAACACGACGCGCGGTTTTGGTGTACCGAATGTTGCGACGGCCGTGAATAGCGTCTTGGCCACGACGAACCGCCTCACGCCTCTGTTCAGCTTATATAGCAGCAATGCCTGGGACCATTTCTACTCCGTCGTGCCCCAACAGGCTCGCGCGGCCATCGCCTATGGTCTCATCCCCTATGCGAATGCGCCGACGACGTACACGCCGTACGGGACGACGATCGCGGAATATACCCAGTTTCCGCTAGGAAATTTGATCAATTACGTGGCACCGACGGCTCAGGTTTGGGTATTTTCAACGCACGTCAATCCGTTCAACGCGAGTGTTGAGCTCATGCCGCTCTATCGCCTTAGCTGGAAGTGCGGCGATCCTGGCACATCGGTATGCGCCTCTAACCCGAGCCACGTAAGTCACTTCTATACGGCGAGCCTGAGCGAAGCTCAGTCGTATATCGGATCCGCTTCCTACGCGTTTGACGCGATCGAAGGCTACGTTTGCCCACTCGGAACGGCCAAGCCGGCTGGAACCACGACCCTCATGAGGGCGTACAACGCCTCGCGCGACGATTATGCAGTGTTCCCGCAGGAGCAGCAGGCCACGATGGCAAGTCAGGGATATACCGATTACGTGACGAACTTGGGTTACGTATTCCTGAACAACGGCAGCAGGCCATCGTACTAGGGTTAACTAGCAGGAGGTATCATGGAAAGCGTTAAATCCCGTTCTTCGTTCTTTGCCTACGGGCTGCTGGCTTTTCTCCTGGCCTTATCTGTCTCGGCGTCTGTATCGGCGCAAGTAATGGGGGGTTATGATGTGACCATTGTTCCCTCAAATCCCCAGATACTTGAGCCCGTTGTAGCGCGACTTGTCACGAATGCCAGCTGTCTACTTGACCTACGTGCGCTGCGTCTATCTCAGAATGGCGCGGCAATCCGGATTGACGTAACGCCAACGCCCGGCGTTTGCCAGCAAGTTAACCCTGTCTCGCAAGACGTCAGCCTGGGCCATTTCTTACCCGGCACGTTCGAAGTGACCATCTTCACGCCAGGTTCCGTAGTGCTCGGCAGCGCCGCGTTCACGGTGACAGACACTTATTCGGCAAAGACGTCGCCTTTCCCCCTTGTGGATTACACGGATCATTGGTGGAATCCGCAGGAGTCCGGCTGGGGCATGAGCATCCATCAGCACCCGAGCGATCGGCTGTTTGCCATCTGGTTCGTCTACAACCAGGCGGGGCAGCCGGTCTGGTACACGCTGCAGCCGGGTGCCTGGACTTCGCCGACGGTCTACACTGGTCCAGTCTTCAAAACGACGGGGCCCTACTACGGCGGCGCCTTTGATCCGACTCAGGTCGGTATTACGCAAGTTGGTACTGCGACGTTGAGCTTCACCGACTCCAACACGGGTACATTCTCCTATACGGTCGAAGGTGTTTCCGGCGCCAAGTCGATTACGCGCCTGCCGTTCTGATAGCTGGTGGTAAGGACCCCTTTTGGTTAGGCGGGCAGACCACGCCTTGCCAAAGGGGGAGCAGCTTGCACGTGTAGACGGGTCCGGTTGCAGCCCCCCGCAACCAAACAATCAAGGGCTTGCAGCGATGCGAGCCCTTCGTTTTTCAGGCCTGTGCCGTAAACGTGCCGTGATTTTGTTCTTCCCCGGCCCGCAACGCACTGAGGCGTTCCGCATAGGGCGCCAGGTGATCCGCGGCGAGGTGCGCGTAGCGCCGCACCATCTCTGCGGAGGCCCAGCCGCCTAACTCCTGCAGCGCAAACAGCGGCGTGCCGTTCTGCACGTGCCACGAGGCCCAGCAGTGCCGAAGATCGTGCCAGCGAAAATCACTGATCCCGGCCCGCTTGAGTGCCGCATACCAGGCCTTGGTACTGACCTGGGTGATCGGCGTGCCCTTGTAGCTGAAAACGTGCGTTGGGTGCCTGCCCACCAGCTTGCGCAGCAGCAACACCGCTTCCGCATTGAGCGGGACCGGGATCGCCTTGCGCGCCTTTGCCTGGTCGGGGTGGATCCACGCCACCCGCCGCGCCAAGTCCACTTGCGTCCACTGCAGGCCGGTGACGTTAGCCGCCCGCAAGCCCGTCGCGAGCGAAAACGCCGCCATGTCGGCAAGGTGCTCCGGCAACTCCGCCAGGAGCCGCTGCGCTTCCTCACGCGTCAGAAAACGGATGCGCCGAGTCGGTTCCTTCAGCATCCGCACTGAAGGCGCCCGGTCCAGCCACTCCCATTCATTGACACACTTGCGAAGGATTGCGCGCAGCAGCTCAAGCGTTCGATTGACCGTTGCGTTACTGCACCCTTGCGCAAGCTTCGCCTCCGTAATGCGGTCGATCGTGGCACGGTTGATGTGCTCCAGGGCTTTGCCGCCCAAGAACGGATCGACCCAGCGAAGTTTTGTGACGTCCTCACCGGCCGTCGCCTTGTGCGCATTTTCCTTGAGCCACCGCACTACCGCCTCATTCCACGTTCGCCGCGGCTTCTCACCCAACTTGGCGATCCGCCACAACTCCGACTTAGTCCGGTCGTGAAACTCTTGCGCTAGGGCTTTGTTGGCAGTCCCAGTAGTGCGACGTATTCGCTCCCCGTTTGGGGCTGCAACGTCGACCCACCAGATACCGCCGCGTTTGCGAAGTGACATTCAAGCTCCTTTCTCAGTGTCACTTGCAACGCTTGCCGAGGGGAAGCATAGAGCGATCGGACATGGGCCACAAGGTCGTCTTCGACGAAGATCCAGCGCCGGCCGACCTTGGCCCCGGGAATGACTCCCGCTTTGGCGCGCTGGCGAAGCTCTTCAGGGTTGATGCGAAGAAGCTGAGCTGCTTCCTGCAAATCAAGGGTACGCATCGAAAGGCCTCATCAGGGTCCTTCATGCTCGTGATCATGGCGCTTTCCAGCGCTGCGGTCAGGGAAGGTTTTTGCTGGTTTGTGCAGATAATCTTCGGAAGACCGCGGAGGAAGGCGGTCGGCCGAGGTCGTCGCCATGCGACAGCCTCGGCTTACGCAACTAGGTGCTGAGCGTCACGCGCGTTTCCTCGCGAAGCGCCCCTCGGTACTGCTCCAAATCCAGCGTCTGGAGTTCGGGGATCTTCCTGTAATCTATGGCGCCTTGCTTCCAGTACCGAGTGACCGTTACGCCGCTGCCGGTCTCACTGATGTGGCTGGCGAGGGCGACGAGCGATTCCTTCGCCTCGGTCAAGGCCTTCTGAACTTGGTCTGCCAAGAGCCTTGTTTCCAAGTAGTGCGCTGCGGCAGCGGCCCACTCCGCGTCGCTACGCTCTCGGACGTCCCCCTTCGATAGTGGCGGCGGGCTCTTGGATGCGACGAAACCCATGAACTTGTCCCAAGCCTCATGGATCCTCGGCCACGCTTCGGGTTGAGGAGAAACCTCGAGCAGGATGCCCTCCGCTCCATCGAAGACGTAGACGTCGGCCACATCCGCTTTCGTCACGAGGAGTTGATGCTGGACCTGCAGCCGGTAGTACTCAGGCAGCCCACCCGCCTCGACCGTTTTCCACAGCGTCGAGTCACGGCCTCTGACCGGGCACTTGATTTCGACGATCCGCTTTCCGGCGAGCGTCATGCCATCGAGGCTCGCCGAATACTCGCCGTCGACGACGACCACTGGCTGCATGGTGCGTCCGGTCTTCGCCTCGTAGGCCGCTCGCGCGACCGGCTCGAGTTCCGAGCCGTGGCGCATCGCCGGCGTGACTTCCAGCTCGAGTAGCCCGAGTTTCACCTGCCAGAGCTGGTACGGCGTCTGCCAAGGTGACAGGCCAAAGAGGACCGGCGTCTCGGACGCATTGCGGTGCCTGCGGCGATGTTCGATCCATTCGGGGCTACCTTGGTGCATACGGACGATTTTCATGCTGATCTCCGCAGTGCCTGGAGCGCGCGATCGAATTCCTTCATGGGCAGATCTTCGAGTTTCTCCAGATTGAAGTAGTCGAGGATGGTCTGCTGCGACGAATTCGCTTCGGTGATAAGCCTTCTGAGATATCGCAGCTGCGCGGGCGTGATCGTGCGCTGGCTCTGGATTGGTGTGACCTTGGGTTGTGGCTTCCGGTGCTCCTCGCCGTTGGGCAGATCCTCACCAGCGTAGATGTAGAGGCCCAGGCCGTGCAGCGCGATCGCCTTGACCAACGCCCGCTGGAGACTCGTGTTCACATCGAAGGGGGTCGGCGCCTCGATCGGGCGGTTCTTGGCGTCGAGTACGGGGTGAATCTGGGAAAGAGTGACGCCCTGCACCGTGACCGCTACCTCGACGAAGTAGCCTAGTTCCGTGCGGAGGTAGGGCATGCCGTCGAAGCGCCGCACCTGCCAGGAGGCCGTCGGATCGGCAAGCCGGAGCTGGGCGACCGCGTACGGCCAGCTCAGGTAACTGAACTCGCCTTTTTTCTCGAGGTGGTCGCTGACATTGATCTGATTCAGGCGTGCGAAGTAGTTCGTGTCCATCATCTGCTCCTTGAAATGAAGAGCCCCGCACAGGGCGGGGCTCGGTGGGTGAAACTAACAGCCAGGTCAGGCCGCTATCGCCTGTGGGGCAGGCGGCTGCGCCAACTTGAGGACGAAGTCGCTGGCTTGTTGCGCCTTTGTGGCCGCTACAAAGACCGCGCGCTTGTCAGTCCGCAGGACCTTCAGCCAGTGATCGACGTAGCTCGCGTGCTCCAGCTGGCCATCGATCCGGCAGTGCGCGCACAGGAAGGCAGCGCCCATCTCCGCGATGAGCTCTTCGGCGGCGTAGGCGTCATCGCCAAAGCGCTTGCCCAGCTGCCGATCGCAGCGCTTCGGGTGCGCCGTCCAGTGGGTGAGCTCATGCAGAGCGGTGCCGTAGTAGCTGGCTGCCGTCGGAAACCGCCCCCGGGGTGGGAGCTGGATGTCGTCGACTGCGGGCCTGTAGCAGGCCACAGGGCCCCCATGGTGGATAGACGCGCCCGACATGAGCAGGAGTTCATCCGCGCGCGCCTCGGGCTCCCAGGTGGGCTTCGCTGCCGCGTGAACCTTGCTCGGCAGACCGTCGACCTGCGCCACGTTGAAGACCGTGTAGGCCCGGAGCAGCGGAATGACCCGCTCGGGAACGTCATCCTCACGTTCCTGGGGATACGCGTCGGCCGTTGCGTCGAACTTTTTCAAGCGCCAGAAGACGACCGTCGAGCCTTGCTCCCCGCGTCGCACCTGAGCGCCCAACTCGGCCGCTTGGCGGTAGGTGAGCCAACGATCCAAGGCATAGCCTTGGCGCTGGCTCTCCATGGCCAGCAGCACGACGTTGATGCCGCGGTAGGCACGCCCGGTCTGCGCGTTCATCGGCAGGGTATCCACCCCGGTTGACCAGGGTCGCACCCACGGGGCGACGCCCTGCTCCAACGCAGCAACGATCCGGGCCGTAGTCGCGGCATAGAGGTCGGCGCTCATGGGGCCACCCGCGTAAAGACGCCCGGGATGATCCGGCCGCCCTTGCTATAGCCGATGGCCCAACGGGCGACTGCCGTAAAGCCCGAGCACATCAGGCCGGCGACCGCAGCAGCCATCACCCCTGAAAAAGTGCCCCAGTGAAGCACGTACGCCAGCACGCTCACGACAATGTCCAGCGCGAGCGGCTGGCCGAGCAGCCGCAAGGCCAGGAGGCGAGGCAGCTTGATGAACAGTAGGAGCAGCCCGACAAAGATGATGACGCCGCTCTCAACTATCATGCCAGTCTCCCGGCGGCACGAATCAGCATGCGCTGCGTGCTACGCCGCAGCCGGCGGGGCGCGGTCTTGACCGCATGGGTGACGAGCGCGCGGCTAATCTTCAGCGCGATGCAGACTTCGCCGTGGCGCAGTTCGCGCACGACGTCGCGCAAATCGACGAGCTTGACGGTGTACATTGCCGATCTCCTAGTTTGATGAGCGAGATGCTCACCAAGGTCGGCTTGGTCGCGCGCGCAGCGCGAAGCGAGGAATATTTCGCCCGAAGATTTGGCGCGAAACGCGAACACCAACTACGCTGGGATTAGGGTCCTACTTCCGATCGACAAAGACGAATCCCGAAGTGGGGGTCGGTCTGTGCGAGGGCGGAGTGGCGAGGTGTGCGTCGCTTGTCTTACACGATTGGAGACCTCGGAAAAAATCCGCAGCGCGTCAGAGAAACGCGAATATGAAGTCCGTCAACAAAAAATAAAATTGCGCCCAAGAAACGAAGTCCGAAATTCGAAGTCCTGAGTGCGGAGGCGACGAACGGAATACCGACGTTGGACAAAAGCTAGCGAGCGATGCTCCAATGCGTGAGAACGGAGGCGCTATGGAGCTATTCATTTTCGCCCGTTTCCATACCCGCGAAGGTCATGAAGCGGCCGCCGCGGCGGTGCTACGCGACCAGGTCAAAGGCGTGCGCAAGGAACCCGGCTGCATCGCTATCCACGCCTATCGCTCCGTACGCGATCCGCGGCTGTTCTACATCCACTCCCGTTGGACGGACGAAGCGGCATTTGGGACCCACGCTGAGTTGCCGCGCACCGTCCGATTCGTCGAGCGGATGGAGACGTTAATCGATCATCCGTTCGAGGCTACGCGGGCAGGTCTGCTCGAGTAGCGGCTACGTCTGTAGAAGCGCGAAGGGATTTTAAAGTCCTGAGCGCGGAGGCGACGAGCGAAGTGCGAAGAATTTCGTGCTGAGTATGAGCCGCTGAGGAGAATCACGCCGTGCTTAGCTGTCCTGATCGGGTTCGACCGACAGGCAGTGTCCGATCTAATGGAGTCTCGCTTCCTCCGACCGACCGAGTTCGACCCGAAGCGGACGATCAGGCTTCGCCGAAGGAGCCGTTCAACGAAATTGAACCGGCTTTTAAGGACGCCTTAAGGGCAAGAGACCAACGAGGCCCGGCCGGGGTTTCGCGCAACGCTTACAAGGGCGGCACGCGCGTGCTACTGCGGGAAATTGCCCACCTTCTGCGGTTGAATGACCCAGTCCGGGTCGATGACGCCAAGTCATCCCTTAGGTTGTGCCGCGCGATCACGATCCCAACGTGATGGAGGGTATTGCACGTCTGGGATCGCCGGCATGTCCGCCTGCTTACAGCGACCGTTGTATTCCGCCACCATTGCCGTCGCCTCAGCCTTAGCGCGCTTGAGATTCTCCATACCCGGAGAATTCGTCCGATCTGAATCTGGGTCGTACCACGGTTTACCGCGGGATACGTTAAGTCCAGGTCGCCCAAGAAACAAATAAGTGTTCGAGTCCTTTTGAAGTGCTTCGTCCGCTTCGTAGGACAGTCGCGGCGCGTCCTCTTGCGCCTGTCCGATGTTCAATGCGAGACGTTCGCATGAAACATTCGCGTAACGTGACTGTGAAACATGGTTCGCCTGCGCGCCATCTCCCATCGACATGCATCCCGAAACGACGATCGGCGCCAAGAGCCATATCGCCCACTGCGTCTTCGAAGTTGCTGTCCATCGCCGCATATTGATCGCCGACTATTGGTGGCGAGCCCCGCCAAACCAACCGCTATCCTGACATCCAAAGTTAGAACTATTTGCTGCGAAGCGACCCGTCATTCCCGAAAGGCTAGTCTGCATCTCGAACATTTGGAATGCACCGACTTCACCTGATGTGCAGGAGAATGTGCCGCCAATTGCACCCATCTGCCCATATTGAGAGAAAGTCCCGACGAAATTGCACGTTTCTCCCCCTTGGACGGTCATGGCCAAAGTGACTGCGCTGCCCACTTGGTTGATAGCGAACGTTGCGAAGAACTCCCCCGGGCCGTTGTTTGAAGACTTGAAACAGCCTGCAGATGTTTCGTGCATTCCGCCAATGAATACGCCGTTGTAGTCGTCATTGACAAGAGTCTGACGGATCACGTGACCTGAGTCCCTAATCTTAGTCCACGGGATGGCGCACAATTCGCCGGTCGGCGGTGAATTGGAGGCGTCGATGAAGAAGTCGCGGTTTACCGAGGAA
>Ga0335085_10015989_pt1 | contig 10865 bp, 7 predicted proteins | sample Lox_Sample_45_FD_206712 | JGI IMG/M metagenome (GOLD analysis project Ga0335085, IMG submission 206712) | Soil microbial communities from Loxahatchee National Wildlife Refuge, Florida, United States - Lox_Sample_4.5 | ecosystem: Environmental > Terrestrial > Soil > Wetlands | place: USA: Florida... | reverse complement strand
GCTCCGAAGCTGCAGAGCAATCCCTCGACGCCGCGCGCAACGATCTCGTGTTCGAAGTGACGCGCGCGTATTACACCGTCAGCAAAGCCCGGCAATTCGTCGGTGCCGCCAACGCTGCCGTGTCGAGCGTCGAGGCCGATGTCACCGTCGCCAGCAACCGCGTCGCCGCCGGCGAAGCGCTGAAGACCGATCTGTTGGACGCCCAGGTCCGGTTGGCCGAATCCCGCGAAAACCAGGTGCGCGCCCGCAGTGCCGCGGCCTTGAGCGATTCCATCTTCCGCAACGTGCTTGGCGTCGACCAGACCAACAACGTTACCGCCGCCGAAGTCGCCTTTGTCGAATCCGCCTCGTCCGTCACCGAGTCGCTCGACGTTTCGCATCGTCCCGAGTTGAGGGCCGCGCGCAAAGCCGTCGACGCCGCCGAGAAACAAGTGCGCGCCGCGTTCGGCGGGCATCTGCCGCGCGTCAACGCCTTCGCCAGTTACGATCTCGACAGCGGCAACGCCCAGCAGTTCGAAGACAGTTGGATTGCCGGGGTGAGCGTTGACCTCGACGTGTTCGACGGCTTCCTCACCCGCGGCAAGGTCGCCGAGGCGCGCGCCAATCTCGACGCCAGCCGAGATCGACTTCGCAAGACCGAGTTGATGCTCGCGCTCGAAGTCAAACAGGCGCGCTTGAACGTCGATGACGCGCGGGCGCGCCTCGACGCCAGTACCCAAACAGTCGCGCAAGCCGGGGAAAGCCTGCAACTGACGAAAGACCGCTATGGCGAAGGGCTGGCGTTGTTCACGCAAGTGTTGGACACCGAGACCGCGCTCACGGCCGCCCGCCAACGCCGCGCCGCAGCCGAGGCCGATTACCTCATCGCGCGCGCCGCGCTCGACAAAGCGCTGGGCAACCCGTGGAAGGACCAGCCATGAAGCGAGTTTCCGTGATGTTTGTCACACTGGCAGCGCTGGTCGTCGCTGGTTGCAGCCACAAACGCGAATCGGCTGAGAACGCCGGCCCGGCCGCGCGCGTCCAGACCCTCGAAGTGAAGCTACAGCGGACGCCTGACGTGAATGAAGTCGTCGGCACGGTGCGAGCGAAGTTGACAGCAACGGTTTCGGCGAAAGTAATGGCGACGATTCAGCAGATTCCCGTGAGAACGGGCGACTTCGTGGGCGCGGGTCAAGAATTGGCGAAACTCGACGACCGCGACTTGCGCGCCGAGTTTGAGCGCAGGAAAGCGGACTATGATCGTTACAAAACGCTTCTCGAAAAACAAGCGGTCACGCCCGCCGAGTTCGACGCGGTGCAATCGCGTTACCGCGTGGCCGAAGCGAACCTGAGTCACGCAAGCATCGCCGCGCCATTCGACGGCGTTGTCGGCCAAAAGCTCTGCGATGTCGGCGATCTGGCGTCGCCGGGCAAGACATTGTTCGTCGTCGAACAACCGACCGATTTCCGTCTCGAAGCGCAAGTGCCCGAGCGATTCGCCAACGCGATCGGCGTCGGCAAAAGCGTGTACGTCGTAATCGATGCGACGCAGGAGCGATGCGACGGTACGATCCGTGAAATCGATCCAGTCGGCGATTCCACCAGTCGCAGTTTCCTCGTGAAGATCGATCTGCAATGCAAACAGCCGCTGAAGTCAGGCATGTTCGGGCGCGCGGAATTGATCATCGGCGAGCGGTTCGGCATGTTCGTGCCGAAGAGCGCGGTTCACGAGCGCGGCCAGCTCACGTACGTCTTTGCCGTTCAAGGCGGTCGCGCGCAGATGCGGCTGGTGAAGACCGGAAAAAGTTACCTCGACGCCGTCGAGATTCTGTCCGGGCTGCAGCAGGGCGAACGCGTGATTGTTGCCGGCGAAGTTGCCGATGGTCAGCCGGTAAGCCAATGACCCAAGCCGGTCACCAATTCGGTCTCGCCGCCAGGGTCGTCCGGTTCTTCATCGACTCGAAGTTGACACCGCTGTTCGTCATCGCATCGGTGTTGCTCGGCGGTGCGGCGGTGGCGCTGTTACCGCGCGAAGAGGAACCGCAGATTATCGTACCGATGATTGACATCTTCGTGCAGGCGCCGGGCATGTCGGCGAAGGAGGTCGAGGAACGGGTCACCAGACCGATGGAGCAACTGCTCTGGGAGATTCCCGGCGTCGAGTACATTTACTCCACATCCAGCCCAGGGATGTCCATGGTGATCGTTCGGTTTTTGGTTGGCGAGAATGAGGAACAGGCCATCGTTCGGCTGAACCAAAAGATGTACGCCAATTTCGACCGGATCCCGCCCGGCGTTTCCCAGCCGTTGATCAAGCCACGCCGCATTGATGATGTGCCGGTGTTGGCGCTGACGTTGTGGAGCAAGCGGTACGATCATTACGACCTGCGCCGGATCGCGGCGCAATTGAACGAGGAAATCGCGCAGGTAAAGAACGTGTCGGTCACCACGTTAATCGGCGGCTATCGGCGCCAGGTGCGCGTGTTGTTGGATTCCGCCAAGCTGACCGCCTACCACCTCGATCCGCTCCGTGTCACGCGGATGTTGCAGTCGGCCAACCAAGAGTTGAAGGAGGGCAGCTTCGCCGCCGACAACCGGGAGGTGCAAATCGACACCGGCGGGTTTCTCAAAAACGCCGAAGACGTGGCGGCGGTTGTAGTCGGCGTGTTTGACGGGAAGCCAGTGTATCTGCGCGATGTTGCGAAGATCGTGGACGGCGCCGAGGAGCCGAGCCAGTACGTGTTGTTTGGGCAAGGAGCCGCCACGCCGGGGCGCACCGAAGGTGAATATCCGGCCGTCACCATCTCGGTGGCCAAGCGCAAAGGCGCTAACGCGGTTTGGGTCGTGGATGACGTGCTAAAGAAGGTCGAACTCCTGAAGGGCAAGATTATTCCGAGTGACGTGGAGATCGCCATCACTCGCAACTACGGCCAGACCGCCGAGGAAAAATCGAACGAATTGCTGTTTCACATGGCGATTGCGGTGGTGGGCGTGACGATCCTGATTGGGTTGGTGCTGGGATGGCGGGAGTCGGGCGTGGTCGCAGTGGCGATTCCGGTGACATTGGCGCTGACACTGGCGACATTCTACTTCCTCGGATTCACGCTGAATCGAATCACGCTGTTCGCGCTCATCTTTTCAATAGGCATTTTGGTGGACGACCCGATTGTGGACGTCGAGAACATCGTCCGGCATTTCCGGCTGCCGGAGAACAAAGGGCGTCCGTTGCTCGAAGTCACCATCGAAGCCGTCAACGAAGTGCGCAGTCCGTTGATCCTGGCGACGCTCACCGTGATCGCCGCGATTCTGCCGATGGGATTCGTCGGCGGCCTGATGGGACCGTACATGCGGCCGATTCCCATCGGGGCCAGCGCCGCGATGGTGTTCTCGATGGTCGTGGCGTTCGTGGTCACGCCGTGGGCCGCGTACCGCATCCTGAAGGGCCGGGCGAGCAAAGTAGAGACCAAGATCGAACATGGGCCCGCGCGCGTCACGAAGGACGGACTGGAAGACTGGGAGATGAAGGAGGCCGCCGCGCACGTCGAAGGTGAAAAGGAAGATTGGTCGACGCGACTCTACCGGCACGTGATGGGGCCGCTGATCCATCATCCGTGGTGGCAGGCGGCGTTTTTGGTGGCGATGGTGTTGTTGTTGTTGGGCGCGATGTCAATGGTCTATTTCAAACTCGTCCGCGTGAAAATGCTGCCGTTCGACAACAAGAGCGAGTTCGAGGTGGTCATTGACATGGATCAGGGCACGACGTTGGAGGAAACCGCGCGGGTCGCCCAGCAGTTGGCTGCGGTGGTGCGCCAGGAACCGGAAGTCACCAACTACCAGATTTACGTCGGCACTGCTGCGCCGTACACGTTCAATGGTTTGGTCCGTCATTACTTCCTCCGCCAGGGTCCGACCGTCGCGGAGATTCAAGTCAATCTCATCGGCAAGGGTGGACGCAAGGCCCAGAGCCACGAAATCGCCAAACGTGTCCGCGCGAAACTGGCTCCCATTGCCGCCAAACTGAACGCCCGGATGAAGGTCGTCGAAGTGCCGCCCGGTCCGCCGGTGCTGGAGACGCTGGTGGCGGAGATTTACGGCCCGGATTACCAGAAACAGATCGAAGCGGCTCGCAAAGTTCGTGCGATTTTCGAAAAGACACCGGGCGTGGTGGACGTGGATTGGTACATGCAAGGCGGCGGACCGAAATACGTATTTCAGTTCGACCACGAAAAGGCGGCGCTCAACAGCATCAGCGCCGAGCAGGTGGCGCAGGCGTTGAAGGTCGCGCTCGAAGGTTCGCAAGTTGGTTTACTGCACGTCCCGCAGGAGAAAGAAGACGTGGCGATCATGGTCCGGCTGCCGGTGGCGCAGCGTTCGAGCGCGGATGACCTGCTGACCCTGCGCATCGCATCACCCAGCGGAACATTGGTGCCGCTCGGCGAACTCATCAAAGCCGAACCGACGACGGAAGACACGAGTATTTATGAGAAGAACATGCAGAGGGTCGTGTACGTCCTCGGTGATGTGGCAGGGCAAGAGGAAAGCCCGGCCTACGCCATCTTCAACATGAACGAGCCGATCGAGAAACTCGGCATGGAAATCCACAACATGCACCAGCCGTTCTCGACGGAGAAACTCGCGATGAAATGGGACGGCGAATGGCACATCACGCTCGAAGTGTTCCGCGATCTCGGCGCAGCGTTCGCGGTAGTGCTCGTGCTGATTTACGTGCTCGTCGTCGGGTGGTTTCGCTCGTTCAAGACACCGTTCATCATCATGGCAGCGATCCCGTTCTCGTTGGTCGGCATCCTGCCGGCGCACTGGGCCATGGGCGCGTTTTTCACGGCGACCTCGATGATCGGTTTTATCGCAGGGGCCGGCATCGTGGTGCGCAACTCGATCATCCTCGTCGACTTCATCGAATTGCGCCTGAGTCAGGGCATGCCGCTGGCCGAAGCGGTGATCGACGCGGGCGCGGTGCGCTTCCGGCCGATGATGTTGACGGCAGCGGCGGTCATCGTTGGCGCGAGCGTGATTCTATTCGATCCGATCTTTCAAGGCTTGGCGATCTCGCTGATGGCGGGCGAGGTTGCGTCCCTGCTGTTGTCGCGCATGGCCGTGCCCGTGATTTACTATCTTGCCATGCGTAAGCAGCCAGAACGCTGAAGGTTCGGCAGGCAATCGAGGCGCATTGACAACTTGTCACTGCGCCCGTAGGCTTGGTTTGCGATGTCGCCCTCCGAACGGGAGCAACGGCTGGGGTTTCTCGGGTTGACGCCACGCGATGCGGAATTGCTGCAGGCGTTGCGTCCGCTATTCGAGCGACACGTCGTCGGCATCGAGGACGCGTTCTACGATCGACTGCTTCGGTTTCCCGAAACGGCGCAACTGCTGAACGATCACACGACGGTCGAGCGGCTGAAGAAGTTGCAGCGCGACTATCTGTTGCGCATCACCGACGGCAATTTCGACGAGGCTTATTTCGCCGACCGTTTACGCATCGGAAGGACACACGAGCGTGTCGGCCTCAACCCCAAGTGGTATCTTCTCGCGTACAACATCTATTTTGAAATCATCACGCCTCTGATCCGCGAGTTCCACGCCAACGACTCAAACCGAGCCCACGAATCAATCGTCGCGCTCGAAAAGGCGTTCATGCTCGACGCCTCATTGGCGATGGACGCGTACATCGCCAGCGACCGCTACCGGCACCTCCAGCAACTCGAAAGCATTGTCAATGATTCGGCCGACGTGATCTTCTCGCTCGATACCGAAAACCGCATTCGCTCGTGGAACCGGGCCGCCGAGCGCGTGTTCGACTGGCGTCCCGACGAGATCCTGGGCAAGCCATTCACCGTGCTCGTGCCGCCCGAGGTGATCCAGGCGGGCGAACTCGATCGCATCGATCGCGAACTGCACCGCGAGGGGCACTACCATTTTGAAACGGTCCGCGTGGCGAAGGACGGTCGGCGTGTGCCCGTCGAGGTCAGCGTATCGTTGCTGCGCGACCCGCAGGGGCATCCAATGGGACGCTCGGCGATCTTGCGCGACATCACCGAGCGCAAACGACTCGAAGAGGAAAAACTGCGCGCGGAACGGCTGGCGGTCATCGGCGCGATGTCCGCGCGGCTGGCGCACGAGATCCGCAATCCGCTCAGCTCGATCACACTGAACATCGACCTGGTGCGCGATGAACTGGACACATTGTCGAAGAACAACGCCAACTCGGCGGAGGAAGCCCGCTCGTTGTTGCTCTCGATTGACTCGGAACTGCGGCGCATCCAGCGCGTGACGGAGGATTACCTGCAGTTTGCGCGCATGCCGAAGCCGCGCCGGGAATTGGTGTCGTTGAACGACCTGCTGTCGGACGGGTTGACGTTCATGGAATCGTTGTTCAACGCCACGAAGGTGAAGGTTTGCATGGAGCTCGACAAATCCTTGCCGTCGATTCGCGCGGACGACGGACAGCTCTGGCAGGGAATCCTCAACCTGGTACGCAACGCGATCGAAGCCATGCCCAAGGGCGGGACGCTCACGGTGCGCACCGCCCGGCGCGGTTCGACTGTCGTGCTCTCGGTCAGCGACACGGGCAAGGGCATGAGCGAGGAGGAACGCCAGCAAATCTTCAAGCCGTTCTTCAGCACAAAACCGAGCGGGACGGGTTTGGGGTTGCCGTTGACGCAGCAAATCGTCGCCGAGCACGGCGGCAGCATCCATTTTGAAAACGCTTCCGACGCGGGAACGACGTTCGTGATCGAACTCCCATTCACCGAGGAACCGGAGCATGCCAAGAAGAGCTGAGATCTTGTTGGTTGACGACGAAGAAGCGTTGTGCACCGCGGCCGAGAAGATCCTCGCCAAGGAAGGCTATCGCGTTAACACCTTGAACACGGCACAGGAGGGATTGGTGAAATTCGAGGCCGACGGCGCGGACCTGTTGATCACGGATTTGATGCTGCCCGACCTCGACGGCATTACATTGCTGAAGCGCGCGAAGGAATTGCGACCGACGATTGAGGTCATCGTCATCACGGGTCACGGCACGGTCGAGAAGGCGGTGGAGGCGATGCGGCTCGGCGCCTACGACTTCATCGAGAAGCCGCTCGACCGCAACGCGCTGTTGAAGGCCGTCAGCAAAGCGATCGAGAAGCAGCGGCTCTCCGAAGAAAACCGGCGGCTGCGCGAAGAACTCCAGCAGCAACGCGGCGAGGAAGCCTTGATCGGGAACGGTGAGGCAATGGTCACGGTGAAGAAGCTCATCCGTCAAATCGCGCCGACGGACGTGAGCGTGCTCATTCAGGGCGAAAGCGGGTCGGGCAAGGAAGTCGTCGCCGACGTGATTCATAACCTCAGCACCCGGCGTGACAACGCGATTGTGAAGATCAGTTGCGCGGCGATCCCCGAGACGCTGTTGGAGAGCGAATTGTTCGGCTACGAGCGCGGCGCGTTCACGGGCGCGGCGGGGTCGAAGCCCGGCAAATTCGAGTTGGCCGACGAAGGCACATTGTTTCTCGACGAAATCGCGGAGATGAGTCCGCAGTTGCAGGCGAAACTTCTGCGCGTGTTGCAGGACGGACGATTTCAGCGGCTCGGCAGCACGCGCGACATTCAGATTGACGTGCGTGTGATCAGCGCCACGCACATCGATATTCGCAAGGCAATTGCCGAGAGAAGCTTCCGGGAAGATTTGTTTTATCGGCTCAACGTGGTGAACGTGACGCTGCCGTCGCTGCGTGAGCGACAGGACGACATTCCGTTGCTGGCCGATCATTTTCTGAAGAAGTACGCGGCGCGCATGCAGAAGGACGTGCGCGTCATTGCCCCGGCGGCGCTCGACCAATTGCTGACGCACACATGGCAGGGAAACGTGCGCGAGTTGGAGAACGCGATGCAACGCGCGATTGCGGTGGCAACAGGAGACACAATCCTGAACTTTCTACTCACCCCGCTGATTTCCTCGGTGGCCGGCGGCGAACCGCTTGGGCCATCGGTGACGATCCCGATCGGCATGCCCATGGCCACGGCGGAGGAACGGATCATCGCCGAAACGTTGAACCAATGCGGCGGCGATAAGGAAAAGGCGGCGAAGTTGCTCGGCATTTCCTCGCGCACGTTGTATCGGCGCTTTTCCAAATAGGCTGCCAAGTTGTCGCCGCGCTGACGTTAGACTGACATCCTGACAGCTGTGGCAGTCGACGGCCGGGCCAGTCGAATCTCCCCAAGGAAGCCTCCCCCAAAGCCTTAGAACACTGCCCGCCGGCGTGGCATCGGCGCTGCTGAATTGCAGGCCGTGACAGAGACGGGCAGAATTGCATCCATATTATTGGTGGACGACGACCCCGAGGTGTTGAAGGCGCTGACCAAGGTGCTGGAGAAGGAAGGGTATGAAGTCGCGGCTTACACGGACGCGCGTCTCGCCATTCGGTTCATCAACGAAACCAAGAAGCGGTTCGACCTCGTCATCACCGACGTGTCAATGCCCGGCATGAAGGGCACGACTTTTCTGGCGGCCGTGAAGGCAGCATTTCCGTTCGTGCCCGTCATCATCATCACCGCGTTTGGCGACTGGGGCGAATACATGGAGGCGTTGCGCGAAGGCGCGTACGAGTATCTGAGCAAACCGCTCGACAAAGCCGAACTGCTCGCCGCCGTCCGTCGCGCGCTCGCCAACGGAAAGTCGCAGGTCAGCCGAGTATGAGGATTACCACGACGGCGAATGTGATGGAGTAGGCGACTTCAGTCCATCCGAGCCGCTTGATGCGCAGCACCGGCGACAACCGCGCCACACCAACGAACGCCCGCGCTATCGCCGGCACGAACGCCAGACCCACCGGCCGCCAGAACGCGGCCACGACTGCCAACACGCCGTGGTAAATTATCGTCGCCGCGCCTTGCCGGAGCTTGTCCGCCCGTCGCGCGATCGCGGCCGCCACGTGCATCCTCACATAGAACACACCACCGGCGAAGTAGAGCACGTTGAGCAACCATAGCTGCAGCGCCGTCAATTCCAACTTGCCAGTCGCCGCGTACCAAGCCGCCGGCGCGGTCAACGTCAGCCCGGCCACCGCGAGCAATTGCACCGTGATGCTGCGCTCGGTTTTGCGAAACGCCAACGGCGCGGCCACCACGCCGAACGCCGCGAGCCACCACAGCTTCCAAACCAACAGCAACGGCAAAGTGCACGCCGCACAGCCGGCCAGCAGAATGGCCGTCCATCGGTAATTCAGTTTCAGGAAACTTGTCCGCGCGACGTAGAAACACAAAATGGAAACCAGCAGCAGCGCGACCGGCAAGTTCCACACGCCGGCCACGCCGACGGCCGTCGCGAATGGAATCAGCAAAATGCCCCACGCGCCATGTTCGCGCGGCATGGGAGGCTTGGGCGAGGCGAGGACTGGTCGTTTCTCCAATGCGATCATTGTATCGCAGTGTTCAAATCCGCGACCAGCGCGTCGATGTCTTGGCAACCTCTCGCGCGCGCGGTCTGCTCGATGGAATGTGCGCCACCACAACAGAAGTCAACCTTGTGCTTGCCGAAAACGTTGATCGTTTGCGGCCAGCGATTTGTCACGTCGCGGACGATCATGTCCTTGGTGATTTCCTTCGGCGCCGCATCATGCCCGCAGCAGCAACCGGAATGATGACCGGTCAGTTTGTTTTTGATGTCGGTGATCAGGCTCATAGCTTTCTCCTTTGGATCTCTTCGTTCAGAAGTTTGACAAGTGGCGCCGGGTCGATGCCATGCCGGCGCGCGGCGAATTCCAGCGTGACGAAGCGCGGCGGATTGTGACGCATCGCCGCCAATCCGCCGAGGCCACCGTGAATCAAGACCGGCCGCAAATCCGGATACACTTCGAGCAACTCGGCGACGCGCGTGTTGAGTTTGGCTTCGGAGTCCTTCGTGAATTTATCGGCCTTTGTTCGCAGCGTCATCCACAGGTTCCATGCGAACAACGCCACCGCTGCGGCGACGCACCAGCCGCTGGCTGCCGCCCAGTCGAACATCCACGGCTGCTCGCGCCGCGCGCTGTAGGCCATCGCCAAAATCAGCGTCGTGCCGGCCGCGTGCAGCCAGAACGACGCGCGCATCGCCCTCGGACTGTGCAGGTTCACGCCGTTGAAGATCGGCAGAATCCGGTACGCCACCCCCATGATGATGCTGACGATAAATCCGACCGCCATCCCGTGCCGCGCCGACGCCGTCAGCCGCGGCAGGTCGGCGTGGAATGGTTGAATCACATCGAGCACCAGCCACGCGAAGCCGAGATAGATGAACCACGCAAACGTGTTATCCACGCCGGCAATCCGCACCTTCACGCGCCGCTTCGTGAAGATGCCGACTGCCCACACGAACAACAGCGCCGACACCAGTTCGAGCCACGACGCCGTGAGGTCGAGCGCATCGCGTTGCCACGCGACGGGATACCGACACAGAATCGAAGTGTTCCAAAGCCAGAACGCGGCGTCGGCCGCCCGGACTTTCGTCTCGCGCAAGCCGAGAAAATGCGGCAGCACGCGCCGCGTGAATGCAAAAATCATGTTCGAGATGAACCCGAAAAGCCCGACGTGAATCATCCACGCGTCCAACATCGGCGGGATACCGGTCGAGCGCCGCGCGAACATCTGCGCGACGGCAATCATGTTCCACACCGCCAGCACCGCGAACCAACCGACGCTCGCCGCGATAAACTTCTCGTAGTGTTCCCGGCCTTGCTTTGATTGCCGGGCAATCATTGCCACCAGCCACACAAATATCCCAACGCTCAGCAACTCCATGATGCCGGACGCCAGCAGCGGCCATCGCCATGCGAAAGGTTGCGCGAACGTCCGCACGACGATGCCGGCCACCATCAACGCCAGACACGCGTTCGCCGCGCGCACCGACCGCA
>Ga0335085_10015988_pt1 | contig 10865 bp, 7 predicted proteins | sample Lox_Sample_45_FD_206712 | JGI IMG/M metagenome (GOLD analysis project Ga0335085, IMG submission 206712) | Soil microbial communities from Loxahatchee National Wildlife Refuge, Florida, United States - Lox_Sample_4.5 | ecosystem: Environmental > Terrestrial > Soil > Wetlands | place: USA: Florida... | reverse complement strand
CGCCGCTGACCCTTTACCAGTATGCAATAAACGGAACCAGCGCCGCCGCCTTTGCAGGATCGCTGGAGCTGCCCCAAACCTCTTCAGGAGCAAACTACGCAATCTCAGGCGAGTATGGCTCATCGTCCGAGGGCGGCCTGCAGCTCTCCGGTAACGGGCAGTACCTCACCATCATGGGTTACGGCGTCAACGCCGACGCCTTCAACGCCAGCCCGGCTACCTACAGCCTGAGTTCCGCGAATGCGGCGCTCGCCCAGTCCGGAAGCCTGACCGGCCAGAGCTACACCGCTGTCCCGCGAGTCGTTGCCGAAATCGGCGCCGACGGTTCCGTGGACACGTCAACCGCCCTTTACGGGGTCTTCGACGGCAACAATCCCCGCAGCGCCTACACTGTGGATGGCTCGTCCTTCTATGTGTCCGGTCAGGGTACCAGCGGTGATGCCACAGGGGGGGTGTTCTATGCCACCAAGGGCAGCACCAGCGCCACTTCGATTACCGGGGCGGACGCCGGCAGCGGCGCCTCGCAGGATACCAGGACGGTGCAAGTCTACAATGGCCAGCTGTATGTCTCGAGTGATAGCAAATCCGGAGCGACAAATCGCGATTATATCGGCACCCTGGGCGCCCAGGGATCGCTGCCGACCACGGTTGCCAATGGCGGTAATGGTCCGGCGATGTTGCCCGGTTTTGGTAACACGGGAGGCACCGGTAAGGTGACGATTACGGCAGGAAGTGCCTCCAATGGCAATGGCCTAAACGCCGGCAAGCAGATTAACCTGAGCCCCGAAAACTACGTGTTTGCAAACAATGGCACGGTCCTCTATGTCGCTGACAGCGGGTCGCCGAAGAACACCAGCGCCACCAGTGCGGTGGGTGACGGCGGTCTGCAAAAGTGGAGCTTCACGGGGGCCGCATGGACGCTTGATTACACCCTCGCCGGCGGTCTGGGCCTGGTTGCGAATACCGCGACGTCCGGCACCACGGGGCTGTTGGGTCTGACCGGCACGCAAGTCATCATAAATGGCATAGCGGAAGAGGAACTGTTCGCCACCAATTACACCATCGGTGACACCGACCAGACCTACCTTTACGGCATCACCGACTTGCTTTCCGCGACGACGCCTCCTACTAATGAGCAATTTGCCCAACTAGCACTTGCTCCAGCAGACAGCAACTTCAAGGGCGTGGCCTTCGCTCCCACCGCCGCTCCTGTTCCCCTGCCGGAAAGTTTCCTCCTGCTGCTGTCTGGCATGGGAATGGTCGGCGCCCTCGCGGCGCGGCGCAGCAGGCCTGCCACGTTGACAGAAGTTGGCCCGTAAATAAGCCGGTTTGCTCGAATTACACCAGTGCGGATGTGACCGGCGCCTGACCCCCAATCAGGAAACAGAAAGCGGCGCTTCTATTTCAAGCCGCGCCGGTCATCTTCACGATCCAAGCGGGATTGGATAAGCCTGGCAGTTACCTGTCCCTACGGGAAATGCCGCCGTTCTGAACGGCAACCCCAACGGCGGCTATCATGAAGACCCGCGGTCGCTGCGCACACGCCGCCTCTCGAAAGACAAATACAATGTTGGCGCGCGCCATGGCAAGGGCATGCGGAGCCTGCGGCGACTTGCCGGCAACGCTTTCTGGGTGTTCTTGGCGGCTTTGCCACGCAGCCGCAGCAGTGTGGCCAGCCCAAAGAAACAGAGCAGCCGCGACCATTGTCACGGCATCGATGGATGGCCTTCCTGTTAAGGATATGCAGGACCCGTCTTCGTTGCTGATTGGAAAGTACGTCCCGCGGCGTCAGCGCACCCTGCTCAGCCCACGCTGTGACGAACAGAATTTGAGGATTCCTCGAGCAGCGCGCGTTCAAAGGCGCGCACGGCTTCCTTGTTGTCGTTCAATTTGGCTGCAGCATCGCGCATTGCGGCGCGGCGCGCTTCGCGCCTGCGCCCATCGACCCCCTCGATGGCGATTCGCGCGGCCATTTCGATATATTCCTCCTGGGTTGAGGCAATGGTATCCGCGCAGCCCATCTGACGCAGGATGCCAGCAGCGAGCCGCTGGCGCATGAAGGGGCCCTCCAGCGTGACAATGGGCAAGCCGCGATGCACGGCCTGCCAAGCGGTGGTGTACCCTGAAAAGGCGGGGCAGTCGAGATAGATGTCCACCGCGTCGAGCAGGCTGTAGAACTGGCCGCTTGGTTGCCAGGGGACCATTTCCAGATAATCGTCCGGGTCCAGGCCATGACGCTCGAAGGCGGCACGAAAGCGCCCGGCGAGACACTGCGCCGGGCGCTCACCCTGCAGTAGGGAGACCATCACGAAGAACCGGCATCGGCCGGTGCGGGAGGCGATCCTGGGATAGAGGTCATCGTGGGACGGATCGTGCTTGAACTCCGTGTGGCACAGGATGTAGCGTGGTCCCTCCGCACGATCGACCAGCGCCCGCAGCGCTGGATTTAGGGGCTCGGCTGCGGCGCTCGGCGGTGACGTGCAGGCGCCGGTGCCGGGCAGGCGTATCAACCTTTCCCGGTAATGTTGATCGGCTTCGGCCGGCTCGATCAGTTTGCCGGAAAAATAAAGATCGATCGCAGGCGATCCGGTGGTGATGGGATGTCCCCAGGCCGCCGCCTGAAGGGGTGCGAGTCGCAGATGGGCCAGCCGGTTGGTGAGGCCGCTTAGTCCGACCTCGGGGTAAAAGATGATCTCCGGCTTCTCCTCGTCGATAATCCGCAGGCACGCCGCGACGTCGCTACCGCGATGAAAACGTGCCGCCAGCGCGGTCGCCTGAGCCGTGGCGGCGTCATGTCCACGCGATGTGGACAAAAGGACCGGCTCGAGGCGCGTCCTATCCAGATGGGTGAGCAGACCTTGCAGGATGATGTTCCAAACCGAATGCTCCACGAAATGGCCGCTCACGATGAGCAGTCGCGGTCGGTTACGGGCCAGCGAGATCATGGTGGGAAGCTGCGTACACCAGCGCTCGGCCAGCAAAGAAGCAGTGATATCGCCCAGGCGGCTGAGCCGTCGGCAATGATTGCCCAGGCGGTAGGCGAGGTGGAAGGGCAGGCGGTCGCCGGTCACTTCCGCGGCCGCGGCGCGGGTAGAGGGCTGACCCGCAAGCTCCTCCCACTCCCGCATCAACTCATCGAAAGCCGATACGCCGCTTCGGGTTTCGGCGACATTCTCCGGGACGGTGGGAAGGCGGTTGAACAGTCGATACAAGAGGACCTTGGCGTGGGCTTGCGGATCGATCTTAAGACAGCGATCGAGCACCGGCTCGGCCTGCCGCGCATGCCCGGACTCGTACAGGCTGTTGGCGAGCGCGAATCCTGCTTCAAGGTAGGCAGGTCGGAGGGCAACGGCCTTCTTGATGGCTGCCAGGGCTTGGTCGTGGTGCTTTTGGGTGGACAGCAGTATGCCCAGCCCGGCGAAGGCTTCTGCGTAACTCGGGTCAAGTTCCGTGGCCCTGCCATAGGCATCCATTGCCTCAGCCGTCCTGCCGAGGATGCGCAGGGCAGCTGCGAGGTTGTTGCAGGCAGCGGCATGGCCGGGCATCCGGTCCAGTACCGTGCGGAAACAGGCCACCACCTCCTCGTATCGCTTCATGCCTTGCAGCGCGATACCCAGGTTGTAAAGGGTCTCGGCCGACCCCGGCGCGATCGCCAGCGCCGTTTGGTAGCAGGTTGTCGCGTCCTCAAGCCTGCCCAGTTTCTGCAAGGTGGCGCCGAGGTTGCTGTGCGCGCTGGCGAGGTGGGGCGCGATGGCAAACGCTCGCCGATAGCAGTCCCCGGCCTCGGCAAACTGGCGGAGGCGATACAACACGGCGCCGAGGTTATTGTGGCCTTCGGCATCCTGGGGTACCAATGCCAGCGCGGCCGCGTGGGCGGCAAGCGCCTCCTCCAGCTTGCCGAGTTGCTGCAGGGCCAGGGCCAGGCGGCCATGTGCCTTGGCAAGATCGGGGCGGGCGCGCAACGCTGCGCGATAGAGCGGGATGGCCTCATCCGCCTTTCCCTGGTCGTGCAGCGTGATGGCCAAGTAAAACTGAAGCATGGCATCATCAGGACGTCCGATCAGGGCGCGGCGGAAATAGGCGCTGGCCTGCGGCGGGTCCCCTGCCAGGGCGGTGATGCGCCCCAGCATCGCGAGAGCGGTAACGTTGCCAGTTGAGGCGGATAGGATGTCAATGAACCTCGCCTTGGCTTCCGAATAGCGACCTGCCCGAAAGCAGTCGAGCGCCGATTGCAGGGCCGGCGACAGGGAGTCGTCGATCATCGGCCCAACGCGCCGGTCTGCAGCGTGTCGCGGATGCGTTTCATCATGCTCGGCCAGTCGCCAAGGCGCGGCTGGCTGACGAGGCGCGCAGGGACTGTCGGTTCTTGCCAGCAGCCAGCGAAAGTCCGGATCGTAGGGCAGCAGGATCCGCACCGGTTTGCCCGGCGCCCCGGCCAGATACCCGCGGCGGGGTCGACGCTGATGGCCAGACCCAACTCGGCAATGGGCGCCGCGGTCTCGCCCAGGTCTTGCCATTCATGGTGCCGAATCCGCTTAAGGAGGCGCAGCGTCATCTGATCGTCTGTCGGTCGTTGACGTGTTGAGCATTGCCGACCAGGTATCGGGGCGATTCAGGACATTACCGCGGCGGAAGTACGCCTCCGCGAAATCCGGCTGCAGGGACCGCGCCTGGCCGTCGCTCGCCAGTGTCGCCTCGTGATGGCCCCGCCACTGCGGGGCGACGCCGCGGTTGAAATGACTGATGAAAGCCCAGGGCCGGGCGCGGCAGCCGCCAGTGAAGCACTGCAGGGCGCGGTCCGGATCGCCCGGTTGAGCGTAAAGCAAGCCGGCTCCGCACAAGGCGCCGAACTGCAGCGGATCGCTGTCATGCACGCGGCGATAATGCATGAGGGCTTCCTGAACCTTTCCCCGCTGGTGGGGGGTAAGGGTTTGGTGGAGAAGGGAGGGGAGCGGCGTCTGGAGAGTCAGCGGATCCATTGCCCAATGGTCGCGTTTGCGATGGCCAGATGCAAGACATCCTGTTATAATCAGAGCCTTGCGGTGGGTGAGGCGTGGCGCAGTCCGATGTTGGACCCCCAGCGCAGTGGGCCCGGCGCTGGCCTCATCGAGTTCTGCGCCCGGTGCTGATGCCGCGCCCGACGGGGCCGGCTCTCTCCCAGAATCCCTATTGACAGTCCCGGGGGTCGGTCCTAAAATGCCGCTTCTTCTTTACAGGCGGCAGTGCGTTGTTGCTGGCGCCTAACTAATTTCATAGAAATCAAGCGTTCAACCATCCAGGCGACGCTGCCCAACCGACAGCTCGACCCCGGCAGGCGAACGCTTAGTTTTTTTGCACGATTCCGCCCATACCCGCGGGACGTGCAATGAGAGGGTTCCGAAGGGGAGAGGTACGCCTCTCCCCTTTGGTCGCGCGCGAGGGCCTGGCCCGCGGCGATCGTGTTCAGAGACGTTTATAGCCACTTGGGCTGGAGTCAGTATTCATGGCGACAACGAATCAATTGGTGCGCAAACCCCGGACGATGAAGCGGGAGAAGAGCAAGGTTCCTGCGCTGGGGGGCTCGCCGCAGAAGCGCGGCGTATGCACCCGCGTCTACACCACCACGCCGAAGAAGCCAAACTCGGCGCTGCGGAAGGTGGCCCGTGTGCGGCTGACCAACGGCATGGAGGTCAGCACCTACATTGGTGGTGAAGGTCACAACCTGCAGGAGCACTCGGTGGTGCTGATTCGCGGCGGCCGCGTCAAAGACCTGCCCGGCGTGCGCTATCACACGGTGCGCGGCAGTTTGGACACCGCCGGTGTGGCAAATCGCAAGCAGGGTCGCTCCAAGTACGGCGCGAAGCGGCCCAAGGCGTAACACATATATATAGGTAACCAAGATGGCACGCAGAAGAGTAGCGGCGAAGCGCCCGGTGTTGGCGGATCCCAAGTTCGGCAGCGAGATGCTGACACGGTTTGTCAACGTGGTGATGAAAAGCGGCAAGAAGGCAGTCGCCGAGCGCATCGTCTATGGCGCTCTTGACCGCGTCGGAGAGAAAACCAAGGGCGACGCCTTCCAGGTGCTGAGCCAAGCCCTGGACAACATCAAGCCCATTGTCGAGGTGAAGTCCCGCCGCGTCGGCGGCGCCACCTATCAGGTGCCGGTGGAGGTGCGCTCCGACCGCCAGTTCGCGCTGGCCATGCGCTGGATGATTGACGCCGCGCGCGTACGGGGTGAGAAATCCATGGATCTGCGCCTCGCCGGAGAGATTATGGATGCCGCCGAGAAGCGCGGCGCGGCGGTCAAGAAGCGCGAGGACACGCACCGCATGGCGGAGGCTAACAAGGCCTTCTCGCATTACCGCTGGTAATCACGTTTTAGAGTTTGAGGATTTTTCATCGTGGCACGCAGTACACCCATCGAACGCTATCGCAACATCGGCATTGCGGCGCACATCGACGCCGGCAAGACGACCACCACCGAGCGCGTTCTGTTCTATACCGGTGTCTCTCATAAGATCGGCGAAGTCCATGACGGCGCTGCCATCATGGACTGGATGGAGCAGGAGCAGGAGCGCGGGATCACCATTACCTCCGCCGCGACGACCTGTTACTGGTCCGGCATGGAAAAGCAGTTTCCGCAACACCGCATCAATATCATCGATACGCCCGGCCACGTCGACTTCACCATCGAGGTGGAGCGCTCGCTGCGGGTGCTGGACGGCGCCTGCGCGGTGTTTTGCGCCGTCGGCGGCGTGCAACCCCAGTCCGAGACGGTATGGCGCCAGGCAAACAAGTACGGCGTGCCCCGCTTGGCCTTCGTCAACAAGATGGACCGTATCGGCGCCAACTTCCTCAAGGTCGTCGAGCAGATGAAGAAGCGCCTGGGCGCCCAGGCAGTGCCTATCCAGCTGCCGATCGGCGCCGAGGACGATTTCAAGGGGGTAGTCGACCTGGTGAAGATGAAGGCCATCTACTGGAACGACGAGACCCAGGGCATGACCTTCGAGGAGGGGGAAATCCCCGCCGAGATGAAGAATCTTTGTGAGGAGTGGCGCGAGAAGATGATCGAGGCCGCTGCTGAGGCCTCCGAAGAGCTGATGGAGAAATACCTGGAAGGCAACGCACTGACGCTTGAGGAGATCAAGAGGGCGTTGCGCGCACGTACCGTCGCCAATGAAATCGTGCCGGTGCTATGCGGCTCGGCATTCAAGAACAAGGGCGTGCAGGCCATGCTTGATGCGGTGATCGAGTATCTGCCGTCGCCGGTGGACGTGCCGGCGGTGAAGGGGACCCTCGATGACGCTGATCGTACCGCGGCCGAGCGCCGACCCTCGGATGACGAGCCGTTCTCGGCGCTCGCCTTCAAGATCGCCACCGATCCCTTCGTCGGTACACTGACTTTCTTCCGCGTCTACTCCGGCGTGCTCAACTCCGGCGACACGGTGTTCAACCCGGTGAAGTCCAGGAAGGAACGCATCGGTCGTATCGTGCAGATGCACGCCAACCATCGCGACGAGATCAAAGAGGTGCGCGCCGGTGATATTGCGGCGGCGGTCGGGCTCAAGGACGTCACCACCGGCGACACGCTGTGCAATGTCGACAAGGTCATCATCCTGGAGCGCATGGAATTTCCTGAACCAGTGATCTCGGTGGCAGTGGAGCCAAAGACCAAGGCCGACCAGGAGAAGATGGGCATCGCCCTCAACCGGCTGGCACAGGAAGACCCCTCCTTCCGGGTTCATACCGATGAGGAGAGCGGCCAGACCATCATCTCCGGCATGGGCGAACTGCACCTGGAGATCATCGTCGACCGTATGAAGCGCGAGTTCAAGGTCGAGGCTAACGTCGGCAAGCCGCAGGTGGCCTACCGCGAGACGATCCGCAAGGAGGTCGAGCAGGAAGGCAAGTTCGTGCGTCAGTCCGGCGGTCGCGGTCAATACGGTCACGTCTGGCTGAAGATCGAGCCCAATGAAACTGGTAAAGGCTACGAGTTCGTCAATGGCATTGTCGGCGGCGTGGTGCCCCGGGAGTACATTCCCGCGGTGGACAAGGGCATACAGGAACAGCTGCAGAATGGTGTGATCGCCGGCTATCCGGTGGTGGACGTCAAGGTAACTCTGTTCGACGGTTCCTATCACGACGTGGACTCCAACGAAATGGCCTTCAAGATCGCTGGCTCGATGGGCGTGAAGGAAGGGGCGCGCAAGGCCAGCCCGGTGTTGCTCGAGCCCATCATGAAGGTGGAGGTGGTGACCCCGGAAGAGAATATGGGCGATGTGATTGGCGACCTCAACCGCCGCCGGGGCCTGATCCAGGGCATGGACGACAACCCGGCGGGCAAGATCGTGCACGCCGAGGTCCCGCTGGCCGAGATGTTCGGTTACGCCACCGATCTGCGTTCCGCCACCCAGGGCCGTGCTACTTACACGATGGAATTCGCCAAGTACAACGAGGTGCCGGGAAATATCTCCGAGGCGATCATCAAGGAACGTTCCTGAGCGTTCGGGAATGACAGACAAGTATTGATTAAAGAGTGAGGTTTTAGCCGTGTCCAAGGAAAAATTTGAGCGAACGAAGCCGCATGTGAACGTTGGGACGATAGGTCACGTTGATCACGGCAAGACGACGCTGACGGCGGCGCTGACCAAGGTATTGGCGGAGAAGTACGGCGGGGAATCGAAGGCCTACGATCAGATTGATGCGGCGCCGGAAGAGCGGGCGCGGGGCATCACGATTGCGACGGCGCACGTGGAGTACCAGTCGGCGAAGCGGCACTATGCGCACGTGGACTGCCCGGGGCACGCTGATTATGTGAAGAACATGATCACGGGTGCGGCGCAGATGGACGGTGCGATTTTGGTGGTATCGGCCGCGGATGGTCCGATGCCGCAGACGCGGGAGCACATTCTGCTGGCGCGGCAGGTGGGTGTGCCGTACATCGTGGTGTACATGAACAAGGCGGACATGGTGGACGACGCCGAGCTTCTGGATTTGGTGGAGATGGAAGTGCGGGAGCTGCTGGACAAGTACCAGTTTCCGGGCGACGCGACGCCGATCGTCAAGGGGTCGGCGCTGAAGGCGCTCGAGGGCGACCAGAGCGAGATTGGGGTGCCGTCGATTCTGAAGCTGGTGGAGGCGATGGACAGCTACATTCCGGTGCCGGAGCGTCCGGTGGATCTGCCGTTCCTGATGCCGATTGAAGACGTGTTCTCGATTTCTGGCCGCGGGACGGTGGTGACGGGTCGGGTGGACCGTGGCCGTGTCAAGGTAGGCGAGGAAGTGGAGATTGTGGGCCTGCGTCCGACGCAGAAGACCACGTGCACGGGTGTGGAGATGTTTAGGAAGCTTCTGGACGAAGGGCAGGCGGGTGACAACGTGGGGGTGCTGCTGCGGGGCACCAAGCGCGAGGACGTGGAGCGTGGCCAGGTATTGGCCAAGCCGGGTACGATCACGCCGCACACCAAGTTTGAGGCCGAGGTTTACGTTCTTTCCAAGGAAGAGGGCGGCCGTCACACGCCGTTCTTCAAGGGTTACCGTCCGCAGTTTTACTTCCGCACCACGGACGTGACGGGTGCGGTGGAGTTGCCGGAGGGGGTGGAGATGGTGATGCCCGGCGACAACATCCGGATGAACGTCGCGCTGATTGCCCCGATTGCGATGGAAGAGGGTCTGCGCTTTGCCATCCGCGAAGGCGGCCGCACCGTGGGCGCGGGCGTGGTTTCAAAGGTTATTGAGTAAGTGTTCAGCGGCCTGTCGAGTGCTGAATGCTGACGATCGTTTAGATACCCGGAGCTGAGGATAGCTTTGGCAGGAAATTGAAGGTGGCGAGTGGGGGCGGCAGGCGGCAAGTATTTTTGCTTGCGGTTTGCCGCTTTCAGCTTGCTGCTGCTTTTTTATTAGGCCAGTAGCTCAATTGGCAGAGCGGCGGTCTCCAAAACCGCAGGTTGGGGGTTCGATTCCCTCCTGGCCTGCCAGATTAGTAGACGGATTTCGGGCGGGTATGGCGGACAAGATCAAGTGGGTGGCGGCGGTAGCGCTGTTGCTGGCCGGGCTGGGCGGATTTTATTACTTCTCCGACCATTCCCTGCTGGTGCGCGTGCCTGCGTTGTTGGCGACGGGCATCGTTTGTTTGGTGATCGCGCTGCAGACGCAGGCGGGAGGCCAGCTGGTGGGCTTTTTCCGCGAGGCCAATATCGAGGTGCGCAAGGTGGTGTGGCCAACCGGCAAGGAGACCACCCAGACCACCCTATTTGTCATGGGGCTGGTGGTGGTGGTGGCCATGTTCCTCTGGATACTGGACATGGGGCTGTTGAAGCTGGTCAGGTTGCTGACGGGGCAGGGGGGCTGAACAAGACATGGCGATGCGCTGGTATGTAGTGCACGTGTACTCGGGCTTCGAGAACCAGGTGGTGCGCTCTCTCAAGGAGCGCATCAAGCTCTATCACATGGAAGAGAAATTCGGCGACATCCTGGTCCCCACCGAAGAAGTGGTGGAGATGCGCGCCGGCCAAAAGCGCAAGAGCGACCGAAAGTTCTTCCCCGGCTATGTTCTGGTGCATATGGACATGGACGACAACACCTGGCATCTGGTGAAGGATGTGCCCAAGGTGATGGGTTTCATCGGCGGTACCAGCAACCGCCCCGCGCCCATTTCCGACAAGGAGGCCGACAAGATCCTGCAGCGCGTGCAGGAGGGCGTTGAAAAGCCGCGGCCCAAGGTGCTGTTCGAGCCGGGCGAGGTGGTGCGCGTTACCGAGGGCCCCTTCGCCGACTTCAATGGAGTGGTAGAGGAAGTCAATTACGAAAAAAGCCGTCTGCGCGTGGCGGTGCTGATCTTCGGCCGTTCCACACCGGTGGAGCTGGAGTTCGGGCAAGTGGAGAAG
>Ga0335085_10015987_pt1 | contig 10865 bp, 10 predicted proteins | sample Lox_Sample_45_FD_206712 | JGI IMG/M metagenome (GOLD analysis project Ga0335085, IMG submission 206712) | Soil microbial communities from Loxahatchee National Wildlife Refuge, Florida, United States - Lox_Sample_4.5 | ecosystem: Environmental > Terrestrial > Soil > Wetlands | place: USA... | reverse complement strand
TCTGTGCCGGTGGTCAGCCCCATTTCCAAGAGGCGTTGTTGCACGTCTGGCGGCAACGCAAAGCCGATGATTTTTAGCCGTCGGCCCTCAGGCTGGCCGGCAAGTTTTTCGATGGTTGGATTCATAATGTACTTTGGTTCTAGAAAGTGACAACGGCACGCATCCCGAAAACGACAGCAGTCTCGCGTGTGCCGGAATTTGGATTTACGGCAGGGTTGAACAGAATTTGGGTGTCAGCTTGCAGCGTAAACCAACGGGTCATCTGCGCCTTGTAGGTAAATTCCAGAGTGGTTTCATCGGCAGCGATTGTGTTTAAGCCAGTGCTGTCGCGGAAAGCCTGGCCGAACTTGGTGTAAGAGACAGCAACCCCGGCCATGTCATCCGGACGTATGGGGAATGGAGCAAACCAGTTCAAACCCGCGTCCGCGTAAAGGCTGACCATGCTCGAATCCAGATCGGGGGTGATTCCACCACGAAAGAACAAACCCAACTTGGTTTTGGCATCTTTGTCCGCGAGCAGTTGAAAATCATTCACGGCGAAATAATTCGGCACCGTCTGTTTCTCCACAGGAGCGTTGTTTTTATTTGCCGTGCTGAAATCGTCCATCGGTCCTGTATGGTAGGAAAGTCCCAGCCGAAATGCGCCGCCGTGTTTCGCCAGCGAATAGTTCACACCATTCTCCCAAAACAAGCCTAGCTCCGCTGATTGATTCACCCAATCGAAGCCATAGTTGTCAGTTTCATCCGGGCCGGGGTTGCCGTAATACAATCCCAACTGCGAATAGAATGATTCTGCCGGTCGCACTCGCAGTACCACGCCGGGCGCAGCCACCGAATAAATCGGGAAAGCGGGGCCGCCGCCGCAGGAAGTGGCCACTGGGGTACCGACTTGCGAGGGCATGGCACCAAAGGCGGAATTGAGAAACAAGCCCGTGTAATCCGAAAGCATGAAGTCATCATCCACCGCGATCTGCCCCACTTTGACCACCACGGCATCGTCCCTCCAGGACTGGCGGTAATAAAGATTGAACACACGAATTTGATTTCCGGCCATGATCCCGCTGACGGGATTAAAAGCGCCGGTGTGTTCCCCAAAGCAGTCTCCTTCACCGATGTGTTGCACCCAATGTGCCTGCACCAGAAAGCTGCCATTGTTCCACCATCCGAGTTTTGCTGTGTCCAGTCTTACCCCGAAATCCAACAGATGGTCATACCATGCGCCAGTCTTAAGGCCGCCAGAAACGTCACCCCAAACTTCACTCGTGAGCACGGCATAGGGTTCGACGCCTTGGGCTGCCAGTTTCTGCCGCACGCCCCACGCGCCCAGCAATGCGCTGTCCTGGGCTGACGACGTGTAGCCGGCCAGAGCAAAGCTCAAGCAAACAATCATCAGCCACATCTCCGTCAGTTCTCTGACTCGACCGGGCGCTGAAACTTTCATGCGCACATTGTCCTACGCCTTGGGAAATCCCGCTTTCGGCAGCTTGCCAACAGTTGTCGTTCATTTGCTGACCTCATAAACAATGATAGGCAACATAAGCGAAGTGTTTTACAAAATGCGGGTAGACATATTTTGACAATCTACCGCCAACAAAGAGCAAGCCGCCGCAAGCACGGTCTCTCCACTTCGGGCAAACTGCCCGTCCATGAAACACGTTTGGTTTAATTGCCTTCAATCTCTTCCGGCCGCCTTTTGTCTGGTGTTAGGCACGTTGACCACCTTGGCACAAGAGGAGCGCAGCCATCTGAACATCAGCAGCACCAGTTTCAGACCGCTGCACGCGCCGGGGCGAACGCCGAATGTTGTGCCGCTCACACCGGTTGAACAACTTGGCAAAGACATCTTCTTCGATTCCACGCTTTCCAATCCGCACGGTTATTCCTGCGCGACATGCCATGTGCCGCAGACCGGTTTCACCGGGCCGAGTTCGCTCGTGAATGAATTCTCCGGCCCTGTGCCGGGTGTAATCCCGGGACGTTTCGGCAAACGCAAGCCGCAAGCCGTGCCTTACGCGGCGTTCAGTCCCGAAGGGCCGTATTACGACACCGACCTCGACGTTTTTCTCGGCGGCAATTTTTGGGACGGTCGCGCGCCGGATGAGGCGGCTCAGGCGCGAATGCCGTTTCTCGATCCGAATGAGATGGCGAACACACCCGTCGGCCCGTTGCCGCCACATGCGGGTGGTTTCTCGCCCCTGGTTGCCGACAAGTTGAAGACGCGGCCGTATTCGTTTCTCTTTCAGCAGGTCTTTGGCCGGAACATTTTCCACGTTAGTTCGCAGCAGGACATTTACGATTTGGCAAGCGCCGCGATTGAGGCTTACGAACATTCCGCGGAAGTCAACCAGTTCAGCTCCAAATACGACGCTTCAAAATACGGTGTGCCGGCAAGAAATCTCTACCGTCTTACCCGTTCCGAAGAAAATGGCCGACAGTTGTTTTTTGGAGCCGCCCAATGTTCCGCCTGCCACTCGTCGGCCACGCTTGATCCCGTGCTGAAGCTGACAGATGGCAGGGACACGTTTACGATGTACTGCTACGCGAACATCGGCGTGCCGGCAAACCCGCAAAATCCGTTCTACGCGGAAACCAACTCGGTGAAGAATCCTAATGGCTACAACCCCTTCGGCGAGGATTTCATTGATTTCGGTCTGGGCATGAATCCCAATCAGGCCCCCGACGGGACATATTTTTACACTGACACCCCCGGCGACGTTGCGGCGTTTCGCGGTTTGTTCAAAGCGCCGAGCGTTCGCAACGTGGACAAGCGTCCGTATCCGGGCTTCGTGAAATCATTCATGCACAATGGCGTGTTCAAGAGTCTCGAAGAAGTTGTCCACTTCTACAACAAGCGCAACATCGCCGTGGACGCACGTGGCAATGAAATCGCGTTTGATCTACGGGTCGGCCCGCCGAGCGGCTACACGCCGCTATTTGAGCCACCAGAAGTTCTGGATAACGTGCAGAATGTCGCCGGCCTTTCGCCAGACGAAGCCGGTGACGACGTGGCAAACAACGGCCAGGTCGGCAACCTTGGCCTGACGCCGCAGGAAGAAACCGACTTGGTGAATTTCCTGAAGACATTGACCGATGGTTACACGCGGCCAAACCCAGTTGGAAAATAGCAACCGCACGCGCTGAAACGGACGCAGCCCATGATTTCTTAGCATGAAAATAAAACTCAATTCGCTCACCATTGGAACACTCACGCTGTTTACTGTCGCCTCTGTGGCTATGGCAGATGATGCGTCCACGAACAATGCACCAGATACGCGCTACGGTTTGTTCAACGGCCTGGACCATCGCAGCAGCTATGGCCAAGGCGTATATCCCGAACCGTTTCTGGTGGATGATTCGGACTTGGAGACGCGTGAGTTCCGTCTCGACTGGTTGCATACAGCCAGTGGTGCCGACCATACCGACATCATTCATCCTGAACTTGAATGGGGCTTTGGCAATCTGACGCTCGAACTCGAAGTGCCCTATGAACGCGATGTCGAGGATGGGGTGGTGACGAAGGGATTTGACAACGTGGATGTCGGCGCGCGGTATCCCTTTTATCAATATGCCTCCAAGAACAGCCTCTTTGACACCACCTTTGGCGCGGCCATCGAATTGGGCATTCCGACCACTTCTGATGTGAGTCATAACACAGAACTCGTCCCCAAACTTTTCAATGACACGAAAATCGGCGACTTCACCATGCAATCCATTATCGGTTATTCCATGCTGTACGGGCCGGGTGATGATGGGGGTGTGAACACATTTGAATATGGGTTTGTGTTCGGTTATGACATCCCGCGCAAAACATTGCCGCTACCGGGAGTGGAGAAAGTCATACCTGTTGCGGAGCTTTCCGGCGAAACGCAGTTGAACAAAGCCGACGCCGGGCAAACCACACTCACTGGCGATATCGGCCTGCGCTTCAACTGTAAAACCATTTGGGGCATCCAGCCGCGCCCCGGCATCGTGTTCGTTTATCCTCTGAATAATAATTCGCGCGAGGAACAACATTGGGGCATCATGACCAGCCTCGTGTTTGAATTCTGAAATGGTGTTGAACCGCCGTCACTTTCTGGTCTTGAGCGCGACGTTTGCAGCCGGGTGCGCAGCGCCCGGCGTCGGCAATTTCTCCACGAGCGTTCGCGAAGGAATCGTGAACGCCGGTCCGGCCAGCCAATATCTGGCCGATGGAGTCTATACGCGCTATCGTGCTCTTGGTTTCTTCATTGTGCGACGAGGTGCGAATCTGGTCGCCATTTCATCCATCTGCACCCACCGCAAATGCAAGCTGAACGCCGAGGCGAACCAGACTTTTTACTGCCCCTGTCACGGCTCGACCTTTGACTCTGACGGTCATGTGACCCAAGGCCCCGCCCGACGCGATTTGCCCGTATACGAAATCTCCACAAATGATAAAGGCGAGTTGCTGGTGAAAATCGCCACCTAACGCCAGCTTTCTGCAGGGGACTGAATGAAATTGTGTTGACCGTAGCTAATGCATTGCGTAAGAGTTCCTTTCGTCATGTCAAAAGCCAAAATTCCGCATAAGGTTGTTGAAGAACTCAACCGCCAATTCAACCAAGAATTGGCTGCTGCTCATTCTTATCTGGCGCTCTCCGTGTGGTGCGATGTCAGAAATTTCAAAGGCTTTGGCAAATTCTTTGTCAAACAGTCTGGCGAGGAACGCGCTCACGCCGAACGCATCCTCAAACACCTTACTGACCGTGGCGAGACGGCAAAGATGACAGGCGTGCCCGCGCCTAAACAGGATTTCAAATCGCTGCTCGAAATCGCGCAACAGGCGCAATCCCGGGAACGCGCCAACACGCTGGGTGTGAATGCCGCCTATGAGGCCGCGATCGAAGCCAAGGATTATCCCGCCCAAGTGCTCATGCACTGGTTCATCAACGAACAAGTCGAGGAGGAAGACTGGTCCACCGAAATGGTCGAGCGTGTGCAGACCGCATCGTGCGCCGGCAGCTTGTCGGATTTGGACCGCCACATTGAACGCTACCTCGAAGAGGAAGTCCGCGAAGTGCCGAAGCAAGCGTAACCTCCCTGTTGGCCTGAAGTTCTCCACAGTTCGCGCATCGCAATTGAGCGCAAATTCCGGGCAAGCCTGCGACGATACAGGCAACCTGCCGCAAATCTCCAGCAAAGCAGCGGGAGCGAATTCATTTCCCGAATGATAAGGTGCGATCCGCTCTGACCACCAACACAACAAATGGTGGTACGCGCAAACGCACCAATGAAACGAAATCGAAACTTCGCAAACCTACTCGGCTTGCTCGCCGTCATGGCTGTGGCCGCAAGCTCAAACCTGATCGCCGCCACCAATGGTTTCGTCGCACCGACATTTCGTGGCACGGCCAACAGCCAGTCCGGTTATTGGGAGACCTTCACCATTCCCGTCGGCGCGCCCGGCAACCTGCCTGACCAGCCAGGCGCGACAACCACGGCTGTTTTGACACAGACCGACCCGAATGCTTTTCTCACCGGCAGTGGTAACATTTACAATTTCACTGACGCTGACGTGTTCATCGTCTCCAACACCACGCCATTCACACTCGGCACAGTGGTGTTGCAGACGCGGACGCAGGGCAGCGAAATCAATTCCGACTCCGTCAACCTCACCTACACCGACAGCAACAATGTCTCACAGGCCGTCGCGCCGCTCTTTAGCTATGAATTAGACCGCACCAGCCTCGGTGCACAAGGCAGCGCGGTTTCGACACTCCGGCAGTGGGATCTGACGGGTTTGGGCGTCACGAATTACAACCTACACTTCGCGGCTGCCAGTTCGAGCATGAGCTTCGATTCGATGACCCTGGATACCGCGGCGCAGTTCGCGCCCGCATTTGTCGGACAGCCGTTCGCGGTCAAATCCAGAGCGACCAGCATCGCGCGGTGGATGTATCCGTTCAACGGCAATCCTGCCGGACGCCCCGCCGCGAGTGTATTCGCCGCGTTTGGTTCAGCGGGTTCGTTTGATACTCGCGACGCGCAATTCCTGCTCGGCTGGGATACCACGAACATCATTCCCGCCGGCATGGGCGCAAGAAATTATCTTATCCGTCAAGCGCGGGTGGCGCTGACAATTTCTTCCGGCAACCAATACGTTTACACCGGTATCCTGCGCGATTATCGGAGTTATTTTCCAACGAATGATCCCCGCCACGTCGCGCCGGCGAGCAGCGGCGCGCCGGTGGAACTGTATGGCGTCGGGTTTCGCGGCGGATGGACGGTGGCAACGTTTCTGCAAGACACAACGTTTTTTGCGAGTGGCGGCGGCGACTTCACAAATCGAACGGCTTACGCTGCAGGCTTCGACACCAACGGCGTGTTGGCGGATGTTTCCAACAATGTCGGGGACGACGGTACGAATGAAATTGGCGGGGCGTTTGAAGTCGCGCCGTTCGCCGTCGGCCAGACGGCGGATGTTTCGGAAGGGCAACTCATGCCAGTGGGCAGCCAGTTGACGTTCGATGTGAACATCGATGACCCGCTGATTTACGGCTATTTGCAAAATGCGCTGAACGACGGCAAACTGGATTTGATGGTGAGTTCGTTGCTGGCGGCGAGTTTCACGGGCGCACCCAACTACCCCAATTTTTACACCATCTTCAATTCCCTGGCCGACCCCAGCCAATATCCGCTGCTCGACATTGAAGGCGCGGTTGTCCGCACAAATCTTGACACAGATGCCGACGGCTTGGCAGACGATTGGGAGAACTTTTACTTCGGCAAACTTGGCGTCGGCGCTACGAATTCGTTCGCGGGTGACGGCATCAGCAATCTGGCGAAATACATCGCGGGAACAGATCCGACGAACCCGGCGAACGACTTCCGCCTGCTATCCATTCAAAATCAATCTGGCGGGAAGGAATTGCGTTTCAATTTCGCGCCAAACCGCCAATACGCGATCCAGTCGTCCGCTGATTTGAAGAATTGGCTAGCGACCACGAATCCGTCTTTGAACTATTCATCCGCTTGGCTGCAAAAGAGCGGGACGAACGCGACGTATCCCACGCCAGTGTATGCCACATGGCACGATACCAACACCGCGAGCGTGCAGAAGTTCTATCGGGCTAGCGTGCAATGAAGCCACTCGTAATCGCCAGTCCACTGCGATGGCGACGGGCGTTCACGCTGATTGAACTGCTCGTGGTCATCGGCATCATCGCGATTCTTGCAGCAATGCTGTTGCCGGCATTGTCAAAGGCGAAAAGCCGAGCGCGCATGATCGAGGAAATGAGCGCGGGTCGCCAACTCATGCTCGGCGCGCAGATGTACGCCGACGACCACGACGGCGCGGTGTTTCCCGGCTACCTCACGGACGCCAGCGCGGTGGATGATCAGAACCAGCCGCTGTTCTTCCCCGAAAACGCGCGTTATCCGTGGCGCATTGTCCCGTATCTCACGGGCTGTATGGCCTCGCTTTACTCCGGCGAGAATCGCGCCAAGCTCGACGAGCTTCGGGCGCAAAGCCACGCGGATTATGTTTATTCCGTCAGCGTATTCCCATCGCTCGGCATCAATTCCTATTTCATCGGCGGCAATCAGACGGAGTTTCCGGCGGACGCGGCCAACGCCAAATATGGCGGCGGCACGGTTGTCACCAAGCTGAATCAAGTTCAGCGGCCAAGCGAATTGATGATGTTTCTCTCCGCGCGTTCCGCCGTCAGTGGCAATAACGCACAAGGTTATTACCAGGTGACGCCGCCCTATCTGAAAACACGTCAGTGGGCGACGAACTACTCATCGTCGCTGGCCCCGAATCAATGGGGCTTCGTGGCACCACGATTTAACAACCACGCCGTCGCCGCTTTGCTGGATGGCCATGCCGAGAACTTCAATTTGCAGGAAATGCAGGACATGCGTCATTGGTGCAATCGGGCCGACCAACCCGGTTGGACCCTGACTCCTTGAATTCCTTGAAGCCAAGTGACTGCTATGTGCCGTCCAGTTTCTTCTCCGTCGTCATTTCCTGCGAAACTGTTTTCAGTGGATACAGCCCTGGACAGCAACCGAACGTCTCATGAAATGTGCTGCTGAAATGGCTGAGGCTGTTATAGCCCACTTCGAGGGCGGCCTCCGTGACATTGCACTTGCCCGAGCGCAACAATTCCGCCGCGCGCTCCATGCGGATCTGTCGCAGGAATTGCTGCATCGTTGCGCCACCCTCCTGACCGAACTGGCGGCTCAGGTAAAACGGACTGCAATTGACTATCCGCGCCAGGTCCTCCAGCGAGGGGGGATTCTGCATCCGTTCTTTCAAAATCAGCTTTGCCTTCTCGATCCGCTCGCGCGCGAGGCGCTGGGTGCGGGTGCAAAGCAGTTCTCCCTGTGCCGGGCGGAAAAACAAGTGAGCCGCAACCTCCAAGGCTTTGCTGCGAAACCACATTTCCTGCGCCGGGTTGAAAACCGGGCAGTGTCGCAAGCTCTCGACCAATTGCAGAAGCGTGGCAACTAAACGTTCGGGCGGCACGACCACGGATTCCTGGGCTTGGCCGCAGACAACCGAGCGCACCAGCGGGTGGGTATTGTCACGCTGTTTTTGAAAGTGCTCCTTAAGAAAGGTCGGAGAGAATTCCACTGTAATAAAACAATGGTGCTCATTTGCTTTGCGCGTGGCCGCTAGCGGCGGCTGCCCCTGATAGTAAAACGCAAAACTCTGCGGCGGCACTTCAATGGTCTGCCGCGCATCGGACAGTTTTCCCGTTCCATCCAGATTCAGGCACAGCTCGACGCTGCCGGGATGAAAACTCCGCCCCCAGTCGAACTCCTCGTTCGACGCGAACTCGTGCCACTCGAAGCTGAATCCCAGCTCCCTGTAATTCCCAAACAAGGGACGCCATCCTTTTCCCACTGCTTTCCACGCCGGCGCTTCGGCAAATAATGGGCACACCGTCTGCGTCACCAGGGGGACTTCTGCTGGCTTGGCACTGGACTTCACCCTTTTTCTATTACCACGTGGCACAAGTCATAGCGAGAATTGGGTGCAGAATCGTCCGATGACTTTGCCACGCATCGAACAGGAAGCGTGGACTGCCTGTGATAAGAGGCTGACGCCCCATTCATTGCCGGAGCCGGTTGCCCGCAATGCGCTGGCTGAACGAATGGCTGACACTGCGCCAGCCTGCCTGAAAACTCGATCTTGTGCTTTCGGTGGGTTGCGTTTTATTAGCGGCGAATTGCTCAGGCTGATTGACCGGTATTCGTCTGTTGGCTGGCCCCATTTCCCTTCAACAACGGTTCTTGCCTCACGCAATAAGCTTTTCGCAACGTTCGGAGACAAATCCCCAATTGATGACATGGAAGAACGCGGCCACGTATTCCGGTCGCCGGTTCTGGTATTTGAGATAATAGGCATGTTCCCACACGTCAATGCCCAGCAATGGTTGCTTGCCCTGGCTGATCGGTGAATCCTGATTAACTGCCGGCTCAATGCTCAATTGCTTGTTCCCATCAATCACCAGCCACGCCCAGCCGCTGCCAAATTGACCGATGGCAGCTTTGCTGAAGTCTTCCTTGAATGTGGGAAAGCTTCCAAACGCCGAGTCAATGCCATTGGCCAATGCGCCCGTTGGCTCGCCGCCGTCCTTTTTGAGCATCTGCCAGAAGAGGGAATGGTTGAAATGCCCGCCGCCATTGTTGCGGACCGCAGTGCGGATTTGTTCAGGAATCGCATTCAAGTTCATGAGAATGTCCTCCACGGCCATTTTTGCCACAGCAGGATATTCGGCGACAGCCTTGTTGAGATTGGCAACGTAGGTGGCGTGATGTTTGTCGTGGTGGATTTCCATCGTGCGTGCGTCAATGAAAGGTTCGAGTGCGCCGTAGGCATAAGGCAATGGCGGCAGCGTGAACGGGCCACCAGATTTTGCGGCGGGTGTCGTGGAATTTGTTTGTGCAATCGCAGTCGGCAGCGCGGCAAGCGCGACGCTAGCGAGCGCGCCGGTTTGAATGGCTTGACGTCGAGTCATCATAATCTTCTCTTCAGTTGAGGTTTTGTGTTTTAGCGGTGTATTCACTTTTTTAATTTCGCCTCTGCCTCGGCTAGCTTCTTCATGTATTTCGCCGCGTGCTTTTCAAACTCAGCCTGTTCGGATTTATCGCAAACCCTGATTTCCTGGCCTTTATAGACAAACGAATAATACGGCGCGGCCATTGAATTGGTGTTCATGTTCATGTCGCACGATCCGAGCTTCATATCGCATACAAGGCAAGTATCGAGCGGATAGGGTTTAGGCTTTTCAGTTTTTTGATCATCGGCGCGGCTGGTGAGGGCAAAGCCAACCAGAGCAACCAACAAGGTTAATACGATGGTGGTTTTTAATGTTTTCATAGTTTGTTTTGTGTTTTTGTTTGTTCGGCAAATTCAACATTACTTCATTCTAATGAATCGGCGTAAATGAAAATTTCACGCGGCTCGGCCACTGCCGCCAATCGGCGGCAGAATCTTGAATCATGACCTTTGGCATACGCGATGGAATTTGTTCTTCGAGATTGGCTTTGGCTGGAAGTTGCAGCGTGGCGGCGACTTCCAACGTCAGGAAAAATTGTCCCACATCCTGATCCACCCGAAATCGTTCCGGCAGTTGTGAAATGCCGGCGCGTTGAATGTCGCGGATGTATTCCGCGCACGGCACGCCGAGAAACCACGGCGTTTTCATGCCGATGATGTTGCGCCCGGCGTCCCATTCCAGCCATGAGTTGGCGAGCGTATTGATTGATCTGTTGGTAGTTTCCAGAAACGGTCCGAGCGTCAGCATCGCCACGCCTTCGGCATGACGCACCAACGGGTCTGTTACTTCTCCGGCAGCGCGAATTTTTTCGCAATTGGTTTCCACCAGATTCCA
>Ga0335085_10015984_pt1 | contig 10866 bp, 7 predicted proteins | sample Lox_Sample_45_FD_206712 | JGI IMG/M metagenome (GOLD analysis project Ga0335085, IMG submission 206712) | Soil microbial communities from Loxahatchee National Wildlife Refuge, Florida, United States - Lox_Sample_4.5 | ecosystem: Environmental > Terrestrial > Soil > Wetlands | place: USA: Florida... | reverse complement strand
ACCTCAATGCTGGATGCCATGGAAACGACCACGCACTCCGCGTCCGGCGGGCCATAATAGTCAAACAGATGGTAATTGCGGCCCGTCAGGCCGGCAAACTTTTCCATCAGTTTTTCGGTCGTGTCCGGCACGCGCGCGTAGTAGAGATTGACGGCCTCACGCCCCTGGAAATAGACGTCGGGATTCTGCGCGGTTCCCCGGATGAAGGGATTTTCCGGATTCAGGGCGCGTGCACGGTGGGCACAAACCAGCGCTTCGTCGATCATTTGGCGAAGGTCTCCATCGCGCAGCAGCGTTAGCGTGTTGATTTCATGCGACGTCCGGAATCCGTCGAAGAAATGTAGAAAGGGCACGCGGGATTCGAGCGTTGCCGCCTGCGCGATGAGTGCCATGTCGTGTGCTTCCTGCACGGAATTGGAAGCCAGCAGCGCGAAGCCGGTTTGCCGTACCGCCATCACGTCTGAATGGTCGCCAAATATTGACAGGGCCTGCGTGGCAAGCGACCGGGCCGCGACATGGAATACGGTTGCCGTCAATTCGCCCGCTATCTTGTACATATTCGGAATCATCAGCAGCAGGCCCTGGGAAGCCGTAAAGGTCGTGGTCAGGGCCCCCGCCTGCAAGGAACCATGCACGGCGCCGGCCGCGCCACCTTCGCTTTGCATTTGCTGAACAGTTGGAACATTGCCCCAGATGTTCGTCACGCCGGCTGCCGTCCAATCATCTGCCAGTTCGGCCATTGGAGAGGAAGGCGTGATCGGAAATATCGCGCAAACTTCGTTAATGCGATAGGCGACATGAGCGGTGGCACTGTTGCCATCCATAGTCATCTTCCGGCTTGCGCTTTCAGCCACGGTCCACCGCCTCCGGAAGCATCTCGATGGCATGACAAGGACACTGCTCGAAGCAGACCGCGCATCCAGTGCAATTTTCGTAGTCAAAACGATAACGGCTGCCGGGACCGAGCTTTATGATTGCGTCTTCTGGGCACGCCGCGTAGCAATTGTCACATTCGAAGCAGTTGCCGCACGAATAGCAGCGCTGTGCTTCAAAGCGCGCTTCGACTTCGTTCAAGCCGCCAACGACCTCGTCAAAACCGGACAGTCTTTGGGGAACAGGAAGCAAGCGGGTAGGCGTGGGTTCGGCGTCGCTGTAGACGGGCAGGCGAAGCTGCTCGGCCTTGACTACCGGATGCTTTTCGGCCTTGGTGTGGGTCGTTCCTCTCAGCCACGCGTCCATTGATGCTGCTGCGCGCTTTCCATGGCCGATAGAATGGGTCACGGACTGCTCGCCGGGGACCATGTCGCCGCCCGCAAATATTCCCGCGCGCCCCGTCATCATGTCTGGGCCCACAATGACAGCACCGTCGGGCGTGAACTGCACCTCTGGGATTTGCCGCAGGAACTCGCAATCCGTTTCCTGACCCAGCGCCAACACCAGTGAATCGGCTTCGAGAATCTCGAACTGACCGGTTGGCTGCGGCCGTCCCTTGTCGTCTAGCAACATGCGCTCCACGGTGAGTTCGGATCCCGATATCGCCTTGATGGTGGTGAGCCATCTGATCTTGATGCCTTCCTCAATCGCTTCGTCGGCTTCGAAGTCATGTGCTGGCATGTGCTCGCGGTCTCTGCGGTAAACGATCAGCGTCTCCGCGGCTCCCAGCCGGCGCGCGGTGCGTGCCGTGTCCATGGCCGTGTTGCCTCCGCCATAGACGATGACTCGCCGGCCCAACAGCGGAGGCTTCCCGCTGCTCGCCCGCCGCAGGACGCGCACGGCATCGAGTACACGGGCGGCATCCCGTGATGGAATGTCAAGGCGTTTGCCAAGACCCGCGCCGATGGCGACCAGCACCGCATCGAACCCGCCCTGGCGTTGCTCCAGGAGCAGGTCGCAAACCTTGTGATTGGTGACAAGCTTGGCGCCCATGGCCTCGATTTTTGCAATCTCCTTCCTCAGCTCAGCTCGCGGCATCCGATAGGCAGGGATGCCGAAATGCATCATGCCACCCGGCAGTGGCCCTGCATCTCGAACTTCCACAGCGTGGCCGCGGCGCCTTAGATGGTAGGCCGCTGAAAGCCCGCAAGGACCCGCGCCTACGACAAGGACGCGCTTTCCGGTTTCCGGCGCGTCAATCTTAAGGGGCCAATTTTCCTTGACGGCGAGATCTCCCAGAAAACGTTCGACCGAATGAATACTAACCGGGGAGTCGACTGATCCCCGGTTGCAGGCGTTTTCGCAAGGGTGATAACACACGCGTCCATGCACGCCCGGCAAGGGGTTGTCACGCACCAGAATCTCCCACGCCTCGCGATAGGCGCCGGCTTGAGCGCGATCGAGCCATGCTTGAACATTCTCGCCTGCCGGACAGGCGTCATTGCAAGGCGGCAACAGGTCCACATAGACCGGATAGCGCCTGCGCACCGGACCGGCGCCGCGCTCCCGCGCGAGATCAATTTTTGGCGTTATATCTCTCAGCTTGACGGCCATTCGCCCAGCTCACGCCTTCTTCAGAAATCATGCCGCCAGTTCCCGCGATCCTGCGCATTGATCGAAGTCAAAAAGACGTGCTTGATACAGATGTAGGCAGCAATCTCCTGCCAGGTTGTAGTTTTGCCGTGGCGAAAAGCTCATGAAACTCACCGGTCCGTCGATTGAAGAGGCGTTCCGGCACTTCCAACGAGACGAGTTTGTCGCCGCCGAAGCGACTTTGACAAAGATGCCCAATCATTCCAGTGCGCTTCATTTGCTCGCTGTTCTGCGCGTCCGCCAGCACCGCCTTCCCGAAGCTGCAGAATTGCTCTCCCGCTCGGTCGCGTTACAGCCGCAGGAAGCCCAGGCGCATTTCAATCTGGCCAAAGTGCAGTCCGCTTTGGGGCGCGACATTGAAGCAGTCGGTTCACTTCGAGCGACACTGGCATTGGATGCCCGGATGATCGACGCGACACTGGTATTGGCCAAAATCCTCCAGTCGTTGGGGCGGTTTGATGAGGCCATTGAAGCTTATCGCCAGTTTCTTTTGGCGAGGTCCTCTGACGTCTTGACCGGGTTGGGACTTGGCAAGGCACTGATCGCTCTGGGTCGTCTTCAGGAGGCGGAGCAGCCGTTGTTGTCTGCCCTGAATGACGCAACCGAACCGCGCCATCGCGCCGACCTCCATCAAGCTCTTGCTTATGCCTATCGGCAAAAACGTCCGGAGGCGGCGCTGTCGCATTTGGAGAGCGCACAAGCCCTGCAGTCAGGTCCTGGGGGTTTCGAGCAGGAGCGCATCGAATTGCTCGAAGAATTGCAGCGCTTCGAGGATGCCAAGGCCGCCTACAGGGAACAGCTTGAGCGCGAGCCCGTCAACGCCAATGTCCACCAAGCCTACAGTGAGCTGCTTTACCGCCTGGGAGGGAAGACGAATTTCTTGCCTCTTATGACCGCGCACCGCGGACGCAAGAGCTCATGCTTGCCAAGGCGGAACTTCTACTCAGTGCGAACCGCCATGAGGAGGCTGAACGCTGCTACCGGGAGGTCGCCACGCGCTGTTCCGAGGGCAGGCAAGCCTGCTTGGGCCTGGGCCTTGCGCTGGTCGAAGGGGGCAAGTACGCGCAAGCAGTCGCGGTCCTGGAAAAGCTGGCGAATCGCTTTCCGGAGAGCGCAGAGTTTACTGCAATCTCGCAGGTGCCCTCTGCCAAGCCGGTGACCCGGAAAAAGCCAATGCAGTGGCTCGACTGCTTTTACGCGGCGGCCACCGCGATGCGCTCCGAACTGGGGCTATTGAGACCCAGCATCCGGAGATGCATGCGAGGCTGGTCGAAGCCGAGATGGCGGCGGATTTGCGGGCCTACACCAATGGCATACGCGGCGTAACGAATTATGTCAGCCTTACATTTTCGCTGTTCAATACCGCCAAGGCACGCCGGCCCAAGACACTTTTGACAAGAAAAGGCCCGCGCTGGCACTGCGTCTGCTGCACCGCAAACTCACCTAGTGAGACTGATCGGCAAAAGATTGCTTTGGCAAAAACCGTCTTTGTTCCAGCATGCCCGCTGAAATTCTGGAGGGCCGTGCTTTGGGTGTCAGAAGGCGGCAAGTACTTGGCGCGGGCTTGGCAACTGTGGGGTCACTGACCTTGGGAGAAATCGGCGCGCAAGCGCAAAAAATGCAACCCGTCACCTACGGTCCGCAGCGCCGGACGATCCAGCATGGCATGGCCAAGACGACAAAATTGTTCAAATCGCCGCCCGGCTTTGCCAACGCCCTTGCCGTGGCGCCGGAAGGCCTGTGGATCGGACAGCAGAAACTTTCAGGCAGTGCCGCGCGCGATTATCATCTTCCAGATCCCCCCGACCTGCATGAAGCCGCCTGGCTGGTGGACTGGAACGGCAAACTGCTGAAGACGGTGATGACCAATTCCCGCAATACATCCGGTATGGCCTATGGCAATGGCTGTGTGTGGATGATGGCCAACCAGGATCCGGAAGGCGTGTTCCAGGTGGACATGAATTCAAAAGAGGTCAGCCACCGCCAGATTCCCCTGGGCCTGCCGGGACAGGACGGCGGCGGCAGTCATGGCGCGCAATGGCATGACGGCAAGCTGTGGATCGTGGCCAACCGGCCGCGCCTGCTCTTGCGCGTCGATCCCAAGAGCTGGGCGCCGGAAGTGGCGATCCCGATCTATGCGCCGGCCGACAAGCCGCGCTGGCATGACATGACTTTCGATGCCGAGGGCAACATCTGGCAGGTCAGCGGCAATGACTCCAAGAGCTACAAGGAAGGAAGGCCGGGGCTGGTCAAATATGACGGTAAGACCGGCGCGGTGCTGGCGACCTATGACTTCGAACCGGGATCCTGCGACCCGCACGGGCTGGAATTCCATAACGGTGCGCTGATCTCGTGCGACGCCGGCATCCATCCGGGCTGGCCAGTTTACGACAGCCCGACCCATGGCTGGATCTTCAAAATTGAACTTGTCTGACCTGACAGGGGGAAAAGGATGTTGAAACGCCGCAATTTCCTGCAATGGTCCGCGGCCGCGCCCGTGGCGCTCGCCGGCCAAGCCGCCGCGCAACCCGCCCACCCTGCGTGCCTGCCTGCCTGGTCTTCGATGAAGACGCGCCCGGCCAGCAAGATCGAGGTTCTCTACAAGACCAAGCATGGGCAGCCCAACGGCCTGGCCCTCACCGACAATCCGGATCAGCTCTGGGTGCTTGACCAGGGCGCGGAACACTGGGTGACGTTGACCAACATCAAGGACGGCTCGACCGTCCGGGAATTCCAGGCCGATGTGGTGGGCCCCAGTGGACTGGTCCAGGATGGCGACACGATGTGGATCACCTCGACCCACAATTCTCTGATCGTGCACTGCGATCTCAAAGGCAAGACTATCGCCAAATATGTGACGCCCGGCGCCGGCCGCATCTATGAACGGGAGGATGATCCAAAGGGGCGGCGCAGCCCCTTGAAGCCGGCCTGGCCGGACATGAAACGCGGCATCGGACCGGCCATGACCGGCAATGTGGGCAACAATACCGGCAAGGGATTGCCGCCGGGCCAGCTGCCGCTTGACGCTGAAGAGGGGTCGGGAGGAACCGGCGCGCATGCCATGCTCCTTGACGGCGATTACCTGATCTATGCCTGCCCGCCGGCGCGGCAGATCTTCTGGATCAACAAAAATACCTGGAAGGTGAAGACCACCTGGCCGGTGCCGGGCAACCGTACCCATGGCATGAGCTGGGGCAAGGACCGCAAGAGCATTTGGTCTTCGGACTCCAATCTTAACGCCTTCTTCCACCACAATCTGGCGACTGGCGATATTTTCGAGCGCGTTCAGCTGCCGGACGACTCCCCCGTTATTCATGGCGCGAAAATGGTGGGCGATTACATGTACTTTTGCGATGACATGGGCTGGATGGCGCGATTCCGGATTTAGCATTGCGGGGGCCAGGCACGGTCAATCTCTTCATGCCGCGGAAGGGTAGCGTGGACTGATGACCGGTTCGGACTGGATGCGGGCTGAAGCGACGGCATCCGGAACGGTTTGCGACAGGAACATTGACGGGCCAGCAGGAATTCTGCGACGCTCGCCAAAACAAAAGACTTTGCCTTCGTCTAGAAGAGCAATAATGGGGAGCCGCATGAGCAGATACTCCAGAACCGATATTCGCGGACTAAAGGCCAAATGCTGAGGCCGGTGGCAGCACGACCCAGCGGGCAATTTTCCATGAGGCATAAGAACAAAGGTCACGATCCAAGATAGGGGGAATTCATGAAGCGTCTTTCACTCCGTCTGATGGCTGGTGGTTCATCCCTGGCGTTGCTGAGTTCTGTGGCAATAACCGCGCCGGCCATTGCGCAGGATAATTCGCCGGTCGAACAGGTCACTGTGACCGGCACAAGCATCCGTGGCGTGGCGCCAGTAGGGTCCAATCTGATTTCCGTGGATCAGCAGACGATTGCGGAGACCGGCGGACAGACAATCGCACAGGTCCTGGTCAACGTACCCGCCATCACCAGCATGGGCGCGGCGGGTCAGGGTGAAAACCACACCAGCTATTATCAGCCCACCATTCATCAACTAGGTTCAAGCCTGTCAAACGGCACGCTGGTTCTGATCGACAGTCACAGGGCTCCAGCCGGGTCCACCAACCACTCCGTGGTCGATCCGAATATCGTGCCGGTGAACATGCTGGAGCGGGTGGAGGTGCTGGCCGACGGTTCATCCTCCACATACGGTTCCGAAGCCATTGCGGGGGTCATCAACTTCATCACGCGCAAGCGCTTTGATGGGGTCCAGCTCAATGGCCAGGCCAGCTTCCTGGATGGGGCGCAGGACCTCACCGGCGGCATTCTGGTCGGCACCAGCACGGACAAGACATCCATTCTGGCGTCCTATCAGTACACCCATGAAGGCGGGCTTGCCGACACGGCGCGGCCCTACACCAATCCCAACCAGATTCCCCGCGGCGGCACCAACTTTGGCACCTTCCTGTGCGAGCCGGCCACGCTGCAACCGGGCAATACGGGATCGATTTTCCTCAATGCGACATCTGGCACCAGCCTGGCCAATACGGCCGCCAATTCGCCCTGCTCCACCTGGCAATATGGCTACCTTCTTCAGAAAGAGGTGCGCAATGACGGCATGATCAAGGGCATCCAGGAGATCGGCAGCGACATCACCCTGACTGCCGAAATGGTCTATGCCACCCGTCGCAATTCGGCGCCCACGGCAGCTGGCACGCTTCAGGCCACCGCCTTCTCCACGGGGGCACAAGCCAATCCCTTCTATATCAAGCCGGCCGGTTATACCGGCGCAGCCACCAGCGAAACCATCCGCTGGGATGCCGACGGATTGTTGGGACCGGGAACCGCATTTGCAGCCGCCGACACCATGTATGGCGACATGCAGGCGGAATACCGGCTGGGCAAGGATTTCCTGGGCGGAGATTTTGTCGTCGACGTCCTGGCCCTGGCGGCGCGCGACGACAGCCAGTCTGGGACCTACAACACCTTGAATCAGAGCGTAGCCACGCTTGCCTTGAACGGCACGACCAGTACGGGCGGCTCGCTTACGTCGCCTTCGATCCCCGGAACGACGACAATCGTGACGGGCTTGCCGCTGACGCCAGCAAACGCGTTGGATGTCTGGAATCCGGCCTCCAGCAATCGCACATCGCAGAGCGTCATCACGGCGCTGCGCGATAATGCAAACGTGCTGCGGAAGGTGTTCGGCGTGGAGCAATTTCGCGCGAGTACAAACGGCACTGCCTTTGAGCTACCCTCCGGCCCGGTCAAGGTGGCGCTGGGATACGAACTGTTGCGGACGCACCTCTATCAACAAGCCGTCAATGCGACGGGTATAGGACCGGCCAGCGTCGCGTCCCATAACACCAACCTTCTGGGCGAGAGCAGGCGGGACGATGCGATATTTGCCGAAATCGACGTTCCTCTCGTGTCGCCAGAGATGAATGTGCCGCTGATGCAGCGGGTGGAGGTCGATCTGTCTGGCCGCTATGACAGCTATAACGATGTGGGCAACACCTCCAATCCCAAGATTTCGTTCAACTGGGACGTCATTGACGGATTGAAGTTGCGCGGCAACTGGTCGACCTCCTTTGTCGCGCCGTCGCTGGATGTTGCGGGCAATGCGCAATTTCCAGGTTATTATGTCGGCAACACCTTTGGCGGTGTCACCAATAATGTGGATGTGCCGGTCGCCTCTTATCCGCTGGTGACCCAGCTTGGCATTGCCGGCTGCACGGCCGCATCGGTGACTTGCAACATCTCCGCGATCCAGGGCATTCAAAATCGCTCCGGCGATCCCAATGTGAAACCTATTCGCGGGCGCAGCTGGTCGATGGGTTTCGACTTCGCCCCCCAATTCCTGCACGGCTTGACAACGCAATTCACCTATTGGAACACCGAAGAACTGGGCGGCATCACGGGTCCCAACTTCAACAATGTGATCTATTCGGCATCCCTGAACAGCCTTGTGACCTTCACGCCAAGTTGCGCCACCGCGGCGCAGATTGCGGCCTTGCAAGGCAATATTCCGCAGACCAGCGCCTTGCCGGCCTGTGCACAATATTTGTTCCGGGATCCCAACTCCAATTATCTGAATGTGAAGATCCAGGGCATTGACTTTTCTGGGGAGTATATTTTCGACGTCGATCAGCTGGGCACCTTCCGGGTCGGCACCAGCCTGACCGAGTTCGTGAAGTTCGACGAAGCCTTCGGCATCAATTCCCAGGGGACATATTACAGCGTGCTTGGGACCACGGGCGCGAATACCGCCTTCCCCTCGGTCCAGACTGCGATGCGCAGCCATTTGGGCTGGAGTTTCGAGGACCTGGATGCCGTCCTGTTCGTCAACTATACCGGAGCCTATAGAAATTGGGGCACGCCCGTCGTTCCGATCGTTCTCGATGCCAACAAGAATCCTGCCGGCGGTGGCGATCATGTGAACGCCAATGTCACCTTCGACATCAATATGTCCTACAGCTTCTCGACGTCCTGGTCCGGAGACGACCAAGTTTCCCTCAATATCCGAAACCTGTTTGACAAGGATCCGCCCTTCTACAACAGCACAAACGGCTACGACAGCTGGGTGGCCAATCCCTTCGGGCGGGTGGTCGAGGTGGGCCTGAAGGCAAAGCTCTGAAAGGGGCGCGGCATATGAAAAAAGGGACGGGAGCCGGACGCTACCTGATAGGACCGTGATTATTGAACCCCCTGGACTTCTATGCCGCTTCATACAAACTGCAGGGGCGGTGGCAGGGTCGCGAGGGGACAAGATGGCGCCAAGGTTTTGGCTTGTGGTTGTGGCACTCGGCGTCTGCGCGCAGGCCGCAAGCGCCCAGACGGCGTCGACCGGCAATTCCTATGAAACCGTGCTCGGTCCTACGCCCATCACCCATACATCCAGGACTTCGTTGACTGGCGACGGTGCAGCGGTCGCGACCTTGTCGGGAGACAGGTTGAAGATCACCGGTACCTTCGAGGGCCTCTCCGGGCCAGCCACCGATGCGCATCTGATGATGGGCGAGAGCACCGGCATCCCCGGCGATCCGATCCTGGACCTGACCACTGAGAAAGCCGCGAGCGGCACCATCAGCGGTACATTTAAGCTTAGCCGGGCCCAATTGGTCGCGCTGCGCAATGGCCGGCTTTACATTCAAGTGAACAGTCAGGTCGGACCGGCTCCGGGCGGCAATCTCTGGGGCTGGCTCTTGCCGGAACATGTGAAGGCCGGTCAGGACGAGCCGCAAACGGGCAGCTGGTTCCTGCCGCAGGGCGAAGGTCTCAGAGCTTCGCGCGGCCGTCGCAGTTCCTGACTTGCGCCGAAAAAGAACGCGAGGGATGACATCGTGAGCAAATCAAGTTGGAAATCTGTTTCGGTTCTGGCGCTGGTGGCAACAGGAGCAGTCTTGGCCGGGGCCACCGTGTGGGCCCAGACACCGGGCCCTTTTACCGCGGCCCAGGCCGATGCCGGCCGTTCCGCCTATGCCGCGAACTGCATGAGTTGCCACCAGGCTAATCTGGCCGGTGAGGGTGACGCTCTGCCGCTGGCCGGCAAGACCTTCATCGCCGCCTGGGGAAAGCGTAGTACCGCCGATCTGTACAACACTATTCGTACCTCCATGCCTTATGGCAATCCAAGCAGCCTAGACGCCGCGACCTATGCGAGCCTTGTCGCTTTCATCCTTCAGGCCAATGGCGCCGCGCCGGGCTCGTCAGCCTTTACACCCGCCTCGGCAGTGAACATCGCCAGTGTCGCCTCAGGTACGGTCCCTGCCGATATCCAAAGGGGGATAAGGCAGGCTGCGACTGCCCGTACGCCCCGAGTTGGCGGGGCGCCCCCCAGCGCCGACAATGGCGCGGGCATGATCCGCAGCTTCGGACAGACGGTGGTCGGCGACATCAAAAACTATGTGCCGGTAACCGACGCCATGCTGACCAACCCACCGGACGGCGAATGGCTGATGGGGCGCGGCAACTATGCCGGCTGGAGCTACAGCCCGCTCAAACAGGTTGACACCGGCAATGTCCATAACCTGCAGCTGCAATGGGTGTGGGCGATGAACGAGGGGGGCGCCAACGAAACCTCGCCCATCGTCCATAACGGCGTCATGTTCCTGGGCAACACCTACAACACGATGCAGGCGCTGGATGCCAAGACCGGGGAATTGCTGTGGGAAAATCGCGTCGGTCCCGCGCCAAGCCGGCCCAACTATGGCGGCATGCGCAGCATCGCGGTTTGGGGCGAAAAGGTTTATTTTGCTGGCAACAACGCGGTGCTTCACGCCTTGGACGCGAAAACCGGCAAGCTGGTATGGAGCACGCCGCTTTCGGACGTGCCCGGCCACAACAACACCAGCGGCGTGC
>Ga0335085_10015982_pt1 | contig 10868 bp, 11 predicted proteins | sample Lox_Sample_45_FD_206712 | JGI IMG/M metagenome (GOLD analysis project Ga0335085, IMG submission 206712) | Soil microbial communities from Loxahatchee National Wildlife Refuge, Florida, United States - Lox_Sample_4.5 | ecosystem: Environmental > Terrestrial > Soil > Wetlands | place: USA... | reverse complement strand
AGCCCGCCGGCACCGAGATCGCCGGGTGGCTCGTGATCGTCACGTAGTAGCAACTCTTCATCCAGTCGAGGTAGTTGCCGAGCTTCACGCCGGCGATCTCGGTCGGGTACTCGGTGTCCACCGGGAACGGCGGCAGCTGGTTCACGGGCCCGAGCAGGAACTCGTAGCGCTCGAGGAAGGCGCGCATGCGCTGGTAGAGCTCGGTGCGAAGGGCCTCCGCGCGCGCGATCTTCGCGCCGTCGAGCGCGAGGCCCTGCTCGATGTTCCAGATCACCGTGTCCTTCAGCTCGGCGCGGTGGGTCTTCAGCAGCGGCGCGAGCCGCGCGGCGAAGGAAACCGCGCGCAGCGTCTCGAAGGCTTCGGTCGCGCCGCTGAAGTCGGGACAGGCCTCCTCGACGACGCAGCCCAGCTCCTTGAACACCTTCTTCTGCCGCTCCAGCACCGCCGTGACCGCGGGCTCGACCGGCAGGCCGCCGAAATCCTTCGTCCACGCGACGCGCACCTTCTTGAACGAGCGCCGCAGCGGCCGGGCGAAGACCGAGCCCGGCTCCGCGATGGAGACCGGCGCGCGCAGGTCGGGCCCGGCCATCGCCGACAGCAGGAACGCCGCGTCTTCCACGGTGCGCGCGATCGGGCCCAGCACGGGTTGCGTGTCCCAGGCGTTCAGCGCCGGGTACGTCGGCACGCGGCCGGGCGTGGGCCGGAAGCCGACCACGTTGCAGTAGTTGCCGGGATTGCGCAGGCTCGCGGCGAGGTCCGAGCCGTCGGCGAACGGGAGCATCCCGCAGGCGACCGCCGCCGCGGCGCCGCCCGAGGAGCCGCCCGCGGTCTTCGAGAGGTCGTAGGGATTGCGCGTCGCGCCGAACACCTTGTTGAAGGTATTGCTGCCGGCGCCGAATTCGGGAGTGTTGGTCTTGCCGAGCGTGATCGCGCCCGCGGCCTTGAGGCGCTCGACGAGCAGCGCGTCTTCCTTCGGCACGTGGTCCTTGAAGGCAAGCGACCCCATGGTCGTGCGGATGCCCTTCGTCGGCACCAGGTCCTTGTAGGCGATCGGCAGGCCGGCGAGGAGCGGCTTCCGGCCTTTCTTCCGGTCGAGCGCCTTCGCCTCCTTCAGCGCCTGCTCGGGCAGGAAAGTGACGATCGCGTTCACATTCGGGTTGACTTGCTCGATGCGCGCGATGAACGCTCGCATCACCTCGGCGGCCGAAAGCTTTCGCGCGTGGAGCAGCCGGGCGAGCCGCCGGGCGGGCGTGAACGGGATGTCCATCGCGCCAGTCTAGCGCGATAGACTCTGGCCGCTCATGCCCGGCCGCGCCGCCCTGCTGCTGTTCTTCGACATCGCACCGGATGCGATCGCCGAGCACGACGACTGGCATACGCACGAGCACCTGCCCGAGCGCCTGTCGATCCCCGGCTTCCTGCGCGGCACGCGCTGGGAGGCGCTGCGCGCCGGGCAGCCGCGCTACTTCGTCGTGTATGAGGTGAGCGACGTCGAGGTGCTGACCTCAGGCCCCTACCTGGAGCGGCTCAACCATCCGACGCCCTGGACCTCGAAGATGATGCCGCACTACCGCGGCATGACGCGCGGACTGTGCCGGGTGACGGGCCGCGCCGGGCTCGGCTCCGGGGGCGCGGCGCTGGTCGCCCGGTTCAGGCCCGCGGGCGACGCGGCAGCGCTGCGCGAGCGGATGACGAAGGAGGTCATGTCCGGCCTTGCGTCCCGGCCGGGACTGGGCGCTTGCACGCTGTTCGAGTCGGCGGCCGCGGCGCCGATGACGAAGGAGCAGAGCATTCGAGGCAAGGACGCGGGCATCGACTGGGCGCTCGTCGCCACCGGCTACGAGGGCGAGGCCGTGGCGGGGCTCGAAAGATCCGGACTCGGGCTGCCGGACGATGCGGTGTTCGGGCTGTACCGGATGCACTACGCGCTCGACGAGCTCGAGGCGAAGGACTCCGCGCGATGACCTCCGCCGCGCGCCGCATCCGCGACCTGCCCGGGCCCCGCGGCCTGCCGATCGTCGGCAACCTGCACCAGGTCGAGCCCTCGCGCATGCATGTGGCGATCGAGGATTGGAGCCGCCGCTACGGCGAGTACTTCCGCGTCCGGCTCGGCGGGCGCGAGATCTTCGTCATCGCCAATCCGGAGGCGATCGCCGGCGTCCTGCGCGACCGTCCCGACGGCTTCCAGCGCACGCCCCGCCTGGTCGAGGCCGCGCACGAGATGGGCTTCGACGGGCTGTTCTCGGCCAACGGCGAGCGCTGGCGTCGCCAGCGCCCGATGGTGATGGGGAGCTTCGACCCCGGGCACATCAAGACCTACTTTCCCTCGCTGGTCGCGGTCACCGAGCGCTTCGCGCGACGCTGGCGGCGCGCGGCGCAGGCCGGCGCCGACATCGACCTGCAGGCCGACCTGATGCGCTACACGGTCGACGTCACCGCGGGGCTCGCGTTCGGCGCCGACATCAACACCATCGAGTCGGACGACGAGGTCATCCAGCAGCACCTCGACAAGGTGCTGCCGGCGCTGCTCAAGCGCCTGTTCGCGCTGTTTCCCTACTGGCGCCTGTTTCGCGACCGGCGCATGCAGGGCCACATTTCAGCGCTGCATCGCGCCGTCGATACGTTCATCGCGCAGGCGCGCGAGCGCATGGCGCGCACGCCGTCGCTGCGCGAGCACCCGTCCAACCTGATCGAGGCCATGATCGCCGCGCGCGACGCGCCGGGCAGCGGGCTGGAGGACTCCGACGTCGCCGGCAATGTGCTCACGATGCTGCTCGCCGGCGAAGATACGACCGCGAACACGCTCGCCTGGGCGATCCACCTGCTGCAGCGGAATCCGGAGCAGGCGCGCCGCGCGCGCGAGGAGGTGCGATCCGTGCTGGGCGAGGAGCGCCTCGCGACGCGCTACGAGCAGCTCGGCCGCCTCGAGTTCGTCGAGGCCTGCGCCAACGAAACCATGCGCCTGAAGCCGGTGGCGCCGATCATCGTGCTCGAAGCGGTGCGCGACTCGGCCGTGGCGGGCGTCGCCGTGCCCGCGGGGAGCTTCGTCATGTGCCTGATGCGCCCGGGCGCGGTCGACGAGCGCCATTTTCCCGACGCACAAACCTTCGAGCCTGCGCGCTGGCTGGCCGACGCCGGGCCCGCGGCGCTCAGCTCCGCCAAGCGCGTGGCGATGCCGTTCGGCGCGGGGCCGCGCCTTTGCCCCGGGCGATATCTCGCGTTGCTCGAGATGAAAATGGTGCTGGCGATGCTTTTGGGCGCCTTCGAGATCGAGAGCGTCGAGGCGCCGGGCGGCGGCGAGCCGCTCGAGCGGCTCGCGTTCACGATGTCGCCCGTGGGCCTGCGCCTGCGGCTGCGCGAGCGCGCTTAGGCCCCGGGCGCTACATCAGCACGACGTCGTACTGCTCCTGCGTGTAGCCGGGCTCGACCTGCAGCGAGATCGGCTTGCCAATGAAGTCCTGCAGCATCGCGACCGACCCCGACTCCTCCTCCTGCAGCAGGTCGATCACGCCCTGCGCGCCGAGCACGCGGAACTCGCGCGCGTTGAACGCGCGCGCCTCGCGCAGGATCTCGCGCAGGATCTCGTAGCACACGGTGCGCGCGGTCTTCACCGCGCCGCGGCCTGCGCACACGGGGCAGGGCTCGCACAGCACGTGGGCGAGCGATTCGCGCGTGCGCTTGCGCGTCAGCTCCACGAGCCCGAGCTGCGTGAAGCCGTTCACGCTCATGCGCGTGCGGTCGCGCGCGAGCGCCTTCTTCAGCTCGTCGAGCACGGCGGCGCGGTGCTCCTCGCTCTGCATGTCGATGAAGTCGACGATGATGATGCCGCCGAGGTTGCGCAGGCGCAGCTGCCGCGCGATCGCCTGCGCCGCCTCGAGGTTGGTCTTGAACACGGTGTCGTCGAAGCTGCGCGTGCCGACGTAGCCGCCGGTGTTGACGTCGATCGTCGTCATCGCCTCGGTCTGGTCGATGACGAGCGTGCCGCCCGACTTCAGGTCCACGCGCCGCGCGAGCGCCTTCTCGATCTCGGACTCGACGCCGTAGAGGTCGAACAGCGGCCGCTCGCCCGCGTAGTGCTCGAGCCGCGCGCGCAGCTGCGGCGTGTAGGCCTCGGCGAACGCGGCGAGCTTCTGGAAGTTCTCGCGCGAGTCCACCAGCACGCGCGCGGTCTGCTCGGTCACCATGTCGCGCAGCACGCGATGCGCGAGCGAGAGGTCCTGGTGCACGAGCCGCGGCGCGGCGCCGAGCGATCGCTCGCGGATGTCGGTCCACAGGTGCCGCAGGAACGCGATGTCGGCGCGCAGCTCCTCGTCGGTGGCGCCCTCGGCCTGCGTGCGGATGATGAAGCCGCCCTTTTCGTCCTCGGGCAGCAGCGCCTTGACCTTGTCGCGCAGCGCCGCGCGGCCGCCCTCGTCCTCGATGCGCTGCGAGATGCCGATGTGCGGATCCTGCGGCAGGTAGACGAGCAGCCGCCCCGCGATCGAGATCTGCGTCGAGAGCCGCGCGCCCTTCGAGCCGAGCGGGTCCTTGACCACCTGCACGAGCAGCGGCTGCCCCGCGGCGAGCACCTTCTCGATCGGGCGCGGCGCCTCGCCGCCGGGGCGGCGCTCCTCGCGGATGTCGGCGACGTGCAGGAACGCTGCGCGCTCCAGGCCCACGTCGACGAACGCGGATTGCATGCCCGGCAGCACGCGCGCCACGCGTCCGAGGTAGAGGTTGCCCACCAGCCCGCGGCTCGCCGCGCGCTCGACCAGCAGCTCCTGCACCGCGCCGGCGTATACGACCGCCACGCGCGTCTCCTGCGGCGTGATGTTAACGAGGACTTCTTCGCTCACGCCGCGCTCCCATCTTCTGCAGCAGCTGCGCGGTCTCGTACAGCGGCAGCCCGACGATGCCCGACTGGCTGCCGCGGATCTCGGCGACGAACAGCGCCGCGCGCCCCTGGATCGCGTACGCGCCCGCCTTGTCGTCGGGCTCGCCGGTGGCGACGTAGTCGCGGATCTCCTCGGGCGCGAGCTCGCGGAACTGCACCTCCGAGACCGAGATCGCGGTCTCGAGCTCGTCGTCGTACCGTAGCGCGACCGCGGTCAGCACCTCGTGGCGCTTGCCCGAGAGCGCGGCGAGCATGCGCTCCGCGTCGGCGCGGTCCGCGGGCTTCCCGTAGATGCGGCCCTCGAGCGCGACGGTCGTGTCCGCCGCGAGCACGGGCGCCTTGGGCAGGTTGCGCTCGAGCATGCGCGTCCAGCCCGCCGCGGCCTTCATCTTCGCCATGCGCATCACGTACTCGCGCGGGTCCTCGCCGGGCTGCGGCGACTCGTCCACGTCGGGCGCGGTGCCGGGCCGGTTGCGAAACAGCAGCAGGTGGAACTTGACGCCGATGTGGCCGAGCAGCTCGCGCCGCCGCGGGCTGCGCGAGGCGAGGTAGATGCTGCGGTCGAGCGTTTGGGCCATGGCGTCGGGGTCTCGCCGCAGTGTAGCAAAGCTACTCTCGGTGATACGGGTGTCCGGTCAGGATCGTCGCCGCGCGGTAGAGCTGCTCCGCGAGCAGCACCTGCGCGAGCGCATGCGGCAGCGTGAGCGCCGAGAGCCGCAGCAGCAGCACGGCGTCCTGCCTTGTCTGCGCGTCCAGCCCGTCGGGACCGCCGACCACGAACGCGAGCGGCGGCGGCTCGCCGAGGTGGCGGCCGATCCAGGCGGCGAGCTGCGCCGTGCTCATGTCCCGGCCGCGCTCGTCAAGCGCGACCAGGCGCGCGCCGCGCGGCGCGCGCTCGAGGCACTGCACCGCGTAGCCGCGCGGCATGCGCGCGAGGTAGTCGTCGCGCGCGGCGGCCGCCCAGCCGCGCAGCCTAGCGCCGTGCGCGACGAGGACGAGCCTGCCCATGGCGCTTCATCCGCACCGGCTTGCCGCCCCAGATCTCCTCGAGGTTGTAGTGGCTGCGCACCGCGGGATGCATGACGTGGACGACCACGTCGCCGAGATCGACGAGCAGCCACTCGCCGCCCGCCTCGCCCTCGACGCCGCGCACGCGCTCGCCGAGCGCGCGCATGCGCTCGCGCACGCTGTCGGCGAGCGCCTTCAGCTGGCGGCTCGAGTCCCCCGTGGCGATCACCACGCGCTCGAAGTGCGGCGACAGGCTGGAGACGTTGAACACCTGGATGTCGCGCCCCTTCACGTCCTCGAGCGCGTCGACCACGGCGCGCTGCTTGCGGCGGATGTCCATCAGCGGTACAGCCCTTCGCGCCGGATATAGGCCTCGACCTCGCCGGGCACGAGGCCCGCGATCGGCGCGCCGCGCGCGATTCGCGCGCGGATGTCGCTCGCCGAGACGTCCATCGCCGCGAACGGCACGTGCCGCGCGCGCGCGTCGCCGCCGCGCCAGCCGGGCCGCGCGAACACCGCGACGTCGGCGAGCGCGAGGATGTCGCGCCAGCGGTGCCAGGTCTCGAACTTCGCGTACTGGTCTGCGCCCATCAGCAGCACGGGCCGGTAGCCCAGGCGCTCGAGCGTATCGATCGTGTAGCCCGAATGCTCCGGCGCGAGCTCGCGCTCGTCGATCGCGAAGCGCGGCTCGCCCTCGATCGCGAGCCGCAGCATGGCGACGCGGTGCGCGGCGGGGGCGAGCGCGGGCGCGCGGTAGCGCGGCGCGCCGGTCGGCAGGAACACGACGCGATCGAGCGCGAGGTGATCGAGCGCCGCGCGCGCCATCGCCAGGTGCGCGTTGTGGACCGGGTCGAACGTGCCGCCGAAGAGGCCCGCCGCCATCAGGCCGGTGTGCGCCGCATCAGCGGCGCGAGCGCGACGAGCCCGAGCGCCGGCCCCGGCGCGAGCAGCAGGAACAGCCACCGCGGGTCGAGGTGCCGCCACGCGGCGTTCAGCGCCTCGATGCTGAAGATCGTGATGCCGAAGCCGATGCAATTCGCGATCGTGAGCGCCGAGCCCACGCGCTCGCGCGGGGCGCTGTGCGCGTTCAGCGCCGAGAACTGGGGCGAATCGCCGACCACCACCACGCCCCAGAATAGCAAAAACGCGAGCAGCGCCGGCAGCGGCGCGTGGTACAGGAACGGCGAGGCGAGGCAGCACAGCCCCGAGGCCGCGAGCTGCGCGAACGCGACCGGCGCGCTGCCCAGGCGCAGCGACGCGAGCCCGCCCGCCACGCAGCCGAGCGCGCCGGACGCGATCACCGCGAAGCTCCAGAGCGGCACCTCGGGCGCGCCGCGCGCAGCGAGCACGGCCGGCACGAACGCCCAGAACGCGTACAGCTCCCACATGTGGCCGAAATAGCCGAAGGCCGAGGCGCGGAACGCGGGCACGCGGAATACGGCGGCGAGCGCGCGCGGGTCGAAGCGCGCGCCCTTCGACAGGTGCGGGCCGTCGGGCACGAGCGCGAACATCGCGAGGCCGCCGAGCGCCGCGACCCCGGAGGCGCCCAGCATCACGAGCTGCCAGGGCAGGTTTCCGCCGAGCCCGCGCAGCAGGTGCGGAAACGCCGTGCCCGCCACGAGCGCGCCGACCAGGAACCCCAGCGCATTGCCGAGGTCGCGCTGGTACCAGCCCGAAGCGATCTTCATGCCGACCGGATAGATGCCGGCGAGGAAGAACCCGGTCGCGAAGCGCAGCGCGAGCAGCGCCGCGAGGCCGCCGTCGGCCGCGAGCAGCAGCGCGTTCGCCGCCGCGCCCGCGAGCGCGCACAGCAGGAACACCGCGCGCGGCGAATGCCGGTCGGCGACGGCGAAGAAGGCGAAGGCGAGCGTGCCGGCGATGAAGCCAAGCTGCACGGCCGAGGTGGTCCAGCCCAGCGCCTGCGGCGGCAGGCCCCAGGCGCGCTGCAGATCCGCCAGCACCGCATTGCCGGCGAACCAGAGCGAGGCGCCCGCGAACTGCGAGGCCACGATTGCCGGGAGGATGCGCCGCGGGCGCCGCGCGGCCGGTGCAGCGCTCAGCGGCGGAGCTCTCCGTGGCCGAGCACGACGAACTTCTGCGTCGTCAGCCCCTCCAGCCCCACCGGCCCGCGCGCGTGCAGCCGGTCGGTCGAGATGCCGATCTCGGCGCCGAGGCCGAACTCGAAGCCGTCGGCGAAGCGGGTCGACGCGTTGACCAGCACCGAGCTCGAGTCGACCTCGCGCAGGAAGCGCTGCGCGCGCGCCTTGTCGCCGGTGACGATCGCATCGGTGTGCTGCGATCCGTACTTCGCGATGTGCTCCATCGCCTCGTCGAGGCCCTTCACGACTCGGATCGACACGACCGGCGCGAGCCATTCGGTGGCGTAGTCGGCCTCCGTCGCCGGTTTGGACGCGGGCAGCAGCGCGCGCGCCTTCTCGTCGGCGCGCATCTCGACGCCCTTGTCGCGGTAGATGCGGCCGATCTCGGGCAGCACGCGCGGCGCGATGCCCTCCGCGACGAGCAGCGTCTCCATCGTGTTGCAGGTGGCGTAGCGCTGCGTCTTCGCGTTGTCGGCGATGCTCACCGCCATCGCCGGGTCGGCGGCGTCGTCCACGTAGACGTGGCATACGCCGTCCAGGTGCTTCAGCATCGGGATACGCGACTCGCGCATCAGCCGCGCGATCAGCTCCTTGCCGCCGCGCGGGATGATCAGGTCGACCAGGCCGTGCAGCGTGACGAGCTCGCCCACCGCGGCGCGGTCGGCGACCTCTACGACCTGCGCCGCGGCCTCGGGCAGGCCCGCGGCCGCGAGCCCCGCGCGCACGCACGCTGCGATCGCGCGGTTCGAGTGCAGCGCTTCCGAGCCCCCGCGCAGGATGCAGGCGTTGCCGGCCTTCACGCACAGGCCCGCGGCGTCGGCCGTCACGTTCGGTCGCGACTCGTAGATGATGCCGATCACGCCGATCGGCACGCGCATGCGCGCGACCTCGATGCCGCTCGGGCGCGTGCGGCGCTCGCCGATCTCGCCGACGGGGTCCGGCAGCGCGGCCACCTGCTCGAGTCCTTCCGCCATCTGCTCGACCAGCTTCGGCGTGAGCGTGAGGCGGTCGACGAACGCCGCGTCGCGGCCGTCCTTCGTCGCCTGCGCGACGTCCTCGCGGTTCGCCGCGAGCAGCGCCTCGCGCGCGTCGCGGATCGCGGCGGCCATGGCGATGAGCGCGCGGTTCTTCGCCGCGGTGTCGGCCCGCGCCAGCGCGCGCGCGGCCGCGCGCGCGGCCTCGGCGAGGCCGCGCACGTACGCCTTCACGTCAAGCTTCTGATCCACCGGCCAAGTTTAACCCGAGGGCCGCGAACTGATCCCACGGGTCGCCGCGCGCCACGCCCTTGATGACGCGGTCGGCAAGGGCCGCCGCCGCCAGCGCGGCGTCAAGCGCCGCGCGCGGGTGGCGGCGCAGCGAAGCGAGGATCGCGCGCTGCAGCGGCTTGTTGAATACGCGATGCTCGCCGAACAGGCGCTCGGCCGGGCGGCCGTCGGCGGCGCCGCGCAGCACCTGCAGGGCGCCCGCGATCGCGAACAGCACGTAGGTCGGCGCCTCGCCTTCGGCGCGCAGGCCCTGGAGCACGCGCAGGTATCGGGAGAGCTCGCCCGCCACCAGCGCCTCGGCGGCGCCGAACGGGTCGTAGCGCGCCACTTGCGCGACGGCGTCTTCCGCCGCTTCGAGCGCGAGCGGGCCCGCCGGCACGAGCAGCGCGAGCTTCTGCACCTCCTGGTGCGCGGCGAGCAGGTTGCCTTCGACCCGCTCGGCGAGGAACTCCAGCACCTCGGGCGCGGCTTGGTGGCCCTGGCGCGCGAGGCGCGCGCCGATCCATTGCGGCAGGCGCGCGCGATCCACCGGCCAGACCTCGATCACCACGCCCGCGGCCGCGAGCGCCGCGAACCAGGCCGAGCCCTGGCCGACACGGTCCAGGCGCGGCAGGCTGACCAGCGTCGTCGACTCGGGGTCGAGCCGCTCGCAGTACGCGACGATCGCCGCCGCGCCCTCGGTGCCGGGCTTGCCGCCGGGCACGCGCAGCTCGACGATCCTGCCGTCGCCGAACAGCGACCGGCTCGCGCCGGCGTGCGCGAACGCGCTCCAGTCGAAGCCGCGCTCGGCGATGAACACCTCGCGCTCGGCGCGGCCGCGCGCGCGCGCCGCCGCGCGCACGGCGTCGGCGGCCTCGAGCGAGAGCAGCGGCTCGTCGCCGTGGATCACGTAGAGCGGGGCCAGCTCGCGGCGCAGGTGCGCCTCGAGCTGCTCGGGTCGCAGCGTCGTCATTGCGCCTTCGGCGCCGTCGGTGCCTGCGGCGCCGGCGGCTCGGCCGCGGCCAGGCGGCGCACGATCTGGTGCACCATGTCCGCCTGCATGTCCTTGAACAGCAGCTCCTCCTCGCTTTCCTTGGCGAGCGCCACGGTGTCGTCGTAGGTGATGTCGCGCGAGAGCGTGATGACGCGCGTCGGCAGGTATTCGCCGCCCTTGCCGTCGACGACGCGGAAGCCCACGCGGTAGATCAGCCGGTACTCGCGCACGCGCCCCGAGGCGTTCAGCGACAGGATGTCCTTGGTGCGCGTTTCCTCGCTGAACTGCAGCCGCGCCTGCGCGCCGCGCGGGTCGTCGACCACGCGCGTGCCGGTGCCCGACTCGATGTTGCGCTTGAGGTCGAGCGCGATGCCGCTGGTCGGGTTGGGCACGTAGAGCGTGTCGAACGGCAGCGCGGCCGAGCCGCGCAGCTGGAAGCCGCAGGCGGACGCGACGAGCAGCAGCGCGGCGGCGAGCGCGGTCCTCACACGACGACGTTGATCAGCCGGCCGGGAACCACGATGACCTTCTTGATCGCCTGGCCGGCGATGTAGCGCCGCACGAGCTCGCTCGCGCGCGCGAGGCCCTCGAGCGCGGCGCGGTCCGCGGCGGCCGGCACGGCGAGCTTGCCGCGCGTCTTGCCGTTGACC
>Ga0335085_10015981_pt1 | contig 10868 bp, 9 predicted proteins | sample Lox_Sample_45_FD_206712 | JGI IMG/M metagenome (GOLD analysis project Ga0335085, IMG submission 206712) | Soil microbial communities from Loxahatchee National Wildlife Refuge, Florida, United States - Lox_Sample_4.5 | ecosystem: Environmental > Terrestrial > Soil > Wetlands | place: USA: Florida... | reverse complement strand
TTCCTGTCTCGTTTCCCCGCCTGTTTCCCTCTTGTCACGAGGCGCCACATTCACCAATCCGGCCCAGACCCCAGGGCCGGTGGTCTAGTGTCACGCGTGTTAGCCGGTGAGAACGGCTTTCCATGGATCGTCGCGATCCCCGCGGGCAGGCGGCCGGAACCGGGGACGTCCACGAGAGGTTCAGTATGCGCGTCGAGGCGGGCACCTGACATGCCGACCCGATCTTCCGCACGCCGCCGCGCGGCCTCCGCATCACACCACCACCCAGCCCCCTCCCGCACGGACCCCTCTCACACGGACCCCTCTCACACGGACCCCTCTCACACCCAGCCCTCCGTCCGCACCCAGCACGGCCCCCACACTCAGCCCGCTGCCCCCGCTCCCGCCCCCGAGCCCTGGGACCCGCACTACACGCCCCCCAGCCAGTCCCAGCCCCCGTGGGCCCCGCTCCCCGGCGGCGACACCCCCACCTCATACCTCCCCGCGGCCGGTCGCCACTCCCGCCCGGACCATCCCGGCGCAGGCGAGTACTCCGGCTCGGACCTGCTCGCCGGCGACGCCAGCCCCGGTCCTGACCTCCCCACCGCCGAACTGAACCCCGGGTCGGCGCTGCTGGCCGCGGAGACGCTTCCCCGTGCCCCGCGCCGTCTCGGCGACCCGCTTCCCGCCGAGCCGAATGGCGCCGGTGTCGCGCCTTCCCGCACCGTGCGCCGCCTGGGTGACCCGCTTCCCGCCGAGCCGGACGGCGCCGGTATCGCGCCTTCCCGCACCGTGCGCCGCCTGGGTGACCCGCTTCCCGCCGAGCCGGACGGCGTCGGCGACCTGCCTCCTCGTGCCCCGCGCCGCGACGACGGCCGGCCTCCCCGCCGACCGGGCCGTGCCCGCTACCTGCTCGCGGTCCTGCCGGCGCTGGCGCTCCTCGGAGGCGGCGGCTACTACCTGGTCCACCACTCCGCCCCGGCCGCGCCCTCCGCCTCGGGACCGGTGTCGGCCCAGCCGGCCCCCTCCTCCTGCGCCCCCGCCGCCGGGGCAGTGGGATCGGCGGCGTCCGCCGCCGTCGCGGGCGCCATGGGATCCGGCGGGCCGGCCGGCTCGGCCGGGAACGCCGCGTCCTGCGCCGGCCAGCCCTTCGGCTACGTCACGGCGAGCCCGTCGGCGGTGCCGTCGACGCATCCGAGATCATCGTCGGCCCGCCGAGGGCACCCCGCCGCCGGCGCCCCCTCGTCGACGCCGCGCGCCTCCTCTTCAGCGAGCACCGCCCCGTCGTCGTCCGCCACCACATCGGCATCCAGCCCGGCCGGCACCTCCTCCGGTAGCGCGGCCGCCCAGGTACTCGCGCTAATCAACCAGGCCCGTTCGTCGGCCGGCCTAGCGCCGCTGACGATCTCCTCCGGCCTGGACAGCAGCGCCTCCGCCCACAACGCGACGATGGCCGGCGGCTGCGGGCTCTCCCACCAGTGCCCGGGCGAGCCCGAACTCGGCGCCCGCGAGACCGCCGCCGGCGTGCACTGGACCGCCGCCGGGGAGAACATCGGCGAGGGCGGCCCGGTCGCCGACAACCCGGCCGCCATCGCCAAGATGGCGGTCGCCCTCACCCAGGACATGCTGAACGAGAAGCCCCCGGACGACGGTCACCGCCGGAACATCCTCAGCAGTTCCTTCACCCACATCGGCATCGCCGTCGTCCGCGACTCCTCCGGCACCGTCTGGCTCACCCAGGACTTCTCCAACTAGGCATCCGTAAAAGGCTCCAACTAGGCATCCGTAAAAGGCCCCCCGGTGGCCCCCCGTCTCACCCGGCCGGGTCCCTCCAGTCACGATCATCCCCGGTCAAGGCCACTCCGCACCCAGTAGAACCATGCACCCATTAGAACCATTCGCCCCTCGCATCACTCAGATCACCATCCCCAGCCGGAGCCAACGACATCGATGCCACATTGATGTCGTTATAGCAACATCGATGCCACATTGATGTCGTTTGGGCAGAGACAGCGGACTTGCAGCCATCGCATCAGGCGTGACGAGTGGGGTTAGTCGAATCTGGCGGGGGCTATGGGATCAGTCGGCTGACGGGCGAGTACTGGCGAGTACGGGCGAGTACGGGCGAGGCTAGCCGGTTCTGGCGCCGGCGCCTTGCGGGCACCGTGCGCCACCCCCGCGCGCCAGGCCAGAGTCAGGCTGCGTCAGTCGGGGCTGGTGCCTTCCTGGCTGCGGAGGAGGCGGCGCAGCGAGTCCAGGCGCGCCTCGGCGTGGTGCTCGCGGGCCCACTCGTCGAGAGCGCAGCCGGGGGAGAGGTGGTCGCAACCGGGCGGGCACGCCGCCGTGCCCTCGGCCAGGTCGCCGAACGCCTCCGCGACGCGCTCGGCGCTCACGTGCCCGAGCCCGAACCCGCGCAGTCCGGGCGTGTCGATCAGCCAGCCGTCGCCCAGCGGCAGCGCCACCACGGAGGACGAGGTGTGCCGGCCCCGGCCGGTCACCGGGTTGACGATGCCCACGGACCGGGCCGCCTCCGGCAGCAGCGTGTTCACCAGCGTGGACTTGCCCACCCCGGACTGTCCGATGAGCACGCTGACCCGGCCGGTCAGCAGGTTCCGGACCCGGGACAGCGTGCGCGGCGGCAGCGGCCGCCGCGTGGTCAGCATGGGCAGCCCCAGCGGCTTATAGAAGGCGCGCACGCGCCGCGGGGACGCGAGATCCGACTTGGTCAGCACCAGCAGCGGGTCGAGCCCGGCGTCGTACGCGGCGACCAGGCAGCGGTCGATGAAGCGGAGCCGCGGCGGCGGCGAGGCCAGCGCGCAGACGATCACCAGCTGGTCGGCGTTGGCCACGATGATCCGCTCGCTGGGATCGGTGTCGTCGGGGGACCGCCGCAGCGCGCTGGTCCGCGGTTCGACCCGGACGATCCGGGCCAGCGTTCCCTCGGCGCCTGAGCTGTCCCCGGCCAGCGCCACCCGGTCGCCGACGACCACCGAGCCCTTGCCGAGCTCGCGTGCCTTCATGGCCACGACCAGGCCGTCGTCGGTCATGCAGCCGTACCGGCCCCGGTCCACGCTGGTCACGAAGCCCTGCACGGCGCTGGAGTGGGCCGGCCGCCGCCGGGTCCGCGGCCGCGAGCTGCGGCCGGGCCGCACCCGGACGTCGTCCTCGTCGAGCCGCTCGTAGCTGGATCGCGGGCTCATGCCGTGCCGTTTACATCGGGACCGCTCGGGCGAGGACGCGGGCTCATGCCGGCCTGCTCATGCCACGGCGCACATGCCGGGGTCAGGGCCGCTGTCCCAGCATCGCGGTCCAGGTCGCCGCGAAGTCAGGGAAGGTCTTGGCCACGGTGCCGGCCCCGGCCACCCGCAGGCCGGGCACGGCCAGTCCGAGCACGGCCGCGGCCATGACCAGCCGGTGGTCGTCGTAGGTGCCGAACGGCTCGGAAGCGTGCAGCGGCTTCGGCCGGATCTCGAGGCCGTCGGGCAGTTCGGTCACGTCGCCGCCGAGCGCGTTGATCTCCTTGGCCATCGCGGCCAGCCGGTCCGTCTCGTGCGTCCGGGTGTGCGCCAGGCCGGTGAACACCGAGGGGGAGTCGGCCATGGTCGCGGCCGCGGTGAGCACCGGCGCCAGTTCGTTGACGTCACGCAGGTCGGCGGTGACACCGCGGACCCGCCCGGTGCCCGAGATCACCAGGCCCTCAGCGCCCACCGAGGACCTGGCCCCCATCTGGCCCAGCACCTCCAGGATCGGCCCGGCCGCCTGCAGGCTGTCCCGCGGCCAGTCCTGAATGGTCACCGAACCCCCGGTAACCAGCGCGGCGGCCAGGAAAGGACCCGCGTTGGACAGGTCGGGCTCCACCGTGACCGAGCCCAGCCCGAGCCGGCCCGGCCGCACCAGCCAGGCATCAGGGCGAACCCCAGACGTAACGACGTCGACCACGGCCCCGGCCGCGCGGAGCATGCGCACGGTCATCGCGATGTGCGGCGCCGACGGCACCGGCGGGCCCTCGTGCCTGACCTCGATGCCCTCGCCGAACCGCGGCGCCGCCAGCAGCAGGCCGGAGACCAGCTGGGACGAACCGGAGGCATCCACCACCACGCGGCCGCCGCGGACCGCCCCGCGGCCGTGCACGGTGAACGGGGCCGCACCCCGTCCTTCGTCGTCAATCGAGACGCCGACCTGGCGCAGCGCCGCCAGGATCGGGCCGATCGGGCGCAGCCTGATCCGCTCGTCCCCGTCGAAGGTGACCGTCGCCGAGGTCAGCGCGGCCAGCCCCGGCACGAAGCGCATGACCGTGCCGGCGTTGCCTAGGTCGACGTGAACGGCGGAGCCAGGAGCGGGGGAACCGGGGGAGACACGCCACCCCGTTTGGTACTCATCGATCTCGGAGCCCAGCGCCCGCAGCGCGCCCGCTGCCAGCGCCGTGTCCCTGGCCCGCAGGGGGTTGGCGATGACGGAAGGCCCGTCGCTGAGCGCGGCCAGGACCAGCGCCCGGTTGGTGATGGACTTGGAAGCCGGCAGCTGGACACGGGCGCTGACCGGCCCGCTGGCCGCCGGGGAAGCCCAGGTCCGGTCCTGGTTGTTGTCCAGATGCATACCGCTGAGCCTACTCAGCCAGCCGGGAGCCACGAGCCTCCGGCGTGTTTGACCCGCCCGGATTGCGGTTATTAACTGCCAATCCAGGCTTAACGGGACGTGTCCAGACTCCATCTTGATGAGGAAGATTGCATGTGCGGTCGTTTCGTGTCGGCGCGTAAGCGCCTCGAGCTCCTCGAGGAGTTCGGCGTGGAGCGCGACAAGGTGGACGCCTCGCCCGACCATGAGCCTGATGCCGACTACAACGTAGCGCCCACCAAGAGGATCTTCGCGGTGCTGGAGAGGCCCGCCCGCGAGGAGGAGCCACAGGCCCGTGAGCTGCGCATACTGCGCTGGGGGCTGGTTCCGTCGTGGGCCAAGGAAGCCTCCATCGGCAGCCGGATGATCAATGCCAGGGCCGAGACGGTGGCGGTCAAGCCGGCTTACCGGCGCGCCTTCGCCAAGCGCCGCTGCATCATCCCGGCCGACGGCTACTACGAGTGGACGACCATTTCCGACGGGGGAAAGAAGCGGAAGCAGCCCCATTTCATTTACCGCGCGGACGGGGGGTCGCTCGCCTTCGCCGGCATCTACGAGCTGTGGCGCGACGGCTCCCTGCCCGACGATCACGAACGTGCCTGGCTGTGGACGGCCGCGATTATCACGACCCAGGCAGCCGACGAAGTCGGCGAGATCCACGACCGCATGCCCATGGTGATCACCCCTGAGCACTGGGCAGACTGGCTCGACCCGGGCAACACCGAGCCTGGCCAGCTTCAGGCGGCGATGCTGCCCGCGATGGCGGGCGGCCTGACGTCGCGTCCCGTATCCATGGCCGTCAATTCCGTGCGGAACAACGGGCCGGACCTCATCAAGCCCCTCGCTGACAACGAGCCCGGTAATGGGCAGGGCACCGATAAGCCATCCGGTCCCGCGCAGGCGTCTTCCGCCGGCAACGAGGGGCCGCCCGGCTAGTTGTTCTGAGTCCGCGCAGCCCGCAGCCACGGCTTCCTGAGGTGAGCCTGCGCTGCCTGCCGAACGCGGACAGGAGGCGAGGACACCAGTGGAGACTACTGTCGCCCGTAAGCGGCTGGAGGAGATGCGCGCTGACCTGGACCGGTCGATAGCCGTGCTCCAGGGGGAGGGCCCCGGGCCCGTGGCGGGCTCTGGGTATCCGCAGGACTCGGCCGACGCGGGGGCCCTCCTGTCCGAGGCCGACCGCACCGAGGCGATCCTCCACTCCGCCCGCGGCCAGCGCGACGAGGTGCTGGCCGCGCTCACCCGCATCGACGAGAACACCTACGGTCAGTGCACCGACTGCGGGCACGAGATCCCCGAGGGCAGGCTCGACGCCCGGCCCGACGCCGCCCGCTGCGTCGCCTGCCAGTCCAAGTGGGCTAAACGGCAGCGCTAGCTCTGTTAGCCGGGGGACGACCCCCCATGACCCCCCCGCTCCTGGGAGGCTTACCCAGCCCCCCAGACCCCCCGGGGGGCCACCTCGGCTTGCTGGCCGAGATGACGAGCTGGGCGCCGACGGAGCCGTCGGACTTGGCCGCGAGTTCGGCCCGCAGCAGCTTGGGCAGCCCGCCCGGGTCGCGGCGCAGCCAGTGCGTCACCACCGACTCGGCCAGCACGGTCCGCGAACGGATCCAGTTGACCCGCAGACCCGCCCCGGTGAACAGCTCACGGGCCTGATCCGGGCCGAAGCACCTGGTGATCGTGCCGTCCGGCCACGGCACCAGCACCACCTCGGCGTGCGGCAGGTCGACCAGGTGCGCCCAGTGATGCTGGTCGGCCAGTACGGCCATGCCCAGCACCAGCGAGTCGACGCAGGCGAGCACCCGGCCGGCCGGGCGCAGCACGCGGGCGATCTCGGCCACCATCGTCTCGGCGGCCAGGTGCACCGACAGCGCCCGGTCCTCCGCCAGCACGCCGTCCGCGCACCCGTCGGCCAGGAAGCTCAGCCGCGATGCGTCCGCGGCCACCGGCATAACCCGCCCAGGCAGTCCCCGCGTGCTCGCCGCAGGCGGGGGAGGAACGGGCTGACCGGGGCCCTCGTCCAGCACGCGGATCACCGTGTGGCCGACCTGAGCGGCCAGTTCAGCGGCGGGTGAGCGCGAGCCGGAGACGTCGACCAGGAGGTGCCGCCGAGACGGCAGCCACTGTCTCAGCTGAGCGCGAGCCACCGCGTCGTAGAATTGCCAGTAAACCGGGGGCTGGTCAGTATCGGGCGCGAAGATCGCGCTGGCCGCATGCTGCACGGGCCGAACTCCTGACTCGGCGCCGTTGTCTCAGGATGGTGCCTGGGGCGCTATCGCGGGCGCCTGAAACCTGATCATTCCCGGGTTTGGGAAAGCTTATGCCGGCAAGATGTAGGGGCCGTGCTGGCCGTCACGGAATGACCGAGTGCGCCGTCGTGTTGAACGCGGCATGGCAGTCCCTGCACCACCTCTCGGCATGCTGACGGAACCTCCGGACTCCGGCACGGTATCCTCCCGCACATACGGTTCGCACACTGGCGGGCCGGTGCCGCATTACCTCAAGGAGGTGGGTCCCGTTCCGGAGACTCTCGAAGAGCGCGGTGAGCGCTTCGAGCAGGAGGTGCTGCCCTTCCTGGATCAGCTGTACTCCGCTGCGCTTCGGATGACCCGCAACCCGGCGGACGCGGAAGACCTGGTGCAGGAGACCTTCGCCAAGGCTTACGCGTCGTTCCACCAGTTCCAGCAGGGCACCAACCTGAAGGCATGGCTGTTCAGGATCCTGACCAACACCTTCATCAACACCTACCGCAAGCGGCAGCGCGAGCCGCAGCGGTCGGGCGCGGAAGAGGTAGAGGACTGGCAGCTGGCGCGGGCGGCCTCGCACACCTCGGGCGGCCTGAAGTCGGCCGAGGCGGAGGCGCTCGAGCGCCTGCCCGATTCTGACATCAAGGAAGCTCTGCAGGCGCTGCCCGAGGAGTTCAGGATCGCGGTCTATCTGGCCGACGTGGAGGGCTTCGCGTACAAGGAGATCGCCGACATCATGGAGACGCCAATCGGGACCGTGATGTCACGCCTGCATCGCGGCCGTCGTCAGCTGCGGGAACTGCTCCAGGATTACGCGGCCGACCGCGGGATGGCGCGGGCGGCTTCCGATGGCGGGGAGGAAGGGCGATGAGCTGCGGCAAGCCTCACGAGACCCCGTGTACCGAGGTGCTGGACCGGGTCTACAGCTACATCGACGGCGAGCTGCAAGACCTGGACTGCGCCAAGATCAAGCAGCACCTGGACGAGTGCGGACCCTGCCTGCGCGAGTACGGCCTGGAGGAGGCGGTCAAGCGAGTGGTGCAGAAGCACTGCGGCTGCGACCCGGCGCCGGCCGAACTACGGGCCAAGGTCCTCGTCCGGATCAGGGAAGTCCGCGCCTCAATCGAGTTCGCTGAGTAGTCACTCGGAAACGATTTCGCAGAGTAACCACTCGCGATCCGACTTATCCGATTTGTCACGACTCGCGAAAATTGCACAGCAAGTGTCATCAGCGATTGCTCATCGTGACGACGGCGCTCACGTTTTGTTTACGATGAGATTTAGGCCTGCGCGAACGTCGGCGATCGCGTTATCCTGTGGTTGAACGATTACAACACGGTTCCGGCGAACGCAATTTTTCGCCCCTTAGGGAGGTCCGCCTCATGCGTACAGGCGGTGATGTCAGAGCTGGCCGGCGCGCGCTCCTCGCGAGCGGGTACGGCGAGCTTCGCGCCCGTGGCGTGGCTTGGGGCTGACGTCACCAGTCCAGGTTCGCGGCGTATGTACTCCTGACTGCGAGGGGGAAGTTTGGGCAAGCTCTCGCGGGTCGCACTGATCTACATCGGTGCGGTGGCCGTCGCCGCCGCCGTACTGGTAGCCAGGGGACCGTTCACCGGCCTGAAGTGGCAGTACGTCGTTTTCCTCGGAATCCTTGTCATTGTCTCGGAATCGAGGGCGACGCAACTCCGCAAAGGACAGCTGAGCTGGTCGTCGAGTTCGGCCGCCATGCTTGCCTCGGTGGTTCTGGCCGGTCCGGTGGGCGCCGCCATTGTCGGGGCTTGCACCGCAATGGGCCTGCGCCGCGGCCCGCACATCCTCCAGCGCGTTTTCAATACCGCGATGTACGCGCTCAGCGCGTACCTGGCCGGCCGCGCTTTTATCGCCCTCGGCGGTCACGTCGGCCTGCCGAACGAGAATTCCTTTCCCGACATCATCGCGCCGTTCGCCGGCGCGGCCCTGATCCTCGTCGCGGCCAACCACGGGCTGCTCAGCGGCGTGCTGTGGCTGACCAGGAGCAAGGACCGGACGCCCGCCAGCACCCTCGGGGTCGGCCTGAGCGCCCGGTTGCTGCTCTCCGACTTGGGCTACGCGGCCTACGGGCTGCTCATGGCGGCGCTGTGGAGCGTGGTCGGCTTCTTCGCCCCGCTGCTGGTGCTGATCCCGCTGTTCGTCGCGCGCTGGGCGATCGCGCAGTTCGCCGAGCAGCAGAAGGCCTACGAGGCCACGGTAGGCGCGCTGTGCCAGGCCGTGGAGACCAAGGACTTCTACACCCGCGGGCACAGCGACCGGGTGTCCAGGGGTTCGGTCATGATCGCCCGCGAGATCGGCATGCGGGGCGAGCGGGTCGAGGCGATCAGGTACGCGGGCATGCTGCACGACGTCGGCAAGCTCGGCGTGCCCACTAAGGTCCTGCAGAAGACGGGGAAGCTGACCGAGGAAGAGTACGCGGCCATCCAGTTGCACCCGATGCGCGGGCTCGACATCGTGCGGGAGATCGGGTTCCTGGACGAGGCGCTGGCCGGGATCATGCACCACCACGAGCGGATCGACGGGCGCGGCTATCCGATGGGCCTGGCCGGGGACGAGATCCCCGAGTTCGCTCGCGTGCTCGCGGTCGCCGACGCCTTCGACTCGATGACCTCCAACCGCTCCTACCGCGGCGCCCGCCCGGTCGCCGAGGCGATCAAGGAGCTCAGGAAGTGGTCGGGCACCCAGTTCGACCCGGCCTTCGTGGACGCCTTCGTGGCCGCGCTCAAGCGCGAAGGCTGGGCGCGCCCGGAGCCGCCGGTGCTCGCCTCCGACGACCTGACTGCTGTCACCGCCCAGGACCACGACGATCCCGGTGCCCCTCTCCGGGTGAGCGACAGCCTGTAGACCAGATGGCTTCCAGGCGACATGAGCTGCGGCGGTACCCGTGGCAGATGCGGGACTCTGGCCAGCTGCTGCTGATCGCGGCGGCCGGGGTGTGGCTGGTGGCGGCGGTCGCGCAGACCGCGGCCGAAGGCCTGCGGGACCCGCGCATCGCGGTCGCGTTCGGCGCGCTGATCGCGTTCGGCGAGGTCCTGCGGCTCAACCTGCCCGGTGACCGGGAGACCGCTCCGATCGGGTTCGCCGGCGCGCTCGCCTACGCCCTGCTCATCCGGGTCGGCACGCACGTCGTCCAGCTCAGCGCCGAGCAGGTGGTGACCGTCGCCACCATCGGCATGATCATCGGCGCGCTGCCGCACCTGGCGGTGGGCCGCCCGGCCCGGGTGAGCGGCATGGCCACGCGCCTGCTCTGCGTGGCCTGCGTCGCCTACATCTTCCGGCCGCTGGCCGGGAACAGCGCCCTGGACCGGAACTGGGGCCTGGCCTTCACGCTGATGACCTCGCTGACCATACTCGCGCTGCTGCTCGAGGCGGTGCTCACCGCGCTGCTCCGGGTGGACGAGCAGCAGGCCAGGTTCCGGGTGGCGCTGGTGGACGAGATGCGCGTCCAGCTGCCGCTCGGCGCCGCGGTGGGCGCCTCCGCGCTGCTCATCGCGTTCGCCGCCGAGGTGATGGGGCTGTACTCGCTGGCCGTTTTCACCGCGCCGCTGCTCGTCACCCAGGTCGCGTTCCGCCGGTACGCCGGCATCCGCGCCACCTACCTGCAAACCGTGCGGGCCCTGGCCAAGGTGACCGAGATCGGAGGGTACGTCGAAGCCGGTCATTCCGAACGGGTGAGCCGTCTCGCGGTCGCTATCGGCCGGGAGCTCGGCATCCACGAGCCCCAGCTGCTCGAGCTCGAGTACGCCGCGCTCATGCACGACATCGGCCAGCTCTCGCTGCACGAACCGATCGCCGGCGGTGCCACCGTCCTGGTCTCCCGGCAGGACCAGCAGCGCATCGCCGAACTCGGGGCCGACGTCATCCAGCAGGCCCAGGTGCTCGGCTCGGTGGCCGAGATCGTCCGCCGGCAGAACGAGCCGTACCGCGACACCGAGAGCGCGGCCAACGGGCACGCGCCCTCCGCGAAGCCGGCCGGCCCGCCGCTGAGCAGCCGGATCA
>Ga0335085_10015980_pt1 | contig 10869 bp, 10 predicted proteins | sample Lox_Sample_45_FD_206712 | JGI IMG/M metagenome (GOLD analysis project Ga0335085, IMG submission 206712) | Soil microbial communities from Loxahatchee National Wildlife Refuge, Florida, United States - Lox_Sample_4.5 | ecosystem: Environmental > Terrestrial > Soil > Wetlands | place: USA... | reverse complement strand
TGTAACTGTGACTCGCGTGATTGCCCGGGAGCGACCGGAGCGACAGATCGATCGACTCGCCGACCTTGCGGAATTCGCCGGCGACCGTTTGGAGGCGCTCGAGCTTGTCGTTGGCTATCTGGATCGAGCGCCAGTTTTGCGTCGATGCTGCCGCTGCCGCGGGCTGAGGGCGCGCCAGGGGAGAAGCTCCGAAAGCCGCGCCGGCGAGGAACAAGAGGAGAAGTCCTGCTGCAGTGCCTTTCTTTGCTGCCGTGAGATGCATGTCTGCCTCCTTCGTGCTGAATTTGCGGAGCGTGAGAAACGATTTCGCCGCCGCAATCCGACATTCACACGGAGGGCAGAGTTCTAAAAAGGAGATAATTTCTCAGGAATCATTCGGTTTATACGAATGGTCGGAGGGAGCGCGCCGGCGACCGGTGGCGGAGGGTCGGGACGAAGCGGCCAGCCCGCCTACGCGGGAGGAGCCGGCCGCGGCGCGGAGGCTTTCTTCGCGGCTGCGCCAGAGGCGATCGAACCAGCCGAGGCCCGGGAGCCAGGCGATCATTCCGTCGATCCGACGAGCGACTGCTTCGCCCCCGGCGCCGTTGGGAAGGTAGCGCAGGATCCAATTCACCTCGGCGTCGGATTGCCTGGTGGCTTCCGTGCGCCGCGCGACAGACGTGCACGAGGGAAACTAGCGTAATGGCCGGGAGCGGTCAAGACAAGGAAAGTACGGCCTCGGTGCATTTTTGACGACACGCGGCAAATCGGCGCATTCGCGCGGGCGGGAGCGGAGATAGTATCGGGCTGCTCCGCCCCGTGCGGAAGGGCCCGCCGCGCGGCGGGCTGGATTCCACGTTGGAAGCAAACCGGTCAACCCGGTTCAGGAGGATCGACTCATGAAGCACCGAATCATTGGCTCGCTGGCCCTAGTCGCTCTGATTCTCGCTCTGGCTTTCCCGGTCGCCGTACCGGCGGCACCGCCTGCTCCTCATGCGCAGCCGAACGCAGCAGCCGCTGCCGCCGAGAAGCACCATCACATTCACGAAGCGATCGATGCCTTGCGCGCGGCTCGTGCGGACCTGATGGAGGCGTCGCACGATTTCGGCGGGCATCGCGAAGAAGCGGTGCGCTCGATTGACTCGTCGATTCACCAACTGGAGATTTGCCTGCAATACGACAAGTAGATTTCCGCACTCGGTACTCAGTCCCGCGCGTGGCGTCGTACCCTCGCAGGCGGCGCCGCGCACGGGGCGGAATCCCGCCCGGTTCCTTCTGATCTCTTAATCGAATGGCGCGAGTGATTTACTTCGGAGAGGCCGCAAGCGCAGTGCGATTCGCGGCGACTTCCTTGATCACTTTTTCAGCGAGCTTTTCGCTGACCGAACAGCTGGGGTCGAGGATGCGGCACTGGGCGAGTGTCATCTTGCAGCCGCACATGCAGGTCTCGGAGTTGAGGCGCTTCAAGGCGAGCCGTTTCTGATCCGGTTTGAGCCCCGCGAAATTGACGCCCGGCAATTCGGAGGCGTTTTTCGCGTTCTTCAGGAAGATCTGGCCTTCATCGGCGAACTTCTCCACGGGAATATCTGTTTCCTCGCCGAGCAGGCTGCGAATTTCGGCGTCGTAAACCGAGATGGGATAGAGACCCACGTGTTTTTGCACGACCTGGCCATTTGTATCGACCAGGAACGTGGTGGGAAGCGCGGCAACGCTGCCGAATTCGCGCGAGATGCCGGAGCTGCCCATGACGATCGGGTAGTTGATGCCCGCGTTCGCGGCAAATTCGCGGACTTCCTCGGGCGATGCGTCGTCGTCCTCGGAGACGCCGATGATCTGGAGCTTGTCGCCGAAGCGATTCGCGAGCGCGATCATTTCGGGGATTTCTTCGCGGCAAGGCGGGCACCAGGTGGCCCAGAAGGCCACCATCACCACGCGGCCATGAAATTGGGCGGTCGAGACCGGGCGGCCATCGATGGCGTCGACCAGAAAGGGCGGCACGGGGCCGGCGTTGTTGGCGAAGCGCAGGACTTTGGGCGGCGCGTCTTCGTCGTCGCTTTCGGCATCGGCGTCGGCGGATGACGAGTCCTGCTGCCGCGCGGCGTGCAAAGCGGCTCCGTGCCTGGCAGGCGCGGCGGACAGGCGATTCGCGGCCGTGACGCGCAGCGCGTATTTCGTGGCAAGAGCCGTTGCCAGCGCACCCAGCACGACAATCAAAGCGATCGCGAATAGGTAGGGCTTCTTCATGGAATCAAGCCGCCAGAACCGCCAACGCTGCCGGCCATAATCCGATTATGCGGCAGGCGGGCAAACGGCACAATCTCACACCATTAGACGCGCGGCAACCGGTAAGGACGCGCCGGAGGGAGGCGAGAGAGCGGTGCGATTGCCAATGCGGGACTGCGATTCCCGATTTGAGGATTTGCGGGGCGTGTGCGGGGTTGGCACGTTTGTAAGTGATAGAAAATTCGAGACGCACGCGAGGCGCGCGGCTGGAAAAATGGGCACGCGACATGCACTAGCCGTAGCGTGGGTCGCGTTTCAACACGATCCGAGTCGCTGGGTGAGTGGGAAGGAAGGGGCCCATTCATTTGGTGAAACGGGTCGTTCCCACCTGCCTCTGAGAGGGAAGCTAGGATGGATGACCCCATGATCCGGTCACGCCTAGGCCGGATCACGAAACGCGACCTCGGGGGTTCCAGATCCCAAGCTGGGGCCCCCACTTTTTCTTCCTGATTCATTCCCGCCAAATTTTCGCGACGTCCAGTGGCTTTTTCCCCGAGCTCAATCCGGCCACGTGTTTTCTATCCACGGCACCTTCTCGCCAGCCTGCACTCGGCAAAAATAACAGTGGTATCAAATGCGGAGAATTAAGGGTATCGTCGCCGCACTAGCGACCGGCAGGTGGCGACCTGCTGTCGTGTTACTCACGCAGTTTTCTCTGAAAAAGTCTTAGGCGGCTCCTCGGAGGATCAACATGGGATTTCTGGCATGGCTTTTTGTGGGACTCGTCGCGGGCTGGCTGGCCGGCTTGGTGATGAAGGGCGGGGGGTACGGCATTTTGGTGGATATGATCCTCGGCATCCTGGGCGGATTGCTGGGCGGCTGGATTTTCGGGAAGCTGGGCATTTGGCCGGCCGGCGGAATGATCGGGTCGATCATCGTGGCGTTTGTGGGCGCGGTCATTCTCGTCGCGATCACACGCGTGCTGAAAAGAGCGTAATTCCTTAGATTTCCTGCGTGGCACTGCGCGCTCCATGCGCGCGCTCGATTCGTGCGCTAGTCGTGTATCTGCGCGTCTGATAGCTTGTCCCGCTGCTGGATGTTCTCCGAGGTTTACCAATCCGACGCATTCGTCCGAGTACTATTGACGCGGTTCCGCATATAACAGACTCTTACATATAAGAGGCCAATTCATGATTCGAACAGAATTGAAGCGGGGCACCGCGGAACTGACGATTCTCAGCATTTTGGAGAACGGTCCGCTGCACGGCTATGAAATCAGCCGGCAGATCGAACTGAAGTCCGGCGGCGCGTTGCGTTACACGCTGGCCGCGCTTTACCCCCTTCTGTATCGCATGGAAAAACGCCAGTGGCTGCGAGGCGAATGGGGGACGGGTCCCAACGGCAAGCGGCGCCGAAGCTACCGGCTTCTGCCCCGGGGCCGCAAGATGCTGAAACCCATGCGCGCCGAGTGGGCCGATCTGTTCAGCGCGCTCCGGCGTGTGGCGGGAGTGAGCCGTGCGTGACTGGAACGCGCACGCGCTGGCGCATTTGAGCTCGCTGCGGGTGGCGCCGGCGAGAAAGGGCGAATTGGCGCTCGAACTCGGCGCACATCTGGAAGACTGCTACGCGGATTTGCGCTCGAGAGGCATGCCGGAGGAGCAAGCGTACCTGGAGACGTGCGCTCAAGCGGGAAACTGGCGGGAATTGTGCGACGAAATCTTTGCTTCAACCAAGGAGGTTACCATGTTGGATCGAATCAAGCAGATCTGGGTTCCGGCGGCGGTGACGTTTGTTTTCGCCTACGCCGCTCTGATGTGTCTCGAGGTGTACATGAACCGCGGGTACTTGACGCATACCAGCAAGCCCCGCGGCCTTGCGTTTTTCCTGCCGTGGTTTCTTCTGCTGCCCTTTATCGGAGCGGCCAGCGGTTACATCTCGCGGCACGCAAAGGGTGAGGGATGGCGCGTGTATCTGGCCGCCTCGTTCCCGGCATTGGTGATTGCGGGCGTTTTCCTGGCGTATTACGTACTGTTCGTTGCGGCGGGCCCGCAACGGCCTGTCGCGAATCCCGCCGCCTTTGCATGGATGCTTTTCGCTTGGGCGATTCTGCCTGGGGTGATTCTGTGCTCGGGCGCGGCGCTTCAGGGCCTGCTTGCGAAACGAACGAACATCGCATAGCCAAACCGGACCAGCCGCACCAGCGCGCCGCATGCGATAATTGCGGCGCGCATGCGGAATATCAAAATCACTCTGGCGTATGACGGCGCGGACTTTCACGGCTGGCAGCAGCAGCCGGGCGTCTCGACGATTCAAGGGGCGCTGAACGACGCGGCGTCGAAGATCACGCAAGAGAAGATATTCGTGCAGGGCGCCAGCCGCACCGATTCCGGCGTGCACGCGCTGGGGCAGGTGGGGCACTTCAAGACGCAGTCGGCGCTTTCGGCGCTGGAATTCCAGCGGGCGCTGAATGCGCTGCTGCCGCCGGCGATCCGCGTGACAGCGGCCGAAGAAATGGGCCCGGATTTTCACGCGCGCTGGCAGGCGCAGGGCAAAACCTACCGCTACCGGATTTTTCGCGGGCGTGTGCTTCCTCCTTTCGACTACCGGCGCGCGCTGCACTATCCCTGGCCTCTCGACGAAGCGGCGATGGCTGAGGCGGCGCGGAAATTCGAAGGGGAGCACGATTTCAGCTCATTCGCCGCGTCGAGCGGATCGGAAGACGACGACCGCGACCGGCAGATGGTGCGCGAGCTGTTTTCGTCCGAGATCGTGCGCGAACCGGAGCGCGAGGAAATCGCCTACGTGGTGCGCGGCCGGTCTTTTCTGCGTTACATGGTGCGCAAGATCGTCGGCACGTTGATCGAGGTCGGGAAGGGACGGCTCGCGCCGGACGATATTCCCCGGCTCTTCGAGCTGCGCGACCGTTCGCAATCCGGCCCCACGGTTCCGCCCGAAGGTTTGTACCTCGTGTCTCTGGAATTTCCCGATCCCACCGATTCGCTGGCGAGCGCCGCAGGGCGTCGGCGTGGCGCTCAGCCTTGACCTGGCGGCCCTGATACTCGATTTGCGTTAGAATGCGCGCGGGGGACGTGGTCTGCGCATGACCGACGAACTCATCCACGATTGGAATCGCTTTGCCGAGCCCGACATTCCCGCCGGGCGCCGCATCCTGCTCAACGACGAAACGCTGCGCGATGGATTGCAAAATCCGTCGGTGCGCAACCCGTCGATCGCCGAGAAATTCGAGATTGTGCGTTTGATGGAGGCGCTCGGGATCGACACCGTCAACGTGGGATTGCCGGGAGCAGGGCAGCGGGCTTTCGCCGATGCGGAGGCGCTGGCGAGGGAGATTATCGGCGCGCGAATGAAGATTCGACCGCACGTCGCCGGCCGCACGCAGAAGCAGGACATTCACGCGATCATTGAGCTTTCCAGGCGGCTCGGGCAGCCGATCGAGGCGGCGCTGTTTCTCGGCTCCAGTCCCATCCGGCGGCTGGTGGAGGACTGGAGCGTCGATCATCTGCGGCGAACCACCGAGGACGCGGTGGGGCAAGCGGTGTCGGCGGGGCTGCCGGTGATGTTCGTCACCGAAGACACCATGCGCACCGATCCGGCCACGGTCGTCGACCTGTATTCGACGGCGATTCGCGCGGGCGCGAGGGCCATCGTGCTTTGCGATACGGTGGGACATGCGACGCCGCGCGGCGCCTATAACCTGGTGAAATTTGCGATCGAAAACGTGGTAAAGCCGTCGGGCGAGACGATTCGCGTGGATTGGCACGGGCACAATGACCGCGGCCTGGCCGTGGCGAATTCCATGGCGGCCATCGCCGCGGGCGCCGACCAGGTGCACGCCGCGGCGCTGGCGCTTGGCGAGCGCGTGGGAAACACGCCAATGGAAATGATGCTCGTGAATTTGCGGCTGCTCGGTGTGACGAATTTCCGCGACCGCGATCTTTCGCATTTGAAGAAATATTCCGAAACCGTGGCCCGCGCCACGAACACCACCATACCGGCGAATTATCCGGTGATCGGCCGCGACGCGTTTCGCACGCAGACGGGCGTGCACGCCGCGGCGATCGCCAAAGCGTCGAAGCACGACGATCCCGAGCTGGCCGACACGATTTACAGCGGCGTCCCAGCGCATCTTTTCGGCCTGGAGCAAGTGATCGAGATCGGCCCCATGAGCGGCCGCTCGAATATCGTCTACTGGCTGGCCAAGCGCTCCATTCCCGCCAGCGATGAAATCATCGACCGCATTTTCGCCGCCGCCAAGCAATCGGACACCGTGCTCACCGAGCAGCAAATCCTGTCGCTGGCGGCGAGTTCGGCGCGGCACTAGAGGAGCGCGCTCTCCCATGCCCACAGCTCCATCGCAATCCGAGATCATCATCCGTCCGCTGCGCGAAGAGGAGTTGAGTGAAGCAAGCCGCATCGTGCGCCTGGCGTTCGCCACGTTTCTCGGTTTGCCCGCCGAAGATCCGCGCCGGCCGTCCGATTCCGATTGCGTCCGCCCGCGCTGGATCGCGAATCGCGACGCGGTGCTGGCGGCCGAGCACGACGGAAAGCTGGTCGGCACGAATTTCGCCACGAGCTGGGGCAGTTTCGGATTTTTCGGCCCGCTCACGGTCGAGCCCGAATACTGGAATCGCGGCGTGGCGCAGATGCTGCTGGCGCCCACGATGCAGATTTTTCGCGGTTGGGGCTGCCGCCATCTAGGGCTTTACACCTTCGCGCAAAGCCCCAAGCACATGTCGCTCTATCAGAAATACGGATTCTGGCCGCGCGATTTGGTTGCGGTGATGGCCAGGGACGTCACCCGCGACGCGCCGGATGGTCATCGACAATCGAACTTCAAAATCCAGCGACTCTCGGCTGCTGGATCGGACGAACTCGACCTGGCGGAGATCCTGGCGGACTGCCGAAAAATCACTAGCACGATCTTCGACGGGCTGAACCTGGAAACCGAAATTCGCGCCGTCGATCGCCAGAAGCTCGGCGACACGGTGCTGGTGATGGATCGCGACGGCATCGCGGCGTTCGCCGTGTGCCATTGCGGTCCCGGCACGGAAGCCGGTTCCGGCGTCTGCTACGTGAAATTCGCCGCGGTGCGCCCGGATTCGGGCGCGGCCGGCGCCTTCGAGGCGCTGCTCGGCGGTGTGGAAGACTACGCCCGCTCGCTGGGTGCGGCGAAAATCACCGCCGGCGTGAATCTGGCCCGCCGCGAAGCTTTCCAGGCCCTGCGCGCCCGCGGCTTCCGGACCGAAATGCAGGGCGTGGCCATGGAAACCGGCGACGCCGGCACCGGTTACAATCGCGCCGGCATCTATGTCCTTGATGACTGGCGCTAATCCAAAAGTCCTTGCCATGAATCGCGTGAAACTCGCGGGCATCTCCTGTATCTTTTTATCGATGGCCACGCTTTCGGCTCGCGCGACCGACGAACCGTTCGCCAAACTGGCGGGCGATCCGGCCTGCGCCCGCGGCCTGCAGTGGATCGAGAAAAGCGCGGCCTGGAGCACCGAGCAGCAGATCCGGCTCACCGAAATTCCCGCACCCGAATTCAACGAAACTCGCCGCGGCCAGGCGCTCGCAGAAATTTTCGCGGCCAATGGTTTTCAGGTGCTCACGGACAAAATCGGCAACGTGATCGCCGAGCGCCCCGGCTCCGATCCGAAAAGCGTGGTCCTGCTCGCCGCGCATCTCGACACCGTCTTTCCCGCCGGCACCGACGTCCGCGTGAAGCGCGACGGCGCCCGGCTGCTCGCCCCCGGCATCGCGGACAACGGCGTAGGCCTCGCATCGCTCGCCGGACTCGCCCACGCCATCGAGGAATCGCGCATCCGCACCACGAAAACAATCGTTCTGGCCGGAGACGTCGGCGAGGAAGGCGAAGGCAATCTGCGCGGCATGCGCGCGCTGGTGGAAGCCTACGGCTCGCGCCTCTCGGCGGTGATCGCCGTCGATGGCCCCTCGACCGACCACATCACCACGCAGGCGATCGCCTCGCGGCGATTCGAAGTCACCGTCACCGGCCCGGGCGGCCACAGCTGGTCGGATTTCGGCCTGCCGAATCCCATCACCGCACTCGCGCGCGGCATCGTGCAGTTTTCCGGCGTTTCGATCCCGGACGATCCTCGCAGCTCCTACAATTTCGGTACCATCGAGGGCGGCACTTCGGTGAACTCGATTCCATCGCGCGCCTCCGTGAAAATCGATTTGCGTTCCGAGGACGAAAAAGAGCTGGATCGCCTGGAAGCGGCGCTTCGCGAAGCGATGAAAGCGGGTCTGGTCCAGGAAGGCAAAACCGCTCGTTCTCCGAATAACGCGGACATGGTGCAGACCAATCAGACCGATCTGCACCTCGCACTCATCTCGCTGGGAACACGTCCGGCCGGCAAGCTCCCGGACGATTCGCCGCTGCTGGCGACGATTCGCAACGTCGATCGCTTCCTCGGCAATCGCTCGCGCCTCGAGCGCAGCTCGACAGATGCCAATATTCCACTGTCGATGGGCATCCCGGCCGTGGCGCTCGGTGGCGGCGGACACGGCGGCGGCTCGCACACTTTGGATGAGTGGTATGACCCCGCAGGGCGGGAACTCGGCCTCAAGCGCCTGTTTCTGACGGTCGTTTCTCTGGCAGGCCTGGAGCGCTGACGGGGCGGTACCGGTGTCAAAATCTCGCGCGGTCTGGCTGATGCTCGCATGGTTCGGGCTGGCCAATTCCTCGCTCGCGCAGCAGTCCTCTCCATCCGAGTCGAAAGATTCATCCCAAGCGGTCCTCGACGCAATCGATCGCGCCGATGCGTTCGCGACGCAAGGGCAATATCAGCGCGCGCTCGACGCCTATCGCGAAGCGGACCAAATCTCCAATCACGATTGCGCCGATTGCGACCTGGGCAAGGCCAACATGGAGTGCTACCTCGGCGATTTCGCCTCCGCGCTGGACGATGCCAAACACGCCGAGACGGCCGCCGGCTCCAATCGCATCCTGGCCGCGCAGGCATGCGAGGTGCGCGCCAAGCTGCTGGTCGCCACCTCCAGCAGCGCCGATGACGCGAAAGTGACGGAGGCGGAGTCGCAGCTGCGCCAGGCGCTTGCGCTCGATCCGAAAAAATCCAATGCGCGGTACGAGCTGGGCATGTTGCTCGTGCAGCTGGGACACGACAAGGAAGGCGTCGACGAGCTGAAAGCCTATGTTTCCGGTCCGCTGGCCAGCCCGCGCTACGTCGATCGTGCCAACCGCATCATCGCCGACCCGACGCGCGCACGCGCGCTGCCGTCCGAGGATTTCTCGATCCAGTCGCTCGATGGCGGCACGATTTCAAAGGCCGGTCTGCGCGGCAAGGTGGTGTTGCTCGATTTCTGGGCCAGCTGGTGCGGGCCGTGCCGCGTCTCCATGCCCGCCATCGCCGACTTGCGCCAGAAACTTTCGGCGAAAAGCGATTTCGAGATTGTCGGCATCAGCGCGGATGAGGACGAGGGAGCGTGGAAACAGTTCGTCAAGGAACATGACATGAGCTGGCCGGAAGCGATCGACCTGGACGGGCAGATCCGGCGATCGTTCGATGTGCCCGGCTTTCCCACCTATGTGCTGCTGGATCGCGACGGCGGCATCGTGTTCCGGCAGACCGGATTCGACGACACGCTTGAAAGCACCATCGCTGCGGCGGTGGCTCGCGCGCTGGCGAAGCCGATGACGGCACAGCCTGCGTCATCCGCGTCCGCGGCGTCTCAACCGGCATCGCCGCCGCTCGTGCCGGCGCCCGAGGCGCAGCCTCCTCGGCCCGTGCGCGTCCATTTTCTGCAGCCGCCGGACGATGTCGCGAACGGCGACGTCAGCGGCAGGCTGTACCGCAACGAATTCCTCGGACTCAAGCTCACGTTTCCATCGGGATGGACCGCGGCGCAACCCGACGAAATCGACGGCCTGAATCGCGCCAGGATGCGCGGCATCGAACGCGCGCAACAAGCGCATCCGGGCGCGGATGTGGCCGCCGATGGGTCGCTGGATTGGCCCTTCGCGCAGATCATTTTCGCGGCGAGCCCGGATGCGAGATATGCCGCTCCTTCCGTGGCCGTTTCCGTGGCGCAGTCGGACCAGACCGCTGCGGATTCCGCGCGCCGGGACGCCGATGAATTCAAAGCGCAGGGCATGACCATCCTCGCCCCGCCGCATGAGGTAAGCCTCGGCAAGCGGGCATTCATCCGCATCGATATGCAATCCGCGCAAGCGGATCCGCCCATGTGGATCACGATGCTGGAGACCACCGTCTCGCGGCATTTCCGCGTGACGCTCGAAATTCGAGCGCGCTCCAGGGCGGAGCTCGATCAGCTCGACGCGGTCGCGCAATCGCTCGTGATCGCCAAGCCATAGCCGTTCTTGCCGCCGCGGCGCGCTCCGCTTAGACTCGCAAGCTGTGAATTTCCACAAAAACTGCAGACGAAGGATTGAGTTGTGAGCCGGCGCCTGCGCGCCGATCTCGCGTTGCTGGCCTGCACGGTGATCTGGGGCGCCACATTCGTCGTCATCAAGGGCGCGCTCGCGGATATATCGGTGATCGCGCTGCTCTCGATTCGCTTCAGCCTCGCCGCCGCGATCATGGCCGCGATCTACTGGCGCTCGGTTCGCGCGCTCACCCTTCCGGCGCTGTGGGCCGGCGCGCA
>Ga0335085_10015976_pt1 | contig 10871 bp, 12 predicted proteins | sample Lox_Sample_45_FD_206712 | JGI IMG/M metagenome (GOLD analysis project Ga0335085, IMG submission 206712) | Soil microbial communities from Loxahatchee National Wildlife Refuge, Florida, United States - Lox_Sample_4.5 | ecosystem: Environmental > Terrestrial > Soil > Wetlands | place: USA... | reverse complement strand
CCGGGTCGCGATATCCGTCAACTGGGATTATCCGACCTACGAGGCGGTGATTCGAGCCGCGAGGCGGCTCGAGGCGGATCTGGTAATGGTCGACTGCGCCCGCGCCTCGCATCCGGCGCGCTGGTTTTTGCATTTCACGGACTGGGAGCTGCTGCGCCACAGCCCCGTACCGGTCCTGCTCATGAAGACCACGGAGCCTTATCGGGCCGCGCCGGTGCTCGCAGCGGTCGATGCCGGACACTCTTACGGCAAGCCCGAGCAGCTGGACCGCGATATCCTGGAGTACGGTGCCGGCCTGGCCGCAGCGCTCAGCGGCCCCTTGCACGCAGTCTACGCCTACAACCCGATACCGGCGCTGGCCGCCCGCGAGCTCGTGGTCCCGGAAGCGGTCGCGGAGGCCGAACGCGAGGCCTATGCGCAGGCCTGCACGCTCGTGGAGCCGCTGTTCGAGACAGCCGGGGTCGCAGCCGAGAATCGCCACGTGCGAGAGGGCTTCACCATCGATGTGATCGATGAGGTCGCGCAAGGCGTGGGCGCGCAAGTGGTGGTGATCGGGGCCATCGCGCGCTCCGGCATCAAGGGAATTGTCATCGGCAACACCGCCGAGCGCATGCTCGATCGGCTCAGCTGTGATCTCCTGATCGTGAAGCCCGCCGACTTTCGCGGCCAGGTTCCGGCAACGCCGCGCGGCATGCACGTGGCCCGACCGGGCGTGAGGTCGGCGCCGACAGGTCTCTACTAGGACGCTGACATCGATTTCAGGCGGCCCGGCAGCGGCACACCGGCTATGCTGCCGGCGGCATGACGAGCCTGAAGAGCATTCGCGAGCGCCTGGCGGCGCACCCCCTCGCGCGCGTAGGCCCGGGATTGATCACCGGAGTGGCCGACGACGATCCGAGCGGCATTGCGACCTATTCGCAGGCCGGAGCCCAGTTCGGGCTGAACATGCTGTGGACGATGCCGCTGACTTTCCCCCTGATGGCGGCGGTGCAGTCCATCTGCGGCCGCATCGGTCGGGTTACCGGCAACGGCCTGGCATTCAACATCCGCCAGAGCTTTCCGGCGTGGGTGACCGTCAGCGTGGTGGCGCTGCTGCTCGTCGCCAACACTCTCAACATTGCAGCCGATGTCGCCAGCATGGGCGAGGTCACCGCGATTTCCCTCGGGGGTAACCGCCACTGGATGACGGCGGCGCTGGTGTTCATCTCCCTTGGCCTGCAGGTCTGGGTGCCCTATCACCGCTACGTGCACGTGCTGCGCTGGCTGACGCTGTCGTTGCTCGCCTACGGCGGCGTGCTGCTGACGCTGCACGTACCCTGGGGAGAGGTGCTGTCACGGACCTTCGCACCGCACCTACGTGCGGACACCGCCACGGCGACGGTCGTGGTGGGCCTCTTCGGGACCACCATCAGTCCGTACCTCTTTTTCTGGCAGTGCTCGGAGGAGGTCGAGGACATGCGTGCCACGCGAGCCGCGCCGCTGCTGGCCGATCCGGCCGCATCCGCCCCGGAACTGCGGCGGATCCGCTGGGACACCTGGAGCGGCATGCTCTACTCGAACCTTATCGCCTACGCCATCATTCTCACCACCGCCCTCACCCTGCACGCGACCGGCGTGACCAACATCCAGACGGCTGCCGAGGCGGCCGCTGCGCTGCGACCGATCGCCGGGGACTTTGCCTTCTATCTCTTCGCCCTGGGGATCCTCGGGGTGGGCCTGATCGGTGTGCCGGTGCTCGCCGGCTCCGCCGGCTATGCCATCGCCGAGGCAATGGGCTGGCCGTGGGGACTGGAGGTGGAAGCGCTTCACGCCTGGCGCTTCTACAGCGTCATCGCCGGCTCGATGCTCGTGGGGTTCGGACTCGGCTTCACTCCCATCAATCCGATCCGCGCCCTCTTCTACAGCGCCGTGATCAACGGTCTCGTCGCCGTGCCGCTGCTCGTCGTCATCCTGCTGCTCGCCGCACGCAGCGCCGTGATGGGACCTTACCGTGTCCGCGGCCGGCTCCTGGCTCTGGGCTGGATCACGGCGGGCGTCATGGCACTCGCCGCGATCGGCATGATTCTGCCGGCGTCCTGAACGCAGCTAGGGGGTCGTGCGGCGCTGCGCGTGCATGCGGTCATCGCCGTGGAAGAACTTGCGGGCCAGGGCCAGCAGCTGACCCTCGCTCGGGTGATCCACGGTTTCGACGCCCGACACCCGGGCGGCAATCGCCGGATGCTTGGCCTTCAGGTGCGTGGCGAGTTCGTGCTTTGCACCCGCCGGGCCGGTGATCAGGATCGCCCCAGCATGCTGCAGCGCCTGCGCCACCTGTTCGAGGAAATCATGGTCAACCGTCACATGGCCGCTGTCGCGGGCATTGGCCTTGTGATGCAGGTGCTCGGCGCCGCGGGCACTGTGCAACGTCCTGGCCTCGGAGGTCTGCTCGTTGAAACTCATGATCCGGGCGAGCTGATGGTCAATCCATACCAGGTAGTGAAAGTGCTCCATAGAGTGGCTCCTTGGGGTCCTCGGTGTTCGTGGCCAGCATTCCGCACATCGACCGGGAGGGCATCGGTACGCTCGCCTAGAGAGCTGCGCGAACTACGTATCCCGTCGCCGCGTGAGACTTGCCATCCTCAATCTACTTCCGCACCCTGCTGGGTGGTGACCTGATATGCAAGCTCGTCGCATCGCTGACATGGACTCTCGCACGGCCGTCCTCAGGGCACTAGCCGCGCCCAACGAGCGGCCCCCGGGATGAGGGGGCCCTGAGCATGGCGACGGGGAGCGCATCCTCAGGCAAGTCCCGACCGCCGCCAGGCGAGGAATTCAGCGCGCTGCTGCTGGATGCGGCGGTGGACGGCATCGTCCTCATCGACCATAAGGGGACCATGCGGGTATTCAACCAGGCGGCGGAGCGCCTCTTTGGCTACCAGGCGACTGAGGTGCTCGGCGCTAACGTTTCCATACTGATGCCCGAGGCGGACGCCAAGGCGCACGATGACTACATCGCCCGTTACCTGCGCACCGGGGAAGCTAAGGTCATCGGCAGGGGCCGCGAGGTGCTCGCACGGCGCAAGGACGGCACCACCTTTCCGGCGTTCCTTTCGGTTGGAAGAGTCCCCGACAGCCAACCCGCCCGGTTCGTCGGTTTCATTCAGGACCTTACGGTGCACTACGGGACACAGGAGCAGTCACGGCGACTGCAGGAGCGCCTCTGGCACGTCGCCCGCTTCGCCACCATGGGTGAGATGGCGACCGGGATCGCCCACGAGCTCAACCAGCCGCTGGCGGCGATCGCCAACTACGCGCAGGCCTGTGACCGCCTGCTCGCCAGCCCGGACGCCGACATTCCCGAGATCCGCGAGGCCCTCCGTGAGGTGACGGCTCAGGCCGTGCGCGCCGGGGACATCATCCGGCGCTTGCGATCGCTCGCGAGCCGCAGCGACGGCGCGCCGCGCCCCACCGATATCAACGCGCTCGTCGCGGAGCTGACGACCCTCGTGCGCACCAGCGCCAAGGCGGACGCGGTGCGTTATGACCTGGACCTCGCGGCCAGCCTTCCGACCGTGCATGCCCAGCCTGAGCAGATCCAGCAGGTCATCGCGAGTCTGGTGCGTAACGCAATCGAGTCGCTGGCGACCAGCAGCTCGGCAGACCGCCAGATCACTGTTAAGACGCGTCTCGGAGGAGGCGGCGACGTCGAACTCTCCGTCTGCGACAATGGGCCCGGAGTGGCCGCCGCCATGATTCCAAGATTGTTTGATGCGTTCTACACTTCCAAGGACACCGGCACGGGGCTCGGTCTGGCCATGAGCCGCACCATCATCCGGCGGCACGGCGGTTCACTGGAATATCGGCCCAATACCCCCAGCGGCGCGTGTTTCACGGTGCGCCTGCCGGCCTCGAGCGTGCCTTAGAGGCGTAGTCAGATGCGCAGCGCGCGGCCCGCGATTCCCCAGGTGTTCATAGTCGATGACGATGAAGCCGTACGGAATTCCCTCAGGATGCTGGCGAGATCCGTGGGGCTTACTGCGACGCCCTTCAGCTCCGCGCAGGAATTCCTGCAGCACTACGATCCGGTAGCGCCCGGCTGCCTGGTGCTGGACGTGCGTATGCCCGGAATGAGTGGCATCGAGCTGCAACAGCAGCTGAACCTGCGTGGCGCCGTCATCCCGGTAATTTTCATCACCGGCCACGGGGACGTTCCCATGGCCGTCGAGGCGATGCAGCAGGGGGCGTTCGACTTCCTACAGAAGCCCTTCCGCGACCAGGACCTGATCGACCGCCTGCAGCGCGCGCTGGAAAAGGATCGCGCGACGCGCGCCGAGCTCTCACAGCGTGACCGTCTGCGCGAACGTCGCGACTCGCTGACGCCTCGCGAGCGTGAGGTGCTCGAGCTGCTCATCCAGGGTCGCCCCAACAAGGTGATGGCCGCCGACCTCGGCCTCAGCCAGCGGACGGTCGAGATCCACCGGGCGCGGGTGATGGAGAAGATGGGTGCCGGATCCCTGGCCCAGCTGGTGCGCATGGCGCTGGAATTGCGTGAGCCCGCGGCGCCGCCGGCGTGATGGAGCCAGGCCTCAGGCTCGCGAGAGCGACCTCATTACCTCGAGCAGTTCCTCGGCCTGAACCGGCTTGCTGATGACCCGCACGTGCTCCTGCATACCCAGATCGCGCATGGCGAGCGAGGTATCCCCGGTGATCATGACCGCGGCGAGCGGGCGCCCCAGCTGTTCGCGCAGCGCCGCTATGACCTGCATGCCGGTTTGGCCCTCCGCCAAGTGATAGTCGGTCAGGATCAGATCCAGTCGCGGCAAAGCCGGCCCCTGACGTAGCGCCTCCGCGCGTGAGGTGGCCGTAGAGACCGTATATCCCGCGCTCTTCAGCAGCAGCCGCGTCGCATTGCGCACGGCGGCATCGTCCTCCACCAGCAGGACGTGCAACCCTGGGGGCTGCGCTGCCGGGGGCGCTGCCCGCGGAGCGGCGGCGGCACCCTTCCTGACCAGTACCGCGGCGCCGGTGGGGATCGTCAGCGCGAATACCGAGCCCTTGCCGAGCTCCGAGGTCACCTCGAGCGCAGCCCCGATGAGCTTCACGAGTCGCTGCACGATGCTCAGTCCGAGACCATAGCCCTCGCGCGCGCTGTTGGCCGGTACCCCGACCTGATAGAACTCGTCATAGATGAGGTGCAGCTGCTCGGGAGCAATGCCCAGACCGGTATCCTGCACCTCGATCCGCAGGCGGTCTGCGCCGGTATGCACGCAGCGCAGCGACACCGATCCCTGGCTGGTGTACTTGATCGCGTTCGACAACAGGTTCTTGAGAATCTGCTCTACCAGCGCGCGGTCACAGTGCGCGCACTCCTGGCCTGCGGCGACCCGTAGGGCCAGGCCCTTACTGTCGGCCAGAGCGGCAAACTCGAGCCGCAGCTCCTGGAAGAGCGCGCTGACGTCGAAATCCGTGGGGTCCGGACGGATTGCGCCCGACTCGAGCTTGCTGATGTCGAGCAGGGCGTTCAGCAGGCGGGACATAGCGCCAATGGCCTGTTCCTGATGCAGCAGCGCTTGCGCGGCTTCCGGCTCGCTGACCGAGCGCCGCAGCATGCCGTTGAGCAGCGAGAGCGCCTGCAGCGGCTGGCGCAGGTCGTGACTTGCCGTCGCCAGAAAACGGCTCTTGGCCTGGTTGGCGCGCACCGCGGCCTCGCGTGCCTCGTCCGCGCTGGCGCGCGCGGCCTCGGCTCCTTCCCGGGCCCGCTCGGCGGCGCCGCGCGCCAGCACCAGCTGCGCCTGCGCCCGCTGGCGCTCGCTCACGTCGCGTATGGCTGCCGCGACCAGGGGCTCATCGCCCTGCTTGACGGGGCTCAGGCTGATCTCCACTGGAAACTCGCTGCCGTCGCGGCGCCGGCCGAACAGCTCCAGCCCGAGCCCCATGGGGCGCATGCGCAGGTTGTCGAAATAGCCGCGGCGAGCGGCCACGTGCCGCTCGCGGTAGCGCGCCGGCATCAGCAGTTCGACGGGCTTGCCGACGATATCGTCGTGGTCGTAGCCGAACAGCGTCGTAACCTGCCGATTGGCAAAGCGCACGGTCCCGGAGGCATCGATGATCAACATCGCGTCGGGTGCAGCATCCAGCACGCTGCGGGCCAGTTCGAGGGAGAGCAACAACATGCGTGACTGAGTCGGTTTGCCGGTACCGCCAGATCTTCACATAGTTAACGCAAGCCGTACTTCTACGACTGCACCCGTGCCCTAGCTGGGGGACACTGCAAGCGAGTTCAACCCTGAGGCCATGGATAATGTACCAGCGGATCGCAGTCCCGATCGATGGCAGTCCCACCTCCGCCCTGGGATTACAGGAAGCGGTCAAGATCGCCAAATCGCAGGGCGCGCGATTGCGTCTCATTCACGTTCTCGAGGATCTGCCGCCCGCCGATCCCTATAGCGGAATCATCGCCGGGGAGCCGACCCTGAGCCGCCTGCGTGAGGTCGGCGCCTCCATCCTGCGCAGCAGCGCCGCCGGGCCGCGCGAGGCGGGCGTGGTGGTCGAGTGTGAACTCATCGAGCAGACCGGCTGCCCGGCCGCGAAGCTGATCCTGCAGAGTGTCACGGCTCACGGTGATGAGCTGATCGTGTGTGGCACGCACGGGCGCACGGGGCTTGCCCGCCTGACGCTCGGCAGCACCGCGGAGGATATCCTTCGCAACAGCAGTGTCCCGGTGCTCCTCGTACCGCGCGGGGTCGTGGAGCGCACGATGCGCGGCGCTGACTTCGCGGCCGGCGCCAAGTCGCATGCGCCTGGCTGAAACTTTTCAGGTTCGGGAGCCCGCAACTCAGAAGCTGCACTGCCCTCGCAGCTGCATCACATATCTCGCAACCGCGTTCGCCTGATCTGCGGTCAGCATCGGGTCGGGCATGCGGTACCCGGTCATCGACTCATCCCAATGCGTTGTGGTAACGAAATGTGCCACCGAGTGCGCGCTGCTGCCCGGGCGGTTGGCGATCTCGCAGAAGCTCGGTGCCACAGACTTGAGTATGGGAACGCGCTGCTGGTGCGCGGCGACGACGTGGCATGCCGTGCACACGCTCTGCGCGAGCGAGGCGCCCTGCGGCTCGGCGCTCTGTGCCCCGTGGGCAAGGGCCCCGGCGCCCGCCAGGCAGCAGGCGGCGACGCCCCGATGCCTCACGGCCGCACGATCAACTGATTATTGACCTCGGAAACCCCCGGTGCCGACCAGGCAGCCGTCACCGCTGCGTCCCGCTCGGCGCACGAACGCACTTCGCCGCGCAGCGTGACCTCCGGGCCCTTGGCTTCGATGGCAATGCGCTCGGCATCGACGGTAGCGAGGCGCCGAAAGGCGGCCTCGATCTGCTCCTTGATGTTCCTTTCGGGCACCGCCTTGGGGCGGATGCGGATCGAGTTGCGCACGCTCACGACTCCTGGAATGGCGTGCATCAGCCGCTCCGCCAGTTCGCGCTGGTACTGCCACTCAACCTCACCGAGCAGCGTCACACGGCCCTCATGGATCATCGGCCGCAGCTGCGAAGCAGCCGACGGCATCTCCGTCTGCAGAACCGCCACGGTGGCCCGCGCGATCTCCGGGTCCGTCGGCCGCGTGCCCACCCAGCGCACCTGAATGTCATTGGCAACGGCGGCTACGCCGCGCAGCCGGCGCGCGGCCCGCTCGGCGCGGTATTTCTGAAAACTGCTGCCTACGAAACCGGTCAGAGTCACGACGCCACCATAGACGTTGACGGCGATGTCGGTCTCATTGACCTCGGGCACCCACTTGAGCTCCGCCACGACATCACGCCGGATTTCCTCGTCAGTTCGCATCGCCGCGCTCCTTCCTTCTGCCAAGCTTCCTACGCAGACTCGCGCCATCCCCGGACGCCGGGAATCCGCACTTCTACCTAAGTGCGCCGTGCGGGCCGGGCCTACGCACTTCTACGGACTCCGGCGGCAGGTCTGCGTATGGCGTGGTACCCACGGAGTCTCGCATCGTACGAGCTGGCTTTGGGAGATCGTCGGTCCGATGTCCAAGCGCATATTAATCATCGACGGGCACCCGGATGCCGTCGCGGAGCACTACCTACACGCCCTCTCCACTGCCTACCGCGACGGAGCGGTTGCCGCCGGCCACAAGGTGCGCAGCATCATCGTGAGCGAGCTGCGCTTCCCGCTGCTGCGCAGCCAGAGCGAGTTCGAGAGCGCCGAGCTCGATGAGAGCATGCGCCGGTGCCAGGCCGACCTCACCTGGGCCGAGCACGTAGTCATCCTTTTCCCGCTGTGGCTCGGATCGATGCCCGCACTCCTCAAGGGGTTCTTCGAGCGGCTGCTGCGGCCCGGCTTTGCGTTTCCTCGCGATTCTCGCGGGTGGACCGGGCTGCTGACCGGCCGGTCGGCGCGGATCATCGTCACCATGGGAATGCCGGCGCTGTGGTACCGCTGGTTCTTTCGCGCCCACAGTCTCAAATCGCTCAAGCGAAACGTGCTCGGCTTCTGCGGAATCGGCCCGGTGCGCATGAGCTTGATCGGCAACGTCGAGGGCATCGGCACGGCGCGACGCGGCGATTGGCTGGCGCGGATCCAGCGACTCGGCCACGCCGGGCACTGAGAAAAGCCCGTCCCGCGTTACGCACATTTCCGCATGTCGGAGCCGCCGTGCGGCTCGTACCTTAGTCACGCACCGAACCTCACAGGAGAATTGTGATGACACTCATTCGCTGGGACCCGTTCACGGCTGCTGACGACACCTTTGCCCGCTTCCCGGGCAGCCTGGGACGCTGGGCGCGCGCGCTCGGTACTGCCCCGAGCGCGGACTGGTCACCGTCGGTCGACATCAGCGAGACGCCGGAGGAATATGTGCTGCGTGCCGAGCTGCCAGCTGTGCGCAAGGAAGACGTCTCGGTCATGGTCGAGAACGGCATGCTGACCCTGAGCGGCGAACGTAGACAGCGCGAAGTGCAGAAGGATGAGAAGTTCCATCGCCTGGAGTCCTTCTACGGCAACTTCACGCGCAGCTTCGCGCTGCCGGAGTCGACCGATCCGAGCACAATTCGCGCCGAGTCAAAGGACGGGATCGTGACGATTCATGTGCCCAAGGCCAAGACGGAGCTCAAGAAAAGCACCACGATCAAGGTCCAGTGATCGACTTCGGACACGCACCCTGGTGCCACAGGGCCGGGGTGCGTGTGCGAGGATTCAGTGGCCGCTGCGGCTCACTTCCGGGTCATCGGCAGTGAGGTGGCTGAGCCGAGAGATGTAATCGGCGATGGACTTGCGGGTGGCCGCGGATACCGTGGCCATATTGGCCGAAGGCCCGGCATTGCGGTGGCCGTTCGCAAGGTCCTGCAGCTGGGCGAGCACGTACCGATAGTGCTGGCCGCCGATCGCGGGAATGCCCGCGGCCACTCCCTGTCCGCGAGCCCCGTGGCACTCCTGGCACTGTGCCTGGTAGAGACTGCGCGCCGTGGCAAGTCCATCTCCCTCCCCGGTCTCGGGTCCGGGGCTGCGCTGCGCTTGGCTCAGATAGGCCGCCAGGTCGCGCGCGGACTGTGCCCAGTCAAGATCCGGACGCCGCATGACCTCGTGCATCGATATTCCCTCACGCTTGTCCGTTGCAAACTCAGTCAGCTGCTTGATCAAGTAGTCCTCGCGCTGCCCGGCCAGTGAGGGGATGGCTCGCGGCCCGTCGCCGAAGGCGTGCTCGCCGTGGCAGCTCCGGCAGTGTTTGAGATACAGGACCCTGCCGTGGTCGGCATCAGCGACCAACGAGTAGATCGAGGTGGTACTTCGGGCGAGCGTATCCGCCGCAGCCGGCCCGCTAAGCAGAATCCACGCCCATTGCAAGGCTGCCGCCGCGGCCACGTGCGTGTTCACAGCGCGCTCCGCTGCGCAGCGAGCATCAGCCTCGGCGTTGGGTGGCCGGCACCGGCGCCGACTTCCGGGGAACCACTCTCACCGCCGCGAGAGTCGAGGTGCGCAATATGACGAGCAAGGCCCACGAGCTGGATGACGTCGAGTTCCGCGAGGGCGTAGGCGTGCTGGGTGCGCATGTTCGGCCGCCGCCCGTCGACGACGTCGTGCATCTGCCTGAGCAGGTACGCGAAGTCCTGGCCAGCGATGCGCGGGATCGCGCGCGAGTTGTCGCCGGCACCAAGGGATCCGTGACAGCCGGCACACCGGCGCCGGTAGTACGCTGCCTCGGTGTCGTCAGCAGGGTCCCGGACGCTCTCGCGCCCCCACTCGGGCGGCTGGGCGGCCAGATATGCCACGACGTCGGCGATGTCCTGCGAGCTGCGCAGACCGTGCCCCGTGGCAACGGACTGCATGCGCGGGTCGGCGCGCCGGCTGAGGCGGTAGTCGACCAGCTGCTTGGCGAGGTAGCGCGGGTTCTGCCCCGCGATCGTCGGGACCCACCCCTCCGGCAATGCCTGCACAGGTTTACCGTGACAGCTGGAGCAGTAGACGAAGATATCCGCACCGCGCGCCAGATTCGGCTCCAGTCCCATGACCGCCTGCAGCTCGCGCGCCGAAGCGCTCGCACTGCTCGGGCCGGCCACCGTTGCGCGCGCGGCCAGCGCGGCTGCGGCGATCGCCAGCAGCACTGCCCCCGGCTTCGGGCCTGGCCGCCTGGGCCGCGTCCGGCAACTGACCGGCCACCGATCAAGCAAGCGCTCATTCATCAGTGCTTTTCAATCTAACCGCGCGGGCCGCCCGGCACGCCTCGCACAAATACGTATGGCGCTGATCGAACATTCGCTCTTCTGATATGGAACGACCGGTCAAGTAGTGGTTGATCGCTCGGTATTCATGATCGTGGGCTCGAGCGCAAGCAGGCAGCGGCTGTGGCAGCGATGTGCGACGGTTGATCACTCTGATATTCG
>Ga0335085_10015975_pt1 | contig 10871 bp, 8 predicted proteins | sample Lox_Sample_45_FD_206712 | JGI IMG/M metagenome (GOLD analysis project Ga0335085, IMG submission 206712) | Soil microbial communities from Loxahatchee National Wildlife Refuge, Florida, United States - Lox_Sample_4.5 | ecosystem: Environmental > Terrestrial > Soil > Wetlands | place: USA: Florida... | reverse complement strand
AAACGTTTCATGCCCTTTTCCTTGTCGTGACGGCCACCGGCTGGCAGCTGCTACCACACCCCTCTCCGGCGAGGCTGCAGCAATTCTCCGTCAGGAAACCGACCAGAGCATTCATGCGCTCGAAGTTCGGGCTGTAGTACAGATTGCGACCGTTTCGGCGGCTGACTACCAGGCCGGCCTGGACCAGTCCCTTCAGATGAAAGGACAACGTAGGCGCCGGGAGATCAAGGCGTCCGATCAATTCGGAGGGGGTGTACCCCTCGGGACCCCGCTTGACAAGCAATCGGTAGACGCTGAGGCGCGCCTCCGAAGCGAGCGCGCTGAAGGCGCCAATGGCTTCTTTAGATTTCATTATTCCAATTATATGGAATTATTAGAACCACGCAACCCATTTGAGCCGTGTTTCCGGCCAATTGCTGGATCACGGGGAGGCTACGTATAGGAGACAAGCCTTAGCAGCAGATCGCAAACCCTTGATCACAAATGCAGCTCATACGTGATCCGTCCAGTCCAGCATCGGGGCGGACTGATGTCCTACGACGCTTGCGCTGCGAGCTAAAGGGAGACCGGGCAACCGACCGACTACTTAGCTCGCTCCACTGCGGGCGATTTCCACTGCTCCTTGAGCAGTTCCAACTTCGGCCAGTAGTAGCGCACCGCCATCATGAAGGGCCCGGCCGGTGCAGGCAGCCAGTTAGCGGCGGCAGCAGCGCCTGGCGATTCGTTCTGAATGTAAATTGTTACGCTGCCATCCTTGTCGCGCTTCAGACTGGGAAGCATGGGCGAGTTGATGAGGTAACGATCAATCGGATTTTTGACGAGAAGCTGTGACGGCAACGCATACATAGTCACAGACCAGAACGCGTTGACGGGTGGCAGTTTCCCTTTCCTGAATCTCAGGGTGTACCGGCCACTGCTGCCATTGAGCGCCTGACCGGACGAATCCTTCTCGTAGATCGGGTAGAGAGCTTCTTCTTTCGAGTTGGCACCGATGCCCACCTGTGTGCCTAGGGCGCGTCGGACGTAGTCATTTTTGAGGAATGCCCGCGTGCCGAACAGGTCAGCGCTACTGCCCTTGAGGCTTGCGCGCCGGGCATCAATCTCCTTCTGTCCATCCAGCATCCCATCGCTGAACGCCGCCTTGTTGGCGGCAGATAGATTGGCGAAGTCGATGGGCTTTCCCGGGATGACGCCGATGCTCTCAAACCGCTTGCGAAGAGCACCCTCACTCGGATGATTCGGCGCGAACCGCAGCGCAAAAGCCAGTACATTGAAAAACTCGAGCGACGTGCGCTGATCGGCTGGTAAGACCGGCCTGATCCAGTCGACCGCTGCTGCCATAGGTGGAGACTTCGTTCCCAAAAACGCGGAGAGGGGCTGGGCCCTGTAACCTGCCTGGGTGGTCTTGACGTTCTCCAGGTCGGATGGATTAAACAGCTGGGTCCGTCCTACGACGTTGACGAGCTCCGTTTCTGAGCGAATGACTTCCTTGATGCCTTTGGGTTTCCGGCCTTTCCAGCCCGGTCCCGCAATCAGGTAACTGCCGCCTGCATTGCCGGTGGTACGGCTGCCCAAGTAGGCAAAGTTGAACGTATAAAGGTCCATGAACTGAAAGACGAAGTAACGACTCTTCTCCATGGCTGGGATGGTGATGACCATAGGTTCGGCACGCAGGTCGAGACCCAAGAACGTATAAGGCGTATCGGAGTTGGGAGTCACGAATGCCGTATCGTCCGGCGTAAAAACACGGGCGAAATTGAGCACCGTGTTGAAAGGACCCTTGTACTCCGGATTTGTCTTGTCGATCGAAAACACATACATCGTCATGTACATGCTCACGATCGGGACCCCATAGATGTACGCATCCTTGGCTATCTCGCGGGTCCGCGCCGCGACGGACTGCAACCCCGGCAATTTCCACTTGCCGGTCATGGCCGCTTTGCTCGGTCCGTAAACGCGCCCCACCAGGCTGAAATGAGCCGCAGGTGCCGGCAGCCAGTTCGACTCCTTATCCTTCCCCGGAGAATCGTGCCCCACGTAGAGCGTCAGCGATCCGTCCCTGCCGTACACCAGACCCTTTGTGCGGTCCCCGATCGAATAACGCTTCAGATCGTTGGCATAGAGCAAACGGTCTGGCAGGGTATAGAGCGTGAGGGACCAGAAGAATCTCGCTGGAGGCAAATCTGCCTTGGAAAAATGGATGGTACAAAGCTGGGCTCCATCCCCGATGTAACCTCCATACCAGGCCTCCTCGAGTGAGTTGCCGTACAGGCCCTTCGCGGCCCCGATAGCGCGCTTCATGTAGTCGTTCTTCATGAACGCACGTGAGCCGAACAACCCATTCGAGGAGAGCGTCTTCTCGCTCTGAGCCTTGAAGGCCGCCTTGGCGTCCCCGATCCCCGCGTCAATCGCAGCCAAGAGCTGTGGGTCAACCCTCGCCGCATCCCAAGGCGATCCCGGCCCGATGCCGATCTTGGCGAAGCGCTTCATCAAGGCCGCTTCGCTCTTGTTGGATGGTTGCGTAAACCGCAACAGGGAATTGAGATAGCCGATGAAATCGTGCGTCTGTTCCCGAGCCAAATCGGGCTTAGGGAAAGTCAGTACCGGCGCGGCAGGCGGCGGGGGCTTCCTGAGGAACGCACTCAAGGGCTCTAGACGGTAGCCCGCCTGAATGGCCTTTACGGCGGGTATGTCAGAAGGCCCGTCGAGCTGCGTCCGCCCCAGAATTTCGACAATGTCGGTTTCGCTACGGAATACCTTCGTGATTCCCCGAGGTGTCTTACCCTTCCAAGCGGGGCCTGCGATGAGGAAGCTGCCGACCTTGTTGCCCGTGGTCCGGGCACCCACGTACGCGAAGTTGAAGGTGAAGAGATCAATGAGCTGCATGACGTAGTACCGGCTCTTCGGTACGGCCGGCACGCTCAGCACCATCGGCTCAGCCCTCAGATCAAGCGTCGCCCAGCTGTAAGGCGTGTCATTGTTTGGCGTGACGATGTCCCGGTTCTCCGGGGTAAAGGCCTCGGCGTAGTGCCGAAACGTATTGAATCCGCCAATGTATTCATGAGCGCCCCTGTCGACGGCCTGCTTGTACCAGGTGTTGTAGCTCCAGATCGGCGCGTACGCATAGATGTAAGCCTCTCGGGCTATGGCACGAGCCTGGGCTGCAGAGGTGCGGACATTCCGATCGCTCGCGTTCTTCATCGGCTGATACCCCACATTGCTTTCGAGGCGCACGCATCCACACGCCCACCCGCTGGGACGGAATACAGCGAGGCTAGATGGTGGAGCTGTAAGCGGGTATGGGACTAAGGCCCCACAGCCCCGGGATTGACACGCCGCGCGACCGCCGCAGCGCCAGGGCAGAAGCGCTCATGGCGGAAGGGGGCGTCATCGGCGTGCAGGTGCTCATTGAATTTACCAGCGTCGTTCGCCGCAAGCTGAGCTGGGACTGGCCTCAGGTCGACGCGGCACTCTCAGTCATATCCGAACTTATGGGCTCGGCATACCCACTCACGACCGAGATCCATGCCCACGCACTGAAGCTGGCTCGTGGCAGCACGCTTTCGTTTTACGACGCATTGGTTATTGCGGCTGCCGCCGATGCGGGATGCAGCGTGCTCCTCACCGAAGACATGCAGCACGGGCGCAAATTCGGTGGCGTGACGGTCCAGAGTCCGTTTCTCGGGGAGACGTAAAGGAGACAAGCGTTTTCTGGTCTACGTAAAAGCCTGATCTGCAAAGCCGTTTATAGATCGTCGATCCAATCCATCATCTTTCGATCAATCCAGCATCGGTACGGCCGACGTCTCCATCTACGAGCGAAAGTGGAGCATGTTTGCTCGGGGGAATCTCACTCCGCAGAGTCGCTAGCGAAGCCGACCGACCTTTTCGGATCAGCCGGCTTGCTAGCCTCGTTTAGTTGCTGCTACCGCCCGGCTGATTCAGCTTCGCCATAGCGCTTTCGATCGCCTTGTGCATGCTCAGCGTATCGGCGCCTTGCGAGGGCGGGTACTCCTTCATACTCTGCAGGTGCGCCACGAGGAACGGCCCGGCGGCAGTCGGCGCCCATAGCTTCTGCGCCACGAACTTGCGGCCTGCATACCCCCACTCCTCCGATTCCGGATCCATCTTTTCCATCGGATCCATGAGCAGGTTGAAGAGGTATGGCACGCTTGGGTAGTACTTCTCGTTGAACCAGCTGCCCTTGGGCTTGACACCGATGTGCATCTTCCAGGCGTCGACGCGCACGGCCATGAGGTCCGTCTCGTCGTAATAAAAGAACTCACGCCGGGCCGACTTCTCCGACTTGCCGGTCCAATGGTCCAGGTTGTTGTAGCCGTCCAGGTGCACCTTGTACGTAATCCCGTTGGCGGCCTTGTAGCCCTTCAGCAGCTTGTCCTTGACGTCGGGCATGCCTGCCGCCGCGGCTAGAGAGACGAACAGGTCTTCGTGACTCTGGATGCCGTTGGAAATGCTGTGCGGCGGGATCTTCCCTGGCCACTTCGCCAGGCACGGCACGCGTACGCCTCCTTCCCAGGTGGTGCCCTTCTCGCCGCGGAACGGGGCATAGCCACCATCCGGCCACAGCATCAGTTCGTTGCCATTGTCGGTGGTGTAGATGACGATGGTGTTGTCAGCCACGCCCATATCCTTGAGCTTCTGGAGCAGTGCGCCGACGTGCTCATCGTGCTCGATCATCCTGGCCCGCACCACGTCCTCCTCCGCCCGGCCCTCGTCCACGGCCTTCTGGATGTACTTCTTGGTCGGATGCGACCATATATGAATCGCTGTGGTGTTGAACCAGCAGAAGAACGGCTTGTCCGTCTTGCCGGTGCGGTCCAGCCAGTCGAGCGTCTTGTCCAGCACCTCCTTGTCGAAGGTCTCCATGCGCTTGCGCGTGAGCTTGCCAGTGTCCTCGATTTTCTGTTTGCCCACCTTGCCAAAGGTCGGGTCCGTGGTCGGATCATCCTTGTCGGTGGCCCAGGTGTGCAGCACGCCGCGCGGTCCGAACTTCTTGGTGTATTCCGGGTTCTTCTGCCCCGGGTAGTCTAGTTCCTCAGGCTCTTCCTCGGCGTTGAGGTGGTACAGGTTGCCGAACCACTCGTCAAAGCCGTGCATCGTCGGCAGGAACTCGTTGCGGTCGCCCAAGTGATTCTTGCCGAACTGCCCGGTAGCGTATCCGCCCTCCTTCAAGACCTCAGCAAGGGTCGGGTCGGACTTTTGAATACCGCGCGCTGAACCCGGGATGCCGATGGTCGTCATGCCGGTGCGCACCGGCAGTTGCCCCATGATGAACGCGGCACGACCGGCCGTGCAGCTGGGCTGTCCGTAGTGATCGGTGAAGATGATGCCATCCCGGCCGATACTGTCGATGTTGGGCGTGCGGGCCATCATGCCGTTGGTGTAACAGCCAACATTCCACATGCCGATGTCGTCGCCGAAGATGACCAGGATGTTCGGCTTCTTCGCGTCCGCTTTCGCCATCAGATTCTCCTCAAGCGAGTTGTCTCGAATTCCGATATGAATGGGGCTTAGGCCGAGCTAGGCAATCGGGTAAGCCTGCGCGCCAAGTCGTTCTCTACGCGGTGCTGCGGCGAGTGGTCCTCGACTGACGCTCGCCAACTTCTGCCCAGATTAAGGTGAGCGATGGCGCCTTTGCATCCGACCAAAGGCCTATTGAAGGCTGGCACGCCGCCGAGCCGATTGGCCTGCTTGAAGTGGTACAACCTTTGTATACCGCCAGTCGTGCGGGCTACGCTTAGGTTTGCGGTATCAACTCCTCCGTACGCACTGCTCACAACTCGCGAGGCCGCGCGCCGAATTGGCACTCTGCGACCGTGGGAGCGCCGCTACGGCATTCCACGTCCGTCGCGAACTCCCGGTCGGTACCGGCTGTACGATGAAGAAGCCCTCGCCGAGATCGCTGCATTGCAGCAGTACAAAGCCGCCGCGATCCGACCTCAGCAAGCGTCGGTGCTGATAAGGCATAGTGGAGCCGCCCACAGGTCGCGACCACCAACCCACGCGCGAGGGAGTGGCAGCGCCGGCTGGAGTCGGCATGCGTGCCGAGCTCGCGACGCTCGTCATTATTTGTGAGCTACGCAGCCGGGGCTGCCGCGTCGTTCATCTCGGCGACGCGGTCCCGGTGGAAGGCATGCTGGCAGCCCTGGACTCCGTGGGGCGCGCGTGGCGGTTGTCGGTAGCACCCTAACCGGTGGGCTGCAACCATGGGTATTGCATTTCAACGAAGTGATGCGGCGAGCTCAACAAGGTGTGGCGTTCGTTTGGGCCGGACCAGGAGCTGTCACCGCGGGCGCCTCTCTCCTGGAGCCGTAGCCGGCGACCTCTTGATTGACATAGAGGTCGTGGCGCGTCGGTCCAATCCCGCATCGGCGCTACGGAGGCACGACCGATCATCTTCATTAGACTTGACTGCTCGGAACCGCAGCAGTTCAACCGTGACGGCAACCAACGCTGGCGCTACTTTAAATTCTGCTAGTGCGGCTTGTCCGCACCGCTTGTTTCCACGAGGATCTTGGGCATCCGGTGAGTCCGTAGGTTGCAAAACCTGCTATACGGAGTGAATGAATAGCTTGACTCATTGAGGAACTCAGTATGCCGAGGGCACGTCCTCAGGCACCGACGCTGCGACGATCCCGTCAAATCACGCGGAGGCAACGAACATGCCGAGCCATACTTCCGCCAGTTTGAAAGAAAAAGCACTCGAGGAACTCAGGATGTTCTGGGTCATCGCGATCTACCTGGCCGTGATGCTCGCCGCTTTCGCGTGGTACCGAAGATTGGTTCTCTCGGCAGCGGGCATCAGCTACTTTCACTACTGGGCCGCCGTGATCGAGGCTCTGATCCTGGGAAAGGTGATCCTGATCGGGAAGGCATTGGGCCTTGGAAGGCGGTTTGAGGGATCTCGGCTGATTTTATCGGTCTTATTTAAGGCGCTGGTATTTGGCGTATTCATCGCGATCTTTGGCGCGCTCGAACATGTCATTGAGGGGCTCGTACGCCGCGAACCCTGGGACGAAATTGCACATGGCCTGATCAGTGTCGGCCGCGATGAACTCCTCGCACGTACAGTCATGGCGGTCGTGATCCTCATTCCATTTTTTGCATTTTGGGAGACCGATCGAGTGCTGGGTGACCACAGGCTGTTCGCCCTGTTTTTCCGTAAGACGTAACTCGAGTCTCGACGGGCCTGCCGAGCGTCGGTCGCTGCACCCCTATTGCGCGCCCAAGCGAGCGGCAATTCGCGCGGCGACGCGCAAGGCGTTGGCCGCGATCGTCAGGCTCGGGTTGATTGCGCCGCTGCGCGGCATGAACGAGGCATCTACCACGTACAGATTCTCGAGATCGTGTGCCCGACAGTCGCGGTCGAGCACGCTGGAAGCAGGGTCATCCCCGAATCTGCAGGTCCCGCACGGATGTCCGTAGTTCAGCTGAACTTCGGGCGAAATGCGCACCATCCGCCACGGTCGCACGCTCTTTGCGAACTCGAAACGCAGGTCATCGGCCCGGCGTCGCAGCTCATCGGTCAACGTATAGGAGAATGTCGCGCCATCGGGCTGCGTCGCATCGAGAACGATGCGGTTGTTCGGACTCGGATCATCCTCGCTCGTCGCAGCAAAGATGCCCGCATTGCCGAACATCAGCGCGCCGATCTTCGAAGGTGCCTTGGCAAGCAAGGAAAGCAACACCTCGTTGTGTACACCGCGTCGACGCAACTGCTCCTTTAGGTAGGCGGCAATCACGCCCGCGCCCGCATCCACCCCCAAGCTTTGCACGTACCCCAGGCGTCGACCATCCCGGACATAGAAGTCGCGCACCGATATAGCTTTGCGCTGCCGTGCCTCTCGCGACAGCCGCCGCGGCGCCCAGAGCGCAAACAGGTCCGAGGCATGGAACATCAGGTTTCGCCCGACCTGGTCGGACCGGTTGGCCAGTCCTTGCGGCCAAAGTGCGTTGCGAGAGCGCAGCAGAACCTGCGGCGTATGCAAGGCGCCGGCCGACAGTACGAAGATCCGGGCGCGGAACTCCAAGGCACGACCGCGATGAGTCGCTCTCACTAGGCGTACGGCTTGCGCATCGGCATCCAGAGTCTGCACCTCGCAGTCCTCGAGTAGCTGACATTGCGCCTGGCGCAGCGCAGGTTCCAGGCAGGTCACGAGGGCGTCGGCCTTGCAAGCTCGCGGGCAAATTCTGCCAATACACTCGAGGCACTTATCGTCATAGCGCATGGCGACGTGCAGCGGCTCCGGACGCAGGCCGTTTTGGCGCATCTGCTCCATGAGTGCCCGGTCCCACTCGCTGATACGTGCTTCGACCTCCTGGCTTGCCGTACGACTGATGCCGTAGAGTGTTTCTGCAGCCTCGTAGTACGACTGAAACTCGCCAAAGCTGACCGGCCAGGGCGGAATCGTCCCGCCAGAGGTCTGCAGGCCGGTAAAATCGCTCGCTGCCATGCGCTCCAGCGCAGCAGCGTAGTGAATCGACGACCCACCCACGGCGCAGCCGACCGCGGCGTAGAAGTGCTTGAGGTTTCCGGCAGATTCCCGCTCGCTGACAGGGTGGGGCCACCATCCGTAGGTCATGCGGGTGTCAGGACTTATCTCCGTGTGACCTTCGCCGCCGCGACGGATGCGACTCCCCTTCTCCAAAAAGAGCACCCTGAGGCCGCGCGAAGCCAGAAAATGACCCAGGGTGGCGCCGCCAACACCGGTGCCGATGATGATCGCGTCCCAATCTTGAGCGGCGACTGCGGCCGGGTCCGTCATCGAGCAAGGCTCCGGAGGCGATGGTGCAAAGCTAGCAAAGGAGACGGAATCCACATAATTCTACAGGCGCGCCATGAAGGTAGGACCCAGGCTCGGTCCGCCGCCCGCTCCAGCGCGATCCTGTTCTACAATGCAGCGCCTTTCGTCTGGCTTATCCTGACGGCGGTGCAGGTCTCCTTGTCATGGCGGTTGACGGGCACCCGCCGCTCGACCTTCGGACCGCCTGGCCGTATCGAATCCGATGATAACGCTCGACAGCTTCAAGGAACTGATCGTCGTCCTCGCGATTGCCGCGACGATATTTCACCTTGCCAAGCCGGTCGCGCTGCAATTCATGGGCGCCGAGGACTTCGCGAGGCGCCGCCTCTTGTGGTTTGCCTTGACGATTGTGGCCTTTATGGTCACCAGTCTTTGGCTGTTCGCCCTCGCGGCAGTTCCTCTCTATCTGTGGGCCGGGCGTAAGGACAGCAATCCGGTCGCTTTGTATCTGCTGATGATGCAGGTCGTACCCGCGGTCTGGGTGGATATCCCGTTCTTAGGGAACAACGGCCTGTTTCCTCTTGATAACTACCGGATGCTTGCGCTCGCCGTCCTGCTGCCGGTCGCAATCCGCTACCGGCGAAATTCCGGTGACGCCGTGCCTGGAACATTTGGAGCCATGGACGTGCTCCTGCTGATTTTTGGAGCCCTCCAGGTCGCGCTCTACACGCCGCCCGATCTCAGAAGTCACTTGGTGATTCCCGACTCTCCAACCAACGCGCTGCGGCGAGCTTTTCTATTTCTTCTTGACGTATATCTTCTGTACTTCGTCCTAAGTCGCACCTGTCAATCGCGACGTAAAATGCAGGATGCGATGGCGACCCTCTGCCTGGCGTGCGCCGTGATGGCTGCTATCGCCATCTTTGAGCACGCGCGCGGCTGGCTGCTGTATGTCGGCATTGCTTCACGCTGGGGCGACCCGACCGCCGGTTTCTACCTGCTCAGGGCCGGAGCGGTACGTGCCCAGGCGTCGGCCGGCCATTCAATATCATTAGGCTGTCTGCTGGCCGTTGCCTTCGGCTTCTGGCTTTACCTGCAGTCGCAAGTCCGCAGCGCGATGCGACGGATTGGAGCAGTGCTGCTGCTGTGGGGCGGACTATTCGCGGCATTCTCCCGCGGAGCTTTGCTGGGTGCCGCTGCTGTTTATTTCGCGTTCATGGCCGCCGGGCCACGCGCGCTATCGCGTCTCGCCCGCGGTGCCTTCGTCGCTCTCGCCTTGGGCGGCTTGCTTGCGCTGACACCGATCGGTGAGCGGGTCCTGGACGAGCTGCCTACCGCCGGACAAGCTGCAGATCCCTACCGCGAGCGGCTGGCCGAGCGAGGCTGGCAGCTGGTATTCGCGCATCCGTATTTTGGCGATCAGTTTCCGTGGCCTGAAATGGAAGACCTGAGGCAGGGCGAAGGGATCATCGACATAGTCAACACCTACCTCGGTACGGCACTGAGCTATGGACTGGTCGGCCTGTTTGTCTTCGTAAGCTTCATGCTCCTGGCAACCACGCGGACTTACAGCCGTTCCCGGGAACTGGCTGTCGCAGATCCCGACCTGGCTCTGCTCGGAACGAGTCTCGTCGCCTCGATACTCGGCCTACTGCTGATGATCAGCACATCCAGTTTCATATTGGCCTGCCAGAAGATGTTCTACGTGCTGGCAGGGCTTGCGACCGCCTATGCGCAGCTGGCGAGCGCGCGCCTGCACGAACCAGTTGCACCGACCGCGGTCGCTCCGCTGCGGGAGTGATGCGCAGTGGCGCTGCCGAGAATGGTCAATCTGCGCGGCGACCTGTTTGCCACCACGTTCACATTCGCACTGCAGGCGCTCATACGGCTCGGGAGCAGCCTTGTCCTGACGAGGGTACTGCTGCCAGAAGCGTATGGAATCATCACGATTCTGGCGTCGATTCTCTACGTAATCGGCAATATCCTCGATACCAACGTCGCACTCTTCATCGTCCGCGACAAGAATGCCGAGCAGCCGCGCTACCTGAATACCGCGTGGACCCTGCGCTTCTGCCGCTCCCTGTTGAGCGCGGCCGCCTTGTTTGT
>Ga0335085_10015974_pt1 | contig 10871 bp, 9 predicted proteins | sample Lox_Sample_45_FD_206712 | JGI IMG/M metagenome (GOLD analysis project Ga0335085, IMG submission 206712) | Soil microbial communities from Loxahatchee National Wildlife Refuge, Florida, United States - Lox_Sample_4.5 | ecosystem: Environmental > Terrestrial > Soil > Wetlands | place: USA: Florida... | reverse complement strand
CGCTGGTCCTTCCAGCCCTCCTGCGCGAGCAGCGCGAGCGGATGCTGCGTGCCGCGCCAGTAGCGGCGCTCCTTCTTCACGTCCTCGGCCGGCGCGCGGGCGACGGCGCCGTCCTCGACCAGCCAGTCGATGATCTCGGTGAGCGCCAGTCGGTGCTCGGCGACGGGCTGCGCGGCGGCCTGGGCCATGGACGCGCAGACTATACCGCCACTTGGCACGCCGCCCAAAAGGCAAGTGCCTGATGCGCCGTGTCAAACAGCGTCAGGGGAGCGTCAGAACGGGAACGACGTGACCAGGCGGATGCCGCGCAGCCCGTTGTCTCCCGCCCGGTACGCGATGCCGATGTGGTCGACGCTTCCGCCGAGGATCACGAACGGGCGCACGACCGCCAGGCTGACCCCGACCTCGACCTCCCGCGACACCGTCAGCGACCCCGAAGCCGGCAGGTTCATGTCCAGTTCCTCGGCCTGGTAGCTGGTGCCCACCAGGGACGCGGCGAGCAGCAGCCCGCGGTCGGCGACCGCGACGCCCAGCGGCACGGTCCACTCTCCGCCCAGCGAGAACTGCAGGAGGTTGCTGTGCTGCTGCCCCGCCCAGTAGCCGGCATACGCGATCTTCGCGCCCAGGCTCATGCGCGCCTCGCTGTCCGAGGCGCGCAGGCGCACCGCGGACGCGCCGACCGAGTAGAGCGTCGAGGACGTCGCGTGCTCGAACTCCCAGCCGGCGCCGAGGCTGGCGAACGGGCGCAGCGACCACGCGTTGCGCAGCGGGATGTCGGCCTCGATGCCCGGCATGAAGGTCATGCCCTGCGCGCGGACCTGACCGAGGTCGAAGTCGCGCAGGTCGAACTGCGCGACCGCCACCGTGGCCGGCAGCGTCACGCGCCAGCCCCACTGGGTCGCGCTGGGCTCGCGCAGCGTCACGACCAGCGGCGCGCGCAGGACGGCGACCTGCTCCTCGCCGATGCGGTAGGCGCCGGTGCCGAACACCGAGGCGTAGTACCAGTTGAACAGCTGGTCGACCTGGGTGGAGCGCTGCTCGACCTGGGCCCGCGTCAGCGCCTGCGCGCGGGCGCCCGGGGCCAGGCCCGCGGCCGCGGCGAGCAGCGCGCACCCGAGCAGCCAGGGTCTCGCCGCCCGCATGGTCATATCGCTAGAATCGCACATGAGCCGGCGCAAGGCGCTTGCCCCCGAGGTCGCGCTGCGCGAAGTCTGGGCGTGGAGCATGTACGACTTCGCCAACTCGGGCTACACCACGGTGGTGATCACCGCGGTGTACAACGCGTTCTTCGTCTCCGCCGTCGCCGGGCACGCGCCGTGGGCGACCTTCGCCTGGACCGCCGCGCTCTCAGTATCGTACCTCGCCGTGTTGCTGACCGCGCCGGTCGTGGGCGCCTGGGCCGACGCGCACGCGGCCAAGAAGCGCCTGCTGCTGTACTCGACCGCGGGCTGCGTGCTGTTCACCGCGCTGCTCGTGCTGCCCGGGCCGGGAGCGGTCGCGCTGGCGATCGCCCTCATCGTGCTGTCGAACTTCTTCTACGCCACTGGCGAGAACCTGATCGCGGCGTTCCTGCCCGAGCTCGCGGACTCGCAGGCGATGGGCCGCGTCTCGGGCTGGGGCTGGGCTTTCGGCTACCTGGGCGGCCTCGCGTCGCTGGCGGTCTCGCTCGGCTACATCACCTGGGCGCGCGCCGCGGGCCAGGCCGCGGCGCAGTTCGTCCCGGCGACGATGGTGATCACGGCGGCGCTGTTCGCGCTGTGCGCGGCGCCGACGTTCGCCTTCCTCAAGGAGCGCGCGGTGCCGCAGCCGCGCGCGGGCGGCGCGTGGGCGCGCGTGCGCCAGACGCTTCGCCACGCGCGGGATTTCCGCGACCTGCGCCAGTTCCTGGTCTGCATCCTGTTCTACCAGGCGGGCATCATGGCGGTGATCGCGCTCGCGGCGATCTACGCGCAGGAGGCGATGAAATTCACGCAGCAGCAGACGATCGTGCTGGTGCTGGTCGTCAACGTGACCGCCGCGGTCGGCGCGTTCGGCTTCGGCTACCTGCAGGACGCGCTGGGGCACGCCCGCTCGATGGCGCTCGTGCTGGCGGGCTGGATCGTCATGATCGCGCTCGCCTATTTTGCCGACGACGCGCCCAAGTTCTGGGTGGCGGCGAACCTCGCGGGCCTGTGCATGGGCTCGTCGCAGGCGGCCGGGCGCGCGATCGTCGGCTACCTTTCGCCGCGCGCGCGCGAGGCCGAGTTCTTCGGCCTGTGGGGGCTGGCGGTCAAGGCCGCCTCGATCTTCGGCCCCCTCACCTACGGCGCCGTGACCTGGATCTTCGAGGGCGACCACCGGCTCGGCATCCTCGCGGTGGGCGCCTATTTCGCGATCGGGCTCGTGCTGCTCGCGGGACTCGACATCGAGCGCGGCCGCCGCGCGGCGCTGCAGTCTTCCTGAGTTATCATCGGCGGCCCCGATTCCACGCACGGAGAGAGACCCCATGACGATCAAGGTTGGCGACAGGATTCCCGACGGCAAGCTCTCGGAGTCCGCAGGCTGGGACGACGCCTCCAACTGCCCGCTGCGGCCCGCCGACGTGATGGTCGCGGACGCGGTGAAGGGCAAGAAGGTCGCGGTGTTCGGCATTCCCGGTGCATTCACGCCGACCTGCTCGGCGAAGCACGTGCCGAGCTACCTGGACAACCTCGACAAGCTCAAGGCCAAGGGCGTGAGCGAGGTCTGGTGCGTGGCCGTCAACGACGGGTTCGTGATGCAGGCCTGGGGCCGCCAGGAGAAGGCCACCGGCAAGATCCGCATGCTGGGCGACGGCAGCGCCGGCTGGACCAAGGCGCTCGGGCTCGAGCTCGACCTGACCGGCGGCGGCATGGGCCTGCGCATGAAGCGCTTCTCGATGCTGCTCGACAACGGCGTCGTCAAGCTGCTGAACATCGAGGCGCCGGGCAAGTTCGAGGTGAGCGGAGGCGACACGCTGCTCAAGCAGATGGGCTGATGCGGCGGGCGCTGCTTTTCGCCGGGCTGCTCGTCGTCGCCGGGGCCGCGCAGGCCCAGGCCGGTCGCGAGGAGTTCCGCCAGGCCGCGCACACCTGCCGCTACGCGCCCCCGGCCGACCAGCGCGCCTGCATGGCGCAGGAGCTGTGCAAGGACAACCGCGACCCCGACGGCTGCGAGCGCCGCTACTACATCAACATGGAGCGGCGCGATCTGGTCCTCGCCGGGTGCAAGGGCCGGCAGGGCACGGCGCTGCGCAACTGCATGCGCGAGGAGTACAAGAAGCTGCCCGACGCGCCCAAGCTGGAGGCCTGCGCCGGGCTGTCGGGCACGCCGCTGCGCGAGTGCGTGCGCGACGAGTACGCGAAGCTGCCGCCGCCGAGCCCGCGCTGAGCGGGCGCCGCCGCGCGGCGAACCTTTGCGGCCGGCGACGCTCCAATTGACGGTACCCCCGGCCCCGCTCCCCGCATCGTGACGAGATTGCTCGCCTTCCTGCTGCTCGCCCTCGCGCTGCCCGCGTGCGCCGCGCCGGTCAAGGTCACCGAGGTCGAGGGCGTCACGGAATACCGCCTCGACAACGGGCTGCGCGTGCTGCTGGTGCCGGACGCGAGCGCCGACACGGTGACGGTGAACGCCACCTACCTCGTCGGCTCGCGCCAGGAGGGCTACGGCGAGAAAGGCATGGCGCACCTGCTCGAGCACATGATGTTCCGCGGCTCGAAGGCGTATCCGGATGTCAAGCAGGCGTTCGACCAGCGCGGCGCGCGCTGGAACGGCACGACCTCGTTCGACCGCACCAACTACTTCGAGACGCTGCCGGCCACCCGGGACAACCTCGACTGGGCGCTTTCGATGGAGGCCGACCGCATGGTGAACGCCTTCATCCGCAAGTCCGACCTCGACAGCGAGATGACCGTGGTGCGCAACGAGTTCGAGATGGGCGAGAACAACCCTGGCGCCATCCTGATCCAGCGCATGCAGCAGCTGGCGTTCGTCTGGCACAGCTACGGCTACCCGATCATCGGCGAGCGCACGGACATCGAGAAGGTGCCGATCGAGCGCCTGCAGGCGTTCTACCGCGAGTGGTACCAGCCGGACAACGCGCTGCTGCTGGTCGGCGGCCGCTTCGACGCCGCGCAGGTCCTCGCCAGCGTCGAGCGGGACTTCGGCGCGATTCCGCGGCCGGCGCGCGTGCTGCCCGCGCTCTACACCACCGAGCCCACGCAGGACGGCGAGCGCGACGTGACGCTGCGCCGATCCGGCGACACGCCCATCGTCGCGGCGCTCTACCGTACGCCGGCGGGCAGCGACCCCGACTTCCCCGCCATCGACCTGCTCGCCGAGATCATGAGCAGCCCGCCGCAGGGCCGCCTGCACGAAGCGCTGGTCCGCCCGGGCCTGGCGAGCTCGGTGTACGGCTTCACGCGCCAGCTGCACGACCCCGGCTACATTGCGTTCGGCGCGTCGCTGCCGAAGGCGGCGCCGATCGAGCCCGCGCGGCGCGCGCTGCTCGCCACGCTCGGCGACGTCGCCGCGCGGCCCATCACCGAAGAAGAGGTGGCGCGCGCGCGCACCGCGCTCCTCAACGACATGGACAAGGCCAGGCTCGACGGCCGCGAGCTGGTGGCCGCGCTGTCCGAGTTCGCGAGCCTGGGCGACTGGCGGCTGTTCTTCCTGTATCGCGACCGGCTGCGCGCGGTGACGGTGGCCGACGTGCAGCGCGTTGCCGACGCCTACCTGAAGCCCGACAACCGCGTCGTCGGCGAGTTCGTCCCCACCGAGCATCCGCAGCGCGCGCAGATCCCCGCCGTGCCCGATCTCGAGAAGGCGCTCGCGGGCTACACGGGCGGCGCCGTGCTCTCGGCGGGCGAGGCCTTCGATCCCTCGCCGCAGAACATCGAGAAGCGGCTGTCGCGCCGCACGCTCGACAACGGCGTGCGCCTGGCGCTGCTGCCCAAGCGCACGCGCGGCGCCGCGGTGGTGGCCAGGATCGACCTGCACTGGGGCAACGAGCAGAGCACGCAGGGCCGCAGCACGGCCTGCTCGCTCGCGGGCGGCATGCTGCTGCGCGGCACGAGGAAGCATACGCGCGCCGAGCTGCGCGACGCGTTCGAGCGGCTGCAGGCGACGGTCGCGGTGGACCTCGACGGCGCGACGATCGAGACGCGCCGTCCCGCCCTCGCCGAGACGCTCGAGCTCGTGGCCGAGGCGCTGCGCGAGCCCGCGTTCCCGGCCGCGGAGTTCGAGGAGCTCAGGCGCAGCGCGGTCGCCTCTGCGCAGGCCCAGCTGAGCGACCCTTCGGCGATCGCGAGCGAGGCGCTGAGGCGCTACCTCGCGCCCTATCCGAAGGGCCACTGGCGATACGAGCCCACGCTGCGGGAGCGCGTGGCCGAGCTGAAATCGGCCACGCTGGAAGACGCGCGCGCCTGCTACCACGACCTCGTGGGCGCGACCGGCGCCGACGTCGCCCTCGTCGGCGACTTCGACGCCGACGCCGTCGCGGCGCAGCTCGGCCGGCTGCTCGGCGACTGGAAGAACCCGTCGCCCTACGCGCGCGTGCCGAGGCGCTTCTTCGAGCTGCCGGCCATGGAGCGGCGCTTCGAGACGCCGGACAAGGCGAACGCCGTGCTGCGTGCCGGCGTCAACCTGGCCATGCGCGACGACGACCCCGACTTCCCGGCCATGGTGCTCGCCAACTACCTGCTCGGCGGCTCGCCGACCGCGCGCCTGGCCGCGCGCATCCGCGAGAAGGAAGGCCTCTCGTACGCCACCTACAGCGGGTTCAGCGCCAGCCCGCTCGAGGCCGTGGCGCAGTTCTGGGTGTCGTCGATCTTCGCCCCGCAGAACCGCGACAAGGTCGAGCGCGCGATGCGCGAGGAGCTCGCGCGCGCCGCGCGCGACGGCTTCGGCGCCGACGAGGTGGCCGCGGCCAAGCGCGGGCTGCTGGAGGCGCGGCGCCTCGCGCGCACGCAGGACGGCGCGCTCGCGGCGCGGCTCGCCACGTATCTGCACCTCGAGCGCGGGCTCGACTGGGACATTGCGCTCGAGCGGCGCATCGGGGCGCTGACGCCGGACGAGCTGCGCGACGTGCTGCGCCGGCGGCTGGACGTCGACCGGCTCGCCGTGGCGATGGCCGGCGACTTCAAGCCGCGGCGCTAGCCCGCGCGCTTCAGCAGGTCGCGGATCTCCTCGAGCAGGGCTTCCTGCCTCGGCGGCGCGGCCGGCGCGGCCGGCTCCTCGCGCCGCAGCCGGTTGATCAGCTGCACGGCGACGAAGATCGCCCAGGCGATGATCAGGAAGTCCACGCAGGCCTGCAGGAACTTGCCGTAGCTCACGGTGGCGCGGCCGACCGCGAGCGCGAGGCCCGTCAGGTTGACGCCGCCGATCAGCACGCCGACCAGCGGCATGATCACGTCGCCGACCAGCGAGGACACGATCTTGCCGAACGCGCCGCCGATGACGACGCCGACGGCGAGGTCGATCACGTTGCCCTTCATCGCGAAGGTCTTGAACTCCTGCAGCATGTTCATGCCGGGTCTCCCTGGGGTCAGTCGATCTTCGGGTACGTCACGTCAAGAATCTCCAGCGCCTCCTCGCCGCCCGGAGTGCGCAGCGCCACCACGTCGCCGGCGTGCGCCTTGAGCAGCGCGCGCGCGATCGGCGAGATCCACGAGACGCGGCCGCGCGCGGTGTCGACCTCGTCCGCGCCGACGATCGTCACGCGCCGCTCGCCGCCCGCCGACGAGCGCACGAGCACCTCGGCGCCGAAGAAGACCTGGTCGACGTCGCGCCCCGCATTGTCGACCACGCTCGCGGCCTCGAGCCGCTTGATCAGGAAGCGCACGCGCCGGTCGATCTCCCGCAGGCGGCGCTTGCCGTAGATGTAGTCGCCGTTCTCGGAGCGGTCGCCGTTGGACGCGGCCCAGGACACCGTGCGCACGACCTCGGGGCGCTCGCGCTCGACCAGGCGCTTTCGCTCGGCGTCCAGCCGCGCGAAGCCCGCCGGCGTGATGTAGTTCCTCGCCGGGCCGCTCGCCATGCGCGGCTCGGGGGCCGGCGCGTCGTCGTCGGCGCCGGGCTCCCTGACGAATGCCTTCGACATCGGGAGCGATTCTACCCGCGCGCGACTTGCCAGCGCGCAGCGGCTCGCACAGAATCCGGCCTTCTTGGCAGCGCACTCCAGGGGGATGGCGTGGCGGTGATCCAGCGCACGATCGAGAAGGACGACCTGCTCACGCGGCTGCGCGTGCGCGAGGTCGCGCTGTTCGCCCTGATCGGCCTCACCGCGCTGCTCGCCAACCTGCCCGCGGACTACACCGAGCAGCTGGGCATCCAGCACGACTACCTGCTGGCCGCGCTCGGCTGCGCGGTGGTCGTGGGCCTGTTCCTGTACCTGCGCTTCTTCCTGTTCTTCGCGGTCGTGCTGCTGATCCTCGGCGCCAACCTTCCCGAGCAGATCGCCGAGGGCTTCGGCATCTCGAAGATCCCGCTGATCCTCGCGCTGCTGGCGATGATCGGCGTGTCGCTGATCAACTACGTGGTGCGGCTGCTGCCGACGGGCCTGGAGCCCAAGCCGAAGGAGAAGAGCCCCGAGGGCGTGCGCGCCATGTTCTACGCTGTCGAGAAAAACAACGTCGTGTACGGCCAGAAGGTGCTGTCGATGAATTTCGACCCCAACCTGCAGCACGACAACGGCTATACGCCGCTCGCCTACGCGGCGCTGAAGGGCAACCCGCAGATGGTCGAGATGTTCCTGCGCAACGGCGCCGATCCGGCCATGACGACGCGCGAGGGGGACACGCCGGTCGAGCTCGCGCTGCGCGCCGGCCACACCGCGGTCGCCGACCTGCTCAAGCGCGCGCGGCAGGACCGGGAGGCGCCCGCCGCCTCCGGCGCCCCGGGCGCCGCGCGCTGAGCGCACCGGCCGGTTGCGGCGCGCCCGCGAAGGCGCGACAATACTGTATATAAAGCCATGGCAGCCGTGAACGCCCCGCTCGGGACCGACCCGGTGGCGCCGCAGGCGATCTGCCGCGACGCCCTGCTCGAGAAGTACGCCAAGGGAACGGAGTCCTCCGTCGCCGACGTGCGCGCGCGCGTGGCGCGCGCGCTGGCGCAGGCCGAGCCCGAGGCGCGCCGGGCGCACTGGGAGGGGCGCTTCCGGCAGGCGCTGGAGGACGGCTTCATCCCGGCGGGCCGCATCAACTCGGCGGCGGGCGTGCAGCTGCAGGCCACGCTCATCAACTGCTTCGTCCAGCCGGTCGGCGACTCGATCTCCGAGGTCGTCGACGGCAGGCCGGGCATCTACACCGCGCTGCAGGAGGCGGCCGAGACCATGCGCCGCGGCGGCGGCGTGGGCTACGACTTCTCGTCGATCCGCCCCAAGGGCGCCGAGGTGAAGGGCACGCACTCGCGCGCGAGCGGGCCGGTGTCCTACATGCGCGTGTTCGACCGCTCCTGCGAAACCGTGGAGTCGGCCGGGGCGCGCCGCGGCGCCCAGATGGGCGTGCTGCGCTGCGACCATCCCGACGTCGAGGAGTTCATCCACGCCAAGGACCGCGGCGACCTCGCCAACTTCAACGTCTCGGTGGGCGTGACCGACGCGTTCATGCAAGCCGTCGAGGCCGGCGCGGACGTCGAGCTCGTGCACAAGGCGAAGCCCTGGCCCGGCGACGGCGTCTACCAGCGCGCCGACGGGCTGTGGGCGTACCGCAAGGTGCCGGCGCGGGCGCTGTGGGACCAGATCATGCGCTCGACCTACGACCACGCGGAGCCGGGGATCCTGTTCCTCGATCGCATGAACCGGGACAACAACCTCAACTACTGCGAGACCATCGAGGCGACCAATCCCTGCGCCGAGCAGCCGCTGCCGCCCTACGGCTGCTGCTGCCTCGGCTCGATCGACCTGACGCGCTTCGTGCGCGAGCCGTTCTCGGCGCGCGCGGCGTTCGACTTCGACGGCTTCGGCGCCGTGGTCGACGTGGCGGTGCGCATGCTCGACGACGTGCTCGAGGTGACGGCTTGGCCGCTCGAGGCGCAGCGTCGCGAGGCGATGGCCAAGCGCCGCGTGGGCCTGGGGTTCACCGGGCTGGGCGACGCGCTCATCATGCTTCGGCTGCACTACGACAGCGAGGCGGCCCGGGCGATGGCCGCGCGGATCGCGCGCGCAATGCGCGACCGCGCCTACCTGGCCTCGGTCGAGCTCGCCGAGGAGCGCGGCGCGTTTCCGCTGTTCAACGCCGACCTCTACCTGTCGGGCTCGAGCTTCGCCGCGCGCCTGCCCGAGGAGGTGAAGGCGCGGATTCGCGCGCGCGGCATCCGCAACTCGCACCTGCTGTCGATCGCGCCCACGGGCACGATCAGCCTCGCCTTCGCCGACAACGCCTCGAACGGGATCGAGCCGCCCTTTTCCTGGACCTACACGCGCAAGAAGCGCATGCCGGACGGGGCGCTGCAGGAGTTCCCGGTGGAGGACCACGCCTGGCGCCGCTACAAGGCCGCCGGCGGAAACATGCAGGAGCTCCCGCCCTATTTCGTCACCGCGCTCGAGCTTTCGGCGGCCGCGCACGAGAGGATGGTCGCGGCGGTCGCGCCGTTCATCGACACCAGCATCTCGAAGACGGTGAACGTGCCGGAGGACTATCCCTACGCCGACTTCAAGGACCTCTACCTCGCGGCCTGGAAGTCGGGCCTGAAGGGCCTTGCGACCTACCGGCCGAACCAGGTCCTCGGCTCGGTGCTCTCGGTCGACAGTCCGCAGGACTTCGTCGAGGGCGACGTCAACCGCCGCATCCGCATCAAGGCGCTGCCCGAGCCCGTGCTCGCGTCGCTGCGCTGGCCGGGGCGGCCGGCGTTCGCGTCCGGGAACCTCTCCTGGACCTACATGATCGAGCATCCGCGCCACCACTTCGCGGTGTTCGTGGGCGAAGCCGAGAACGGCGCGCCGCACGCGTTCGAGGTGTGGGTGAACGGCAGCGAGCAGCCGCGCGGCCTGGGCGCCGTCGCGAAGACGCTGTCGATGGACATGCGCGCGCACGACCCCGGCTGGCTGCGGCTCAAGCTCGACACGCTCGCGAAGACCGTCGGCGACGACGGCTTCGACATGGCCTTCCCGCCGCTCGGCGAGAAGCGGCACATGCCTTCGGTCGTGTCGGCGCTCGCCCAGCTCGTGCGCTGGCGCGTCGAGCAGCTCGGCGGCCTCGTGGGCGAAGGCCAGTCCGACGCCTTCGCGCCCAGCGTGACCCCGGTGGTGGACGCCATGTTCAGCCTGAAGGAGCCCAAGACCGGCACCGACGGCACGATGTCCTGGTCGGTGGACGTGCACAATCCGCGCACCGGCGACGACTTCGTGCTCGGCCTCAAGGAGATCGCCCTGCCCGACGGCACGACGCGGCCCTACTCGATGTGGCTTTCGGGCGACTATCCGCGCGCGCTGGACGGCCTGTGCAAGCTGCTGTCGCTCGACATGCGCGTGGTGGACCCGGCCTGGATCGCGATGAAGCTGAGGAAGCTGCTCGACTTTCCCGAGCCGCTCGGCGACTTCCTCGCCTTCGTGCCCGGCTCGCGCAAGCAGCAGAACTATCCGTCCACGGTGTCGTACCTCGCGCGGCTGATCCTGCACCGCTACGCGATGCTGGGCATCCTCGACGAGGACGGCGTCCCGGTGCAGCGCATGGGGCTGCTGGAGGCGCCGGCGACGGGCGCCGCCCCGGTCATGCAGGGGCGGAAGTGCCCCGAGTGCGGCGCGCACACGCTGATCCGCAAGGACGGGTGCGACTGGTGCACCACCTGCGGGTATACGGGGGTCTGCGGGTAGGGTGGCCCTTCGGCCCACCTTACACCCAGAGCAGGCCCGTGATCGTCTTGACGTCCGTGATCCG
>Ga0335085_10015972_pt1 | contig 10872 bp, 6 predicted proteins | sample Lox_Sample_45_FD_206712 | JGI IMG/M metagenome (GOLD analysis project Ga0335085, IMG submission 206712) | Soil microbial communities from Loxahatchee National Wildlife Refuge, Florida, United States - Lox_Sample_4.5 | ecosystem: Environmental > Terrestrial > Soil > Wetlands | place: USA: Florida... | reverse complement strand
CGACAGGGGGAGGCTCACGTGCCGCCTGCTTAAGTGCTGCGCCGGGTCGCGTTGCCGATGAGCGGCCGGGCCCAGACGCCGACGCTCAGCACGAAGCCGAAGGTGAGATACAGGAACAGCATGCCGGATCGCAGGCCGTAGCGGTCCCCGAGCCAGCCGATGATGAACGGCACGAGCGCGCCGCCCATGATCCCCGAGCACAGGATTCCGGCCAGCGGCCCGTGGTGCCGCGGCACCGAGTTCAGGCCGAGTGACACGATGGTCGGCCACATGATCGAGGCAAAGAAGCCGACACAGGGGAAGGCCAGCCGGGAAACCTCCGCCGGCCCGAAGAGCGCCGCCGAGAGCATGCCCAGGGCGCCGATCGAGAACCCGATGAGGACGCGGCGGCTGTCGAAGAGTTTCAGCAGCACCATGCCCAGGAGGCAACCGAGCGTCATCAGCCCCCAGAAGTAGGCCACCGCATCGGCGCCGCCCTTGTGCGGGTCGACCTGGTGATAGCGCTCGAGGAAGGGCGACATCCAGTCGGCCGTGCCCTGCTCGCAGCCGACGTAGGCGATGATCGCGAGGAAGTACAGCCACACGGCCCGGTCCCGCAGCAGCTCGCGGTACATGGAGAGCGTGCCCGCCGATTCCTCTTCGGTCCGCTCCACCCGGGGAAAGCGCAGCAGGACGATCAGCACCACGCAGGCCCCGCAGATCACGGCGAACAGCCAGTAGATGGACGCCCAGGGAAGGGCGGGATCGGACAGGCCGCGCAGGAGCCCGTACAGGCCCCCGGCGTCCTCACTGCTCGCTCCGAGGTGGCTCACGATCGCGGAATACACCAGCGGGCTTATGAAGGAGGCCACCCCGAAGATGAGCTGCGCGAAGGCCGAGTTGAACGCGAAGTGCTCTTCCCCGCCAGCCACGCGCAGCAGGGGATTGATCGCCACCTGCAGCACGGCCATCCCCGCGCCGATCACGAACAGCGACGTCACGGCCATACCATAGCCAGGGAAGGCGGCGAAACCCGTGGCCCCGAGGGTCGCGGCCAGGAAGGCCACGACCATGAGCTGCTTTTCTCCCCAGCGCTGCACCGCGAACCCGGCCGGGATCGACATGACCCCGTAGGCGATGAAGAACGCGAACGGCAGCACCGCCGCCAGGGCGAGCGAGACGTGGAAGCCGGTGATGATGTCGGGGATCAGGGGTCCCAGGATGTTCGTGATGAAAGAGATCACGAAGAACACGAAGAAGACCAGCGCCACCATGAGCACGCTGCGGCCTGCGGTTCCGAGTGGAATCGTCGTTGTGGTCGTCGTGGCCATGCGTTGCGCTAGATCACCGGTATCTGGCTGACGTTGTTTTTCGGATCCATCCAGAAGGACTCGTTCACGAAGCGGCTGAAGATCTCGCGCGGCAGGATGGGCACGCGCTCGATCGGCTCCACCTTGGGCCGCACGCTGTGCAGCCCCGGCATGCCGACCCGGGCATCGAACTCATCGGCGTTGTAGGCCACGTGGTCGAAGTCATGCTCGAACCAGGGCTCGCCGATGAACTGGTAGACCGCGCGCACGGCGGCTGCGGGGTTGCGCGCCAGGCTCTCGTAGGTCAGGAGCAGCAGGCGTCCCGGCGAGTACTGGCCGTAGAACGCATCCTTGGTGGCCTGGAAGGAGAAGCCGACCATGCCGCGCGGGTCAGTCAGTGCCTCGACGCGCGAGTACACCGTGGTGTTGGTGTCGAACCGGAACACCTTGCTGACGCTGACGGGTTGCCGGCGCACCAGGCGCTCCATGCTGTCCAGCACCCAGGAGAGCTGGCGCACGCAAGCGATCACCTTGGCCTCCGGGAACAGCGTCTCGAGGAGCTGCATGCGGCTGCACCACAGCCGGCTGGTGTCGAACACCACGCTCTGCGTCTCGCCGGCGTAGAAGTTCTCCACCAGCCCACGCAGCAGCGCCACGCGCTGCGCATCGGTGACGTCGAAGGAGAAGTCGTTCTTGCTGCTCGCCTCGGCCATCACCACGCCCATGATGTCGGCGAGCGGGCTGGTCATGCCGGCGCGAAAGCGCGGGTTCTGGTTGAGGATGGCCGCGAGCAGCGTGGTGCCCGAGCGCGGCATCCCGGAGATGAAGTGGAACTTGCGGGCGGGCCTGGTGGCAGCGGCTGAGGCAGGCATGAGGGCCTTCTTACGTGGCTCGAATCCTGCCGATGGTACCCGGTCCGGTCAGGGCCGGGTCGCGGACCTGACCGGGACGTCCCGGGCTGCGACGTTCCATCCCGCCACCTCGACCACCGGCGGCGCCGCGGCGGATTTCGCGACGCGCGCGCTCAGGGTCACCGACTCACCGGGCCACAGCGTCACGTCGTTGTCGTTCCACAGGACGGGCACCACCGGCTCGTGGCCGGGCGCGCGCCTGACGGTGACGTGCTGGAAGAACGCCGGCGCTCCCGAGGATCCGCCCACCGACAGGGTGACCGTGACGAGGTCATAGGTCTGCCCGTGCTGCAGCGTTGCCGCGGCATCGAGGGTCGCCGCCGGCAGGGATGAGAGCGGGGTCAGGTCCGCGTAGCGGCTGAGCGGCGTGAGGTACCAGTTGGAGTGCTCCCAGTCGAGCACGTCGGCCTGGGTCGAGAGCCAGTAGACATTGCGGCTGAGCGCGGCGCCCTGCACGCGGGCGAGCTCGAGCTCGATGAAGTAGGCGCGTGAGGCGGCGGGGATCTGCGGGATGGTCTCCACTTTCCGGGTAGCGTTGCCGGGCAGGTCGAGGCCCTTGATCCGCCGCTCGTAGATCACCGCCCCCTCGAGGTTGCGGACGCGGATGCGGGCCTCGAGTCCGTGCTCGTGCGCGAGCGTCTGGTTCACCAGGACCACGGCGCGGCTGTCGTAGGAATACTGGATGTGGAGCGGCTCGTTGGCCTTCTTGGCGCCGAAGTAGGCGCCGGCCGGGTTCAGGAAGTAGTCGTACAAGTGCCAGTGGAGCGAGGGCCACGCGTTGTTGAGCATCCAGTAGATGACGCCGGTGGCGGGCTTGGCCGCATCCATGCGCGCGTTGAAGGCCTCGAATTGCGCCCGGGCATTGTCGTAGTTGTCCAGCTGCGCCTTGGCGAGGTAGTCGCCGAGGCTCGTGGGCGCCCCGTAGCGCTTGGCCAGCGCCACGCTGAACGGCTCGACGTTCGAGAACACCGACCAGGCGGCGGAGGCGTGATACTGCCGCGCCGCCGGGGATTTCCACAGTGCCTCCTGCTCCTGCGGTGCGAGCATGCGGGTCAGGTCGTCCAGCATCGGGATGGAGGCCCCGGCGCTGACCTCGGAGTCGAAGCCGAAGGCACCGCCCAGCTGGTCCGCATACCAGTACGCCGGCGGGACCCACGAGTACGGACCGTCCATCTTCATGCCGGACGGCCCGGTCTCGGGCGTGCCCTGCGGCACCGCGGCCGAGATGATCGGCAGCGTCCAGTCGGCGGCGCGCAGCGTATCCACGTACAGCTTCGAGAGCGCCGGCGGCGGCGCGTTGTCGCTGCCGATCATGAATCCGATCACGGAGGGGTGGTTGCGCAGCAGTCGCGCCTCGCTCGCCATCGAGGCGGCCGCCACCTTGTCATCCTCCGCATCCCAGGGCGCCCCGCCGGTCCTGGCCCAGGACTCCCACTTGTCGCAGCACTCCCAGCCGGCGAGGACCAGGATGCCATTGCGGTCGGCGAGGTCGTAGAAGCGCGCATCCTCGAGCTTGCCCTCGGAGCGGAGGGTGTTGAGGCCGAGGTTCACGACGTAGCTGAACTCGGCCTCCATCCGCGCCGGGTCATCGCGCAGGAACATGTCCGGCGCCCACCCGGCCCCGCGGATCAAGAGCGGCCTGCCGTTGATGACGAACTGCGCATAGCCCTGCGGGGTGAGGTGCGAGCTGACGCTGCGGATCCCGAAACCCGCGCTCGTCCGGTCGGAGAGCGCGCCATCGACGGCTGCCGACATCTCGAGCGTATACAGCGGGTGATCGCCCAGGCCGATCGGCCACCAGAGCCTGGGGTGCCTCAGGTCCAGGCCCGCATCCGTCTGCGGGGAAAACGCCACGGTCTGCTCCGCGCCGGGATCGAGATGAACCTTGCGCGTCAGCGAAACACCCGCCACCGTGCCCGCGATCAGCGCGTCGTGTGCGACCGCATCGAGGTTGCGCGCCTGGACGGTGACGCTCAGGGCGGCGTGGGAGAAATCCGGGAGCGACAGGTTCGGCGTGACGTGTGGAAAGCGCAGCTGGACCGGCCCGCTCCGCAGGATGTCCACGCCCCGCCACGGGCCCATGTTGTTGTCCGGCGGCGAGGGGTTCCAGTCGACCCAGCCGATCGACAGGCTGGTCCTCGGGTCGGCCGGATGCACCCGCAGGGCGAGCGTGTTGATGCCGGGATGCACCTGGCCGGTCACGTCGAATTCGCGCACGGCGTAGGCGCCGGCGACGACTTCCGCGCTGGCGATGGGATGCCCGTTCAGCCAGAGGTCTGCATCGGCGATCATGCCGTTGATGCGCAGCGTCGTACGCGGTCCCTGCGCCCCGTCGGGGATCGTGAACTGGGTGCGATACCACCAGGGCACGACGAAGACGGTGCCGCTCGCATCCGGTTCCGAGGCGGTGCGCAGGTTGTCGCCGTAGAACAGGTCCTTGAAGGTGCCGTTCGCGACCAGGGCGGCCATGACCGTGGCGCGGCCGCTCGCCGGGTACCACTCCCTGGGCTGGAAGTCTCCGGCGGAGATCTGCGCCCCGCCCTCCTGGGCCTTGGAGCTGGACTGGATCTGCCAGTGCGCGATGGCCGTCACCGAGCCGGGAGCGCCTACGGCCGTGAACTCAGACGAAGCCGGGGTACCGGCCTGCGCTGCACCCACCCACGCGAGCACTACTCCCAGTGGCGCCTTCGCCAGGCCACGCCTGCCACGGCCGCGCGTCACAGCGGTGCTCGCGGCACGGGGATCACCACTGCCCGCGGACCCCGAAGGTGAACATGCGCTCGGCGAAGTTCGTGTGGCCCACCTGGTCCGGCCAGACCAGGTAGAAGCGCTGGTACTCCTTGGTCAGGTTGGTGCCGTCCATGAAGACCTCGAGGTACTTGGAGAACTTGTAGGCAACTGAGGCATCGAGATAGTGCTGGGGCGCCTCGTACTCCTCCATGCCGGTGATGCCACCCACGTCCGACTGGAAGGCGCGCTTGGAGCGGTAGTTGTAGGCCACGCGCGCCTGGAAGTGCTTGTCCTGGTACCACAGGACCAGGTTTCCCGACTCTTCCGAGTTGTCCTGGAAAGGAATCTTGTTCCCGGCGAGATCGGTCGCGTCCGTCTTGCTGGGCGCGTAGGTGAAGTTGAACTCCATGCCGGTGTACTGAAGTATCCACGGCAGGAAGGTGAACCCCTGCCGGTAGTCGAACTCGGCCCCCTGGATGGTGGCACCGGTGCCCTGCAGCGGCGTGGTGATCGAGATGCAGTGGTGCCGGACCACGCCGTCCTCGTCGGGCAGGTTGCAGTTGACCACGCTGCCGTTGATGATGAAGCTGTCCACGTCGATGCGGTAGAGCTCCAGGTTCAGGATACTCGACGGGTTGATGTAGTACTCGAAGGACACCCCGTAGTTGGTCGACCGCCAGGGGTTGAGGTTCGGATTGCCCGCGGAATTGCCGGTCGCGACCTGGTAGATCGGGCCGGTCTTGGTCTCCTGCAGGGAGTAGTTCAGCGACAGGCCCCCACCCCAGGTATTCAGGTCCAGCGGCATCATGTTCTTGGAGTAGGCCAGACGCATGATCACCTTGTCGGTGAGGTTCACCGCGAGGTTCAGGGCCGGCAGCACGTCGTTGTAGCTGCGGTCGGTGGTCTCGGGGCCGGCATCGGCTGCCTCCAGCCCGTACTGCCCGGGCAAGCCGGTCAGGTGCTGCGTGACGTCGAGGTCAGTGTGGATGAACCGCGTGCCCACGTTGCCGCTGTACCTGAAGCCCCAGAGCTCGCCGCTGAAATCGGCCTGCAGGTAGGTGGACAGCTCCTTCAGGTCGACGCTCCAGGTGAGGTTGGGCGCGTTCTGCGTCGTGGTATTCGGATAGAGCGACTTCCAGAACGCCATAGGGTCGTCCATGGCGTAGGGGTTTACCGCCCAGTAGTTAATCCCCGTGCCCAGGAGGTTGCCGTATTCCCGGAAATTGCTGGAAAGCGGCGCCGGGGTCTTTGAGACTGGCTGTGAGGACAAGGGCCCCGCACGGAAGGCCCCCTGCGAATTGCCGGCGGTACACCAGGTGTTCGGTGTGGTGTCTGTCGCATTGCCGCTGAGGATCACGTCCGAACCGACATAGCGCACCAGGCAGCCATTCGGGTCGCTGGCACCCATGCCGGCGTACACGGGGGTCACCAGCGTGAAGCCGTCGTTGTCCGCGGTGCGGATGGCGTCGCGCACGCCGAAATTCAGGTGAAAGCCCTCGTTGAAGGCGTAATGCCCGTCGAAGCGCAGCGCGGTGATGGCGGTCTCGCGCCGGTAGTCGTCGCTGGACTCGAGCGTCTTCATCGTCCAGGTGTTCTCGTTGGCGAAGGCGCTGGCGAGCGAGGGCGGCAGCGTGATCGCGAGGGACTGGCCCCGGAGGTCGGCAATGATCGGCTGGGTGTTCTGCGGGATGCCGTTCGCGTTGAAAACGCGGTTGCCCCCGAGTTGCGCCGGATACACGAAAGTCCCGCACGGCAGGTTGGTGCTGGGATCGGCCCACAGGCAGCCGTCGGAATCGGAGATGTTGACGTCGGTCTCGATGTACTCCTGGTGCGCCGTGTCGCGGATACCGCGCACGCTCCCGGTGAACGGCCCGCCGTTGTCGAAGTCGAGCTGCAGATTGAGGTTCTGCGCGGTCGAGGTCCGGCGGATGACCTGCGAGTACGATTCGACATCGCCCGGCCACTTCTCGTACACCTGGGTGCTGTAGATCTGCGAGCCGGCCCAGGCGGGATCCAGGGGCGGTGTGTTGTACTGGCTGAGCGCCGTGGCGCCGGTGTTGCGGGACTGCAGCGGTACGTAGGTGGCGCCCTGCCAGTTGGTGGAATTGAACTGCAGCCCCTGGTCACGATCCCACTGCTGCTGGTGCGCGTAGAAGGCATCGGTCGTCAGCTTGAGGCCGTGGTCGAGGTCCAGCTGGAATGAGGCGTTGAAGGCGTGGCGCTTGCGCTCGACGGCGCTGTCGTTCAGTTCGATGTTCTGGCTGCCCATGAAGACGCCGTTGCGCTTGCCGTCGCCGTTCACGTCCACGCTGCCATCCGGGTACTGGACGATGCGCGAGGGGATCGGCGCCCCGTTCCACGACCCGAGGAATCCGTTGTAGGCTCCGGCGCTTTCGGCATTCTCGCCGTGCAGGATCACCCCGTACTGGTCCAGTCCCTCGCTGATATTGCCGCCTGCGCTCGCACCGCCGGTCGTCCCGAGCCGGGTGGTGTCGGAGAAATCCCCGGACAGCAGAAGCCCCCAGCGCCCGTCCCCGTTGAAGGCGATGAGGCCGCTGGCCTCCGGGCCGGTCTTGTTGGTGACGTCGCCCCGTTCCCCATCGGCGGTGTAGCTGAACGTGAACCCGTGCGGCAGGTCCCAGGGCCGGAAGGTGTGCAGGTCGAGCGATCCGGAGATGCCGCCCACGGCCTGCGCGGCCGTGGACGACTTGATCACGTCCACCTGGTTGAAGAGGGTCGCGGGAAGCGTCGTGAAGTCCGGTGCCTGTGCATCGATCTGGTCAGGTGTCATGAACACCTCACCGTTGAGCATGGTGCCGACCTGAGGCAGGCCACGCACGTCCACGGAGGTGCCCACGCCGGCGTCGCGGTTGATCTGCACGCCGGTGATGCGCTGCAGCGCATCCGTGATCGTCACGTCCGGCAGCTGCCCGATGCTCTCCGCGGAGATGCTGTCCTGGATGTTCGACGCCGTGCGCTTGATCTCGATCGCCCGCATCTGCGAAGCCCGGACGCCGGTCACGGTGACCGTCATCAGGTCGCTGTCCTCGTCGGTATCGGCCTTGGCCTTCGGTTTCGGCGGATTAGGCGAGTCGGCGGTAGCTGGCGCAGGGGATGCGTCCGGCGGCTTCGCCGCGTCGGTGGCGGTGTTCCCGGTGTCGTCGGCGGCCACGGCGCCGGCCGCCGCAGCCAGTAACGCCAGTGACACGGCAATCGCCACGGGGTGCTTGCGCTGTACGTATGACACGGGCTTAGCTCTCCAGGTCAGCGGAGTTCGACGCTCTTGATGTACGGCGAGGCGCGATGCGCCGCGTTTGGGGAGGTCATGGGTGCGACCGACCGGCCGTGCGTCGGACACGGGCAATGAGGGACGGTCCGCGACGAGACACGCACGGAGGTTGCCGCCGATTCGATGCCCTGCTCCCCACTCATTCTGTCTTTACGCCGTTATTGATTCGGTCGCTTGACGAATCAATCTCGCATGCAGGAGCGGCTTGCGTCAAGTAGGGCTGTATTTGAGACCCGGTATCGCTATGATTGTTCGGATAGGTGACGAATCAAATAACATGAGAGCCCCAGCTTCCCTGCCCATTGCCGGTGTCTCCCGTCAGCTTTCGCGTCGCAGCGCCTTCGAAGCCCTGCTGCACCACAGCCCGATCTCGCGGGCCCATCTCGCCAAGGTCACCGGGCTCTCGAAGCAGACGATGTCGGAGGTGATCGATGACTTCGAGCGGCAGGGCCTGGTGCGTCGCGTGGGGCGGACCCGCGGCAACGTCGGGCGGACGGCCGTACTGTACGAACTGAGTCCGACCGGGGGGCACGTGCTGGGCATCGACCTCGGCGCGCAGCAGCTCACCGTCGCCCTGGCTGACATCGCGGGCCGGGTGCTCGCCGAGGTCCACGAGCCCACCGACAGCCGGGGCGGGACCCAGGTCATCGAGCAGATCGCGCGGCTTTCGGACCACCTGGCCCGTGAACACCACACGCACCTGGGCCTCATCCGCTCCATCGTGCTCGCCACCCCGGGAGTGGTGAACCCCAGGAGCGGCGCGATCGAGATGGCGCCCAACATCACGGGCCTCGCGCATATCAATGTAGTGGGACTGCTCACCGAGAAACTCGGCAGCCCCGTCGTGTGCGAGAACGACATCAACCTGGCGCTGCTCGGGGAGATCTGGCACGGCTGCGCACAGAACGTGGCCAACGTGGCATTCCTTGCGCTCGGGACCGGCGTGGGACTGGGCCTCTACATCAACGACCGCCTCGTGCGCGGCGAGAACGGCGCCGCCGGTGAGATCGGCTATCTGCCGATCGGCGGCGACCCCATGCAGGCAGAAGCCCGCATGCAGGGCTGCCTGGAGTACCAGGTCGGCGCCAGCGGCGTCGTGCGGCGCCACCGCGAGGCCGGCGGCACCGAGGTAGAGTCGGCCCGCGAGGTTTTCGAGCGTGCGCAGGCCGGCGATCCGATCGCCGGAAGCGTGGTCGACGAGACCGCGCGACTGACGGCTCTGGCGGCGGCGACGGTCATTGCCACCGCGGACCCGAAGCTCCTGGTACTCGGGGGTTCGGTCGGGGCGCGCCCGGATTTTGCGGACAAGGTTGCGCGCATGCTGGTGCAGCTCTCGCCGCGCCCGGTCGAGATCCGCACCAGCACCCTGGGGCGGCGCGCCGGCGTCGTGGGCGCCTTGTCCGTCGCCTTGCGGCGCCTGCACGACGAATTCTTCGGCGTCGCAGAGCTCGCGACGCCGCTGCCGCTGCCACAGACGGCGGACCGCACGTCGCGTCAATGACGCCCGACACGGACTATTGCTTTGCCGCGGACCTGGGCGGCACGAAGCTCGCGGCCGCCATCGCCGATACGCAGGGCCGCATCGTAGCCGAGCGCACGGAGCCCACCGACCCGCGCGGTGCCGCACACGTGGCCGAACAGATCGCCGCCTGCGCCGACAAACTCTCGCAGGCTGCCGGCATCGAGGTCGTGCAGGCACGGCACGTCATGGTGGGAATCCCGGGAGCGATCGATCCCAGGACCGGCCGCGTTTCCTTGATCCCGAACATCCCGGGGCTCGAGAACTTCGACGTCCGCGCCTTCCTGCAGGGGCGTTTCGGAACCGACGTAGCGATCGAGAACGACGTAAATCTGGCGATGCTCGGCGAGCACGCGCTCGGGTGCGCTCGCGAGTGCCGCAACGCGGCGTTCCTGTCACTCGGGACGGGCGCGGGACTCGGCCTGCTCATCGACGGCAAGCTCTATCGGGGGGCGTCCGGATCAGCCGGCGAAATCGCCGATCTGCCCATTGGACGTGACTTCACATCGGCGAATTCCCCCGCTGGCACCTTCGAGCTCGAGGTGGGTTCGTCCGCCATCGTGGACCGCTACCGGCGCGAGGGCGGGAACAAAGCCACCACGGTGCGCGACATCTTCAGGCTGCTCGAGCAGGGGGATGAAGTGGCGACCGCGGTGTTGGACACGACGGCGCGCTGCGTCGCCCTGGCCGTGGTAACCCTGCAGTCGCTACTGGACCTGGAGCTCATCGTCTTCGGTGGCAGCATCGGAGTACGGCCCGAACTCCATGATCGCGTCCGACGAGCCTTGGCCAGCTTTTCCTCGCGACGGATCAATACTGCAGTGAGTCAACTGGGCGATCGCGCAGGACTCCTCGGCGCCGCCTGGGCTGCAGGTCGGGTCCCGCGTGAGAAGCGCTTGAGCCCGGGGTAAGAGCCGGGGACGAGGCGGTGCCCGCATCCTCAGTCGCGTCAGAAAGAAAAAGCCCCTGAGACCTTTCGATCTCAGGGGCTTTTGTTTGAATCCTGGCGGTGACCTACTCTGGCATGCCTGAAAGGCACACTACCATCGGCGCAGAGCGTTTTCACTTCCGAGTTCGGAATGGGATCGGGTGGTACCCACTCGCTATGGCCGCCAGGAAAGCTTTTTGAGGATC
>Ga0335085_10015971_pt1 | contig 10872 bp, 10 predicted proteins | sample Lox_Sample_45_FD_206712 | JGI IMG/M metagenome (GOLD analysis project Ga0335085, IMG submission 206712) | Soil microbial communities from Loxahatchee National Wildlife Refuge, Florida, United States - Lox_Sample_4.5 | ecosystem: Environmental > Terrestrial > Soil > Wetlands | place: USA... | reverse complement strand
TGGCCAGAAGGTCCTCTTTCAGCTCCAGTTGAAGACCAAGGGTACCTCAGGCCATGGCTCAATGCCGCGGCCGGATAATCCCAATGTGAAACTTGTGCAGGCCCTGGAGAGGGTCACAAGATGGGAAACCCCGTACAACATTCTTCCCATGGTGAGAGAATATTTTTCAAAGCTTGCCCCTAAGCAGCCACCCGAAGAGAGAATATTCTTTGAGGATATTGAAAGAGGTCTAAAGGCTCCTGCCTTTTCCAAACGGTTGACTTCCAACCCGATCTACAATGCCATGATACGGGATACCATCTCCCTCACCATTCTTCAGGGGGGAAGCAAAGTTAATGTCATTCCTTCTGAATCAACCGCTACTCTCGATTGTCGTCTCATCCCCGGATCGTCTAAAGAAAATTTCTTAAACGAGATTAAGAAAAGATTAGGCGATGAAATTGAGGTAGAAGTGATCTCAGACAGTCATTCTCTTCCTCCCTCGCCCTTCGATACCGATCTTTTCCGGGCAATTCAGCAATTCGCCGCAAAGAACGACCCGGGTTGCCCGGTCGTGCCTTATCTTCTCGCTGGAGCCACGGACAGCCGCCTGCTCAGGGAAAAAGGGGTCATCACCTATGATTTCTGTCCCTTTCGTCTGACGGAGAAAGAAATGCTGATCATCCACGGCAACGACGAACGAATCGCCTTGGAGAATCTGAGATTCGGAACAAAGCTGCTGGTGGAGATTATTAAGGAAGTAGCCGTGTAACTCCGCGGTCCCTAATTTTATTTTCGAAGATGCAACCCTTGACCTCGCTGACAGTTGAGACCTGATCCTCAGCGTTCTCCCCTGTTAATTTTTCCTCAAATTCTTACACCTATTCGCTTTAATTGTTCACGTGGGTTCCAGCCCGAAGGTGTTCTTATCCCACACGATGACCAAACCATTCCCTTTTCAATCCAATGCTTGCGCCATCGTAAATGAATTTTCTTTCGTGTCCCTACAGCCCCTGAGGCTTCCGGAACATCGTCATATCCAAATTGAATACCACAAGATGCGCAGATCTCATCTGAAGGTGAGTCCCCTTTCCAAGCTTGGAAGCCAAGATCATAACCGCAAATTGGACATAGAGTAGATTTGTTTATGGAGTCTATGCGTCTTCCCTCCCATTCATTCCTCTTTTTTCTAACTTGTTCGCGTTTACAGGCTGGTGAGGTGTCTTCGCATCTCCATCTCTTCTCTCAATCCCTCGTTTTCTTCCAGGCCCTTTAAGACCTCTTCGATCATCTGGATCATTTTCTCCTTGTCTTCGGGAAGTTTTCCGTGGAGAGGGAGAAGGTTGGAGATGTGATCGCTCAAGAATTGAGAAGTTACCTGAAGTTTTTCCAGAAGAAGTTTTGTTTCCTTCAATATCGTCTCCGGCTGGGGAGGCTGAAAACGACCTTCTGTCATAGCTTCATAAGTCGAAGAATTGGGTTGGGGGACAAAGGTCCGAACACGAATGAAGTGCGGATCGATTTGATTTAATACCTCCGCCGTCCCTTTGGCGTGTTGTTCCCATTTATCCTCGCCGCCAATTCCCAACAAAACATAGAGAGAATATTCAAACCCGGCCCCTTTCGCTTTTCTCCCTGCCTCAATCATCTCTTCCGGGGTCGCCCCTTTCGCAATCTCCTTGAGAAGATCCCGATTGCCCGTCTCAAGACCCACATGAAGTCGATTTAAACCTGCTTGTCGGATTTTTATCAAATCCTCCAAAGGTTTCTTAGCAATGGTCTGGGCTCGAGCATAACTAGTCACCCTTTCGACGTGAGGGAAGGATGAGATGAGGGCGTTTAAGATTTTGACCAGCATTTCGGTCTTCACCACAAGGCTATTGGAATCCCCGATAAAGACTGTGCTGACTCTATCCCCATAAAGATCTCTTGCGGATTCGATATCTCCCAACACTTCATCGACGGGTCTAATCTCGAACTTCACTCCTTTGTACATCGAGCAGAAGGCACACCGGTTCCAGGGACATCCTCGCGTCACTCTCAGAAGGAGGCTGTTTGCCTCGCTCGGTGGCCTGAAGGGTGGAAAATCATATTCTCTTCTTCTCAATCCGAATCTGCCGAGGGTCATAAAATACCTCCGATCAGTGCCTAAAGTTAAAAGTGCCTAAAATGCCTAAAGTTGAATTCAAATGCAGTTGAAGTTTCTCCAAGCTCTTTACTCTAGTCACTTTTCACCTTAGTCACTTTAGCTCACTTTAAACTTTAGTCACTTCCTTAGAAAATCATCGAAACAGGAATCCCTTTCTTTTCAAACCGCTCTTTCAATTCCGCTCCGACCAAATGAAAGTAGTTTTCTTCCAAATACTGATCCAGCTTAGCCTTTCGATAAATCGCCTTCACCTTATTCGGGTAATTCAGTCGATCGATCAGAACCTCATCAATCACCCCTTCCAGCATCGCCACAAGCGCCTTCGCGTCCAAAGGAAGCATGGGACCAACAAAAGCATAAGTTCGAATCTTTTCTCGATGGAGGGCTCGCAGGGCTTTCACCCGGGAGTCGATCGAAGGAGCATGGGGCTCAAAAATCTTCTTGATCCCCTCATCATGAGTCCCAATAGAGAAACCTGCTTCGATCTTCTCAAACTGCTTCAACAAATCCATGTCTCTCAGACAAAGAGGCGACCGGGTCAAGAGATTGACCGAAAATTGAGCCTCCAGAAGAGCTTCCAAGCATTTTCGCGTCAGTTGATATTTCTTCTCGATCGGCTGATAGGGGTCGGTCACAGTGCTGAGGGCCACTACCCCCTGCTTCGCCCTCTTTAACTGTTTCTTCAACAATTGAGGCGCATTCACTTTCACGTCAACGAACTCCCCCCATGGTTCCAGATGACCGGCGAAACGCTTCATGAAACTGGCATAACAGTATCGACAACCATGTCCGCACCCGACATAAGGGTTGATACAGTAATCAAACCCGGGAATGGCTGTCTTGGTCAGAATGGCCTTGGCAAAAATCTCTTTGACTTTCATCAACCATAATTATAACGGAATTCATTCTTCTTGTAACCCTCTCATCTATTTAGAATCGCCTCAAAATAACGTCAGCAATGCTCTATTGCCGACAGCCAGGAATGCTGACACGACTCGCTACGGGGAACATGGGAGGATAAAAGAAAGGTTATTGGAGGGGCAGGTTATATGAAGGCGAGTGAGAATTTAGAGCCCCGTTCAGTGATGAGGTCCCGTTGGAGTGAGAATAGACGTGCCCAAAAAAACCAAGAATATCAATCTCCCCCGCTTTCGCTTTCTGCCAGAGTTCGTAAAGGTGGCGGGTGGTGATTAAGCTCATATTGTGCCGGCTTAAAAAGTTACTCAACTCTTTGGAGAGATGAGGCACTTGGCCCATTTCAGAAAGGGGAAGGCGGATATGGGTGGCGGCAATAATCAAGGATTTTTCGTTCTCCCTTTTTTCTTTATTAAACTGCAAGGCTCGGTTGATTTTAGGATGGTTTCCTTCCACTTCTCCTTCACTGACCAAAACCTGTACTCCAAAGGCCATCTGGGTTTCCGGGATCTTCATGATCCGATCCACGGATTGGTAGTTGATCCCAGTCGAAACCTTGAAGCCCAACTCCTTGAATATGGAATGAACGGTATCGATTAGCAACAGCTCACTTTTTGGCCACAGAAGGGCCTCAACGGTGGAGTAGTCTTGGTCTTTGATTGCCATAGACTCCTTCTTCGAGACCTTGTCCATCTCTGACTGCAAATAATTCTTCCTTGAACTTTGCTGCTCAAGTTTTCTTTTTTCAACCCTGCTGACAACAAACATTGCAACGAGACAACCCAGGGGGCCCACAAGTTTTAGCTCATCTGAGAATTCAAGGGCGCCGTAGATCGCAAAGACGGCGAGCAATAACTGAAACAACCCCAACATTGGACCTCCTGTTAAAAAGCAAAATGATAACGATAAGTTATACCTGAGCAATTCTCGTGCCATTTTTTTTAAAGCTTGTGCGAATTAAAAACTAGCTATGATTTCAAATGATTAGTGAATTGTCTGGGGGAAAAAGACCAGTTGAACTATGAAAATAATTCATCGCGTGAACAAAAAGTCCGGGGGGTTGACGAAAAAAGACACCTATGAGTGCACGGCAGAGTAGTTCGTTTGAGTTGAAACGTTGCTGGGATCAGGGTGTAAAAAGATGTCCGACCGTTCGATTGAGCATCTTTGCCCCCTTCACTTCCGTTTCAAAAAGGGGAACAATCGCCCTCACCCTGTCTCCGAATATCTTCCAGATCTCTTCCATATGTTCATCTTGCATCTGGACTCGGTTGCGTACGAACTCGGCAGCATCTTTTCCCACTTGGTCCTTCTGGATAACTCCATTGACGATCACCCCTCCGACGGGAATCCCAAACTCATGAAACCAATTGATGAAGCGGGTGATGACGGCAATAGGAAGGCTTTCAGGAAGCGTCACAAAAAAGAAAGCGGTGAGGGCCTTATCGGTCAGGAGATCTTTTGCATGGCCCATTCGATCCTTGAAACTCAAGAGGTAGTCCAGGAGGGGATCCTTCTCGACTTTTTTCGAGAAAGAAAGCATCTCTCTCAGCGATTTGGCCTCCTCCCGGCTTTTCAGCATCTTTTCCACCCAAAGGGAGTAGACCTTTGACATCCCGAGTAAGCGTCTCGCATTCGCCGTAGGGGCGGTATCGAAGACATAGAAATCATATTCGTCCTTGAACATGAGATCCATCATATTCTCAAACATGGCCGATTCTTCAAACGCAGGGTTCATGGTGGCCGACTCGATAAAATCCTCTGCCTTCGTCGTGATGTCCGCAAATTTGAGAAACCAGTTGATCTTCTCGCGGATTTCTTGTTTCGAGCGTTCGATCGTATCGCGCGTATCAATCTCAAAGGCGTAGCACTTCTCTTCATCACAGACAACGGCCGCTTTTCCAAACACATCTTTTTCCAGAAGGGTAGAAAGGCTATGAACCGGATTCGTCGAGGCGAGCAAGGTCTTCTTTCCCTGTTTGGCCGACCACAACGCGGCTGCCCCTGCCATCACCGTTTTCCCGACCCCTCCCTTCCCCCCGAAAAAGATGTATTTCAACCGAGGGTTCTCCTTCATGAATTTTTCCATATTGATTGTGACCTGATTCACGGCTTATCTCCCTAAGGTCTATGAGTTTATTATCGACGGACTACTTCTGCCTATGTTGACTGATCAAAACTACCCAAACATCGCCTTTGCCATCTTCTCAATCATAGGCAGGCCGGTGACATCTCGCTCCATTTCAGGGACGGATGCCAAAATCTCTTTCTTGAAAGTGGTGTCGATCACCTTCAGATAATGTTCCTGCATGGCAAGACGATTCTTCAAATACTCTGGAATATTCTGTTTTATTAAGCCTGAGGGCAACACCCGGTTGATGATATAACCGCTCAAGGGAACATCAAACTTAGCAAAAAGCTCCGCTGCCTTTAAAGTATCCTTGATGATCATCTCCTCGGCAGTCAAAACAAAAAAGAAGGCTGTCTTCTCCTTATCGGTCAGGATGTTGGAGGACTTATTGATCCGGTCTTTGATGTAAAGGAGTTCATTCAAGATTGCATCTTCATCCAACTCCTTCTCACGCTTCATCACCGCCGCCACCTGATCATATTCCCTCATCTGCTCTCGGAGAGTCGTAATCTTACTGATCCAAGCATCGTAGACGGATGCCATGCTGAGATAGTAGAGGGCATGACCCAACGGGACCAGGTCATAAATATAATAGTCGTAGCCGCCCTTGATGACGATATCCACCACCTCATCAAAAATGGCGCTTTCCTCCATGGCGGGTTCTGCTGCCGCCGCCTGGATATAGCTCTCAATCTCCTCTGGAATCTTTTCCATCCCGTACATATCCAGAATCTTACGCCGGATTTCCTGTTGGTATTCCTTGACGCGGCGGTCGGCATCAATCTCCTGGGCGTAAAGGTTCGGCATGATTTCTGTCGGTCCTTTTCCGAAAATATCTTTTTTGAAGATATCGGTGAGCGACGCCTGCGGGTCAACAGAAAAGACGAGGACCTTTTTCCCTTTCTTGGCCAAATAATAGGCTGTCGCCGCTGAAAAGGTGGTTTTTCCCAGCCCCCCTTTTCCCCCAAACATGATGTATCGCCGGTCCGGAAACTTATCAAAGATATCTGCTAATGGAATGTCAATCACCTCCCCTTCAGGTTAATGCGTTAATGCGTATAGGTGTTGATGCGTTTATGCATCTACACATCTTCCCATTTCCGCATTTACTTGAATTATGCCAACCCATCCGTAAAATCTTTTTCCCTTAGCATCCTCCGTTTCCAGGTGGAAATCTGAGGGACCACATAGGGTAATAGTCGCAGGGAATAGTACGGCGGCAAAATAGGGACACCCAGCATGTCTCCCATGGTGATGAGAATAAAGAGATGTTCCATGCTCGCTCTTGTCTTCATGGCAAACCGGGCTGAATCGTGCGCCGCCACACCGTAAACGAACTCTTTGACTGCTTGAAAAACTCCCCCCTTCTTCTTCTCTTTCGCCATAAAAACCCTCTCCTTTACTCTAAGGTAACTTTTTCTCTAGCCGCTCGCCCTCGGTTCACCGGGGAGGAGAAAATGAATCATACCACAAAAATCCGGGGCCCGCTCGTCCTGCCTGCGAAGCGGCAAACAAACGGGCCCCGATAGACTCCTGTCCCCCGCCGCGCTTCGCGCCGGCGGGAGTTTAAGCAGGTTTTATGCTCTTGCAGGCGCTGTTTCCGCCTTTACCGTTTTATAACGGCCAAAAGCCTTTAGTCCTTCCACTGCCAGAATAAGTGCAGCAATGATCAGGAAGACCGCGACCAACCCCATCAGTATATTGCCGATATACGCCTCTCCCTTCACCGCTCCCGTAAACACCGCTCTAAAAAGTCTAAAAGAGGTAACGACCAGGGCGGCGATCGTCGTAACAAACATGAAAATCATCGGGTAAAAGGTCCATTTATAGGGTTTCCCCTGAGACATCAACCACAGGGTCATCAGCATCAGGGCCAAGGAAGCCATCAACTGGTTGGCCCCTCCAAAAAGGATCCAGAGGTATTGCCACCATCCTGTCAACACCAGGATCAGTGTGAGAAGGCTGGCGATAATGGTTCCGATGTGAGCATTCTTAAAGATCGGGCTGATATCCCCCAATATCTCCGATGTGGCCACCCGCATAAACCGGATCACCAGTTGCAGAATGGTGACGGCCAGGATGATGAGCATCACGGCGCCGTAGGACTTTCCGATGGCAGCCGGCATCCCCAACGCCCCTAAGAATTTCGACACTCCCGCTGTAAAGACGCCAATAGGCCCTTTACTAATGGCTGCTGCATATTCTGAAGAAGAAGTAAAAATCGTTCCGGCAATCACCAGGGCGAACAGACCAAGCATCATCTCCACAAACATCACCCCGCCCCCTACTGGACGGGCATCCTGTTCAAACTCTAATTGCCTGGCCGTTCCAGAACTCGAAACGATACTATGCCACCCGGAGATCGCCCCGCAGGCGATCGTCACAAACAGGATCGGCCAGAGAGGCCCAATTTTAATATCAAAACCCGTATAAGCGGGCAGCGTAAAATCGGGATGGAGGACAAAGACTCCAATGATCCCGAATAAGAGACCCAGGAAAACGATATAGGACGCAACATAGTTAATGGGAAGGGCAAACCTCCAGATCGGCAGAACCGCTGCAAAGTAGCAGAAGACAAGCGCCGCGATCGCCCATACCAGTCTGCTACTGGCAATTCCCGTTCCCAGAATACTGTCAGAAGGGACAATGGACCCAAGGTATATCCCCAACAACGTAATGACCACACAGACAACGGTGGTCAGAATGATATCTTTCTTCCAGCGATAGATCATTTGCCCGGCAAGAACTCCACCGATGGTGAGAAGGAGCCATGCCATGGGAGCACTTTTCTGTCCTATGGCTGCATCGACGACAATATTTCCAAAGGCGCCAGCGATGAGAAGCAGCAGGAAATAGATAAAACAGAGAAGAATGACCCGGGCTTTCGGCGAGATCAATTTGTAGCTTAATCCGCCGAAGGAAGCTCCCTCATTTCGCATCGCCACCACGGCGCTGGAATAGTCATGAACCCATCCAATGAAGAATGCACCAAGGCACAGCCACAGCAAACAGGGGAGCCATCCCCATTGGATAGCAATGATCGGTCCGATCACCGGTGCTGCGCCGGCAATCGATTTGAATTGATAGCCAAAGAGGATGTTCTTACTGGTGGGCATGAATTCGACTCCATCCATGTACATTTTTGCCGGAGTCGCCCTCTTCGGGTCAGACCTAACAATTTTCGTGTCAACGTACTTGGCATAGAAACGGTAACCGATGAAAAAAACGATAAACCCTATAATCAAGGCAACAACTGAATTCATAATCTTACCTCCTTGTGGTGATTCGATCACCGATGAGATATTTAATGAATTCCCCCCACCCTATGCTGTGAAGAACCTCACCTCCTTATGATTCTATTCGAAGCAGCCTGCCTATGATAAGATGCCGACTATTATATTCAAATGATTCACCATGTCAAGCAGAAAATTATTTAAAACAACCCAGCTGACAGTAGCTAATCTTCACTTCCATCTCGTTCAAGATCTTCCCCATCTCCTTATTCGAAATGCCAAATTCTTCAGCAATTTTGAAGCATACGGCACACGGAAGCCTTCCATCCTGGACCTTTTCCTTAATGGCCTCCTCAATTTTCTTACGATCCATCTACCCCTTCGGTTATCCGATCGTTTGCCAAATGTCAAAGTCCATGGTTCAAATCAGTGTCAAGGTCCAAATTTGGAAAATTGGTTCGGAGCCCTCATTTGGGCTTTGGATTTAATTTGACATTTGGATGTTAACATTTGAAATTGGGTTACTCGTCCTTCTTCTCTCTTGAAATATAAATCCCGTACTCGAACCCATCCACCAACGCCATGAAAGAGGCCTTATTAATATTCTCAGAAAAAGCCTTTACTCGCCACGCGTCCCGACCATTGCTGAACAAAATCTCAACTTCCACCCCTGCTGCGGTTCCAGTCCCTGGGTCGAAGATTCTGGAGCTGAAGTCGATCAATTTCACCTGATCGATCTCGGGGAAAATCGATTTCAACGACTTCTTCAGCACTTTGGCGAGGGCATCGACCGGCCCCACTCCTGTCTCTGCCTCATGCATTTCCCTCCCGTTCGCCCGGAGCATAATCGTCGCCTCGGGTCGGACGCCATCGTCAATCAGACGGTAATTCCCCAGGATCTCAAAATGAGGCTTGTAGCCCGACATCGACCTCAGCAGATTCAGAATCTTTGTCGCGTCCTTAATCTTCTCCTCAACCAACCCGCCTCGTCCTCCCCTCACCACTTGACAACATTAAGCAAGTTTTGTTTTTCTCCTTTGACGAACCGGCGAAGGTTCTCTTCGAGAATCGTCAAGGCCTGTTCAACATAGATATCACTCATCCCCGCCATGTGGGGGCTGACGATCACATTCTTCATGCCCCAGAACGGATGCTCTTTGGGCAGCGGCTCCTGCCAATAAGTATCCAAGCCCGCGCCCGCAATCTTCCCTGACTTTAGGGCGCCGATCAGCGCTTCCTCGTCGACGAGTTCCCCTCTTCCGAGGTTGAGTAGGAAGGCAGTCGGTTTCATAGCCGAAAGGACTTTGGAGTCCACGATCTTCTCCGTCTCAGGCGTGTTGGGAGCCACAATCACAAGGTAGTCCAACTCTTTTGCCACCTTGACCATATCCTCGGGTCCGTAGAAGGCATCCACGCAGTCCAGTTTTCTCTTGATGATGTCGATCCCGAGGACTTCCATCCCAAAAGCCTTACACTTCCGTGCAATCTCCTCCCCGATCACTCCCACCCCGAGGATTCCAACTTTCTTCTTCCAAAGAAGCTTTCCGGGCCACCGTTCCCATACGCCTTTATCCTGGTTGCGAACGACTTCAGGCAAGTTTCTGTTTAAGGCGAGCATGAGAAGGAAGGTCATTTCCGAAACTTGCGGACCGTGAATGCCGCGGGTGGAGGTGAGGATAACCTCTTTCCTCAGCGAAGGGAGATTGACGATATAGTCGACCCCTGTCGTGAGGGCATGGACCCATTTGAGTTTTGAGGCCTTCTTGAGGAGATCGTCCGAAATGCGTATGGTCACCAAAATCTCCGTCTCCTCGATAAATTTTCCAACCTCAGCCTCCTGAGTCGCTGCGTGAATGACCACCTCGGGAAATTTAAGGCTCAACGCCTTCTTGTATGCCTCGGCTCTCTGCTCCAGTATCAACAATTTCATCTTCGATTTCCTCCCAGAATTCTAGACAACGATGATTTCTTTCGGCGTCTTGTGAAGGCACGGACTGACCCCTGTTTCAGTGACCAGGTAGTTGTCACAAACCCCGGCCCATACCGTTGAATGGGTTGCCGCCGGATGAATGGTAAGGTTCATTCCCGCTTGAATCTTCATCGGCTCGTCATGCCGGATCAGAGGTCTCTCTACCAAATCGTACCCCTGGCCATGCGCATAAAGCCGGCTCTCAGGGAAATACCCTTTCTTCTGCAAAAAATCATTATTGGCATTTGAGATATCTTTGGGGTTCGCCCCGGGTTTTAATAATTTAAGCGTTACTTCCTGAGCTTCGCGCGCGACTCCAAACGCATCTTGCAAGGCTTGCGAAGGTTTCCCAAGTGAAAAAATCCGACCAAGCTCCGTATAAAAACCTCCGGGTCCATTCACCTCAATCAGGATCGAAAACTGATCTCCCTCTTTGATCACCCTGTTTTGAAAACGACGGAAGACATATGGGACCGGCATCCCAGGAGGACCGGAG